>Ga0055458_10000007_pt1 | contig 36686 bp, 30 predicted proteins | sample Joice_CattailNLB_FD_57687 | JGI IMG/M metagenome (GOLD analysis project Ga0055458, IMG submission 57687) | Wetland microbial communities from San Francisco Bay, California, USA, that impact long-term carbon sequestration - Joice_CattailNLB_D2 | ecosystem: Environmental > Aquatic > Marine >...
GAGGTCGGCGACGTGATCGTCGCGGTGGACGGGGAGAAGGTGGGATCGGTACCGGATCTCCAGCGGAAGATCCGCAGTCACGAACCCGGCGAGTCGGTCGATGTGACCGTGGTTCGCCGGGCCGACCTCAAGCGTGAGACCCTCAAGGTCAAGTTGATGGACGCCGGCGAGATGAGCCGGGAGGAAGCGCCTCGTGTGGTCTCCGCCGAGAGCTCCGACCCGCTCGGAATCGAAGTCGAGGGTCTGACCGGGGAGGCCCGGCGGGCCCTCGACCTGCCGCGAAACCTCGAGGGCGTGGTGATCGTGTCGTACGATGAGTACGGTCCGGTTGCCCGGCGGGCCGGGCCGAACCTGCGGGGTATGGTGATCACTGCGATCAACCGGAAGCCGATCCACAACCTGGCCGAATATCGGGAGGCGGTGAAGAAACTGGAGCCCGGAGAGGTAGTCGGCCTCGACGTGTACAACCCGCAGGATGCGGTCGAGGTGCCGCTCACGATAGCGATTCCAGAATAACTCGAGCCCGCAGCCCTCGTCGGGCCCGGACCCACTGGCTGGTTCACTCGGCGGCGTCTTCCTCGTGGAAGGCGCCGCTTCGAGCGTCTGCCACCGGCTGAATCGAGGCATCGGGCGACCTTCGGCCATTGGCCGTGCCCGAGAACAGAGGTTAAAATGCCGGGCCGCGATGACGGACCCGGCGGCGGGCGCGCGAAAGTGGCGGAACCGGTAGACGCGCCAGCCTTAGGAGCTGGTGGCCCGAGGGCCTTGGGGGTTCGAGTCCCCCCTTTCGCATCCACCAGGATCTCGGGACCGCGCGCGTGTCGCGGCCCCGGGATCTCACCAGCACATGAGGAACAGTTGATGTCCGGAGATATATCCACCGGAGGCCCCCCCGACCGGCAGCTGGACGTCGCCATGGAAATCGGCGATGGATGGACCCGCAAGCTCACGATCACCATCCCGCCGGAGAGGGTGGGGCGGGCGCGTGCAGCCGAGCGGAAGCGGCTTGCCAAGAAGGTGCGGATCAAGGGGTTTCGCCGGGGAAAGATACCGGTCGATGTGATCGAACAGCGGTACGGGGACTTCCTGGACGAGCACGTGCGGAGCGTTCTCGTCCAGGAAGCTTATCGCGAGGCCGTGGACGAGACGGATCTTCGTCCCGCAGGCGCGGCTCACATCACCAACGTCCAGTACTCCCCGGGTGAGAGGCTCACGTTCCAGGCGGAATTCGAGATCATGCCGTCCGTGAGCCTCGATCGAGTCGGGGGCTTCAAGATCGCTCGCGACATCGCGCCGGTGACGGACGAAGAGGTCAGCGAGATTCTCGAGGGGATCCGCTCGGAACACGCGGACTGGAGCCCGGTGGAGCGCGTTCCGAAGGACGGCGAGCGAGTCTCCGTGGCCATAGAGCCGCTCCCGGATCCGGATTCGGAGCCCAGGGGCGAAGCCCGGCCGTACCAGTTCGTGCTCGGCTCGGGACAGGCCCTGGAGGACGTGGAACTGGCGATCAAGCAGCTGGCGCCTGGTGAGGCGCGTGCCTTCGACATCACCTTCTCCGAACAGGGGGAGGGGGACGGAAGCGAGCGCCGCCGTCTGCACATACGGCTCGAGGGAGTCGAGGAGCAGAAGTTGCCGGACCTCGATGATTCCCTCGCCGCGCTGGCCGGCGACTTCGCGGACCTGGGAGCTCTCGAAGAGGCGATCCGGGGAGACCTCGCCCGCCATCACGAGGAGGAGGCGGAATCCAGGATCCGGGGGCAGCTCATACAGTCCCTGATCGACGCGAATCCGTTCGCCGTCCCCGGAGCCCTGGTGGATCGATACCTCGACGAGATGATCCGGGCGCCGGAAGATGCGGCGCCCGAGAAGGTGAGGGAGGCGCGCAAGGAGCTGGCGCCTCTGGCAGAGGGCAGGATCAAGGAGCAGCTGATCCTCGACCGGCTGATCGAGCGAGAGTCCCTGCTTCCGTCCGACGAAGAGGTGCGGGCGGAGATCGAGCGCATCGCCGACAGGAGAGGAGTCTCGACGCACGAGGTTCGCCGCCAGCTGGCGCGCGAGGGCAATTTCGAGAGCCTGGGCCGGAATCTTGCTGTAGAGAAGGCATTCGAGTACCTGAAGGGGCAGTCCGGGCTGGAGTGAAGCGGCAGGAACCATGTCTCGGCGTCGGGATACGATGAGCTGAGAACGGCGCCACAGGCTTATAAGACGGGGGAAAATGCCAATCTACGCACCGTACGTGATCGAGCGATCGAGCCGCGGAGAGCGAACCTACGACATCTTCTCCAGACTGTTGATGGATCGCATCGTATTCCTCGGAACCGCCATCAATGACGACGTGGCGAACGTGGTCATCGCCCAGCTACTGTTCCTGCAGGCGGAAAACCCGGATCGCGACATCAACATCTATATCAACAGCCCCGGTGGAAGCGTCTATTCGGGGCTCGCGATCTACGATACGATGCAGTACCTGACGGCGCCTGTGGCGACCATATGCATGGGCATGGCCGCATCGATGGGCGCCTTCCTGCTCGCCGCGGGGACCCCGGGCAAGCGTTCGGCCCTCCCGAATTCGCGCATCATGATCCACCAGCCGTCGGGAGGATCGCAGGGATCGGCCTCGGATATCGAGATCCAGGCGAAGGAGGTGCTGTTCGCCCGGGAGAGGCTGAACGAGCTGCTGGCGAAGCACACCGGCCAGACCGTCGAACGGATCGGCGAGGACGTCGACCGCGATCGATACATGTCGCCCGACGAGGCCGTGGACTACGGCCTGATCGACCGCATCATCGAGCCCGGCACGCCCGCGAACGGATCGGGGGAAGGGCGGGCGAAGGGCGGTGAGGTCAAGGCAATGCCTGCGGAGGCCCGTGAAGAAGGACCCCGGAAGGGCTGACCGGCACGTCGTGAGGAGAATATCGCATGGCTGGTGACAAGCACCTGCGCTGCTCGTTCTGCGGGAAATCGAAGGACAGCGTCAAGAAGTTCATCTCGGGGCCGAATGTCTACATCTGCAACGAGTGCATTTCGCTGTGCAACGAGATCCTCGCCGAGGAAGAGGACCGCGAAGCGACCAGCCAGATCGCCGAGATCCTGACGCCATCCGAGATCAAGGACGTGCTCGACGAGTACGTCATCGGTCAGGAGCTCGCCAAGAAGACGCTCGCCGTGGCGGTGTACAACCACTACAAGCGGATCAACAACCAGAGCGTCGTGGACGATGTCGAGATCGAGAAGTCGAATATCCTCCTTCTCGGGCCCACGGGGGTCGGCAAGACCCTGCTGGCGCAGACTCTAGCCCGCATGCTGCAGGTTCCCTTCACGATCGCGGACGCGACGACGCTCACGGAGGCCGGTTACGTGGGCGAGGACGTCGAGAACATCCTGGTCCGGCTGCTCCAGGCCGGGGATTACAACGTGGCCGAGTGCGAGCGCGGCATCGTCTACGTGGACGAGATCGACAAGATCGCTCGCAAGAGCGAGAACCCTTCGATCACGCGCGACGTCAGCGGAGAGGGAGTCCAGCAGGCGCTGCTCAAGATCCTGGAGGGAACGGTGGCCTCCGTGCCGCCGCAGGGTGGCAGGAAGCACCCGCAGCAGGAGTACATCCAGATCGACACGAGCAACATCCTCTTCATCTGCGGCGGTGCGTTCGACGGCCTCGAGGAGATTATTCAGGATCGGCTCGGTAAGAGGCAGATAGGATTCGATGACTCTGCGAGCCGCAAGTTGTCGGACGGAGACGAGACGCTGGCCCACGTCGAGCCGGAGGACCTGCTTCGGTACGGTTTGATACCCGAGCTCGTGGGTCGGCTGCCCGTGACGGTCGCCCTCCACAACCTGGACGAGGATGCCTTCGTCGAGATACTCACGCGTCCGAGAAACGCACTCGTCAAGCAGTATACGAAGATGTTCGAGCTCGAAGGGGTGGGTCTCACGTTCGACCCGAAGTCCCTTCGTGCCGCGGCCCGCAAGACGCTGGAGAGGGGAACCGGAGCGCGCGGCTTGCGGGCGGTCCTCGAGCGGGTGATGACGGACATCATGTTCGACCTCCCTTCGCGTGATGACGTTCGGGAGGTGGTGATCACCGAAGAGACGATCAACGACGACAAGGAGCCTCTCCTCATCCTGGAGGCGGAACCAAAGCGGCGCGAAGCGTAGAGCGCCCTTGAAGCCCGACCCCGTTGAATCGCCGCCTCGGATCAAGCGTGTCGAGTTCGCCGGTGCCATAGGCAACGCGAACCAGGCCCCGCCGGGCGACCTCCGGCAGGTGGCGGTCGCCGGCCGCTCGAACTGCGGAAAATCCAGCCTGATCAACGCCGTCCTCGGTCGAAAGAAGCTCGCCCGCGTATCGCAGACCCCCGGAAAAACGCGGGAGATCAACTTCTACGAAGTCAACGGGGAGTTCTTCCTCGTTGACCTTCCCGGTTACGGATACGCCCGGGCCCCGGAGGAGCTGCGCGATCGCTGGCCCGCGTTGATCGAGGAGTTCTTGGGAGACAACGCGCGACTGGAGGGCGTCGTCGTCCTAATGGACGCGCGGCGCGGCGTCCTCCCGGCGGATCGACGGCTACTGTCGTTCCTGGCGGAGCGGGAGACGCCTGTCCTGTACGTCCTGACCAAGATCGACAAACTGAATCGGTCAGGACGACGGGCGGCTCTGGATACCGTGCGGCGTGACCTCGGGGCGCCGGCGGACCAGGTCCTGGCGACCTCGGCCCGTACACGCGAAGGCCTCGACTCGCTGGTCGAGAGCATCTTCGCTCTGTTCAGCCCGGACCCATTCGAGCCAACGGAGGCAACGTGAGGACCACTCCCGTACGATTCGCGAAGCGCACGTTCGGGGTGTTCGTGGCGCTCGCCGCAGCGGCCTGCAGCGGTGCACCGGCTCCCGAATCTCCCGTCGGCGCTGGACCCGCGATGGCCCAGAACCCGGCGGATGGATGGAACGAGTCTCTCGAGATCCCTGGAGCTCGTCCCCTTCCGCCCGCCGGCTACGGCACGCTCACGCAGGACGACATCACGATCCCCCTGGAGGTGACGGAAGGCAGGCTCCTCATCAAGGTCGCGCCGCTCACCGAGTGGGTGATCAGGATGACGGCGCCGGACACGTACCGACGCCTGAACGGCTACAAGGTCTCGCGCGGCGAGCAGATTCTCGATCGTGCACGCCGGGGTGGCGAGCGCGGCTGGCCCCTGGTTCTCTTCGTGTCGTATTACACCCGGGCCGTCGAGAGTACGTACGAGCCTTACGACCTGCAGATCCGCGCCCAGAACCAGGTGTTCCGGCCGTTCGACATCATCGCGGTCACGCCGGATTTCAACCGCGAGCGGCTGCGCCAGCAGGAGAGTCAGGTGGCACTCTACCTGTTCGAGAGCGACATCGACCTGGACCTGCCGCTCGAAGTGGAATACGAGGGAAGCCGGAGCGGACGGTGGTCCGGCATCCGCCTGGTGCTGGACAACGAGCTCGCCAAGGTGATGGCACGGGTAGTCCCGGACACACGGTAGGCGCCGGCAAGAGGATCAGCCCCGTTCCTGCTCCTCGCCCTCGGCCCGACCGTCCAGGTCGTACTGGCGCAGCTTGCGGTACAGGGTCCTCTCGCCGATGCCCAGGCGTTCGGCCGCTCTGCGTCGGTTCCCGTTCATCTCGTCCAGTGCGATCCGGATCACCTCGCGCTCGACATCGTTCATCGTCATGTCGGGCGTGAGCAGCAGGGTGGCGCCTGATTCCGGCGCCCGGTCCTCCGGGTCGGCGTGGCCGTTGCCGCCCGAGATCTCGATCGGCTCGACCTCCAGGTCGACGACGGACTCGTCTCGGGCCAGCCCCGGGTAGCGGCCCCGGTACCGCTCGAATTCCGTCCTCAGGTCCTCGAGATCCATCTTCATCTCGACCAGGGTGCGGAAGATGAACTCCATCTGGGGAATGCGAGCCGCCACGCCGACGTCGTCGCCGACCGCGGGCAGCAGACCGGAGGTGGAATCGATCGTGGAGATCGGAAGCAGCGACCTTCCGGTTCCCGAACGGATCTCGGGTGGGATGTCGACGGCGCGGATGACCGAGCCTGGGGCCAGGACGACCATCGACTCGACCAGGTTGCGCAGCTCCCTCACGTTCCCCGGCCAGTCGTATTCGAGCAGGATCTGCACCGCTTCGGGCGCCAGCCCCTTGAACTCGCGCTCGTGTTGCTCGCTCACCTCGCCGATGAAGTACCGCACCAGAATCGGAATGTCCGGCTTCCGCTGTCGGAGCGGCGGGAGCTCCAGGTGAAGGACGTTGAGTCTGTAGTACAGGTCCCGCCGGAAGCTGCCATGGCGCACAGCCTCTCGTAGATCCTGGTTCGTGGCGGCGATCACTCGCACGTCCACCTGGATCTCCACGTCCCCGCCGACCCTCATGAACCGGCGCGCCTCCAGGACGCGCAGGAAGCGCGTCTGCAGTTGCAGGGGCATCTCGCCGATCTCGTCCAGCAGCAACGTCCCTCCGTCGGCCAGCTCGAACATCCCGCGGCGCCGAGAGGTGGCCCCGGTGAACGCGCCCTTCTCGTGCCCGAAGAGCTCGGACTCGAGCAGCGATTCCGGAACGGCGGCGCAGTTCATCGCGATGAAGGGACGGCTGCGGCGCGGCGACAGAAGATGGATGGCCCGCGCGGCCAGCTCCTTCCCCGTCCCGCTCTCTCCCGTGATGAGGACCGTCGAGTTGACAGGCGCGATCAGGATGATGCGGTCCAGGACCTCACGGATCGACTCCGTCCGACCGACGATCCCGGATTCGACCTGGAGTCGGTAGCGGTCCAGCTGGTTTCGCAGCGCCACCTGTATCTCGTCGGAATCGGGCGGTGCGAGTATGGCCTCGTCGAGATCGAACAACCGGGCGATATGCCGACGCTCTTCGGGATCCGGCTCGGGCACGACCGCCAGCAACGGCGGCCTCGGAATGGCCCCCGAGAAGACGCGTGCGAGAGTCGATGCCACGGTCTCGTCGAATCTCCCCGTGAGCACCACGGCCGACTCTTCACCATCCGATCGCAGGCGGTTTTCGATGTCGCCGGGGGACTCGACGATCTCCACCACGTGACCGTCGGCCTCCGCTGCTTCGCGAACGGCGACGGCGCTCTCCAGATCGCCCATCACGACGAAGACTCGCGCCAAGAATGTGCCTCCGCTCAGTCGTGAGACGTGAAGGTGCCGCGAACGAGGTCCACGGCGTGGTCCACGACGGCCTCGAGAACCTGAAGGCCGTCGGTCACCCCCGCGGGGCTGCCCGGCAGGTTCACGATCAGCGTCGAGCCTCGTACGCCGGCCGTCCCGCGGCCCAGGGCCGCCCGCGGCGTCTTGACCAGACCATCCACCCGGATCGCCTCCGCGATCCCCGGGGCGAGCCTGTCGAGGGCGGCGAGGGTGGCTTCAGGCGTCACGTCCCTTGCCGTGAGGCCCGTTCCGCCCGTAGTGAGGAGCAGATCGCACTGTTCCTCGTCGCACAGACGGATCAGCGCGCTGGTGATCGGGCCCGTCTCATCGGGCACGGCGAAACGGGCGGCCAGGCGATAACCGCGGGCGTGGATCCAATCCTCGATGACCGCCCCCGATGCGTCTTGTCTCGTTCCAGCCGCCACGCCGTCGGATACCGTCAGGAGCCCTACCCTCATCATCCCTCGCGCGGTCACCTGCGGAGAGACCCGCCATCGTAGAACGGCATCGGAACGACCTCCCCGGGGATGTCACGGTCGCGGATCCGGACGCTTACCGGATCACCCGCTTTCGCTTCCGCAGGCAGGTACACGGTTCCGATCCCGGCGCCCAGTGACGGGCTGAGCGTGCCGCTGCGCACCGGGCCAACGGCCGCGCCACGGAAGATCACGTCGTACCCGGGGCGCGGGAATCCGCGTTCCGCGAGACGGAAGCCGCGAAGCCTGCGGGAAAGCCCCTCTTCCTTCTGGGCGCGAAGAGCGTCCTGCCCCACGAAGGAGTCCTTGCCCAGCTTGACCAGCCAGGAAAGGCCGGCTTCCAGGGGTGTCGTGTGCTCGTCGATGTCGTTCCCGTAAAGCGCGTACCCCATCTCCAGGCGCAGCGAGTCGCGCGACCCGAGTCCGGCGGGGATCAGTCCGCGCTCCCCCCCGACCTCGAGCAGGCGGTCCCAGACGGCGCGCGTCGCCTCCGGCGGCAGATACAGCTCGAAGCCCGCCTCACCGGTGTAGCCGGTGCGGCTGATGATGCCGGGCACCCCGTCCACGTGGCCTTCCGCGAACCAGTAGAAGCCGATGGGGGCGAGTTCGACGTCCACGAGCGGCTGCAGTATCGCCTCCGCGGACGGCCCCTGGAGGGCGATCAGGCCGATGTCGTCGCTCTCGTTGGAGAGCTCGACGTCGAAGTCACCGGCGAGGCCGGCCACGTGCGCCCAGTCCTTGTCGATGTTCGCCCCGTTGACCACGAGGCGGAATCGCTGCTCGCCCATCCGGTAGACCAGCAGGTCGTCGACGATCCCTCCATCCTGCAGACAGAACACGCTGTACTGCACCTGCCCGAGAGACAGGAGGGCCGGGTCGTTGGTCGTGACGTACGATACGAAAGCCAGGGCCCCGGGACCCTCCACCAGGAACTCGCCCATGTGGGATACATCGAACATGCCCGCGGAAGTCCGCACGGCCGTGTGTTCGCGGGTGATCCCGGTCGGATACTGCACGGGCATCTCGAAGCCGGCGAAAGGGACGATCTTGGCTCCCAGAGCCACGTGCGCTTCATACAGCGGCGTGCGCTTGAGTTCACTCATGATAGCCGCCTGATTCCTTTCCATTCCGGTCCGACGCATGGCCGGAACCGGACTTGTTCCGTATCGGTCAGAGAATGTACCGCCGAAGGTCGTCGTCTTCGACGATTCGCGCCAGCCGCTCGCGCACCCTGGCACCGTCGATCCTGAACCGCCGGGGACCCTCGCCGTCGGGAAGATCGAACATGACTTCCTCGAGAAGTGTCGTCAGCACGGTGTGAAGACGTCGCGCCCCGATGTTCTCCAGGCTCTGGTTCACCTCCGCCGCGATGCGGGCGATCTCCCGAATCCCGTCCTCCGTGAACTCGAGCTCCGCTCCCTCGGTGGCCACGAGCGCGCTGTACTGGGTGAGAAGGGCGTTCTTGGGCTCGAGGAGAATGCGCACGAATTCCTCCTCCCCCAGGCTGTGGAGCTCGACCCGGATCGGGAATCGGCCCTGCAGCTCGGGGATCAGATCGGAAGGGCGGGAAACGTGAAACGCGCCCGCGGCGATGAACAGGATGTGCTCGGTGCCCACCATCCCGTAGCGGGTCTGTACGGTGGAGCCCTCCACGATCGGCAGGAGGTCACGCTGGACACCTTCCCGTGAGACATCGGGGCCCTGATCGCTCCGGGAGCCCGCCACCTTGTCCAGCTCATCCAGGAAGACGATGCCCATGTTCTCCGCCCGCGCGACGGCCTCGTCCACCACTTCGTCCATGTCGATGAGCTTGTCCGTCTCTTCGGACAGGAGGATCCGCCGTGCTTCCGCCACGCTCACCAACCGCCGCCGGGTGCGTTTCGGAAGCATGTCCTGGAGCATCTCGCCCAGGTTGATGTCCATGCCGTCCATGCCCATGGCGCCTACATCCAGGGCCGGCACGGAGCTCTCGGTCACCTCCACCTCGACTTCCCTGTCCTCCAGCTTTCCTTCCTTCAGCAGGTCGCGGAGCTTCTCCCTCGTCCTCCGGCGACGGCCCTCGAGCGACCCCTCCCCTTCCACTGGCTCCAGCTGAGGCGCTCCCGAGCTCCCGACGACGAACGTCCTCGGGCCATCCTGATCCCTGGCAGCGCCGGTCGGACCCGGGCCGCGCTCGCCGTCGGCAAGCGGTGGGAGCAGGAGATCGAGCAGGCGTTCCTCCACCCGGTCCGCCGCGACCTCCCTGCACTCGTCCTCGCGCTCGCCGCGCACGAGGTTCACGGAAATGTCCACGAGGTCGCGGATCATGGACTCGACATCGCGGCCCACGTAGCCGACCTCGGTGAATTTCGACGCCTCCACCTTGACGAATGGCGCCCCCGCGAGCCGTGACAGCCGACGGGCGATCTCCGTCTTTCCAACCCCCGTCGGGCCGATCATGATGATGTTGTTCGGGAGGATCTCGTCCCGGAGCTCGGGATCGACGTTCTGCCTGCGCCAGCGGTTGCGCAGGGCGATCGCGACGGCCTTCTTCGCCTCGTCCTGTCCGACGATGTACTTGTCCAGCTCCTCGACGACCCTGCGCGGGGTCAGCGATGCGAACTGCTCGGAATCCTCCACGCCGCCCTGCATCGTCATCCGCCGAGCTCCAGAACGGTTATGTTCGAGTTGGTGTACACGCAGATTCCGGCCGCTATCCCGAGGGCCTCACGAACGATCCCGGTGACCGGAAGCTCGGTGTGGGCGATCAGGGCCCTCGCTGCGGCCAGGGCGTACGCCCCACCGGATCCGACGGCCAGCACGCCGTCGTCGGGCTCGATCACTTCGCCGGTGCCCGAGACGAGAAGGATGTGCTCGACGTCGGCCACGATCATCAGGGCCTCCAGCCGGCGCAGGTAACGATCGGAACGCCAGTCCTTCGCCAGCTCGACGGCCGCCCGCATCAGGTTCGCCGGGTGGCGCTCCAGCTGCGACTCGAACTTCTCGAACAGGGTGAGCGCGTCGGCGACCCCACCCGCGAACCCGGCGAGGATCTTGCCACCCTTCATCCGCCGTACCTTGGTCGCTCCGGCCTTCATCACCGTATCGTTCATCGTGACCTGACCGTCTCCTCCGATCGCGACGTCGTCGCCACGCCGCACGCACAGAATGGTCGTCGCTCGCACCACGCTCACGATGGCTCCTCTCGAGAGCGGCGGTCCAGCCGCCGCTCGGTTCAATCGGCCCGTGGATGGGCCTGCCGATAGGCCTTCACAAGCCTCTCTCTCGACGTGTGCGTGTAGATCCGCGTCGTCGAGAGGCTGGAATGACCCAGCAGCTCCTTCACCGCCATCAGGTCGGCACCCTGATCCAGCATGTGAGTCGCGAAGGTATGCCTCAACGTATGCACGGAGAGGCGCTCACCCTGCGCCGCCCAGGTCAGCCACGCGCTGACGGAACGCTGAACCTGCCGGCGTGAGATCCGGGTGCCGCGACGCGAGATGAACAGCGGCCGCCCTTCACCTTTCCGGGGTTCGCGAGCCGACACGCGACTGCGCTGCGAAAGGTACTCCGAGACAGCCGCCCGGGCCTGCGAGCCGACAGGGACGATTCGCTCCTTGCCACCTTTGCCGACGACCTTCACCAGTCCCCGGTCGAGGTCCAGGTCACCGTCGTCCAGACTCTGGAGCTCCGCCAGGCGCAGACCGCTCGAGTAGGCCAGCTCGATGATCGCCCGGTCCCGGATCGCCAATGGCCGCTCCGGCGACGCATACTCGCCCAGCGAGTCGAACAGGGCCTCCGCCTGGCCCCGCGTCAGATACCCCGGAAGCTCCCTTCGTTTCCGTGGGGTCCGCACGAGGCGGGCCGGGTTGCTCGACACGGACCCGGTGCGGTGCAGGAAGCGATAGAAGGCGCGAACGGCCGAGAGCTTCCGGGCGATCGTCGACCTCTTGAGGCCTCGACCCTCCAGCTCGCCGAGCCAGGACCGGATATCCAGCCGGTCCACCTCGGCCCAGCCGCCGCCGGCCGTCTCCATGTGGGCCGAGAGGAAGGCGTCGAAGTCCCGGAGGTCTCTCCGGTACGCACTCTCCGTGTGGGGCGAGAGGCGGCGCTCCACTCGCACGTAGCGCAGGAAGGAGTCGACGGCGTCCGTTCGATCCGGAGTCACGGCGAGACCTGGCCGCGAGCGGCAGCCGGGAGGTGTTCGGCCGCCCAGCGCTCGATCTCCTCGAGCGCCCGCTCGGAATGCGCCGTTCGCCGGTTCCGCTTCCCCCCACGTACCCTGCCGGGCAGCGGGTCGAGGAGGCCGAAGTTCGCGTTCATCGGCTGAAACTGCCCCGGGTCGGCCTCCCGAAGATACCTGTAGAGGCCGCCGAGCATCGTGGTCGGGGGCGGGACGACGGGCTCCAGGCCCTGCAGCATCCGGTCGATGTTGAGCGCCGCCAGGAGGCCGCTCGCGATGGACTCCGTGTAGCCCTCGACTCCTGTCAGCTGACCGGCGAACAGCAGGTCCGGCTCGTCGGGAAGTCCCCCGTGCGGCTCCAGCGTGCTCGGGAAGCACAGGTAGGCGTTCCGGTGGATCGAGCCGTACCGCAGGAACTCGGCCCGCTCGAGGCCCGGGATCATCCGGAATACCCGCTCCTGCTCACCGCGCCTGAGGCGAGTCTGAAAACCGACGAGGTTCCACATCTGCCCGCGCAGGTCCTCCGCCCTCAGCTGCACGACGGCGTGGGCCCTTCGCCCCGTCGCCGGGTCTTCCAGGCCCACGGGGCGCATCGGACCGAACCGCAGCGTCTCCCGACCCCGGCGAGCCATCACCTCGATCGGAAGGCAGCCCTCGAAATAGGGCACGTTCTCCCACTCGTGCCCCACGTAGACGTCGGCGCCGAGGAGCGCATCCACGAAGGACTCGTAGGTCTGCTGATCCAGTGGACAGTTCAGGTAGGCGGCCTCGCCTTTTCCGTAACGGGAGCCCAGCCAGGCCACTTCTTCGTCGATCGACTCCCGCGAGAAGATGGGTGCGATGGCGTCGAAGAAGGAGAGACCGTCAGCTCCCAGCCGCTCCGCTATCGAAGTCGACAGGGCGTCCGAGGTGAGGGGACCCGTGGCGACGATCGCCGGAGGGCGCGGCAGCTCCGAGATTTCCTCACGGATCACCCGGATTCCGGGCTCCGCTTCGAGGCGTTCGGTGACGGCCGCCGAGAACCGGTGACGATCCACGGCGAGGGCACTCCCCGCCGGGACGCGGAACTCGTCCGCCACCCCCAGGAGCCGACACCCGAGCAGCCTCATCTCCGCCTTCAGCAGGCCATGCGGCGTGTCGAGATTCACCGACTTGAACGAATTCGTGCAGACGATCTCGGCAAGCCTGTCCGTCTGGTGGGCCGGCGTCGGTCGGCCGGGGCGCATCTCGTACAGGTCCACCCGGTGTCCGAGGCGGGCCAGCTGCCAGGCCGCTTCGGACCCGGCGAGGCCCCCACCCACGATGGTGACGCTTCGATCCGCCATCTGCGGCCGCCCCTCCCGGACCTACTTGCCGCGCCGGCGGCCTCGAGTGGCCGGTCCCCGGGCGGCTCGCGCTGCCAGCAGCTCCAGAGCCTGCTCCAGCTGGATCTCTTCCGGCGACATGTCCTTGGGAAGCGACGCGTTCAGCTTCCCGTGCTTCACGTAGGGCCCGTACCTCCCCTCCATGAGCTGGACGGGCTGCCCGTCGGACGGGTGCGCACCGAGTGACCGCAGGGGCTTGGGTTGCGAGCGCCGTCGCCCGCCCTTGGGCTGGGCCAGCAGCTCGAGTGCCCGATCCAGAGCGATGGAATAGACATCGTCCGTCTTCTCGAGTGAGCGGAAGTCGCCGTCGTGCACCACGTATGGTCCGTAACGCCCGATGCCCGCGCGGACCGGTTCTCCGTCCGTCGGATGAGCTCCCAGGTCGCGCGGCAGAGAGAGAAGCCGCAGAGCCACGTCGAGCGACACCGCCTCCGTGCCCATTCCCTTCGGCAGCGAGGCCCGCTTCGGCTTTTCCCCGTCCCCCGCCTGCTCGCCGAGCTGAACGAAAGGCCCGAATCGGCCCGTTCTCACGTACACTGCGAGGCCGGTGTCGGGATCTTTGCCGATCGGACTGTCGGCCCTTTCCCTGTCCGCCAGGAGCTCCGCCGCACGAGCCGCCGTGAGGTCGGCCGGCGCGAGGTCCTCCGGGATCGAGACGCGCAGCGGCTCCTCTGGACCCGTCGTTTCGAGGAACGGACCGAACCGGCCGATTCGAAGCTCCGCCCCCAGGTCGGCGAAGTCAGCCAGGGTGGATGCGGTCCGCGGGTCGATCTCCGACGATCTCTCCTCGAGCCGCTCTTCGAACCCACCGGCACCGCGATAGAACTCCTCCAGGAACGCACGCCAGTCGACGTCGCCCTCCGCGATCGCGTCGAGGCCCTTCTCCATCTCCGATGTGAATCCCGGATCCACCAGGTCGGCGAAGTGATTCTCGAGAAGGGCCGTGACCGCGAAAGCGATGAAGGTCGGCACGAGCTGCTTGTCGCGGGCGTCGACGTATCCGCGCTGTCGAATCGTCTCCACGATGGTGGCGTAGGTGGACGGCCGTCCGATTCCCTCCGCCTCGAGCGCCTTGACCAGCGAGGCATCCGTGTACCGGGCGGGCGGTCGCGTCTCGTGTGATTCCGGACGCACGTCCACGGTCTCGAGCGGGTCGCCGGACTCGAGGGGCGGAAGGACGACTTCCCGGTCCTCCAGGCTCGCCTCCGGGTCGTCGCTCCCCTCGACGTATGCCCTCAGGAATCCGGCGAACTCGAGCGTGTTTCCTCGCGCCCTGAACTCCACTCCGTCGCCGGTGATCGAGGCGGACACGCGCAGCTGTCTGGCGTCCGCCATCTGAGTCGCCACGGTGCGCTTCCAGATCAGCTCGTAGAGAGAGGCGTCCACGCCTCGCAGACGGAGCTCGGCGGCCCTCTGCATCGACGTGCCGGCCGGACGGATCGCCTCGTGAGCCTCCTGCGCTCCCTTCGATTTGGTCTTGAACGTCCGGGGCGCCGCGCTCAGATAATCTTCTCCGTACAACGTCTCCACCTTCCGGCGCGCCGCGCCCAGCGCCTGACCGGAGAGCTGCACGGAGTCCGTGCGCATGTACGTGATGTGCCCGGCTTCGTACAGGCGTTGGGCCACCTGCATGGTCTGCCGCACGCTCAGATTCAGCTTCCGATTCGCTTCCTGCTGCAAGGTCGACGTCGTGAACGGCGGGTACGGCCTGAGCGTGACCGGCTTCGACTCGACGGATTCCACCCGGAACTGCACACCCTCGAGCCGGGCTTTCAGGAGTTCGACCTCCCGGGCGCCGAGCACCTTGACCGCATCCGGCTTCTTCGGCATCCCGGTTGCCGGGTCGAAATCCGAGCCCTTCACGACCGGCACGTCGTCCACTCGCGTCAGCTGCGCCTCGAACTGCTGCCCGTCGCGCGCGAACGTGGCCGCGAGGTCCCACCAGGCGCCGCTGCGGAACCGACGACGCTCTCTCTCCCGGTCGACGACCAGGCGGACGGCGACGGACTGCACGCGGCCGGCGGAAAGCGGGGTGCGGCTGATCGGGTCTACCGGCGAGATCTTCTTCCAGAGCAGCGGGGACAGGCCATACCCCACCAGACGATCGAGAATGCGGCGCGCCTGCTGCGCCTCCACCTGATTGATGTCCAGCTCGCCAGGCTCCCGCACGGCTTCCCGGACCGCCGCCGGGGTGATCTCGTTGAATCGGACGCGGCGGAACCGTCGACCGTCGTCCTTCTCGTACCCGAGCTTCAACGCTATGTGATAGCCGATCGCCTCGCCTTCTCGATCCGGGTCGGTGGCAATCAGGATGTCCTCGGCAGCCCTGGCCTTTTTCTTCAACTGGTCGATCAGCTTGGCCTTGCCCCGCACGGTGACGAACTCCGGCTCGTAACCGTTGTCCACGTCCACGGCGAGCCCCTTCTTGGGCAGGTCGACCACGTGACCCACCGAAGCCTCGACGTCGTACTCATCACCGAGATAGCGGCCAAGGAGTCTCGCCTTCTTCGGTGACTCCACGATGACCAGGTGCTTTGCCTTCTTGCTGCTCGACATCTTACTCCGTTTGACTTTGCGGTGGGACCGTGCGCCTCCGGGCGGCTCTCATGCGGTCCAGGATGGCGTCCACGACCTCCTCGGGCCCGAGCCGTTCCGTTCGCACGGAGATCTCGGCCAGGCGGTAGTCGGACGACCGCTCGCCGAGCTGCCGGCGCAGTGCGGCCTCCAGGTCGGGGCCCGCCAGAAGAGGGCGGATGGAGCGTTCTCGCGCAAGTCTCGCCGCAGCGCATGCAGGGTCGACCCGGAGCCACACACGGGTCCCATCCGGCCACGTTTCCCGAAGCTCCGGCCGCGTCATCCAGCCTCCGCCCGTGGACACGACGAACCTCTCGCCGATGCATGCGGAACGTGTCGCTTCGGCCTCGAGGGCCCGGAAAGCCGCCTCCCCGCCCTCGTCGAACAGATTCCCGATTGAGCGACCCGCCAGGCGCTCCACTTCGGCATCGAGATCCACGTGGGTCCACGCGAGACGCGTGGACAGGAGGCGACCCACGAGCGTTTTGCCGGCGCCGCTGAGGCCGACGAGTACGATCGGTCCACCGCGGATGAGGCCGTTGGCCGGACTCGGGCCGTTCGGTCCAGCGGAAGAAGGAGAGGTCATTCCGGCTGGCGAATTCGGCTGGCGGAGCGCGCCAGGAACGCCTCGAGGTTGAGGCGCGTTTCCGCGATCGAGTCTCCACCGAACTTCTCGATCGCGGCATCGGCCAGCACGAGGGCCACCATGGCCTCGCCGACCACCGCGGCGGCCGGCACGGCGCACACATCGCTTCGTTCCCTGACGGCCTCGGCGGCTGTCCCGGTCCGCACGTCCACGCTGGCCAGCGGACGGGTCAGGGAGCTGAGGGGCTTCATCGCCACGCGGGCGACCAGGAGCTCGCCGGTCGTGGTTCCGCCTTCCAGGCCGCCCGCGTGATTGCGGGTACGGCTGAAGCCGCCGGTCCGCGTCGAGGTAGGATCGTTGATGATCTCATCGTGCACTTCGGACCCCCGCCGCCGCGCGGACTCGAAGCCGAGACCGATCTCGACTCCCTTCATCGCCTGGATCGACATCAGGGCGCCGGCGATGCGACCGTCGAGCCGACGGTCCCAGGAGACGTGACTGCCGAGTCCCACCGGGAGACCCGCGGCCGTGACTTCGAACACTCCACCCAGCGTGTCTCCCGCCTCCCGCGCCTCGTCGATCGCCCGCTTCATCCTCTCTTCCGCCGCCGGGTCGAGGCAGCGAAGCTCCGAATCGTCGGCGACGGCGTTCACGTCGGCGGGCCATTCAACCGGGCGCGCGGCCTCTTCCGGTCCAATCCGGGTGACGTGACTCGAGATCGACACGCCCAGCTCCCCCAGGAATCGACGGGCCACCGCACCGGCCGCCACACGCGCCGAAGTCTCGCGGGCGCTGGCTCGCTCGAGGATGTCACGCGCGTCCGGCCGATCGTACTTCAGCATTCCGACCAGATCCGCGTGCCCCGGCCGTGGAAGGAATACGCGACGAAGGCTCTCATCGTCCTCTCCCTGCCGGGGCTCCACCGACATCGCCACTTCCCAGTTCGCGTGATCCCTGTTCCGGATCCACACGGCGATCGGGGAGCCCAGCGTTTCGCCGAGCCGGACCCCGCTCAGGATCTCGCCGGCGTCCTTTTCGATCGCCATGCGCCCTCCCCGGCCGTATCCGAGCTGACGGCGCGCCAGGTCTCGCGCCACGTCGATCGGCTGGAGGGGGACTCCGGCGGGCACCCCTTCGACGATGACGAGCATTCCCTTTCCGTGGGACTCGCCGGCGGTGCTGAACCGGATGTACTGGAGCATTTGCAGCCTTCCGTGGATGGGCCCCGACGGGGGATGAAACGGACTGCAGTATACGTTCGTCCGCGCACACGCAAAACGCGGGGCCGGGTTCGCCCCCGGCCCCGCGTCGAGATCGAGCCGCCCGATGCCGCCTCGCGGCACCGGCGCCAGCCCCGCGCCTAGTCCACGATGTGAGGCGTAACCAGGATGATCAGGTCCGTCTTCCGCTCCTGGTTCTTCGTGGTGCGGAAGAGAGCTCCCAGAACCGGCAGGTCCATCAGGAACGGTATCCCGGTCTCGCTGCGATCCACCTGGCTCAGCGTCAGTCCGCCGATCACCATCGTCTCCCCGTCATCCAGCAGCAGCCGCGTCGCGCCCACCTGCTTGAGGAACGTGAAACCGACGTCGGGAATCTCGGTCTGGATCCCCGACCGTTCGGCGGAGACGTCCAGGAGGATCTGGCTGTTGTTCGTGATGTGCGGTGTCACGTCGAGGATGATGCCCGTGTCCTCGTACTGAACCGTGGCCTGCGCCTGCGTGTTGCCGGTGCCTGCGTCGAGCACCCGGATCGGTGTCTTCTCACCCACCTGTATCCTGGCGTGATGATTGTCCACCACCTGGATCGTCGGAGCCGCTTGCACGTCCGAGAGCTTGTGCTGCTCGAGGGCCTGGAGCCAGGCCGACAGGGAGAAGTCTCCGAAGGCAACGGACGCCAGGATCTCGAGCGACGGCGCCAGGACCCGGTCGTTCGCGTTGGCCAGCACGGCCACGCTGTTGCCGCCGAGGTCCACGAGCGTGCTGTTGGTGGTCTCACCGGGATTGAGCGGATCGGGGACTCCGATGACGTCGTTGATCGAGTTCCCCTGCATGTCCTTGAGGTCGTAGATGATCCCCAGCTCCAGCACGTCGGTTCGATCCACGAAGATGATCTTCGCGTCGATCGACACCTGCGGGGTCTTCACGTCCAGGTTGCTGATCAGGCTGTCCATGCGCGCAACGACGGACGGGGCATCGGTGACGATGACCGAATTGGCGCCAAGGTACGGCACCACCTGTCCCCGGTTCGGAGTCGCAAGGCGCTCCAACGTCGATGCCACCGAGTCGGCCGAGGCGTAGTTGATCTTGAAGACGCGAGTCTCCGTTTGCAGGGTATCGCGCGCCCGGATGCCCTCGAGCTTGTCGACGATCAGGATTCCCTCGGACTGAAGCCTCCACCCCAGGCCCTGGGAAGCCAGGATCGCATCGAGCGCCACATCCCATCGCTGGTTGCGGATGTCCACGCCCTGCACGGTCATCGCAGCCGCATCGGCGCTGGGCACGATCGAGACGCCCGCGAACTCCGAGAAGCCGGCCAGAACTTCCAGCATGCTGGCGCTGTCGTAGGCGACGGTGATTCGTTCGAGGCCGCCCGCATCCTGCGGGGCCATGTGCGGCGTCGCGCGATCGGCCACCGTCGGGCGCGGGGCGCGATCCTGCATCGCCACCGTCCCCGTGATCACGGATCCCGTGCTCCAGGGCTCGAACGTCGCGCCGGGATTGGCGAACCGGACCAGGTAGCGCTCGCCATCCTCGGTGGTGTGATAATCCGCCGGAGCTGCCAGGTCGAACACCAGCCGCACGACGTCATCCGTGAACTGGCTGCTGCGCAACCGCACGATCCCGCCACGCCCGATGCCTTCGAAGGCGCCTTCGGGAAGCTCGCTGACCGCGCCGTGCACGTCGAGGATCAGCCTTGCCGGATCGCGAAGAATGAAGTCCCGGACCTCGACTTCGCCGTTCGTGATGACGGCGATCTCGGTCTCATCTCCGGAAGGGGAGATCCGGACCTCCTGTACGCGACCGGCGGGCGCCGTTGCCCAGAGCGTAACCAGGAGGGTCGCGAGGACCTGTTTGCCGATCATCCGCCCTGCTCCTTGTCCGTGTTCTTCAAGCGAAGCGTCTCCTGCCTGCTCACGCCGAACACGGTCACGTTGAAGACCGCCTCGTTCGGCGTCACATCCAGCAGCTGCGCTCCGCCCACGATGTCACCTTCCCACACGCGATATCGTCGCTGCGTGGACCGGTCCACGAGGACGACGACGCTGCCCGCTTCCGGGCTGAATATGATCCCGCTCAATTCGAGATCCTCGAACCGCGGTCCAAGCTCCGCCCCGGCATCCAGGGGCTTGAACGGATCCCGGCGTCCGGCGCCCGAATACGAATAGGTCTCGCGCTGAAGCAGCGGCGCCGCCTGGCCCTCGTCCCGACCCGTGGATGCCGTCGGCTCCGTCTCCTGCGCGCTCACCGCCGGAGCGATCGCCAGGAGGGCCAGCAGCGCCATCGCGCCCGCCTTCACGAGCCCCCTCCTTCACCCACCGCCCCGGCCTGCTGCGGCGCCAGCACGTAGGTCTCCAGCCCGAACGAGGCGAGCACCAGCTGTCGTCCGCTCGGCGTCTCGCCCGCCGGTATCACTTCCGTCACCTGAGGCCTCACGATCCTGTCCAACGAGGCCACTCGCGTCAGGAATTCCGCCAGGGAGTGGTAGTCCCCCTGCACCTGCATATTCCACTCCTGCCGCAAGAAATACGCCCCGCTGTCGGCGGGCGCGGGCAGGCTCGGTTCCACGTTGATGAGGCGCAGATCGAGGGCCTGGCTCGCCGTGGCGATGGCCTCGTAAATCGCAGGGACTTCGGCGTTCGACGGCACGAGGCGCTCCACCATGTCGAACTGCCTCTCCGCGCGATCGATGCGCTCCCGGAGCTCCTGGAGGTTGCCGATCCGCGTCTCGGCGATCTGGTTCTGGGTCTCCAGATCCTCGACGCGATCCGACAGCTCCACGATCCCCGCCTCTCCCGGCCGGTACACGTAATTGAAGAACACTGCTCCCGCCCCGAGGGCGATGATGACGACGAGCAGCATGGTCTGCTGGCGCTGGTCCTGCGGAAGGATCGCCATGGTCAGGTGCCCTCCGGCGAGTCCGGCGTCGCTACCGAGTCCGGCGGCTCGGAGTACGCCACGACCAGCTTGAACGAATGGGCGCTGAAGCCATCGACGTTCTGCTCCTGACTGCCCAGGATCCGCACCGTTCCGACGTAGGGGGATTCCTGCAGTCGACGCACGTACGCCGTGATCGCCAGCGGGTTCGCCGCCATCCCATCTATCTGCACCTGCAGGTCGGGAGGCCCGTTGGCCTGCCGGATCGAGGTCAGCCAGGCGTAATTCGGCAGCGCCCTGCTGAATTCGTCCAGCAGGCGCGGCCACACGAACCGACCGTCGTCCAGTCCTCTGAGGAGATCGAGCCTTTCGCTGATCTGCGATTCGCGCGCGATCAGGCTGTCACTGAGGGCTCTGAGATCGGAAAGCCGCGCCGAGTCCTGGACCGCCTCCGTCAGCCGGTCGTCCAGCCCCCCGCGCTCCCCGCTCTGGGACAGCCAGAGCCACCCGACCGCGAGCAGGACGAGGGCCGGAATCGCGATCGCCGCGATCAGCCACGGGTCGCGACCGTCACCCGAACGGGCCGCCTTCAGCCACCCGGCGGCGATCGGAAGGCGGCGCCCCTTCTTGCGCCGCTTCGATCCCTGTGGGTGCAGGTTGACCTGGATCATCGGTCTGACCTCACGCCGCGGTCCGCAGGGCCAGGCCGACGGCCAGCATCATCATGGGCCCCATCTGCTGGAGGTCCTCGCCCTCTGCCGCCCCCGGCTTGACGTGCAGCACCTCGAACGAGCTCGCTACACGCGTTTCCACTCCGAGCCGCTCGGCGAGCGCCTCGACGAGGCCCGGAACGCGCACGCCGCCCCCGCACAGGTAGAGCCTTCCGAGCGACTCACCGACCTCCTGCGTCTCGAGAAAGGCGGTGGCTCGCTCGATCCCTCGTCCCACTTCCTGCGCCCGCTCGTATAGGAAGTTGCGGAGGCGCTCGTCGACGCTGTCGCCCCTGAGGACCGCCTCGGCCTCCTCGGCGAGCATGCCTCTCTCCCGCTGAAGATCCAGCGACAGTCGCCGCGTTCCGAAGCTGATGTCGCGGGTCAGGACCGGGACACCGTCCTCCAGGATGTTCACGTTCGTCGTTTCGTGGCCGATGGCGACGAGACCGGAGATGCCCTTCATTGCCTCCGGGTAGTTGATCTCGAGTGAGTTGTGCAGCGCGAACGCATCGACATCGATGATCTGGGGTGCCAGGTTGGCCTCTTCGAGGAGCGCCACCTTGTTCTCGACCAGCTCCCGCTTGGCGGCGACCAGGAGAACGCTCATCTGGAGCCCTTCGCCCTCCGGATCGGTAATCTCGAAATCGAGCTGCACGTCGTCCATGTCGAACGGGACGTGCTGTTCCGCCTCCCACCGGATGACTTCGCGCGCATCGGACTTCTTCATCCGGTCCATCTGGATGGGCTTGATGATCAGGTCGCGACCTCCCACCGAGGCGACGACATCCCGATCGTGAATCCCTTCCTCCACGAACAGCTTGTCGATCGTCTCGGCCACGAGGCCGGGATCCATCACCTCTCCCTCGACGATGGCGTCGGCCCCGAGGCGGTGCACGACGAGTCGCTCGACCTCGGGCTCGTCTCCCGAGTGATCGATGACCGCGACCTTGATGAAGCCGCTGCCCAGATCCAGGCCTACCGTCTTCTTTTTCCGGCCGATGCCGAATAGGGCCATGATCGGTTTGCTCAACGAGATTCTGTCGGGGCCGGCAGGACAACGTCACAGTATGACGAATCCGACCGGCGCGTCAATGCGTTTTTCCCGCACGGCTCCTCGCCGACGCCGCAAGTTCACCTGCCTGTCGCACGCACGCAACGGTTCATCGGCAGCGCGCAGTCTCAAGGGCCTCGCGCGGGCCGTCTGGTCACCCATGTCCGGGGACCGGTCCACGCTGAGCCGTTCACCGTCACCCGGATTTCGACCACGCCCGATCCGAGCGCGACCGAATCACCGGACACCTCGAGGGCGCCCGGCACCGAAGCCGTGCCACCCTCCAGCACGGCCGTCGCCAGGATCGTCTGGGCGCTGCGTACGGCGCCGACCTGAGCCATCCTGTGCGCCGCGCTGCCCAGACCAACCACCCCGAGAACTCCGAGGCACAGCACGGTCAGGGCCACGATCACCTCGACGAGGCCGAACCCGTCCTCGGCGTGGGCTCGCACCCCCTCCGGGTGCAAGAACGCGACCACCTCGAAACGGCGGAAATATGCGATTCCACGGGGCATTTCCGGGAGATCGCCGTGCATAACGCCGGAATCCGTGTCCGAATCCTTGCCGATCGCCGGGGATCTCACGGAACTCTATACGATTCGACGCGCAGGCGGCCCAGAAAGTTCGAGACCAGGCGCACCACTCGATCGCCCCGATAAAGGTATACGCTTCCCGGAGCCGCCTGCCCGAGAGCGTTGAAGCGCAGCGTGGAAGGGCGAACCCGAAGCGAGTCGACCGCCAGGTCGGCGTGGGGACCCACCGAGGCGGCGGCAACCGTTCGTCCATCGGTCGCGAGGATCACGAGGGAGCCGTTCGCGTCACGGCGGATCAGGATCTTCTCGCGACGGGCGATCGCGAGCGAGCGGGCCAGAATCAGATGGCTCCGGACCGACCACGTGGCGGCCCGCACGGCGGTCGCATCGCGCAGGCTTCTCAGACCGCTCGCGCCGATGGCGCCGAGGGTGCCGAGAATGGTCAGGGCGATCAGCAGCTCCGGCAGTGTGACGCCGGCCGTCAGGCGGCTTCGTTCGAACATGGACCCTCGAATGCAGGCCGGGCGCGTGGCGGGATGACCGTATCGCGCGGTCTCAACCGGGATTCAAGGGATTCAGTTGAGCGGAAGGAACCGGCCGTTGCGGTACAGGTAGGCCTGCCGATCCGGATACGCTTCCAGCAGCTCCGCGTCTCTGCCTCTCAGGTCGCGGGCGATCACCAGCGGTCCGTCGAGCGACGGCTCCTGATCGGCGAGGAACGGCGAGTAGTTGGCGTATCCGCCCCGGTCGTAGGCGATCTCGTCCAGGCATTCATCGACTGGACGCCGGCTCGCATCGAGACGCAGCGTCGGGTCCCCGTTGGTCCAGGGACTGGTGGCCGGTACCGGCTCGCCGCCCCGGCCCAGCAGCGCGATCGCGGCGGCGGCGCGATCGGGATCCCACCTTTCCGTCTCGGCGCGCAGGAGGAGAAGCTCGAGGGCGCAGTGATCGCTGCGCCGGTAGGCCTTTTCCGCATCCGATGCCGGCACGCCGAGTCCCCGCATGCGGGCCAGGAGGCGGTTCCCCCAGCTCACCGGGACGAAGATGACCGCATTCGAAATGCCGGACGCTCGGGCCTCCCGGGCGAGATCCACCTTCATGCTGGCGAGGCCTGAACGGTAGACCTCGAATCTCCGGGGCGTTGAGTATATGGCCGCGTACAGGAAGCTCAGCAGGAGCAGCAGTCCCGCCGCGCCGGCCACCGGGACGCGTGTCACGGCGGAGCGCTCCCACAGCGTTCGACCAGCCGTGCGTCTGAAGAGCTCGAGCAGACCCCGCGCGGTCAACGGGATGACGAAAGCCAGGCCGGAGTACAGGTAGCGGGGCCCAAGGAAGGCGTCCCTGTGCCAGTAGAAGAGGTACGCCAGCGGTATGGCCAGGAAGCCGGCCAGCAGGCGACGATCCCATTCCCTGTCGGCCCAGCCGGCCGCGAACAGCAGGCCGGCCGGAATCAGGGATGGAATCGGGCCTTCGAACAGCAGACTCGACAGCAGGACGAGATCCGTGAGCTCGTTCCGCAGGCCCGCCAGGGGCGAGTGCACGTCGCCCCACGGAGTGGAATGGAACCCCAGCCCGTGATCGGAGCCCCACAGCTTGATGTAGCCGGGCAGCAGCGGATCACCCGTCGTGGCGGCGTTGTACGCCAGGTAGAGAGCCACGGCCACCAGAGCGCCGAGGGCCCCGGCAGGTACCGCCGCCAGATCGCGCTCGCGCCAGGCGCGGCGCAGAACGAACGGAGCCATCGCAAGGCCGACGGCGGCCGCGGTGAGCGGACGTGAAAGGAACGCGCCGCCGATCGCCAGGCCGGCGGCCAGCAGCAGCACTGGACGACCGCGCTCTTCCCATCGGACCAGCAGGTAGAGAAAGGCGGACACGAAGAACATGGCCGACACGTGGTTCATGTGGCTCGCGCCCATGAACCAGAACAGCGGAGCCGCGGCCAGGAGGACCAGCGTGAGGCGGGCGGTCGCGAGATCGTACGCGCGGCTCGTGAACCCGTACAGGAACAGTGCGGTCCCGAGCGACAGACACACCGGCACGAGCCAGGCAGCTCCGAGCGCCACCCCGAGGCCGAGCAGCGCCGAGTGCCCCGGGGGGTATTGGGAGTACCACTTGCCACCGTCCACCAGCATGTGCTGCACGGCGAAGAAGGCCTCGCCGGGCGGGGCCGCGGCATAGAGGTGTCCGGATGCGAAGACCCTGGCCTGGAAGAGCTGCACCACGCTGTCGATCAATAGCGGGCGACGGGAGAACGCGAAGAACGCCGTCCCGAGCAGGAGGAGAACGAGCGCCAGCACGGCGCCGAGGGCGGTCGCCGAGCCGGCACCGCCCTCGCGCTCGAGGGCCAGGATGGCCCGCTGGGGCGCGCTCGCGGGAAACAGCCGTCCGCCGAGCACCGCCACCGTCGCGAACACGAAGACGCCGAGCAGGGCCTCCGGAGCCGGAACGAGCCCGCGGACCCTGACGACGTCACCGAACAGGGAGGTGACCGGCACGAAGGGCACGAGCAGGAGGAACCAGCCCAGGGTCCGTCTCGGGTCGAGCGGCCTCACGGTGGCCCGGCCTCCTCACCCTCCTTCGGCAGCCAGACCTTCACGCGACCGGTGGACATGGGTCGGTACGATCCGGTCACCGCCTTCCATATGCGGGGAGAGCGCCAGAAATAGGCCATCACGAGCTCGCGTGTGCCCCGGCCTTCCGGGGCGGGTCCCCGTCCGAGATCCACCGGCGTGAGAACGAAGGGCACTCGACCGTGCTCGAGATCCGAGACCAGCCGGGACGGATCCCACTGACCGGTCTCCTCGAGAGCGCCGAAAGCGAACGGATCGTTGAGCCACGGCCGGCCGTCCCGCTGCAGGACGGCGGGAATGAACAGGGGGTCCACGAGCGGGTACCCCTCGAACGCGGCCACTCGCGCGGTTCCGGCCGATGCCATCCAGGCGCGCAACAGCGGAACCTCGTGAACCGCCGCAGCCGTCGCGGAAAGTCCCAGAGCGCATGCCGCGAGCCAGGCGAGCTGCTGCTTCGTTCGATGGCCCTGCGCTGCTCCGATCGGATCCCTCGCCCCCGGTTCCACCACCGGGCCGCCGCGCACCGCGGCGAGGAGGAGCAGGGCGAAGGCCGGCTCCATCAGGTAATTGACGCTCGAACCGGTCTTCAGCATCGCGGCCGTGTGCAGGGCGGTGCTGATCATCAGGTAGATCTCGACGAACCCGAGGCGCAGCCGTCCTCGTGAGATGAACAGGACCACCGCCGCGACGGGGAGCCATTGCAGGGGCCGGCTGGACCAGAGGGTCGCTGCGAGATTGGACCAACCGGAGGACCCGGTGAGAGCCCCCAGCGTGTTGGCCAGATATCCCCCCGAAGTGACAGCATTCAGTGCGAACATCCCGAGCAGGGCGGCTGCAGCGAGGCTGATGGAGAAGATGGCGGCCGCTCGCACGCGTCGGGCCAGCAGCAAGCAGCAGGCCAGGGCAGCGGGCGCCGCCACGAAACTCTGTTTGGAGAAGAAGGCGAAGAAGAAAGCCGTGGCGGCGAGGGCCAGCGGCAGCGCTCCCGCGCGCAGGCGTCCATCCCTGGCATCGAGCGCGGCCGTCACTCCCGCCCAGGTGAAGGCGAGAGCGAGCACATCCACCTGGGCCGCTGCGGCGAGCCTGTACACCCCGGGCGTCAGCAGGACCGCGGCCGAGAGCGCGAGGATCCACGCGGGGGGAGCCCGGCTGCGGATCGTCTGCGCCACGAGGAGCCCCAGGACGCACAGGAAAGCGGCGGCACTGATCATCCGCAGGCCGACGAACGAACCATCGGTGCCGAGCCAGCCATCCACGGCGGCGGCAAAGAGGAAATGAACCGGCGGATAGAGCGTCAGCACGACCGGCGGCTCGGCCCAGCCGTCCGAGGGATACAGGTCCGTGAGGTCACCTCGCGACTCCAGGGCGGCCAGGCTTCCCAGCACCGGTCCTTCCGTGTAGTAGAACACGGTCCGGGAGCGGGCGATCCGCAGGCCGGCAAAGAAGAGCACGAAGGCCACGAGCGCCACGTTGAGCGGTGCGGCGAGGCGCCAGGCCCGGCAGCGAGCGATCGTCAAGCCGGATCGCGCTTCCCGTGCAATGGACCTGCCGGCTCGGCGGTCCTGCCGGACAGGTTTCGGGAGCTGCCGACCACCCAGGCTGGCCGGCCCTTCGCCTCGTTGTAGATCCTCCCGATGTACTCGCCGATCACGCCGACGGCGATCAGCTGGATTCCCCCGAGGAACAGGATGGACGTCATCGTGGAGGCCCATCCGATGATCGCGGCCCCGGAGATCAGCTTCTGGTACAGCACGTTCAGCAGCACGAGAAACGCGACCCCGGACACAACGAATCCCATGATCGTGGCAAGCCGAAGCGGGAGTTCCGAGAACGCGAAGAACGCGTCCGTGGCCATGCGAATCAGCTTGAGCGGGGATTGCCGTGGCTGACCCGCGTACCGTGGAGCCCGCTCGAACTCCACCCCCACCTGCCGACCGCCCACGTAAGCGCGCAGGCCTGAAACGTATCGGTCGCGCTCGGGCATCGTGTTGATCACGTCGACGACCGATCGATCCATGAGGGAGAAGTTCCCCGCATCCGCCGGGATGTCCACGCTGCTGAGGCGACGCAGGATCCGGTAGAACAGGGTGAACAGAATGCGCTTCGGAAGAGCCTCCTTGCGGTCTCTCTTCACCGCATACACCACGTCGTATCCGGCTTCCCATTTATCCACGAGGAGGGGAATGACCTCCGGCGGGTCCTGAAGGTCACCATCCAGAAGGACTACCGCGTCGGCTTCGGTCGCGGCGAGTCCGGCCGAGATGGCCAGCTGCTGACCGAAGTTGCGAGACAGATGAATGACGGCGACGCGCGGGTCGTCGGAGGCGAAGTCCGCCAGGAGCTCGGGCGTACGGTCCCGGCTGCCGTCATCGACGTAGATGATCCGCCATTGGCAGGGGAGGCCGGCCAGCGCTTCCACCAGGCGCCGATGGAGCTCCGGCAGGATCGCGTCTTCGTTGTACACGGGGACGACTGCATCCAGCGTCTTCACGGGTCCTCCGAATCGGGTTCGACCGCCTCGTCCGGTTCCCACTCGTACAGCCCGACCAGCTCGACACCGTCCAGCTCGACGGCGAGCTCGGGTCGCACGTTCTCATAGATGCGCCAGTGGTAAGGCCTGAAGGAAGCCTTGCGAGCGACGAGCAGAAAATACTCCGCCGGCATTCTCTCGGTCACCACGATGTCCTCTCTCAGCATGCCGTTGAGCTGGAGCCATTCATAGTGCTCGGCGTTCGGCCATGCGGACAGGCGTGCTCCTGGAGGCAGGACCTCCCCGACCCGGTCGAGAAACGCCGGCGTGACCGCATCCAGCCAGTACGTAGTCTCCATCCCCGCCTTCGCCGCGCCCCGGACTCCCCCGATCAGCTCGTTGTAGTAGGACAGGTAGAACGGCGCCACGTGTATCGTCTGCAGGTATGGCGGAAGGAAGAAGAGGGCGCCGAGCACTAGGGACGCGAGCAACCTTCTCGCCTGTCCGATCCGCGATCCGGTCACCCGGATCAGCGATCCGAAACCGCGCCCCGCGAGCAGTGCCACGAACGGGAACATGGGCAGCCAGAGTCGCACTCCGTCGTGGTTGGGAGAGCCCGGTGCGGCCATGAGGGCGGTGAAGAACAGAACCTGCGACAGGCAGAGGCCGCCCACCGGTCGGTCCTCCCAGCGGCGTGCGATCGCCGCGGCGCCCCAACCGGCGAGTACGAGTATGGACAGCGGAACCGTTATCAGGGTCATCACGACGACATGATGGCCCGGGACCCGGTAACCCCAGACTCGTCCCATGTAGTACGTCGCGATCGGAATCACCTCGTCTCGGGCCAGGCTGTCCCGGAACAGGCGCACCGTCTCGGCGACCGGATCGTGCCACATCAGCGGGTTGAGCGCCCACGCGACAACGAGTCCTCCGAGCCCCCACAGCACGGCCCCTGCGACGGCCCGACGCGACCGTCCGTACGCGATCATCCACAGCAGCATCGCGAGGGGGATCAGGTAGCCCGTGAACTTCGTGGCGAGGGCCAGGCCGAGGCCTGCCGCTCCCAGCGCCAGGAACCGACGTCTTCCCTCGACGACGTAGAGTGCCAGACCGACGGAGGCCAGAAACCAGGCGGCGGCGGTCGGCGTATCCGTCGCCCCGATGTGGGCGTGTCCCACCACTCGGGGCATCAGGAGGAGCGACAGCCCGGCCCCCAACCCGGCCGCCCGGCCCCACGTCAGGCCGGCCAGCAACGTGACACCCGCCACCAGCAGCGAGAAGAAGGCGAGCGGCGCGACCCGAAAGCCGACGACCTCCCCCGTCCAGCGCCCGAAAGCCGCTTCCGTGGCCGACATGGCGAGCTTGTAGGCCGGGGGGTGCGGATTCCAGTACCGGCGCCAGTTGAAGGTCTCGCGGACCACGTCCTGGGTGAACTGATGCGCCCTGTCCGGACCGGTGAGGACCCGGGCCTCCCATTCCTGGATCCGCCTGGACGAATCGAAGTAGTAAGGCTCGTCCCACGCGATTCCCACGTCGTCGAGGCCGGGGAAGAGCCACGCGAACGTGAGCAGGCCGAGGAACACCCCCGTCCACATGACGAATCGCCTCGCGGCCGGGTCGCTGATCATCGGGTTCGATAGACCATCATGAGAGGCACTCCCTCGAGCGACACCTCCATCCACGGCGTCCCGCCGAACTGGACGAGGGCGCTCTCGGTGCGCCGCCACTGGGCCTTGCGGTTGAGGACGAACGTGAAGTCAGCCTCGCGGGCCTTCCGATCGAGCGCCACCGTCGTGAAGCTCTGCGGACCTTCGCAGGCGAGCGCTATGTCGTCCGTTCCGTCGGAATTGGAGAGCTGTGTCTCGACCCGCCATCCGGCCGGCACCCAGCCGACCGCCTGGTAGAAGCACACCTCCTCGATGAAAAAGCCGGGATCCACCAGGGCCTCGCCCGGCATCTCGCTCGCCAGGCGATCGAGGACATCCCGGTTCAGGACCTCCTTGAGGTTCGTGACCTCGAGACCCTTCTCGTCGGCTCCCTGGATTCCCCCGACCAGAGCGTTGAAGTACGACAGTTGATACGGATGGACCTGTGCGGTGCGCAGCGCGGCCGGTGCGACGAACGCCACGATCGCGAGGGCGACGATCAGGTCACGGCGCTGCGCGGCGGAGGTGAAGCGGCTCTGAATCCGACGGGTGACCCACTCTCCCAGCGCGACGGCCCCCGTCCCGGCCAGCACGCAGTAGAACGGGAAGACGGGCAGAAACAGCCGAACGCCGTCATGCAACGGCGCCGAGGGAAGCTCGAGCGCTCCGTACAGCACCACCATGTTGAGGAGCGCCAGGCCCCGGAGAGCCCCGGAGCGAGGCGCGAACAGACCGACCGCGGCAGCCGCCAGCAGGGTCGGCGGGAACACGATCGCCGTCCACACGAAGGGATAGTGCCACGGCGGACGGAACTGGTAGACGGAGCCGAAGTACTCCGTCGCGATCCGAGTATCCTGCATCGCGGCCCTGTCCAGCCCGGCATGCAGATAGTCGGCGATCCCGAGGACGGGATCCACCCACATGACCGGGTTCACCGCTACGAATACCAGAGCTCCCGCGAGGCAGAGGACGAGGAAGGCCGCCAACCCGCTCCGGTTGGCGACGAGCCATACGGCGAGCACGGGCAGCAACAACAGGCCGGAGAACTTGGTCGCGGCGGCCGCGCCGAGAAACAGCCCCGACGAAAAGAACCAGCCCGAACCCCCCTCCTTCACCGCGACGTCCAGCGTGGCCACCGACCAGAACCAGAACGCCGCGAGGAACAGGTCCGTGTGCGCCAGGTGTGCGTGGGCGAACAGGACCGGAAACGCCGGAGCGGCCAGTCCCGCGGCCAGGCCGGCGGCCAGACTCCGGGCGCGCCAGGCGGTGTAGGCCCCCACCGAGGCGGCAAGGGACGCGAAGATCAGCATCACGGCACCCCGATACGCCGTGAGCGGATCCGTCAGGTGCCGGAGGGCTACCCAGGAGAGGCCGCTCAGCTCCCGCGACAGCGGCGGGTGCGGGACCCGCTCGATGTACCAGCGCCAGTACTCGAACACGCGGTCCCGGTTCAATACGGTCGACGGCTCGCCGGCCAGCAGCGCCGTCCACAGGTCTCTCCCCCACGCCAGCTGCCGGAGCGAGCTGTAGAAGTAGTTGCCGACGTCGCTCGCGATCCCGTAGTCGACCGCCGTGAGCGCGACGAGCACCAGCGTCACGGCGAACAACCCGAGCGCCAGAGACCTCAGGGCCCCGGGTGTGGGCCACTGCTTCTCGCGCGCCGTCACAGCGTTCGGCTCCCGGCCATGATCCAGATCGCCGTGAACGCCAGCAGTCCGACCAGGCTGATCGCGGCGCCGAGGACAAGCGAGCCGGGCGCGAACCGGAACTCCACGTCGCTGACTCCCGCCGGAACCGTCACGGCGCGGAAGACCCCGTTGGCCCTGTATACCGGCACCCGATCGCCGTTGACCGTTGCCTTCCAGCCCGGATACCACCGGTCACTGAGAACCGCCAGCATGGGGCCGGACGCCTTCAGCCTCGCGCTCACGCGGTTCGGACCCTCCCGCCGGGACAGGATCTCGCCCGAGGCCGCCGGATCAGGACGCATCCCGGGATCCGTCTCCAGCACGACCGCCGCGCCCAGTGGAAAGTCGGGCTCGAGTACGCGATGCAGCGCCGCGGCCTGCCCTTCCCGGGTCTCGTAAGCCGCGACCAGGTACAGCCGCTTCACGGGATCCGGCACCGCGTAGACCCTGATCGGAAGATCGGGATGAGAGGCAGCGAGACTGAGGCCATCGATGGAGTCGGCGCTCGCGGTCGCGTCCGCGTAGAACCCGACGTTCATGGCGCGAAGGAACCGCAGCGGGTCGTCGCTCCAGGCCCGCATCGCGGCCTCGTTGGTCAGAGCGACCGAAATGAGCTCCACGCCCTGCAGCCCATCCTGCATCGGGAAGCCGAAGATCTGGCCCACGTTCGGCCCCATCGTCTGGTAGTCAAGGAACATGTTGGACAGTTCCCAGGCGCCGCGCACGGTCACGATGCTGCCCATGGCCGCGTGATGCGGAGAGCCTCGGTAGCGCACGTCTCCGCGGGGGACCATGAGCTCGTCGAGCGCGTCCGCCGTCCACGGAGGCGTCACGTAGATGTCACTCTCTACTGATGGGTTCACCTCCCGGTGCGCGGTGGCCAGATCGACGACCGCCAGGGACACGATGATGACCGATGCGAGGCTGCGTCTGAGCCGTCCCGACGAGTACAAGAAGGTCACAGCCGCGAGGCACAGGGTCAGCCCCGCCGCCCGCCTTGCGATGGCCGCGTACAGGCCCGTCGCTACGGCCGGGTCAGCGCACAACAGAGCCTCGCCGAGCCATCGCTCGCACGCGGCGCGCAGGAAGCCCGTCGCAGTCCCGAGGATCACCGCGAGCGCGACATAGGTCACGGTCACGAGAAGAACCGGGATCCATATGCCAGCGCGTGAGAGCGCCCCCCTCTCCCGATCGTCCGGGTGGCCTGTCGCCAGCCACCGGTCCGTTCCCTGGGCCGCGAACACCGAGACGGCGATCGCGCCGATGAGCAGGAACTTCTCCGGATACCGAAAGGGGCGAAACGGTGGGACCCATTCAAACAGCGCCCTATACAGGGGACTGTGGCTCCCCAGGGCGAGGAGGATGGAGAGCACGCCGGCAGTGAGCCAGAACGCCGTCCACCGGAGCCCGCGGCCCTTGAGGCCGCCAACGAACGCGAGCGCCAGAGTGATGCACCCGGCATACGCGCTGAGGATCCAGGGCACTTCCGAACTGGCCATGAAGCGGGTGGAGAAGCCATAAGCTCCGCTGTGAAGGGCCGGCGGCAACAACAGGTGGAGGGCTCCTCCCGGTCCCAGAGATCGAGCCGAGGCGTACTCCAGGTCGATGGGCAGGCTGCGCACGGAAGCGCTCATGTACTCCGCGAACGGCAGGAGCTGGACGGATACCATCGCCACGGCCAGCACTCCTGCGATCACGAACGCCGACATCTGCCTGCCACGTCCCAGATCGCGCTTCTCCACGGCGAACAACCCGTGCGCGAAGACGAGCAGCAGGCCGACGGCCAGCATCTGGGGCTCGCCGCCGAGAAAGGCGACGACGCACAGGACGGCGAAGAGCAGCAGGTCCCGGATGCGCCCCCCGGCGAGCACCCGGTCCCACGCCAGGAAGATCCAGGGAAGCCAGGCCACGGTCTGCAGGTTGTTGACGAAGTTCCCGAGGGAGACGAAGAAACCACCCAGCATGAAGACGAGGCCGCCCATGATCGCGGCGGTCCACCCGTGTCCCCAGCGGCGAAACAGGAGCGCCATGCCCGCGCCGGCGAGAGGGAAGTGGAGCACGATCAGCCAGTCGAACGCGGCGGGCATCGGCAAGGCGTACAACACGAGGCTTCCGGGGTACAGAAGACCCGGCTGGAGCGACGCGAAGAAGGGCTCCCCCCCGGCGACCCAGGGGTCCCAGAGCGGCAGTGTTCCGGATCGAACCGTGGAGGCCAGGAAGTGCTTCATCGGATAGAAGAAGGGGGCCACGTCCCGGCTGAAGAACGCTTCTCCGCGGAACAGGACGCGATCGAAGAAGGCCGCGGCGACGAGCACGAAGAGGCCCGCTGCCGCGGCCGGAGCCGGGATGGTCCGCCGCAGGCCGTCCCTCGGAATCATGACTCAGTCGCCCCCATCGTCTCAGGGGACCCACCAGGATGACCAAAGGGCGCGGCAGGGTGACCCGCCGCGCCCCGGTCTGCGATCCTCAAGAGAGTCGAAGATCTGGAAGGCTGCCTTACGGCGACTTCTGGATCTTGCCCTCTACCGAGCTGCCCGTGCCCACCTCTACCCAGAAAGTGTTGCCCGAGCTGGTGTGCGAGGCCGTGATCGAATAACCGCCGGCCGAGGCGGCCGAAGCGGAAATCGCGATCCCGGAGCTGGTTGTGAAACTGCCCGTGGCCATCGAGGCCGGTGCATACGTCTGCTCGTCGGCGAAGTAGGCCTCCTGGGACGACATCGCGTTGCGGACGTCGCTCTTGGCGGTCGCGTCGAACGCCTTCTCCTTCGTGCTGGCGAACTGCGGTATCGCGATCGCGGCCAGGATGCCGATGATCACGACGACGATCAGCAATTCGATCAGCGTGAAGCCCTTCGTGTTGCGGAGCATCTGTCCTCCATCGGTTCTGGTTTGTGAACGGTTTCTCTTCCGAGGTCAGGTTTTCGTTCACCGTTGGAGGACCGTGCCTCCGGCGGGGGTTAACGGCAACCCACGTGCCGGATACTCTTGCAGAACACAAGTACTTGCAGTTTATGATTTTCCGATACCGCACCGCGGATTGCGGCAGCCCACCGACTATCGGTGCCATTGCACTCTGCAAAGTTTGCGTGCTGTACTGCAATGGTTGAAGGCTCAGCCTTCCAGGTCGTATCGCTTGATCTTCCTGTACAGGGTGCTGGGATCGATTCCGAGCACTTCGGCCGCCCGGGTCTTGTTACCGGCCTCCGCCTTCAGCACGTGCTCGATGTAGGCGCGCTCGATGATGTCGAGCGGGGGATTCACCTCCGTTCGATCCTGGACCAGTGGCTCGGGCGGCGCCTCTCGCAGCCGCGATGGCAGGGCCTCGGGCTTGATCGTCGTTCCCGCCGTGAGGACCACCGCGCGCTCGATCACGTTCTCGAGTTCCCGGACGTTTCCGGGCCAGTGGTACTCCTTGAGCACGGCCAGGGCTTTCGATGACAGCTTCTTCGCTCCTCTCGGATCCCCCTCGGCCTGCGCCATCAGGAAGTGCTCCGCCAGGAGCTCGATGTCCTCGTCCCGGTTCTTCAACGGCGGGAGCTCCAGTGTGATGACGTTGAGCCGGTAGTACAGATCGCGGCGGAATCGACCTTCCTCGATGTCGCGCTCGAGGTCCCGGTTGGTGGCCGCGATGAGCCGGACGTCTACCGGAATCGCCTCGGTGGCCCCTACCGGGATCACCTCTCGCTGCTGCAGCACGCGAAGCAGCTTGACCTGGGTTGAAGGCGCCATTTCACCCACCTCGTCCAGGAAGAACGTGCCCCCGGAAGCCGCAATGAACAGCCCTTCCTTGTCGCGAACGGCGCCGGTGAAACTCCCCTTGACGTGTCCGAACAGCTCCGACTCGAGGAGCCCTTCCGGCAACGCTCCGCAATTGAGCGACAGGAACCTGCGGTTGGAGCGAGGAGACAGATCGTGAATGTAGCGGGCGAACACTTCCTTGCCGGTGCCGCTCTCGCCGCCGATGAGGATCGTGGATTCGCTGTCGGCCACGCTCTCCGCCAGCTTCAGCGCGATCTCGAAGGTCGGGCTGGCCCCGATCGGGCGGCCCGCCTTGAGAGTCTGCTGCTTCTTGAGCTCTCGCTTGAGGCCTGCGTTCTCCTGCTTGAGCCGGCCCCAGTCCAGGGAGCGACCGAGGACCGCGAGCAGCTCGTCGTTCTCGAACGGCTTCTGGACGTAATGGGTGGCCCCCAGATTGACCGCCTGGATGGCCGACTGCAGAGACGCCTGCGCCGTCATCAGCACGACGGGAGTGTTCGGACTCGTGCGACGGATTTCCTCGAGCACTTCGATGCCGCTCATCTTGGGCATGCGGACGTCGGTGAGCACCAGATCGGGAGCATGCTCCTTGAAGGCTTTCAGTCCTCCCGCCCCCGTAAGCTCGTAGACGACCTCGTAGCCCTCTCCCTTCAGCAGGACCGACAGCGACTCGATCAAACTCTGCTCGTCGTCGATCAGCAGAACTACCGGCTTGTCACGCATCTCTGCTCCTTTGGGTACCGTCGTACGGTCGATCACTGGATGTGCGCGCGCTCATCGGCGCGCGTTCCGGCCGCTCTCCGCCTCAGCCGTGACCATCGAACCGTTCTCGGCCGGTCCGCGGGCCGGAGGCTGATCCGGAGTCGAGAACGCTCCGACCGCCGGCCTCCTCTTTCCGGTTCGACGCGGCAGCACGATGGCGAACGTGGCCCCATCGCCGGGATTCGAGCTCGCTATCAGAGCCCCTCCGTGCGCCTGCACCGCCCGGTGCGCGATGGACAGCCCGAGTCCGCTTCCGCCGGCGCGACGCGTGTAGAACGGATCGAAGATGCGGGACAGGTCCTCTGCGGCTATGCCCGGGCCGTCGTCGATCACCCGGATCCGGACGGGATGGCCGAGCGATACCTCCGACGGAACGAGGTCGGGCCGCAGGGCGTCGGCGACGACCCGCACGGTGACCTTCTCCTCGGGTTTTCCTACCTGTACCGCGTTGAGCACCAGATTCAGCAGGGTCCGATGCAGCAGCTCCGGGTCACCCCACAGGCCTCCCATGTCGTCCAGAACCTCGGCGGTGATCGTCGCTCGCCCCTCCGCGGCGGGATGGCGCCGAACCGTCTCTATGACCTCGGCGATCAGGCGATCCACATCGACGGGCTTCCTCTCCGCCACCCCGACGCGAGCGAAGTCACTGAACTCGCCCAGGATCCGGCTCAGGCGGTCGGCCTCGCGCACGATCAGCCTCCCGAGGATCTGCTCGTCCTCGTCTTCGGCCGCTCGCCTGGACAGCTGCTCCACCGCGCTCCGGACCGAAGCGAGTGGGTTCTTCAACTCGTGAGCCAGAGACGCGGACAACTCCGCCACGGCTTCCAGCTTTCCCGTGCGAAGCCGGAGGTTCTCCAGCTGCCGAACGGCCCTCAGGTCCTGTAGCAGGACGACGTGCGAGGGGCCGGCGCCCACGTCCTGCAGCATCGTGGTGCTCACGGCGACGGGTACCGGGTCGCCGCCCTTTCCACCCGCTCCGGGCACGGAGGGCGCCAGCACGTCCGCCTCCCGGTTATAGACCCCCCTGCCGGTCTTCATCGTCTCCCGCACCGT
>Ga0055458_10000033_pt1 | contig 23978 bp, 20 predicted proteins | sample Joice_CattailNLB_FD_57687 | JGI IMG/M metagenome (GOLD analysis project Ga0055458, IMG submission 57687) | Wetland microbial communities from San Francisco Bay, California, USA, that impact long-term carbon sequestration - Joice_CattailNLB_D2 | ecosystem: Environmental > Aquatic > Marine >...
CTGATTTAGGCGACGGCCCAAAAACGACGCACTGGTATGCGCAGAATCATCTTTCGCCCTACAACGGAAGCTCGATTGCCTTCACCAGAATTCCCGGCAGCAGGCTGCTCGCGGTCGAGCGTCCGCCATAGGTAGAGGTGGACAACATCATCTCCCTCACTTTGGTAAGCCCTTCCATCTGGTCGCCGAGGAGGTGGTAGATGGAGTCATCGAAGCGCATGACCTCGACCGGGGCGACCGGCCTGCCGTTTTCCACCCAGAAGGTTCCGAAGCGCGTCATGCCGGTGATGCGGCAGTCGTTGCGATCCGAGTAGTTGAGGTACCAGAGGTTGCCGATGTAAAGGCCGGAGCCCAGCCGGTCGAGGACCTCGGACCGCGTAATGTCACCGGCGTCGAGCGCGATTGACTCCGGGTGCCCGGATCCGGCGTTGACGGCTACGCCGTATTCCTTCCCGCTGCGGCTGTCCACCAGGCATTCACGGTACGCGCCGCTGACGATCAGATCCACCCGCTCGGGCTTTTCGAATCCCTCGGCAGTGAAACCGGGGATCAGACCGCGGCAGTGCTCCTCGCGGATACAGACCCGCGGGTCCAGTTGGCGCTCCCCCTCGACCAGGCGCATCAGGGGTGTTTTGGCGCTCCGGTGGCTCTCGAGATCGAAGCCGCCCCAGGCGAGCAGGTCCATGAGCTCCCGTACCGCCTCCGGGGCCAGGTAAGCTCGGTAACGGCCGGGCCGGATGGTACGGGCGGGGCGCGCCATGAGCTCCAGTCCCCGGCGCATCCCGGCGACCTTCTGCGCCAGTCCCGCGCCATCCCAGTCGAAGCCACTGAAGCCTGCCTTGATCGCCTTGTCCTTCTCCAGGTGGCAGCTCCAGTCCAGGTTGAAACTCCTGCTCTGGTGCCAGTGGCGATGCCCGAGGGAGCTGGCGAGACCGTTCATTGTGTCGCCGCTCGCCCATATGCCGACCAAGTCCATATCCCCTGCCTCGCTGATCAGGCCGGAGACCGCCTGCGCCGGATCCGGAAGGTCGCCGCTTAGGGTCCGCTCGCTAAAGGTCGGCATGGAGGAGTAGTCGAGGAAGGGGTCCCGGGGAACCTGGGGGAGCCGATTCCGCATCCGCGCCAGCAGATCGCGGGGCAGCGTCGGGTCCTGGGGCGGACCTCCTGGCAGGTCGCAGCTTCCCTCGACCTGACGGTCCCCCGAAATCAGCTTCAGCCCCAAGCGTCGCCGATGCAGGCTGCCGGCCTGGCGGATGCGATTGCGGTTGAGTCGAACGAAGTCGGAGTCCTCACCATCGAGGGTGCAGAAGAGTGCCTCGTTGCCACGCAGGCTGCCCGCGAGCTCGGCGGTGAGCGCGAAAAATCCGTCCCGCATCCTCATCCGCCTCCGAAGATGCTTACGCCGCGAAACAGACAAGGGGGCGAAGCGTGGCCCACGGAGATCGCCTGATTGGGCTCTCCCTTGCCGCAGTTGCCCACGCCTCTCATCTCGAAGCCTTCTCGGTTGCCGACGCCGGCGAGGCTGCGCCAGAAGTCGGCGGAGATTCCACGGTAGCCGGGGTTGCGCACCAAACCTTGGAGCTCGCCGTCTGCGATCAGGCGGCCGAGCTCGCAACCGAACTGGAACTTGTTGCGGCTGTCGTCGATCGACCAGGAGCGGTTGGTGTCCATGAGCACCCCGTGCTCCACCCGGTCGATCAACTCTTCGAGGCTATCGTCCTTCGGCTCTAAATTGATGTTCGCCATACGGTCGATGGGTGGGCGCTCCCAGCCGCTGGCGCGGGCGTTGGCAACGCCCGGAAGACCGCTGCGGGCCTGGGACAGCCGGCTGCCGAGGGGGCGCTCCAGGATGCCGTTGCGGATCAGATAAGTCCGCTCGGCTGGCGTGCCCTCGTCGTCCGCGGCATAGCTCGCGAGCTCACCCCGTAAGGTCGGATCGAAGGTGATGTTGAGCAGCTCGGAGCCGTAGCGGTAGCTGCCGAACATGTCGGGGGTGACGAAGCTGGTGCCGGCGTAGTTGCGCTCGTCCCCCAGGATGCGGTCGAGCTCCAGGGGGTGGCCGATGCTCTCATGGATCTGCATCGCCATCTGACCGGGCATGAGCACCAAGTCGCAGGTTTCGGTGGGGCACTCGGGAGCGCCGAGCAAGGCGATGGCATCCTCCGCGATCCGGGGCGCGGCGTCGAGGAATCCCACCTCGGCAATGCGCTCCAGGCCACCCTGCCCGGGACGGTCGGCACCGCCTCCGGTTCGCCGCTGGGTCTGTCCTCTGGCGTGGGCGACCGCCGCCAGGCCGGGATTCACATACTCCAGCACTCGCTCCGAGCGGCCGCCTTCACTGGTCACCAGAAGCTGGAGCACACGGCGATACTGGACCCAGGCGGAGCGGTCCAGGATTCGGGAGTCGATCTTCAGCGCCGTACAGGCATCGCGAAGCAGCGCAAGCTTGTCTTCGATGGCACGTGCCTCCCATGGCTCGATCGTCCGGGTCCGGTAGTGGGACTGGGCATCGGACCGTGGAAACAGGGCGGCATTGAACAGACCGAGACCGGCATGTAACTGGGCCCAGTGGAGCGCGCGCGCGAATGCAGCGCGCAATCCGCCCGCGCTCAGATCACTGGTGGCTGAGTAGCCCATACCGGGACCGCGGACCAACGAGATCATGGCCCCGCACCTCGATTCGATCCTGGCGGGCTCGACGACATCTCGGCGTACGGACAGGGTCTCGGACTCCTCCGCCACCGAGCGCAGCGTCCAGTAGTCCGCCGGCGGTGCCGAATTGCGAGCCCACTTCACCACCTCGTCGAACAATTGCAACCTTGTCTCCGGTTTTCTCATGATACGATTGGTCCATGCTGCAATACCCCGAAATCGATCCGGTTGCCCTGTCCCTGGGTCCGCTCAAGGTCCACTGGTACGGGATCATGTACCTGTTGGCCTTCGCCTGCGTTTGGATGCTCGGCCGCTACCGCGCCTCGCGTCCCGGATCCGCGTGGAATCCCGACATGGTGGCCGACTTGGTCTTCTACGGCGTCATCGGGACCATCCTGGGGGGGCGAATAGGGTACATGCTCTTCTACGGTGTGGACCAGCTCCTGGCCGATCCCTGGAGCATCCTGCGGACCTGGGAAGGAGGCATGTCTTTTCACGGCGGCCTGATCGGGGTGCTCACGGCGTTGTGGTTTTTCGGCCGCCGTCGCGGCGTGCCCTTCTGGCAGGTCGCTGACTTCGTCGCTCCCCTGGTGCCCCCGGGCCTGTTCGCCGGGCGCATCGGCAACTTCATCAACGGCGAGCTTTGGGGGCGGCCAACAGACGTTCCTTGGGGCATGCAGGTCCCCTGCGCGAAGTTCGGCGAGCATTGCCGGGGGTTGCCGCCTGGCACCGAATGGAGCCCGCCGTTGCATGCCTCTCAGCTCTACGAGGCCGCTTTGGAAGGTCTCGCTCTGTTTCTGATCCTTTGGATCTTCTCCGCCAAGCCGCGACCAACTATGGCCGTGTCTGGTATGTTCTTGTTGTTTTATGGGATTTTTCGCTTCTTGGTCGAGTTTGTGCGCATGCCGGACGCCCACATCGGCTATCTCGCCTTCGACTGGGTCACCATGGGTCAGGTCCTAACACTGCCGATGATCCTGTTCGGAGCACTCTTGCTGGCACTGGCTTATCGGAACGGCGAATCCTTTCGGGCTGCCAAAGAATGAATCTTCAGGTAGGACAGGGCCCTTCCGCAAAAAAAACGAAAAAAAGCCCGGCGGGCGCCGGGCCGAACGCTCTTCTCTTGGTGAGAGAGACGAGGAGGACTTCTTTTTCGGCGATTGCCAGAAAATGAAATACGGGATTGCATCGGATTCTCGTTCGTGCTCACGGGGCGACAACAGGCGCAGGGAGGGCTATGAAGCCCTTGTCGCAACACAGAACACGGACAGCAAGACAAGCACGATGGTTTATCATTGACGGAAATCGCCTTTATTCCGGGAGTCCAGCTGTGTCGCCCCCGGATGTAAGTGGATTTCAAGCCCCGGGCGTGACCTTCCGGACCTTTTCAGAGAGTGCATTCACGCCTTGTTGGACGAAGGACTGATAGTCCTCGCGCATCTCGCTGGCGATCTGCATGCTCGCCTTGGACTCCTCCATCATGCGCTGGCTGGCTTCCTTGGCCAGCTCGGCTTGTCCCTTGATGAACTCCTCGAACCCTTTCGCCTCGGTTGCCAGCTTCATCTGGCGCTTGCTCTGCTCCATCATGAAATTCATGGCTTCCATCTGGCGGGAAGTGATCTTCTCCAGAACCTTCATGTTGAGCTCGGCGAGCTTGTTGATATTCTCAATCGCCTTGCTACCCATCTCGTTCACAGCTTCGAGGTTCATTTTGCCACTCATGGCGTGTCTCCGTTGGTTGGGGAATATCTGATTGCAGCAATTGTTGCACTGCAGCAATTGCTGCAGTGCACAATAATGATGCTCTGCACCTTTGTCAATGGTTTCCTGAAAAAAACTTTCGCCTGGGATGGAAAGGATGTTGCCGCAGGATGAGAGCTGGTCCGAAGCGCTTTCCTGCCCGAGCTGACAGGAGGCGACGGGGAGTCGTGGACCAGTGCCCGAGCTACTCGGTGTTTTCGGGTTTGCTGTTGGCCTTCAAGCCGGTTGCACGCAAGAATTCCTTCTGAAAATCCGCCCACATCTCGACGCTGCGCTGGGTTATGCGGGTAACTGCTTCCAGCGGGTCCTTACCCAAGGCGTCGCGGACTTGCTGCTGCTGCTTTGCGAAAACGTTCAGCGACTGCTCCAGGTACCGGGCGAACAGACCCTGGAGAGTGCCCCCGTAGAAGCGGATTATCTGGGCCAGCATGTTGGCCGTGAACAGCGGTTTACCCGCGCTCTCCTCCTCGAGCATGATCTGCAGCAGGATGGAGCGCGTGATGTCTTCTTCGTTGGTTGTATCGATGACCCGGAACTCGGCACCCTTCATGACGAGAGCACGCACGTCGGCCAAGGTAATATACTTGCTGACCTCCGTATCGTAGAGTCGGCGGTTCGGGTACTTTTTGATGATTCGTTCGTCAGGCATAGGGCTGTGCTCGGAACGGCGCGATTATTCTTTTAGTTTAACCCAAGTGCATGTCCTACCGGATGACGCAGCGCAACAAATGGGGCGACTGCATCGATACAGGTTCTTGATCTGAAAAGCGACGCCTGGTGATGCCCTCATGCCTCGACGCGAAGACGCAGAGGATCTTCCGATGGCGATCGGCAGGGGCGGCGGGCGTTTTGGCTCGCGTTCCAGCGGACCGATTTCCGAGCGTTGGCGTTGCCCGGGCGCGCGGACCCTGTTGCCGTTCGGGCAATAATCCCTGCCGGAGTCATCGGGGTGGAGCTTGCACGTCGGTTATGTTGCGGTGCACAATAGGATTGCTGTGAGTGCGAAGTATCCGCACGTTGTTCTAGCTGTAAAGGTGCGCTCCCATGTTGGAAATCACGCAGGAGATTCTCGAGAAGATCGATCCACTACTCGATGCCGGTGATACGGAATCGGTCGGCAAGATGCTTGTAGACGTCGGCCACACTTCGCTGCGGGCCGTTCTACTCCACATCTTGCGAGAGAGGGGGGGCGATGTGGCCGATGCGGTGGGTGCAGTCTACCTGCGCGAGCACGCGGCCTCTATACACGAGAACGAGACGGCCTAAGAAGACGCTGATTATTGGCCATCCTGGCCAAAATCAGCACGGCGTTCAAAAACGTGGTTTCCGAACGCCTTTATTTTCAACGCCTCCCTAACTCGCCAAACGTCGGTGAGCGGGGCTCGAAAAAAGATGAAGAATTCTCCTGCCGCATCGGCATCTGCAAGTAAGAGATTTTAAAGGCGTGCCACCCGAGCGAGCCAAGGACGGGGGGTCGGCGTCTGTCTTGCTTTCCACTACCTCGCCTGTCTGCGCGACAGCCCATATCGTTCGAATGAGAGCGAACGCCCGCGCATTCGAGTAACTTTGTCGAGGAAGATCGCCTAGGCTAAGGGTACATCGTTCCTCCGGTCCGAGGTAGCGTTGTAGGCAAAGCAAGCGCTCGCCGGTTGCACACGGCAGCTATGACCCAGGATCCCATCGTCTACACCATTTTTCTCGTGTTCACCGGCGCGGCGGTGCTCGCCACCTTGGCATTGGCCGCGCGCCAGTCCTTGTTGCTGGCCTACATCGCGCTGGGTGTCCTGTTCGGTCCTTCCGGAATCGGTCTCACGGAAGACGCGGCGATCGCTTCGGACATCGCGCACATCGGGATCATGTTCCTCTTGTTTCTGCTCGGGTTGGACCTTCATCCCCAAGACTTGGCGCAAAGCGTGCGCCGCACCACCCTGGTGACTCTCGGTAGCTCCCTCGTGTTCGCCGCGGCCGGCTTGGGTATTGGGCTCGCCGTCGGCTTCTCGTTCTTGGAATCCCTGGTGCTCGGAGGGGCCATGACCTTCTCCAGCACCATCATCGGGCTCAAGCTGCTGCCCACGACCGTGCTGCACCATCAGCGGATGGGGGAGATCATCATCAGCATCCTGTTGCTACAGGATCTGATCGCCATCGCGATGCTGCTGTTGCTGCGCGGTGCAGCCGCCGGCGACAACCCCTGGGCCGACATAGCCTTGATGTTGCTGATGCTGCCGGCGCTGGCATTGTTTGGCTGGCTGTGCGCGCGCTTTGTTCTGATCCCTCTGATCGGGCGGTTCGATACCATTCGGGAGTATATCTTCCTGGTCGCCATCGGCTGGTGCATGGGCATGGCCGAGCTCGGTGGGCTGTTGGACCTGTCCCATGAGATCGGGGCCTTCATCGCCGGTGTGGCCCTGGCCACCAGCCCCATTGCCTTTTTTATCGCCGATAGCCTGCGGCCCCTCAGGGATTTCTTCCTGGTGCTCTTCTTCTTCAGCATCGGGGTTCAATTCGAGCTCGGGATGCTCACCGATATCTTGCTTCCCGCGGCCTTGGTCGCCGCGGCGACGCTGTTGCTCAAGCCGCTCGTCTTCCGTTTGCTCCTGATCCACATCGGTGATCCGGCGAAACGTTCCGCGGAGGTCGGCTATCGGCTCGGCCAGATGAGCGAGTTCTCGATGCTCGTCGGCGCCCTGGCCCTGAATCTGTCCGTCATCGGGGAAAATGTGTCTTATACGATCCAGCTCGCCACCGTTCTGACCTTCGTGGTCTCGTCTTACCTGATCGTAATGCGTTTCCCGACCCCGATAGCGGTTTCCGATGATCTTAGACGGGATTGAGCTCGGACCTACTCGCTATTGCCGCGCTCGAAATCCAATTTGGATTTCGTCCGGGGGAGGAGTCGTGCTAAAAAAGTAAACCGCGTCGGCTCTGCTCGCGCCGTTTTACCAAGGCGCCGGCCCTGGCGCCTTCGAGAGCTTGCAGAATCAAGTCTACCCCGAGGTTGGAGACGGGAGGCTGAGGCAGGGTCGGCAACCACTTGCCGATCTCCCGTCCCGACCCGACTCAGAGGAGCACCGCCATGTTGGTTGTCCACGTCTTCGTCCACGTCAAACCGGATTCGATCGAGGCGTTCAAGACCGCTTCCGTCGAGAATGCGCGAAACAGTGTGCAGGAGCCGGGTATCGCACGTTTCGATGTCATCCAGCAGGAAGAGGATCCGACTCGCTTCGTGCTGGTCGAGGTCTATCGCACCGCCGAAGATCCGGCTCGCCACAAGGAGACGACCCACTATGCAATCTGGCGAGATACCGTTGCCGACATGATGGTGGAGCCGCGCAGCGCCGTGAAGTATGCCAACATCTTTCCGGATGAGAAGGGCTGGGACCTGGTAAGGGCCTGAGGGTATCGCCATGACATTCGAGTTTGCGACCGCAGGTCGTATCCTTTTCGGTGAGGGCGTCTTCGGCCAGGCAGGGACGCTGTCTGCTCAGCTGGGCAAGCGTGTGCTGGTCGTGGGGGGGGGCACACCGGCGCGCATCGAGCCGTTGTTGGCCCAGCTCGCCGACAAGGGACTACCCGTAAGCGCAACGGCCGTTGCGGGCGAGCCCAGTGTCGAATCGGCCCTGCGAGGCGCGGAGCAGGCACGAGAATTCGAAGCCGATCTGGTGATCGGCATGGGCGGTGGCAGCGCCATCGATGCCGCCAAGGCCGTTGCCGCCCTGCTCGCCAACCCGAGCGATCCCTACCGGTACCTGGAGGTCATCGGTCGTGGCGAGCCATTGACCAATCCGGCCGCACCAACGATCGCCATCCCCACGACCGCGGGCACGGGCGCGGAGGTGACGCGCAACGCCGTGCTCGCCGCGTCCGAGCAAAAGGTCAAGGTGAGCCTGCGTCACCCGTCCATGTTGCCGCGTGTCGCGCTCATCGACCCCGTTCTGACCTACGACATGCCCAAAGCGATTACCGCCAGCACCGGTCTGGACGCCTTGATCCAGTGTCTGGAGCCCTTTGTCTCCCATCTGGCTACACCCTTGACGGACGGTTTCTGTCGGGAGGGAATGACGCGAGCGGCGCGCTCGCTGCGCCGCGCATTCCTGGATGGCTTGGACATCGAGGCGCGCCGGGACATGTCCCTGGCCAGCCTTTGCGGCGGTCTGGCCCTGGCCAATGCCAAGCTGGGCGCCGTCCATGGCTTTGCCGGTGCCGTCGGCGGCATGTTCGACGCACCTCACGGCGCGGTCTGCGCGCGCCTTCTGCCTTTTGTGATGGAGGCAAATGTGCGCGCCTTGCAGGAACGTGCACCGGATTCGACGGCCCTGGCACGCTACCGAGAGGTTGCGGCGATCCTCACGGGTGACGGCGGCGCCGAGGTTGCCGACGGTGTCGCTTGGGTGCGGGCGCTCGGCGATGAGCTGGCCGTGCCCGGTTTTGCAGGCTACGGCATGACGAAGGGCCATCTGGCCGATATCGTGGCCAAGGCCATGCCCTCCAGCAGCATGAAAGGAAATCCCATCGCCCTGACAGGGTCGGAGCTTAGAGAAGTACTGGCCCAAGCCCTGTAACCCCATTCGGGATGGCGACTTCGAAGACGCAATCCATCTTCTGATTCATCAACCACCAAGAACTATGGAGAAACCGCATGAAGATCAGCTCCAAGTCCATCGCCGAGGGTCAGCCCATTCCGGGCGACTTCGCCTTCTGCGTGCCCGCCGAGGAGGGGCATGTGAGGCTGGCGGCGAATCGAAATCCGCACCTCGCCTGGTCCGATCTGCCCGCTGGCACCCAGTCCCTGGTTCTCCTCTGTCACGACCCGGACGTGCCTAGCCGTGCGGATGATGTCAACAAGGAGGGACGCGAGGTACCGGCGAACCTGCCACGGGTGAGCTTCACACATTGGGCGCTGGTGGATCTGAAGCCGAATCGCGACGGCATCGCCGAGGGCGAGTTCTGTTCCGAGGTGACGGCACGTGGAAAGCCGGGGCCGGAGGGGCCCCACGGGACGCGGCAAGGCATAAACAGTTACACCGATTGGTTCGCCGGCGATGGCGATATGGCCGGTGACTATTTTGGATACGATGGTCCCTGCCCGCCCTGGAACGACTCCATCCTCCACCATTACCACTTCACCCTCTATGCCCTGGATATACCACGCTGTCCCGTCGAGGGGCGTTTCGGTCGGGACGAGGTCTTGGCCGCGATCGAGGGCCACGTGTTGGCACAGGCAGCCGTCGTCGGGACCTACAGTCTCAATCCGAACGCCAAGGCGAGTTAGGGGCGATGATCCTAGAAACGGCAGTTGGACGGCCCCTTGGGTGCGTCTCGCGCGGTGTTTGGCAAGGCACAACGAGGCGGAATTGTTGTTTTATTACAATGAGTTGTAACGCATCCAAAGACCACGGGGCATTCACCAGGGGGCATAGTGGCGTTCACCCTGCGGGTGACCGCGCACATGGAAAAAACGCTCTTGAATCCAGATAACCCTGGGCCAGGGGAGACATGGGATATGGGAATAGATTGCCGAGATCTCGACCGAGATGCCCCCGACCGGCGGGAGTTGAAGGGGTTCCAGTCGGGGCTCCACCGCCTCCTCCCCTGATTCGCAGCTTATCCGTACTCCTCGTCCATGCGGCTCTCGATCTTCTTCCTATTGCTTTTTGCAGCCTGTTTCGGCAAGGCGGAGGATCTGGTGCTGCGATTGGCGACCTGGAATCTGGAGCACCTTGCCGCAGAGGGTAGCGATGGCTGCCGGCCCAGGTCCAATGCGGACTATGAGCGCTTGCGCGATCACGCGGCGCGTTTGGATGCCGACCTGATTGCGCTGCAGGAAGTCGAAAATCGGGCGGCCGTGGCGCGCGTATTCGATCCTGGTCTCTATGCTATCGAGATCTCACGCCACCCGGACCGGGATTTGGGTACCTGCCGCCGGCGACGCGACCGGGAGCGGACCATGCAACGCACGGGATTTGCGATCAACAAGGCGCGGCTCGCCGAGCTGGGGCTGAGTTATCGGCGTCTTCCGGACCTCGAGGCCCTCGGTGTCGGGGGCCAGCGCTGGGCAACCCGTATCCTGGTCGAGCCCGAAGGGGGTATCGGAAGGGCGATGCAGCTTCTCTCCGTTCATCTGAAGTCGGGCTGTGCCTATGCCCGTCTCGACGGCAAGATCAGCCGGGATCAATGCCGATTGCTGTTGCAGCAGCGAGGGATCCTGGAAGAGTGGATCGACGCGAGGGCCACCGCCGATGAGCGCTTCGTGCTACTGGGTGACTTCAACCGCCAGCTCGACCAGCCGAGCGACGACTTTTGGATGGATATCGACGACGGCGCGGTGTGTGCCTGGAAGCCTGACCCGAGGTTGGGGCGCAGATGCCGATCCGGTACCGAGCGCTCCGATTCGGATGCCGATCTGGTGCTGGCAAACGCAGGCAGTCCATTTCCCTTTCCCTTGAGCCCTCGCTATCCCTATGCGATCGACCACATCGTCTTCGATGCAATGACCGCGCGGCGGATAATCCCGGAAAGCTACGTGGCACTGGATTACCAGGGCGATGATCCCGCCCCCTCGGACCACCACCCGGTGTCGATCTCGCTACGCTGGCCTCAACGCCCGTAGAGCTTGACCAAGCGCAGAACTCGGCCGGGCAGCTCCGGCCGAACCAAATCCCACGAGAAGCGCCAGATCCAGTTGTCCCCGGTCGTGCCCGGCAGATTCATGCGGTGACCGCCATCGAGGCCCAGCAGGTCTTGCATGGGCAGGATTGCCAGATGGGAGCGCGAGCCCAGAGCGCAGCGAACCAACGGCCAGGGCATTTTCTCCTTCGGATCGCCCAGGTAGTCGTCGACATAGTGGCGCGTCTCGTCGTCCAAGGACAGATACCAGCCGAGGGTCGTGTCGTTGTCGTGCGTACCCGTGTAGACCAGCGAATCCCGATCGTGGTGGAAAGGCAAGTAGGGGTTGGACGGCTCGCCGGAGAAGGCGAACTGGAGCACCTTCATACCTGGCAGGTGATATTTCTTGCGCAGAGCCTCCACGGCATCGGTGATAGTCCCCAGATCTTCCGCGATCAAGGGCAGGTGACCGAAGCGCTGATGCAGACGCTCGAAGAGCTCGTCGCCCAGGGCCTTCACCCAGCGTCCGTTGATGGCGGATTCTTCCTCTGCCGGGATCTCCCAATAGGACTCGAATCCCCTGAAGTGGTCGATGCGCACCATGTCGAACAGGCGCATCTGGGTCCGTATCCGATCCAGCCAGAACCGAAAACCATCGGCCTGCATCACATCCCAACGATAAAGGGGATTGCCCCAGCGTTGTCCGGTTGCGGAAAAGTAGTCCGGTGGCACACCCGCCACGACGCGCAAGCTACCGTCGTCCTTCAGATCGAAATCACGGGGACGTGCCCAAACCTCGGCGCTGTCGTGCGCAACGAAGATCGGCATGTCGCCGAATAGCTTTATGCCCAGGGCGTTGGCATGCCCGCGCAGGGCTTGCCACTGGCTGAAGAACAGAAACTGCTCGTAGCGGATGTACCCGAGGTCGTCGGCCAGGCGAAGCTTCGTTTGCTCCAGGGCATCCGGGTCGCGATGACGCAGGTGCCGAGGCCACTCCCACCAATACGTTTGCTGCTCTTCGCGCAGGGCGCGGAAAAGGGCGTAGTTGTCGAGCCAGTAGGAGTTCTCCGCCTCGAAGTCGAAAAGCGTTTGCCGGTCGGTATCTGCTGCCCGTTGCTGGAAGCCATGCCAAGATCGACGCAAGGCTTTGGATTTTCCCTCGACCGTATCGTCCTCGACCGGCACCTGCAGCCAGCCACGTTCCTGCAGCGGCTCCAACGCGATGAGCCGCGGATTTCCGGCGTGGACCGAGGTGGTCTGATAGGGCGATCCGTCGGACTGCGTGGGGCCCACGGGTAGCATCTGCCATACCGACATGCCGCAGCTGTCGAGGAGGCTCAGAAAGTTGTGGGCCTCCGGGCCGAGCGAGCCGCACGGACCCGTCCCGGGCAGGGACGTCACGTGCAGGAGAACGCCGGCTCGCCGATGATCCAGGCAATCGGCTGGTGCCTTTTCTTCGTTCAGCATTGCAAATCAGCGGACATGGTTGACCTCCTGACCCAGCATCTCGGGTGTTACCAACGTCACGCCACCCTCGCTGACGTAGAAGCCTTTCTCGATGTCCGCTTCCGGGTCCAGACCCAGGGTCAGCCCTTCTGGGAGATGGCAGCCACGGTCGATGATGCTACGGCGGATGTCGCAGCTGCGTCCTACATCCACATCCGGCAAGATCACCGAGTCCTTGACATAGGCGTAGGAGTTGACGCGCACGTTTGAAAAGAGCAGAGAGTGACGCACGATGGCACCGGAGATGACGCAGCCGCTGGATACCATGGAATCCACTGCCATGCCGCGCCGCTTCTCGTCGTCGAATACGAACTTGGCCGGCGGTAGCTGCTCCTGGTAGGTCCAGATGGGCCACATCTCGTCATAGAGGTTGAGCGGCGGCGTCACGCCGATGAGCTCCTGGTTCGCCTCCCAGTAGGCATCGACGGTTCCCACGTCGCGCCAGTACGCCTGATCGCCGCTGCGCATATCCCGGAACGGATAGGCCATTACCCGGTAGTTGGCGATGACATCGGGAATGATGTCCTTGCCGAAGTCGTGGGCAGAGCCGGGTCTGTCCGCGTCCTTGATGAGCTGCTCATAGAGGAAGCCGCTGTTGAAAACATAGATACCCATGGAGACCAGGGCCAAGTCTTCCCGCCCGCGCATCGGCTGGGGCTTTTCCGGCTTTTCCAGGAAGCTGCGCACCCGGTTCTCGGTATCCACCGACATGACGCCGAATTGCTTGGCGTGCTCCAGCTCGACCTCGATGCAGCCGACCGTTATGTCAGCGCCCAGCTCCACATGGTGGGCGATCATGGATCCGTAGTCCATTTTGTAGATGTGGTCTCCGGCCAGGACAAGTACATGGTCGGGGCTGTGGTTGCGGATGATATCCAGGTTTTGAAAGACAGCGTCCGCAGTGCCCGAGTACCATGCCTCCTCGGTGACGCGTTGTTGTGCCGGCCACAGCTCCACGAACTCTCCGAACTCGCCGCGAAAGAAGCCCCATCCCCTTTGGATGTGCAATATCAGTGAATGGGACTTGTACTGCGTTAGCACACCGATACGGCGGATACCCGAGTTGATGCAGTTGGACAAGGGGAAGTCTACGACGCGGAATTTACCGCCGAAGTGCACCGCGGGCTTGGACCGCCACTTGGTGAGGTGCATAAGGCGAGCGCCACGGCCACCTGCCAGGATGAGGGCCAAGGTGTTGCGGGTCAGACGACTGACGAAACGCGGACTCTTATCCGGCATATATCATCTCCTCCCCCTTCGCGGCAACACCCGCGTCGTGCCGGTAGACCCTTGGAAGCCGGATCCTTGGGCAGACGGGGCAAAAACAGATCCTCTCGGCAACTCTCCCTGCCCGAACGCCGATCGGATCCGTGGCCTCCTATGGTAACATCTTCCCGCATACCCTCACGCGGTTTTCACACCCACACGCATCGCAATACCAAGGGTTGAAGAGTTCCCATGCTCGGCCGGACAAGCAACCATATCGACCCATCCGACCCCATTGGACGTGTCCTCGAGGCACGCCACCACGACCCTTTCGAGGTCCTTGGAAGGCAGGTCGAAACAGACCGCTGTGTCGTTCGCGCCTTTCTGCCGCGGGCGGAAAGGGTCCGCATCGCGGACACCGATGTGGAGCTTACGCGGATCGAAGGGACAGACCTCTTCGAATGGGAGGGAAGTGCGCATCAAATCCCCGAGCGCTATCGCTTGAGTCTGGAAGATGCGGCGGGAAACAAGTACGAAAAGCACGATCCCTATTGTTTCCCCCCGCAGCTCCAGGACTTCGATCTGCACCTGTTCGGTGAAGGAAGACATTGGCATGCTCACCGCTTCCTCGGAGCCCATGTGCGCAGGGTCGAGGGGATTGATGGTGTTCAATTCGCCGTCTGGGCACCCAACGGGGAGCGCGTTAGCGTCGTAGGCGACTTCAACGACTGGGATGGGCGCGTACATCCCATGCGGGTGCGGGGTGGGTCGGGCGTGTGGGAGCTCTTCATTCCGGACATAGGTGTCGGCGAGCTCTACAAGCTCGAGATCCGGGACCGCTTTGGAAATATCCACGTCAAGATCGATCCCTATGCCAGATCCTTCCAACAACGTCCGCAGACAGCCGCCTACGTCTGCGGCGAGAGCGGTTTCCCATGGCAGGACCAGGCATGGATGGAGGCTCGCGCCGACGCCGACTGGCAGCACCGGGCCATGTCTGTCTACGAGGTACATCTCGGCTCATGGCGCCGGGATTCCGAGGGGCAGTTCCTGAGTTACCGGGAGCTCGCCGAGAAGTTGGCCGAATACGTGCTGGAGTTGGGCTTCACGCACATCGAGGTGCTACCCATCACCGAGCACCCCCTGGACGATTCCTGGGGCTATCAGGCTACCGGCTACTTTGCTCCCACCAGCCGCTTCGGCACACCGGACGATTTCCGCTGGTTTGTCGACTACCTGCACCGCAAGGGCATCGGAATCATCCTGGATTGGGTACCGGCCCACTTCCCGCGCGACACCTTTGCCTTGGCGCAATTCGACGGCTCCGCACTTTACGAGCATGCGGACCCGCGCATGGGCGAGCACAAGGACTGGGGCACCCTGATCTTCAACTACGGGCGCAACGAGGTTCGGAATTTTCTGATTTCCAGCGCCCTCTATTGGCTCGAGGAGTTTCACCTGGACGGGCTGCGGGTAGACGCCGTCGCCTCCATGCTCTATCTGGATTACTCGCGCGACGCGGGCGAGTGGATCCCGAACAAATACGGCGGCAACGAAAATCTGGAAGCGGTGGAATTTTTGCGCCGGCTCAACGTCGTGACCCATGAGCGGCACCCGGGGAGCCTCATGATCGCCGAAGAGTCCACCGCTTGGCCGGCGGTGTCACGCCCGACCTACCTCGGCGGCCTGGGCTTCAGCATGAAGTGGAACATGGGCTGGATGCACGACACCCTGTCCTACATGTCGAAGGACCCGGTGTATCGCCACTACCACCACGACCTGCTTACCTTCGGGCTGCTCTATGCGTTCAGCGAGAACTTCGTTCTGCCCTTCTCCCATGACGAGGTGGTGCACGGCAAGCGCTCCATCCTGGACCGGATGCCCGGGGATTCCTGGCAGAAGTTTGCCTCCCTGCGCCTGCTCTACAGCATGATGCTGACCTACCCGGGAAAGAAACTACTCTTCATGGGCTGCGAGCTTGGACAGGGCAGGGAATGGGACTTCGCGGGTGAGCTGGACTGGTACCTGATGGAGCGCCCTCAGCACCGGGGCGTAAACCGGCTGGTCGCCGACCTCAACCGGCTCTACAGGTCACAGAAGGCGCTCCACGACCTGGATTTCTCGAGCGACGGCTTCGAGTGGATCGATTGCCACGACAGCTCCCAGTCCGTTCTCAGTTACCTACGCAAGGACCGCGGCGGCAAGGAGATCGTTGCGGCCATCTTCAACTTCACCCCGCTCCCTCGCACCGGCTATCGCATCGGCGTGCCCCTGCCCGGCTTCTATCGCGAGATGATCAACTCCGACGCGGAGGTCTACGGCGGCAGCAATATGGGGAACCAGGGAGGGGTCGAGTCCGAGCCTAAGAGCTGGATGGGCCGGCCTCACTCCATCTCGATCACCGTTCCGCCGCTCGGTGCCGTCGTCCTGATGCATGAGCGATTGGCGAAGGCAGAAGCCGACGAGGAACCTGCGTTACCTTCCGAGGAAACGGCTATTGGTCCGCAACTGAACGCGAATGAGCGCAAATAGACGGGATTTACAGGATGCTTTGCTCTTCTCCGGCGGGGCGAAGCTCTTCTAAAACCCGAAGCAATCTGGCCGCAGACGAGTTCCGCGCCGTTCACCGGTGAGCTAGCGGATCGATGGGTGTTCTCGCCACCGACTTGACGCCAATACAGCAGGCCCGGCATCATCCCCAGCACAGCGACACACCGTGCCGAAACAAAAAGCGGTCCCGGAGAAGATTCGACTTACAGGTCGCCTTCCATGACCAGCCGCGCCTGGGGCCCAAATCCAGGGTCAGGCGCCGGGCTCGCGGTGCCGGAGGAAATAGTCGATAAGCCCCGAGGTAGAGGCATCGTGCTCCGCGCTCACCCCACCCTCCTCAAGCTCCCTTAGGATGACCCCCGCGAGCTGCTTTCCGAGCTCCACGCCCCACTGGTCGTACGAGTTTACACCCCAGATTACGCCCTGGGTGAAGATTCGATGCTCGTACATCGCGATCAGGGCACCGAGGGTCCGAGGCGTTAGCCGTTCCACGAGGATGGTGTTGGTCGGCCGATTTCCGGGAAAGGTGCGATGGGGGGCGAGCTCGTCGACACTGGCCTCCGGCATTCCAGCGGCCTTCATCTCCTCCTTGGCTTCGTCCTGGGTGCGGCCGCGCATCAGTGCCTCGGTCTGGGCGAAGAAGTTTGCCATCAGCTTGGCGTGGTGATCGCCGAGAGGGTTGTGGCTGTTTACCGCAGCGATGAAGTCCGACGGGATCATCTGTGTTCCCTGGTGGATGAGCTGGAAGAAGGCATGCTGCCCGTCGGTTCCGGGCTCACCCCAGACCACGGGACCCGTGGTGTACTCGACGGGAACGCCGTCACGGGTTACCCCTTTTCCATTGCTCTCCATATCGCCTTGCTGCAAATAGGCGGGCAGGTACCGCAGGGATTGATCATAGGGCAGCACCGCGTGGGTGCGGGCCGCAGCGAAATTTGCGTACCAGACCCCGATTAGTCCCAGGATGGCTGGCAGATTCTCGCTGAGGTCCGTGGACCGAAAGTGCTCGTCCATGGCATGAGCACCCTCCAGCAGCTCGACGAACCGGTCCATGCCGATGGCCAGCGCGATGGGCAATCCGATAGCCGACCAGAGGGAATAGCGCCCACCGACCCAGTCCCAAAAACCGAACATGTTCTCGGGATCGATACCGAACTCGACCACCGTGCCCTCGTTGGTGGAGACCGCAACGAAGTGGCTGGCAACCGCATCACTGCCGAGGGTGTCCACGAGCCAGGCCCTCGCACTGTTCGCGTTGGTCATGGTCTCCATGGTGGTGAAGGTCTTCGAGGCGACCACGAACAGGGTGGTCGCCGGATCGAGACGCCGCACCGTTTCGGCCAGGTGGGTCCCGTCCACGTTGGAGACGAAATGCACCCGCAGGTCGTCGGACTGATAGGGGCGCAGGGCCTCACACACCATCAGCGGCCCCAAATTGGAGCCGCCGATGCCGATGTTGACCACGTCGGTCATGCGCTTGCCGGTGAAACCCTTCCAGTCGCCGCCCCGAACCCTGGCCACGAAGCCCTCAAGACGCTTCAGCACTTCGTTGACGCCGGGCATGACATCATCGCCGTCCACGTAGATGGGACGGTTCGAGCGATTGCGCAGGGCGATGTGCAGCACCGCCCGTTGCTCGGTGTTGTTGATGGCCTCGCCTTCGAACATGCGGCGGATCCAGCCCGGCAGGTCTACCTCTGCTGCGAGATCGAAGAGGAGCGTCAGGGTCTGCCCGGTGATCAGATTCTTGGAGTAATCCACGAAGATGTCGGCCGCGCGCAAGGACATCCGCTCGGATCGCGCCGATTCCTGCTGAAAGAGGTCCCGCATTCGAATACCGGACATCTCGCCCCAATGTGCCTGAAGGGCCTTCCATTGCGCAGTCTGATTGACTAAGGACATGATGACTTGCTCCTGATGGGGAGGGGGCCGGTCGATCAGGCCGCTTGGGCCGGGATCAGGTGACCTGTGCGCAGAACGCGATTGTGCTCGTTGAGGTAGACGAGGCCGGGCTCGAAGACATCGGCTTCGGCCTCGGTCATGGTGGCGTAGGCGCAGATGATGACCCGGTCTCCCGGAGATGCCTTGTGGGCGGCCGCGCCGTTGACCGAGATGATGCGCGAGCCTGCCTCGGCTCTGATGGCGTAAGTTGTGAAGCGCTCGCCGTTGGCGAGGTTATAGATCTGAATCTGCTCGTACTCACGGATTCCCGCGAGCTCCATCAACTCCTCGTCGATGGCGCAGGAGCCCTCGTATTCCAGCTCTGCATGGGTCACGCAGGCCCTGTGCAGCTTGCATTTCAACAATGTCAGTTGCATAGTCAACTACCTTTGGCGGACCGCAATCCAACCGTTTGTATTCTTTGGGAAGCCCCAATTATTTCAGAAAAATGACTGCACCGCCGATTTTTGTGATGCGGCGCAACATTCTAGTCGCTTTTTTCGCTGCTGCAACGGCCTGTGTGCGGGAAAAATACTCACCGTCGGCAGCACTGGGGCGCAAGAGTAGCGCGTCCTGGGGAACGACTCAATCTCGGCAGCGACGCGCCGGGAATTCGACTGCCGTTCGATGGCGCACGTCGAATCCGGGATATGGGGAAAGGCGGATTTCATGGAGCGCTCGTACCACGGGAGCCGAGAGACGACAGGGCTGCGCCTCGGGACGATGGCTCTACCCGTACGCGCAGATTGTCTATGAGGCGCGCTTTCCCGAGATAGGCCGCCGCAAGCACCACGAGGTCCTTGTCTTCCGGCGTTGCCGGTTGCAGATCCGCCGCGCGGCGAATACTGAAATAATCCGGTCGCAATCCGTTTGCAGCCAATTCTTCCTCTCCCTGTCGCTCCACGCCGGCAGCTTCCAGCCCCTCGCGCAAACGATCGCCGGCCCGTCGCAGCGCTCGGTAGAGCTCCGGGGCGTACAACCTCTCATTCGAAGTCAGATAGCCGTTGCGCGAGCTCATGGCAAGACCGTCCGGGTCGCGAATCGTTGCCAATCCCCGCACCTGAACCGGTAGGCACAGGTCCTCGACCAAGCGCCGAATCACGAGCAGTTGTTGAAAGTCCTTCTCGCCGAAGACCGCGATGTCCGGCTGTGCCATGTTGAAGAGCTTGCACACCACAGTCGCTACACCCACGAAGTGTCCGGGCCTGCTGGCACCGCACAAGATGTCCGACAGTCCGGGCACCTCCACACGGGTGTGCGCTCGACGTCCGTGGGGATAAACGGCATTGACGGAGGGCGCGAACAGCAGGTCGGTGCTCTCGGCCTGCAACAACTCCTGGTCTCTTTCCAAAGTACGGGGATAGGCCCCGAAGTCCTCGTTCGGGCCGAACTGGAGGGGATTGACGAAAATGCTGACCAGGGTGCGGTCGGCCAGTCTTCGCGCCGCCCGGACCAGGGCCAGATGACCCGCATGGAGGTTGCCCATCGTGGGCACCAGGGCGATGACATTCCCTGCACGCCGCCATGCAGCTACGCGCTGGCGCAGCGCAGAGGTTTCGTCGATCAGCTCCATAACCATCGTCAAGTATGGGCCGTTTCCTTTGCGGCGGTAGAACGAGGCCGCCGACGCCGTCGGCCCTTGACCGTTCCACGGGTCATCTCGGAGCGAACCTGACTGTTCGCCTCCTGAAAACGGGTCCACCAGTCCGCCAGCTCCGATGTCACCTCTCCCACCTCGGCTCGAAGCAGCAGAAAATCATAGGCGGCTCGGAACCTGGGGTGGGTCAGCAAACGATACGGACGCTTGCCTTGGCGCTGTTCAAGGCGCGGCTGCAGGGTCCAGATCTCCCGCATGGGCAGGGCGAAGCGTTTCGGGATCGCCACCAAGGGATGCTGTCGGGCAGATATGTAGCCCGAGGCCCCAAGCATGGCCTCCTCGGGTGTCATGTCTTTGGCACGGAGGTGCGCGAACCGGCGGCGTACCGGCTCCCACAGCAGAACCGCAAACAGAAACGCAGGTGTGACGGGCTTTTCCTCCCGGATGCGCCGATCGGTGTTAGCCAAGCCGCGGCTCACGAAGGTGACGGGGAAGCCCTGATCCTCGTAGTCGAGGCATTCGTCCGTACCGGGAAACAGGTGGGCGAAGAGGCCATAGTGGCGCAGCTTTTCGAAGGTGCACAAGCCCAGACCGGACTGAAGCAGTTTGAGCACCTCCTCGAACAGACGCGCCGGGGGTATGTCCCTAAGCAGGTGGCCGAGCTCGAACAGGGGCTGCTCGCAAGGAGGGTCGATATTGAAGCCGAGCTTGCACGCGAAACGCACGGCGCGGAGCATGCGCACCGGGTCTTCCCGATATCGCTTCTCCGGATCATCTCCGATGAGCCGCAGGCGCCCGGCTCGCAAGTCATCGAGCCCGCCGGCATAGTCGATCAAGGAGAAGTCCGCGATGTCGTAGTAGTGGGCATTGACACTGAAGTCCCGGCGCAGCGCATCCTCTTCCCGTGTGCCGTAGAGGTTGTCGCACACGATCATGCCGTTGCGTATGTGGCGCGCACCATCGCTACTCTCCTCGCGCCCACCACCGCGGAAGGTGGCCACCTCGATGATCTCGCGCCCGAAATGCACATGCGCGAGCCGGAACCGCCTTCCGATCAAACGGCAATTGCGGAACACCGCGCGCACTTCCTCCGGCGTGGCGTCCGTAGCCACATCGAAGTCCTTGGGCTCCCTGCCGAGCAGGAGATCCCGCACCCCACCGCCGACGAGATAGGCTTGATAACCACCGTCCTTTAGGCGATAGAGCACCTTGAGGGCGTGCTCACTGATATTGGCACGCGAGATCTGGTGCTGGCTGCGGGGTACAACCAAAGGTGAGTCGGAAGTCGTCTCGTGCAAGTCGCTTCTGCTTCCTGTTCAGCGCCGTCATATCGGGCCGACGAGCGAGTATCGGGCCGCAAAGGGCACCGAGCCGCGATCCGGGATCAGTCGGACGAAATCTTCGCTGTTGTTTCGACACCGACTTGAGGCGCGGCGCCCAGTGGATATAATACCTTTTTTCGGGCGATTCTTCCGCTCCCTTCGTCTAGCGGTCTAGGACGCCGGCCTCTCACGCCGGTAACAGGGGTTCGATTCCCCTAGGGAGTACCAATCGAGCGCGAGGGCGCATGCCGTCCTCCGAGCCCTTTTGTTTGGCTGTGACCATTTGGCGGATTACCCCCCCGCGCCCTCGTGCGTTTCATTCTGACGTACCCGAAGAGGAGATGCGTTGTGTGACCAAGTATGTCCCGTTGATCACAGCTATGACCATGACCCTGATGCAAGCGGCACCTGCCGGCGCCGACGAGATTACTGATCAATTGGAGTCCGCTCGGGTCCAGTACGATTCGGGAGAGTTACGCACGGCCGTCCAGACTCTCCAGTTCGCGGTCGCGAGCATTCAAGAGAAGATCAACCTCGATCTTTCGAAGCTGTTGCCGGAGCCCCGGGAGGGTTGGCGGGCCGACGAGCCCCAGGCCCAAACAGCGGGCATAGCCGCGATGATCGCGGGGACGAATCTGTCGAGGCGCTATTTCCGTGATGATGGGGCCGAGGTGGAGATCAGCATCATCGCCGACTCCCCGTTGATGCCGATGATGACCATGGTGTTATCCAACCCCATGATGATGCAGGCGAGCCCGGACACGAGGATCTACACGCGTGCCGGACAACGTGGGACGATCGTGCATGAGAAGGACAGCGGCACTTGGGAGATCAGTCTGCTGGTTGCCGGCAACATCTTGGTCAAGGTCGACGGGCGCGGTTTGCGTGGCAAAGAGGACGTGGAAGCCTACCTCGATGCCATCGATCTGGGTGCCGTTCAAAAGTCCTTCGGAACCTGATCCGGCCCGGAAAACGACATACGCTTATCAGGTTGACCGAAAAACCTTGGCGAAGATAACGGCCTCGAACGGGAGCACGCCGAGGGGAGATCTCATCTGCTTTCATTTGACGCCGCGCCGGTCGCATCGATGGCGTTGCCGCCTTCAGAGCATCACTTGCCTGAGATAGTCGGCGAAGTCCCCGCCCAGCTCGGGGTGCTTCAGGCCGTACTCTACCGTTGCCTCCAGATAACCCAGCTTGCTGCCGCAATCGTATCGTTTTCCCCGAAAGGGGTAGGCGATCACGGGCTCGTCGGCGAGCAGCGCGGCAATGGCATCGGTCAACTGTATCTCTCCTTCGGTACCGGCCCGGGTCTGCTCCAGCTTGTTGAAGATGCCGGGCGTCAGCAGATAACGTCCCACCACCGCCAGGTTTGAGGGAGCGTCCTGTGGCAGGGGTTTCTCAACGATCGAGGTAACCCGATGTTCGCCGTCCGGCCCGAGGCGCGTCGCTACGATGCCGTATTTGTTCGTTTCATCCCGTGGAACTTCCTGGACACTCAGAATGCTGCAGCCGTAACGCGCGTACATCCCCGCCATCTGCTCCACGACACCCTGCCCCTCGCCCTGGATGAGGTCATCGGCGAGAAGCACGGCGAAGGGTTCCTCGCCGACCACGGGCCTTGCGCAAAGGACGGCGTGTCCAAGCCCCAGGGCCTCGGACTGGCGCAGGTAGATGCAGCTCACATCGGACGGGATGATGTTTCGCACGATCTCCAACAGTTTTTGCTTTCCCGCCTCCTGAAGCTCTACCTCGAGCTCATAGGCCTTGTCGAAGTGATCCTCGATGGAGCGCTTGTTGCGACCGGTGATAAACACCAACTGGTCGACGCCGGCGGCTTCCGCTTCCTCGGCGGCATATTGGATCAGCGGTTTGTCCACGACCGGAAGCATCTCCTTCGGACTGGCCTTCGTAGCCGGAAGAAAGCGGGTGCCCAGTCCGGCGACCGGAAAAACGGCTTTGTGGATTCTTGCCATCGATAAGCTCCGAAAAAAGGACGAAAATTCTCCCGCTTCAAGGCTATCCTTATTCCACTTGCCTTGGCGCTTGCTGTTGCATAGGCGGTTCGTTCCGGACGGGATTTCCGGCCGACTCCGCGTCGCCCCGGGAATGTCTCGCACGATGGCGGTCCGGTATTTCAGGGCCCGGGCAAGGCAATGCTCGGCAGGGCCTTTGCTCTGTTGCCGATAGACTCCGGCTGCACCGGCTTGATGGTTCCCCAACGCTTGCAGCTCGGGCATTGCCAGTGCAAACGCCGGGCGACGAAACCGCAATGCTCGCATTGGTGATCGGGCTGGCGCGCACACAGATGCTCGACGACAACCAGGATAGCATCATACACGGCCCGCGTCTGAGCGCCGTGTGGCAAGATTGGACTCCAGATCTGGAGCAGGCGTTCCAGGGCGGCGAGATCGGCATTCGAGGAGACGTGCTGGACCAGAAACGCAATGGCAGCCTCACGCCCTTGCTCGCCTTGTATCGCATCGGCGAGGCTGAGCGCCAGCGCGGGACTGCGGCAGTCGCGATAGAGGTGCTCGAGCTCGCCGAGCTGATCCTTGCGGCCGCACTGGCGATACGCTTTCAGCAGGTCCGGCAGAATTTCCGGCAGGAACTGCGGTCCCTGTTTGGCAACACGATTATACAGCTCCACCGCCCCCTCCACGTTATTCCGGCTCATCGCCATCCGCGCCTGCAGCATGGTGGCCCGCACGCAGTGCGTGTCTGCCTCGTGAGCCCTGCTCAGGTGGGCGACGGTGGCCTCTGCGTTTCCTTTCTTCAGCGCCTCCTCGGCGAGCTCGCAGTGGTAATGTGCAGTCTCCGTGCGCAATGGCTCCCCG
>Ga0055458_10000077_pt1 | contig 16802 bp, 10 predicted proteins | sample Joice_CattailNLB_FD_57687 | JGI IMG/M metagenome (GOLD analysis project Ga0055458, IMG submission 57687) | Wetland microbial communities from San Francisco Bay, California, USA, that impact long-term carbon sequestration - Joice_CattailNLB_D2 | ecosystem: Environmental > Aquatic > Marine >...
ACTAGTAATTATTTATATACTTTATTGGTCTAGTGTAACTTACCATGATAATAATTACATTTCCTTATGTGAATATAATGTAATTATTATCATGGACGTTTCATACTATTCTGATTCATTAATGAAGAGATCTAACCGCGGAGCTTTCCAGGTATAGGGCTTGGACATGATATCATAATCCCCGTCCCCGTCCATGTCAAAGATCTTGCTTTCATGGGTACCAAACCCGGTAGCAACCACATGGTGTATAAAATGCCCCTTCCCGTCTCCCAGCATGATGCGGATCTTTGCATCGGGATTTCCCCCATTCAATCCCATTTCGCCGCTGAAAATATCCAGGTGGCCGTCGCTGTTGAAATCCAGAACGTCGAATGTATGTCCATCAATCACCTGCTGGATAAGCATGCTCCTCTTCCAGGTACCCTTTTCATCATATTCATACAGGTACATGGGTGCATGTCCGTCACCTGCCAGCAGGATCACCTCGGGCCGTCCCCCTTCAATGAACTGGCCGGCCAGTGACCGGGTAAAGGTATAGCTTGCATCAATGATATTCTCTTTAAAGCCGCCTTCACCATCATATTTGAACCAGCGTCCACCTCCAACAATATCCGTTACCCCATCGCCATCGATATCTGTAGCAAAGAGGCCTTCCTGTTCGTTGGTACTTTTCCATTCCGGGTATCCAGCCTGTCCGGTCTGTTCCATCTCACTGTCCATGTTGTATCTGTAAATAACCTTCATGGGCCACTCGCCTTTATACGAAGCCGGATTCTTGGGTATCTCAGCAAGGAAAAGTTTTCCTGCCGACTGGTTCCAGAAGACCAGTTCCATAGCTCCGTCCCCGTCATAATCACCAAAAAGCTGGTCATGGTGCTTGTTGGCCCCTGAGTTTTTGATCAGGTGCCTCTTCCAGGGTTTATCCGGCCGAATAGCAGGAAAGGGATTTTCCCACCACCACACCTGGTTGGATTGACTCTCTCCCCCGAAAACAATATCCTGATCACCATCTCCGTCAATGTCATAGGAAGTGGAGCCTGCTTCAATCCGCAGAGGTTCCTCATCAATGATATAGCGGTCCCAACCCTTTCCATTGTATTTGTATCCCACCACCGAGGGGGCATGGGTCCGTTCGGCAATGAAAAATTCATTGATCCCGTCGTTATCCATATCAGCTACCAGAGAGGCGGTTTGCTGATCCCCCGCATTGGGTACTTCAATATCTCCGGTGGCCGAGGAGAGGTGCTTCCACCTGTATTCCCTAATCAGGGCATCATTGCGATAAAGGTGGAGGGTTTGAAAATGGTCCCACCCGGCACCGATAATTTCCAGGTCACCGTCACTATCCAGATCAAAGCATTTTGCTCCTAGGTGCATTTCATGACCTCTGCCCACCACCAACGGAGTGAACATGGCATTACCATCGTTCAGATAGATCTCCGTCTTGTGCATGGTACCCTTGTGTTCGTTGGTTATCAGGTCCATATCTCCATCCTGATCAATATCTGCGGCATCCAGGTTATTCATCGACCACTGTGTGACAACGATACGGTGTTCCCACTGATCCGATAGCGGGTTATTTCCTGCCAGGAACACCCGCATATTGGAGTTGGGCTCCAGGCCCGGGTAGCGCTCCTCCGTTATGGCAATATCCGGCCGGCCATCCCCGTTCAGATCGGCAATTTCCACACGATCCACCACTTTGACCTGATCACTGACCAGGTGTTTCTCCCAGGGCTGATCAATAGTACCCGGATTCTCTGCCCAGTAAAGCAATTCAGCCTCTTCTCCCGCTTCCCTGGAATCTCCAAAGGCCAGGTCCAGGTCGCCATCCCCGTCAATATCACCTGTACTGATCCCCTCGTCGGAATTTGAAAGGGCAATCATTTTAAAATCCCAGGGGGCGGCGGACGGATCGGGGGGGATCTCCGCACAATAAATACCACCTTCAGCAGCAAGCAAGACCTCAGGTTTGCCTCCGGGGACAATATCAGCGATTGCGGAACCCTGGCTGTTCTTATGCCCTGTAGGGGGTAACTCCCCAATATTCCTGGCACTCCAGGATGAACCGTTCAGATCATCGGCTTCCAGCCAAACTACGTAGGGAAGTTCCTCTGCGATGATATCAGCCAGCTGGTCTCCATCCACATCTACGAAATGATACCCATCCAGGGCAAAACCGAGTGAGGTCCGTTTCCATTCACCCTGCATATCCGCTCCAGGATTGAGATAAAAATAGTTCCCGCAGACAATGTCCATATAGCCATCCCTGTTGATGTCCCTGGCATCGATCCCGAATGAACGCAGCCAGTCAGGCCCTCCGGGAGGATTCAACATCTCCCTGCTGGTGTCAATGGCCATATAACTCCACCGGTCAGCCGGGATGGTTTGAGAAAGAAGTGTTCCTGAGAGCAGTATACCAGCTATTAATGAAAGGAGGGGTTTCATTTTGGAGATGTTAGAATTGAAAGTTAAAGTACTCATTTTTTTCGCGTTAACAGGATCTCTGTTGTTGGGTATAACCATCTCATGATTCAAAGATGATCTTATAAATGGAAGAAGGCTTCAGCAAAAAGCTGTGCAGGTCCGAGAGCGGTATTTCAGTCCATCCCTCCGGTTCAAGGATGAATATCCCGGTGGCGCTGTTTCCCGGGATTGCAATATCAACACCCTGTTCGGTTTCTAAATAATTAACAATCAACAATCTGTTTTCACCCGGACCATGAAGAGTCATTCCGTCAAAGCAAATGGGAGCACTGCTGCTTGTACCGATCATATGAGTGGAATTTTCGTTCACCAGCTCTTTGAAGAGGTGGAAGAGGGGGTATGGAGCGTCTCCGGTGACGGCCCGGTCCAGAAGTCCGCGCGGCCCAACGGTTTCAAAATAGGTCAGTGAACTGGCTCCTGCCATGCTCAGTTGTTTGATGCTTCCAAGCGTCCACCCAGCTGTAAAAACAGTTTTCTGACGGGAATCGGTGAGCGGGTACTGAGCACTACCTTTCATCTCATCTGTGGCGGCAAAATTGAAACGCTGCTTCAGGGTAATGGCTCCAATGGAGACTGGTTTATTAAACATGCTTATGGCACCGGCCACGCTCTCGTACTGAGCCTCAAGGTTCTCAATAAGGGTCATGTTATCAGAAGCATGGATCTGGGGACAGATGGAATAATAAATAAGATCCAGCTGGCCCGTATCGGGGTGGTTTCTGTTCAATTCTGCAAAATATGCGTCGGTTCCTCCTCCAATGTCAATATATGGGAAGTAGCTTTTCAGTTCGGGGACCACCTGATTCAACAGTTCACTGCCCGACAGATGGTCCGCATCAAAGAGCACAATATTTCGGATGTGAATGGGTTGATGCCTGAATATTTCCAGGAACGCATCCAGTTCATCCAGGTAGTTCAGATTGAAGTGAAGGACAAGTTCCAGTGGCCAGCCAACCGATTTTTGCTCGCTGGCTGCCCGATCGTAGGCCTGATCCCAACGGGGGCGTGACAACCAGAGGTCCACCCGCAAATGATCGAATGCGATCTGCTTCAGCATCGCTGCTTCCCCTACTGATAAAGGTTCTTCATCAGCAGCGCTCCCAATCCCGATTGCCGGCATGGGGTATCGTTTTGGAAGCTCGATGGTTAATGACGCACTGCTATCTGTCCTGTGTCCGGTTGACAGATGAGAGGGACACACTGAAAGAGTAATACTCTGATCGACTCTGTCACCCTGCTTCAATGTCACAGGGACCGGGTACTTCAGTGGCGTGCAGTAAGTCTTGAATGAGGCATCGGTCCAGTTACGTTGATCCTCCATCTCGAAAATATCACCCTCGAATTCAAGTTCAGCCTCGATATGGTTAGCAGGTTTCCACTTCATTTCCCGGATATTGATACAGGGTTGATCCGGAGTGATTGTCCTGGGGAAGAATTTCCGGGACAGGGATCCATCCGGATGAATAATATTCAGGGAACGGCCTTTGCACTCTTTAATGGGGTGCAGAACGCACAGCCCGATGCGGTTTCTCTTGAAACTGCTCCGGGCACATCCGCTGAAAACATATTTCAGCCGGTCACCTTCACCCTCGATAGTGATCCGGGCATCGAATAAAATATCAGGTGTCCCGTAACCCAGGCTGATATCTATGTTGAATCCATCCTGATGTTCCCTGATGGTCTCTTCCAGTATCTGAAAGGGAAGGGTCTCCCAGTTGTGATCACGTATTGCACCATAAATGGAACTGACCACCTGGGTCTGATCTGCAAAAATCCTCCTGATCTCGCCCTTGCGGTAAAGCAGCGTCAGATCGCCGGATCTCAGCGTTCGATAACCGTGGAATGAAGGATTTGTCATTCACCATCAATATAATAAATTTCGTCAACTAGGAGTTTCCACATAATAATATTGTGGATTATTTGTTATAGCTTGAAAGTTCGTAGAAGCAACAAAAACGTTGATTTTGATGTCTACTATTTGGTAATTTGTGTTAAACTCCACTTCAAAGGATATGAAGTCTTCTTCAATAATAATCTTCATATTGATTGCATTCAGCCTCTCGGTCAGCCAGTGTGGCTGGTTCAATGGAGATAAAACGGAGCCCATTCCAGATTCCAATGATACGATCGAAATAGCTGATCAGATGTTTTTCAATCGACTGATTGAGAATGGGGTGGATATCAATAAGAATAGAATTATCAGTTCATCAGAAGCTGAGGCAGTTCTAAACATGGATGTTGAAGGGAGTGGTATTTCCGACATGACGGGGATAGCAGCTTTTAAGAATATTACCCATCTTTTTTGCTCGGACAACGAGCTAATTGATCTGGACATTTCAAATAACAAGAAGCTGACATTTTTAGAGTGTTCATCTAACCATTTGACCACCCTGGATGTCTCTGCCAATACACTGCTTGACACACTAAGCTGCAACGATAACGATTTTACCAGCCTGGATGTGAGCAGCAACTCAAAGCTGGTGGCCCTGTTATGCTTCTGGAACCAGCTGGAAGAGCTGGACCTGGCACATAATCCGGAATTGTCATTTCTTCAGGGTGAAGGAAACCAGTTTACCCAGCTGGATGTATCCAAGAACACAAAACTGACTGATCTTGAATGTCAGGATAACCAGTTAACTGTGTTGGATGTTTCAAATAACCAGTTGCTGAGGGAATTGACCTGCTATGAGAATCAGATCACCAGCCTGGATGTGTCCAAAAATATCTTTCTATCCTATTTTGACTGTTCCGACAATCCATTATCCGGGATTGATGTCTCAAAAAATACATTGCTGGTAGCCTTAATTTGTAGCACGAATCAGTTAACAGAACTGGATGTCACAAATAATACGGATATGGCCATATTGTACTGTGGAGATAATGAATTATTGACCCTGGATCTTTCCAATAATATACATCTGGGAGATGTGCCCGCAGATTGGAATTGGAGCAGTTATCACCTTGATTTATCAAATATGCCTAATCTGGGGAAAGTGTGCGTATGGACGAGGCCTTTCCCAACTGATGGAATCGAAGTGAATGTTGAAGGCAGTCCCAATGTCTATTTCTCCGAGTTGTGTGAATAAATCAGGTGAACGCATCCATACTGATCACCCTGTTTGTTTTGGCTGATTCGTAGGCAGCCCAGACCAGGCGGACTGTCTTGAAGTTATCATCACCTGTGGTTTCGGCTGATCCTCTTCCCATCATATCCTGCAGAATATTAAAGTTGCAATCGACAATACTGGGAGGCTCAGGTACCAGGCGGTCTGTCTGCCACGGGTATTTTTTCATGGGCACCACCTCCTTCTCAGTATGGTCGCCCACGGTGGTACTGATCTCAAAACCGGCATCCAGCCTGATACTGCCCTTATCTGCCTCAATAAGCAGCAGGGTCTGCGGAAAAACCTCCCGTTCCAAAGGTGAGCTGAATGAGATCTCCTGGATGCACACTACCCCGTTCTTCATCCGAAGAAGGCTGGTAGCCACATCTTCTCCCTTAATGCCAGGATTGACCGTCTGGATCTGGGAGAATATGGATTCTACTTCTCCAAACAGGTACCTCAGAACATCAAACTGGTGGGAACCCTGGTCGGTAAGAGCAAAATTCTCAAGGGTGGCCAGGAAGGGCTGTGTTTCAAAAACCGGGAAGGCTGTATTAAATCCTGTTTTACACCGGAACGGTTTTCCGATCAATCCTTCATCAAGTATCTGTTTTATCCTTCGGAACTGGGGCTGCCAGCGGTAGTTTTCATGGATATACAATTTCACTCCGGCTTTCCTGGTAACCTCCAGCATGGCTCTGGCGGACTCAAAAGCGGGAGCCATGGGCTTCTGGCAGATCACATTTTTCCCATACGCCGCTCCCAGACGGGTGAATTGAAAATGAGTATCCACATCGGTGATGATATCAATGAAATCGACCTCTTCCTTCTGCATCAGCTCTTCCGGATCATCATAGGCAGATGGGACACCAAATCGTCTGGCCAGCTCGTCGGCTTTTGATCTGGTTCGGTTGTAGAGGGCTACGCACTCCACGCCATCCAGCTCCTTCCAGCCACCTAGCTGGAACTGGGACCAGAACCCGGTTCCGAAAATTGCAAATTTCAATGGTTCCATTCGGTCTCTTTTATTTTGTGATGTCTTCTATTTGCTCCATGACATTGGCAGGTTCAAATACCTGCTTCCAGTCCGGATTGATCAACAGCGGTTTGCCGCGGACGATCGCTTTATTGGCTGCATCTGAAAATACAGCTCCGGGGATCTGCTGGTAGATGACAGCCAGCTGGATATTCAGGTGACCCAGCAGGAATTCACGGGCTGCTTCATAGGGAACCCCCCGTTTAACCACCTCGTCCAATCCCTCCTTTACGATCACCTGCAAAGTGGAACAAAGCGTCTCCACCAGGGCAGGTTCCAGCAGTCCCATCTGTTCAGCGGTGATCTTAAATGATCTTTTTACCGGGGCATACATCTCCCTGGCCAGCTTTTCGCACTGGTCATAGTAACCTTCATCACCTTTGTAAATGGCACAGACAATGGACTGCTTCGCCAGGGTTCCGCCAAAGTAATCGGCCTGGGCTTCCGCAGATGGTTCCCAGTTGAATACACTGGGGTGGGAGGGGTGCGAGATAAAATAGGTGAGATCGTCGCGGTGATACAACCTGCCTGCAAGGGCACAGGCCGGATCCAGGGTGACAACCACAGCTCCCGGTTTCATTTTTGGAACTATTTGTTCTGAAACCCTGCCCAGGATCACATCGGGGACCGCCAGGATCACCATTAGGGCTTCGGGGATCACTTCATCCTCACGGGAGGGTATGATACCAAACTTCTTCAGATTCTCAATGCCGCTTTTCCCGTTCTCCAGGTATGTCATTTCATATCCGGGATGATTGTAAAGGTTGTGGGTGAGACGCATGCCCATTTTTCCGCCGGCGCCCACCAGGCATACTTTTGTCATTTCGAATGGGGATTTATGTAAAAAAACTGGATTTCAAATATTGGATGCTCTCCCGGGCCCATTGTTCCTCTCTGGCCATGGTCTCCTGGATGCTCACCCCCGGAGGGGTCCATGATTCCAGTATGGCCGACTGGCACTTTGTTCCCAACTGTTCAAGCACCCATTCAAGTGGCAGCTGACCCTGGCCAACAGGCCGCCCTTCAATGGTAAATCCCATCATATGGGGATGCCGCTGCACCAGATATTCCTTGATATGGAGGTTAACGGTGTATGGTGCCAGGATGGTGGTAATGGTCTCAATCCCCTCACCGGCTCCCATGGAGTTCACTGAATCGAGGCAGATCCCCACCCAATCGCTCCCGATCCCGGTCACAATACTTCTGAACTCCCTGGCCTTGAGTCTCTCATGGTTTTCGATAGCAAGTTTGATCTTTTTGTTCTCAAGTTGGGGCAGAAGCACTTTAATAATCGAGATCACCTCCTCTACAGAGGGCTTGAAATCCTTACCATCAATTACAAACCGGAGGAGGGGTGAATGCAGGTACTCAGCAATCCCGATGTATCTTTCCAGGTTCTCCTGGGTCATACCCCGGGCACCCACTTCAATAGAGATCACTGAATCTGCTGCAAGGAGTTTCAACTCTTTCAGGCGGTTGCTGTTCAGAGTGTGAAGGGGGAGGTTATCGGCAATCTGGAGACGCTCCACCCCGAGCTCAGCGGCTTTCAGCACCATCTTTCGTTCATCCCATGGTTCGGGGGGCTCCCATCCCGGGACCCCGACCGACCATGCATAGGTATATGTGCTGATCCCCAGTTTCATCAGATTTCAATGGATCGCAGCATCCTGATGCAGTTGAGCATGCCGCGCGTATTGTGATAGGTGGTTTTCCAGATATGGCTTTTAAGCTGGTTAATATTATCCGGGTAAGTATCAGTGGCGTTGTTATACCATCCGCCATATGTCTTATCGATGAGATAGGTATCAATGTGTTCCCAGGACTTCAGGAATTTGTTATAATAATCCTGGGGATCGCCGGGATACAGAGTGTACATCAGCAGCAGGGCATTCATCCCTTCCACCTGTCCCCACCACGATTTATGGTTATTGACAATGCGGATCCCCTCATCACCGGCCACACCGGCATCAAAAAATCCTCCGTTTACAGTGTCCCAGCCGGAAGCCAGTGAGTGGTCCACCAGTTTTTTTGCTATGGTATGCGTCTTCTCATCTTCCCCCTGGCCAAGAACGTGGGCCGTTTCCAGGAGCAGGTAGGCGGTTTCCACGTCATGCCCGTAGGTAAAATGGTTCAGGAACCAGCTCTCGGATTGTGATTCCTCCTCTCCCGGGCTGGAGGTGACGAGTCTCCAGTCGGGCTGAAAGTACAGCCGAAGGTACCCGTCAGGGTGCACAAAAGTATCCCTGATGAGCGTAAACATCTCCTCCAGCCGTTTTCGGACAAGATCATCCGGCCATACAAGGTACAGCTCTGTAAAAGCCTCCATGATATGAATGGAACTGTTATAGTCCTTCAACCCGGCGCCGAAAGAACCGGGGCCAGTCCCTGCTTCATCAGGCTTAACCGGAGTGCCATCCCGGTGAAGCATTTCAAAGTAGCCGCCATACTGACTGTCACGGGCATGTTCATCCATCCAGAGAAAGGTTTTTTTCGCCAGATCCAGCGCCTCGCTGTTCCCGCTTACCTGGTAATACTTCGAAAGGCCGTAGACTGCAAATGCCTGGCCATATATCCGCTTATCGTCAATGCTTCTCTCCACCGGGTTTCCCTCGTTCGTGGTGTATGCATGAAATCCTCCATATGTTTCATCCCACATCCGGTCCCTCAGGAAGTTGAACCCATGAACAGCATAGTCCAGGTACACTTTTCTTTCAGGGAAAGCCTCGTACACGCGGGAAGTAGCCCATACATGACGGGCCTGCTGGACAATGGCCTTCACACCGCTGCCATCACCCGGCGTCCAGTCGCGCTTGAATTCGGAAATATATCCTCCATAAACAGTATCGATGTCCAGCGGGTACCATCTGTCCAGGATATCTTTAAAAAGGCTCTCTTCCATCTGCGTGGCAAGCGCCTTTGGTCCGGACGGGTCCGGGCGGATATCTGAGTTGGCGGCACCTCCCTGGCGGCATGCCGTTATGCCCAGGGTGATAACCAGTACAACACTCAATAACGATTGAACTCCTTTGTTATTCATCATTTAGTCTGTTTTTCCAGGTTCAGCAAAATTATATGCCGCATTGTCTATGACCAGCACCCAGTCGACCCCGGCAACAGGCACAGCGAAGCGTTCCCTTGGATGCCCGTTGATCTCCCGGATAGCAGTAGCCTCTCCCGTACGGGGATTATACCACCAGGTCCTGAAGGAGTCACCCTCCAACCTGGAAAAATCGACAACCACTTCAAAATTGGAGGGCAGGTATACAAATGCATAGCCCTTTCCCCGGGTGGCGGCGATATGGTCGATGGTGCCCCCGGCGCTTCCGAAAATGATGGACTGGTCGGGGAGGCGTTCCAGCATGGGTCTTGATTCCATCAGCCTTCTTACATGCAGCATGTCCCAGGCACCGGGAAGATCCATGGCTTCCTGCCAGGACATGGGCGGGTAATTGACCGGTTCCACTTTACTGGAATAGAATTGCCAGATGCAGTGGTTGCCATAAGTGTGTCCGTGAGCGCCGGAAAAAAGTGACCAGTATGCAGCCCTTCGCACCTCGTCCGCACCGGCGGTCCCGTTCTTGGGATTCCAGTTAAAGGGGTGTGATTCGTAGATGGGTTCGGCATCCATACATGGTTTGGCCGGCTCGAGGGCGTAATCGGCCGCTATTTTCCTGTAATTGGGAATATACCGGTCGCTGTGTCCCGACTGATGCATATTAAAATCGAGCCATTCGGCCTGGTGAAAACACTCCGAGGAGGACCTGGACCCCGTGGGATGAAAACTCATCAGGTGCACCGTGTCGGTTGAACGGATGCCCCGGGCAAGGGCATTCCAGACCTGTTCATTTCCCTGGCAGGGACGATCCCCGCCATTGATCCAGATGATGTTGGGGTAGTCCCTGTATCGCATACCCAGCCATGCTCCATAGCTGTATGCATTCCCCTCGGTAAAGATCTCCGGGCCCTCTCCCCATCGCTTGTCCACCTTGTCACCCCAGGTAGGCAGAAGCCCCATATAGAGGCCTTTTGCAGCGGCCAGTTCCACAATGGAGTCTACGAACAGAAAGTACTTTTCATTGGGTGTATCCGGATCCATATCAATCAAAGGGACCTCACCATTAACAGACGGTGTTACCAATCCGTTCTCTTCGGCCAGTATGACAGATTGGATTACTGTAAATCCCTTTTCCCTGCGGTTCTCAAGGAACTTTTCTGCCTCTTTATAGGAGAGGCGGTGTATCAGCTCCCAGGCAGTCTCTCCCAGGTAGAAAAAGGGATCCCCATTGGAATACTGCAAAAAGCGGCCATTCGCACTCACCCGGAGCCTCCCTTTCGTGAGATCGGCAGACGGACCATTATGAACCACTTCCTGTCCACTGGCTTTGAAAAACAGGGACCCTGTTAACAATGCGATAAAGAAAAGCTGTTTCATTTATAAGTGGATTTGTTTATTGATCGCTGAATATGTTAGCCCAGAGGATGCTGTTCTTCAGTTTCAGCGCCTGGAGAAATGATTCCTGTGCCTTCTGATCCTCTCCGGATGCCCGGTAGCCCAGCGCCATGTAATAGTAGGCATTTGCCCTGCGCTCCTCCGCCCTTGCTTTCTCACCGAATTTCGCGAAGTAGTCTGCTTCACCAGCCCTTTCCAGTGCCTCCTGTCCCGCTTTCACAAGCTCATCCGAAGATTTCGTGGATTCCTCCTGAAGCCCCAGTTCATGTTGAGCCAGCGCTCTGTAGTAGAGGAATTCCGAGGTTCCAACGGGAGTGTCCGCTGCTTTTCGGAAGAAGCTTTTCGCTTTGCTCTTCTGTTTCAGTTCCAGGCAGGCAAGCCCCGTGAGATAGTAGATCTGTGCCTCTTTCCTGTAGCCGGAAATGCGCCCTATCATCTGGTTGGGCGGATAGGTATCAGCCTGCAGAAAGTGGTCCAGTGCTTTTTGATTGTCACCTGATTGCAGAAGTTCCCAGCCCTTCAGCAGGTGAGCATCCACAAAAAGGTCATGCAGGTGCACCACTCCCTCCTGGCGCAGGAAGGTATGCTCATTCATCCTGCTGAGCACGCTGTCACTTTCTCCATTCAGTAACAGCACCTCTATCTCCCTCAGATAGGAGTCCTCCCGCTTCTGCACCACGTCATGATGGTTTGAGAACAGTTCGTACCTTTTAGTCAGGGGTTCATTATTCAATTCATACAGCATGTCCAGTTCAAGGTAGTACCGGGGTTCTTCCGAATTGAGTACGACTGCCTGCTCATAATAGGCGATGGCACCCACCACGTCATCCAGGTGGCGGTAGGTTCCCCACCCCAGGTTACGGTACGCAATGGCCAGGCCTGGATCCAGCCTGACTGCCTGCTCCCAGCAATCTAATGCTTTCCCTGGCTGATGATCATAAAGTATATTTCCCATATAGTACCAGGCCCTGGCATCACTGGGGTTATGTTCGATGGCGGCTTCCAGTATTTCGATGGTCTCGAAACGGAAGGGGAAGGCCCAATCGGTGGATGCCTTTGCAGCAGCGTCATCATACTCGCCGGCAAGCTTTTCGTCTCCCAGTTTTTGTTTTAACCAGGCACCATAATAGAGCATGATCGGGTAGGAGCTGAGCCTGGTTTTTCCGGAATTAAGAGCGATCTCCACAACTCCGTCCGCTTCCTCATACAACCCGGCATTTAAATATCCTGTGGCCAGTTCCAGGTAATTCTCCCTGTTGTCGTTCAGCAGGGTGGTGAATTCCGGTACTGTAATGGCACCTGTCAGCATCAGTTCATAGGCTGCCATATAATGCAGCGGATCCAGTTCCCGTGCTCTCACTGCGTTCATGGCTGCGCCCGTTCTGTCCCCCAGATGACGCATCACGGCCGATTTCAGTGCGTAATATTCAGGATTAATGGTATTCGTGGAGTTCGAATGGTTCAGATGGCTGAGTGCCTCCTCAAACCGGCTGTTCAGGATGGAGATTCCTGCCAGTTCAAAATAGGCCGGTGAAAACCAGGCCTGGTCCCAGGTGGCCCTGTATAGTGTATCGATGGCGGCATCATACTGTTTCTGCTTTTTCAGGACAACCCCCAGCCTGTAGAAGGCTTCACAATCTCGGGGCCGGGTATAATCAGCAGTGATCCGGCGGATGGTCGTCCGGTAATACCCGGCTGCATCATCATACCTCCCATCTTTTGCCGCCAGGTTTCCAAGGAGCAGGTTGGCTGATGCATTCAGTGGATCCCTTTTGACAGCCTCCATAAAATAATCTTCGGGATCCAGCCGTGGATTATGGAACTGCATGATGCGCTGCCCGGTCAGGACCAGCTCTTCAACCTGTTCAATTTCAACGGGTTCAGCCGGAGGTTTAACAGTTTCGGGAAGTTCGGATTCATACTTCCGGGCCTTTTCCTGGTAAGAGATGAGCTCTGTGTTGTTCCTGCCCAGCAATACGGCCTTGAACCTTGTAAGTTCAGGTTCGCCTTCCACACCAATTTCAGTGGTGAAGGGAGAACCCGGTCCGATGTCGGCTCGTTTCTCAAAGATGGTATCCTCATTTTCCATGAGCAGCACCCTGCAATCTTTCATTTCCCGGGTGGTATTTATCCCGATGCTGACCCGGTTGCCTGTGGTCAGTTCCAGGTTGAGGGCCGCATCCAGATTGGCATTTTTGAATCCGCCGATATCCCTTACCGGATACCAGTACTGTTTTACTCTTTTCACTTCACCCGGTTTGATCCAGCTGTAATCGGGCTGGTTATCCGAAAAGGCACCCGTCATCAGTTCGGCATAGGGTCCGTCGTCATCGGTAAGGATTTCACTGTCCCACATGTGCCCGTATTCACCGGGGCCCCACTCCCAGAGCTTCGCCCCCTTCACAATATTGTGGTTTCCCACATGCACAATACCTGCATTCCTGCCATGGTCATATCCGCCCATAAAATCCTCCCGGAGGTCATATGCAAAAATGGAGATGGGATCGGGATGGTTCTTCCACCAGCTTACATCGATCCCACCGGTATAATCCTTCCCATTATATATATCATCTGCAATGGGCCAGTGAATAAAACTGTTTTTTGCATGGTATACTCCCTGTGTGACACTGGGGGGGAAGATGGCCTGGTATTTATCATTCACGTGGACAGCTACATTGGCCCAGTAGAGGATCGAGTGGGTAAGTTCGGTCTGGTTGAACATCCTGACATCCGCTTCAATATAATTCCTGCCGGGGCGCAGGGTCAACCCGATGCTCCATTTCATGCGCTGCCTTGGTTCGATCTCACCGAACCAGATGGTTTTGCTCCCATCATCATTTTCAACAAGCCTGTAATCTACCGGCAGGTAGGTAGATGCCCTGTGGTGATGAAAGACGCACCACTCGATTCCACCAGAGATCCAGGCTCCGAGCATCCCTATATTGGCAGGCTTGATCACGTGCTGCCGGTAGAACATCTCGTAATTATCAGTCTTGTCGGTGGCGTAGAGCAGCCGGCCCCCGATATCCGGCAGGACGCACAGTTTGATATATTCATTTTCCAGGTAAACAGCCCTGTGCTCCTTCTCTGATTTTTCAGTGGAGAGGTTGTCCATCAGGGGATAGGGGTAGATCACTCTGCTTGCGCCCTGGTATGCATCGGGAACATAGAACATGGGATTCCTGTCAGCCTCTTTGGGTTCATAGGTGGGAAGGGTAAGCATCTCCTCCCAGATCCTTACCTGTCCGTTCATGCAGTTTCCAGAGATGATTAACAGGATGATTGCAATGAATCGTAGGAGGATATTTCCGGTTTTCATGCTAATTAATTCAGGATTGATTGGAATTAAATGGAACTGTTCCTAAATATAGGAAAGAGTTTTATTAATTTGCAGACATCAAACCGGTGAATCAACTATAAAAGCCCAAATTATGAACCATTTAAGGAGCACTCTTTTTTTGCTGCTTACCATTGGCCTGCTGCAGGGATGCACGGATAAAAAAAGCTGGACCCTGAACTGGTCCGAAGAATTTGACTACACAGGGCCTCCCAACGCGGAATTCTGGGATTATGAACTGGGCCATATAAGGAACAATGAAATGCAATATTATACCGACTTACCTCAGAATGTGAGGGTTGAAGATGGAGTATGTGTCATTACGGCCCGTTCCGAGGGCATGGATTCGGTCACATCCGCATCCATCAATACTTTCGGCAGGCTTGATTTCCTTTATGGACGGATTGAAGTCCGTGCAAAGATCCCGTCAGCACTGGGAACATGGCCGGCAATCTGGACGCTGGGGACCAATATGGGCGAAGTAGGCTGGCCGGCCTGCGGGGAGATTGATATCATGGAAAACGTGGGATTTGATCCGGAACTGATCCATGCCAATGTTCATATGCAAGCTTACAATCATTCAATTGGAACCGGCAAAGGGGACCGGATTGAAGCAGACGATCCCTGGTCCGATTTCCACATCTATGCACTGGAGTGGTTCGAGGATCATATGGACTTCTTTTTTGATGATACACTCTACTTTACATTTAATAATGATGGAAAAGGCGACAGCGGTACATGGCCCTTTAACAAGCCACAGTACCTGCTGCTGAACCTGGCCTATGGAGGCAGCTGGGGGGGCCAGGAGGGAGTAGATACGAGCCTCCTTCCCGTTCGGTATAAGATTGATTATGTGAGGTATTACAAACCTGTTCAGTAAACGACCTAAAAAATAGATTCCTATGAAAAAAGTTCTATTCTCCATGTTAATGGTACCCGGAGTTCTTATTTGCTTTTCCTGCACTCCACAGGGAGATCAAGGTGATGAAATGATTCTGAAAGAGAACTGGGCCATACAGTCTTCAGCGGATGTTGAGGCTCAGGGTGCTGATATCTCCACCCCTTCCTATGAGCCGGTTGAGTGGTATCCAACCACTGTTCCCACTACGGTTCTGGCAGCTCTCGTTAAGAACGGGGTATATCCCGATCCATATTTCGGAACGAATATTGAGTCGCTTCCCGGATTTATTGGCGGAAGAAACAGAGAGATGCCCGAAGAGAGTCCTTTCATTGTACCCTGGTGGTACCGCACAGAGTTTCGTCTGCCGGCCGGTTACCGGGACAAGAACATCTGGCTTCACCTTCCCAGTATCAACTACAAAGCCAATATCTGGCTTAATGGACACCTGCTGGCAGATACCACCACTATCGAGGGAGCTTACAGGTTATTCGATCTTGATATGACAGAATACGCTGTTCCGGGAAAGACCAACTGCCTGGCCCTGGAGATATTTCCACCGAAGGGTATGGACCTGACCATCACCTGGGTGGACTGGAATCCTACTCCGCCGGACAGGGGTATGGGGATCTGGTATGACGTTTCCATTCACGGTACCGGGAAAGTGGCGGTTGATCATCCCCATGTGATCACTGACCTGGACCTTCCCTCAGTTGACATGGCTCACCTGACGGTATCAACTGAGCTCACCAATGCGGATGACAACCCGGTGACCGGTACGCTCAAGGGAGTTATCGAGGAGATTGAATTTTCCCGGGAGGTAACCCTTGATCCCGGGGAAACCACAGAGATCACTTTTTCACCCGGGCAGTTTCCGCAGTTAAATATTTCCGATCCCCGTCTCTGGTGGCCTCATACAGTGGGCCCGCAGAACCTGTACGACATGACCCTGACATTTGAAACAGGGGGAAAGATATCAGATGTGAAGACGCAGCGATTCGGGATCCGTGAGATCACCTCATATATAAACCGGTTTGACGATAAGCGCACGAGGGTTTTTCAGATCAACGGCAAAGACATTGTAATCAGGGGAGGGGGATATGTGGAAGATATGATGCTGCGTCCAGACAACAAAAATATCGAAACCGCTATTCAATATGCCAAACATATGAATCTGAATGCCCTCCGTATGGAAGCCCCGCGGGGACCGGATTATATTTTCGATTATTGTGATGAACAGGGGATCATGCTGATGGTGGGCTGGTGTTGCTGTTCCTCCTGGGAAAGATGGAGAAGGTGGACCCCCCATACGGCAGATATTGCAGAAGCAAGCTGGAAGGACGAGATCATCCGGCTGAGAAACCACCCTTCGGTCTTTAACTGGCTTTACGGGAGTGACGGACCGCCCCCGGGACAATATGAACAGAGATATATCGATGTGCTCAACAAATACGACGGGACTAGACCTTACCAGTCCTCCGCCACCCAGG
>Ga0055458_10000081_pt1 | contig 16704 bp, 14 predicted proteins | sample Joice_CattailNLB_FD_57687 | JGI IMG/M metagenome (GOLD analysis project Ga0055458, IMG submission 57687) | Wetland microbial communities from San Francisco Bay, California, USA, that impact long-term carbon sequestration - Joice_CattailNLB_D2 | ecosystem: Environmental > Aquatic > Marine >...
CGAAGACGGCAGAATACATCCGTGACGCAGCCGCTTGGACAGAATGGGAGCTGTCGACCGGCAGCTGCGATTGCTGCTTCTTGAGTAAAGCGGAGAGTACGCGGATGGATTCCCGCTGCCGATCGATCTCCCGCAAGCGCAATCGCAACAGGCGCACCTTCCCGGAGTCCACACACATAACCTCATAGGACACGCCTTCGAGGCTCTTTTTGATGCGAGCCAGAACGCCCGCCTTTTCCATCAGGCCCGAAAAAGTAACGCGCACGGAGGTGCCGGACTGCGCTGGTAGCGTCCCCTTCGGAAGCACCAGGGACACGCCGCTGAGGGAAATATCGTGGGTTACCGTCTCGATCGTATTCCCGTGCATGTACAAGGTGACGTGAGTCCTCAGCTCGTAACGATCATGGGCGCGTGTCGTTTCGACGTATCGGAGCGGAAGCAGTTCGGGCGTGCTTCTGCGGCGATCTCGGCGAAGCTCCGCGTCTCTGCCGAGCTCGGTCCCCACAACGGACTCGTAAGGACTCAAATTCCAGGTACGGATCTCCGGTGTGATATCCATTAAGACGCCTACCGCCACCAGCCGCCCACTGTCACGCAACATTTGCTCGGCATCGGCGGGCGATTTCGCGGCCAATGGCCCGAGCTCCCGAGGGAGACGGCGGACATCGGGTCTTCGCACCTTACGCACAACAACCCGGAACACGCGAAACGCATCTTCGTGACAATGCCTCGCAATCAGCGCATACCAATCGGAATCCCTTCCGCAAGCCAAGTCCATGAGGGTCTCCATCCCCACCCCATCGGCGGCCCGCCATACGGCGAGTGTCCCGATGACCCGCCCGTCGACTTTCGCCAGCTTCAAGAGGTCGCGAAGATGCCGACGATGGATGACATCGGCGAGGACGTTGCCACCCCCCTCTGTCTCGAAGGCGAAAAGCGACTCCTCGTTGGCCTCGTTATGGGTGATCACCGTCATCTCCGTGCCGTACCCTGAGGTGCGGGCGAGGAAGAAGGGGATGAGCGTCGTAGAGCACACATAGTGGCGCTCGGCCATCAGGGATTCGGCCGTGAGCGAAACGTCTTCCACATCCATCTGCACTTGACCCTCGACGCCTTCCGCTTGCCGGTCGACGAGACGATGCAGCAATTCGGTAAGAGCGCGGGGGCTCTCTTCCTCACAGCGCAAAGAGAGGAAAAATTCGCTGAGCTTGCGAACGATGCGGACGACACGGTATGGGACTCGCGCGTTCGCGGTCTGGGGAAGGTCTGGAAACTTGACCCTGATGACATCGCCGACCTGGTAGCCTCCCGCGGAAGAAGTTCGGACCTGAATCCCGGTTTTGGAAATATCGCGGGTGCGGCCGGGCGCGATCGGACCGTCGCTGATCAGAAGTACGCGGGTGTTGTATCTGAACCTGTGTTTACGCCTGTTCTCGAAATAGCCCAGTTTGATGATCTCATACAGTTGACGCGCGAGCGTCTCGCCGCTTCTTTGCTTAGCCACCAACTTCGCGGGTAGCTCATTTTCCTTCGCTAGGGTCTGCGACGGGGGCAGATCCGCCCTGCACTTGGCATCGGCGAGGACTCTTTCGCAGGTAGCGACGGTGAGCACACCGCCGTCTCGTTTCAGCCCGTCCTCGACGAGCTTGCGCGACTGCCCATCGAGCCAATTGACTCGGCGCCGATAGCGATAACGTCTGCACGGCTCCGATACACACTGACGCATGTCCAGCACCCCGGCCCACTCCTGGCGAAGACGCAGGGCTTCCGCTCGCCGGAGAAACTCTTCGTCGCCAGCGACGGTCCCTGGAACCTCGGAACTGGCCGTTTCGGTCGACCCTGCGTCAACAGGGGCTTGATTCGATACTTGTTTCACCCTCGCCACCCAAATCGGCGCTGCTAAACAGCGGATCGACCCACCCGTCGGTCAGGTTCCCGGCTGTAGCCGTCACTGAGACATCCTTCTTCGCCCGCTCTTAGAAGTCTTGTTACAAATGCGCGTGTCGCTCGTCATTTCCGCTCGGTCGGTCTCGTACCGAGTAGCCCCGAGTACACCCCGGACACCATCGATACCAACGCGATGCGAAGGAAAGCGCGACCACGTCGCGAGCTTCTCGGAGCCTCCCGAGGCATACCCACAGGCACGCGGCCCCTAGGTTCGATCAGGCAGCATCCGTACCCAGATGACCACGAAGACTGCACGAGAAGCCCAGTCCTCGACTTGGCGCACATTCCCGAGGAAGAGCGAGTGACGGGATTCACGGGTGCAATTAGCACCAAATTGGGAACACGCACCCGACGCCCTCCAACACGAGTCGCTGGTGAGGATCCGAGCCACAGCGACTGTCGCTTCCCGACGACAACGGAAGTACGCCTGCGACGTCAGATCCCGACGCCGCTCCGGCCACCGAGATTCCCGAGGAGAGGAGCAGACGACCCCGGTCGCAATTTCCAGCTGGCCCTATGCCTTCCAGGTAAAAGGGTGGCTCTGCTCCTTTGCGTTGCGCTTACGAGCCATGGAAGCGAACTGAATTCCATAACAAACCGCAAAAATGCGAGGCTGCAATGAAAAAGAGTGTGTCTATTTTCAGTGCCATTCTATGCCTGTTTATAGCTGGAGCCGCGTTGGGCTATGACTTCGAGCTGGCGCAGCGTCTCGAAAGCTTCTATCGGCCCTTTGAAGGCAAGGAAACCGCAAAGCAGTTGCACCATATCTTGGCCCCCGAGCTGGTAGAGGCGATCCACACGACGGACGCCAACGTGCGTAGGGATCAGAGCCTGCTCGCGGTGGCGCCCCACTCGGGTGCTGATCGGATGCCGCTCGTCCGCCACCGAATGTCGCCGATGACGGCGATGCCGAGATAGTGCGAGTTTTTCGTTCTCGTCCTCAGGGAAAAAGCGTCAGCACCCCCGTGTAACCGTAGAGTCGGTCCTGGGAGATCTCCCCGTTGGCGTAAAAGCCGACCAGGGGAACGCGTCCCAAGACGGACGCGATGAGCGCGAGCTCATCGGAATTCTTTCCGAACAGGTTGCGGCCACGGCCTAGACAGGAGACGTAGATGCCTCCGCGCGGAGGCCCACCGAGGGTCTTGCCGACTGTGGAAAGCATGTTCAGAAGGTCTTCCCGCGCGCTATTGGCGTCACGCCGGCAGAACATCACACGACCTCCCTGCTCCACGACATCACCGATGCCGACGAGACCGTTCTGCGGATCGACGCCAACCAGGTTGCGTACGAGATAATCGCCCGTGTCCGACCCGGCGATGGGAAGTCCGGCGAAGATATAGCCGCCGATGCGGGTCAGGTCCCTGGACAGGATCTCCCCGATGTCCTCCTTCAGTACATCCAGCGCCGGGCGCCCGTCGAGCTCGATCATGATATTGCGCTGGGCCTCGGTGATCAGCCGCTGCGGACCTATCGGGGCACAGCCCTGACTCAGGCGGGTGAGCGCATCCACCTCCTCCGAAAAAAGGACGCCGGCGAGTCCGCCCTGGGTAACGCCATCGGCGTACGAAAAAACGCCACCTCGCGAGCTGGCCAGACCGCCCACCAAGAAGCCCGAGGTGGTGTGCGCGGCGAGCTGCTTGACCAGGGCCTCGGTAAGGGGATTCGAGGGATCGGCATGGACCAGCCCGAGGAAGGGTCGGTGGATCTCGATCCAGGCGCCATTGTGCGCTTTAAAGTCGACCAGATCCTCGAGGATGGACGGGAAGACGCGGAAGGAGTCTGGCGGAAACTCACCCACCATGGCCGCCACGGCGGGCCGATCATAATACTCGACCCCGGTGGCGCAGATGCCCATTCCGACGGTGCCAACCCAATGCTCCACGCCAGTGGACCCGCGGAACAGATCCAAGACCTCGCCCATGTGGGCCGCAATGGCATCGGTGACGTAGAGAAAACCGAGATTGCCCTCCTCCGGGACCCGCCCGAGGGCGGCAACACAACGGTTCGCAGCCTCGCGCCAGCCGTCGCCGGATGCATGTCCGAAAGAGAAGTCGCTCATCTATGGGCCCACTGATCTCAGGCGATTACGAAAATGCAGATGGTACGTCATTTCTACGAAGATCACCTCACACCTCCGCCAGATCTCCCTTGTCCTGCAGCCAGCTGCGCCTGTCCGCCGCCCTTTTCTTGGCCAGCAGCATGTCCATCATGCGGCTGCTCTCGTCACCCTTCTCCACCGTGAGCTGGACCAGGCGGCGGGTGTCCGGATGGATGGTGGTCTCCCGTAGCTGCAGCGGATTCATCTCGCCGAGCCCTTTGAAGCGCTGTACGCTGATCTTGCCCTGAAGCTTCTCCGCTTCGATGCGGTCCAGCACACCTTTGCGCTCGCTGTCGTCCAGGGCGTAGAAAACCCGTTTGCCCACGTCGATGCGGTACAGGGGCGGCATGGCCACGTGGACGTGGCCCTCCTGAACCAACCGCGGAAAGTGCTTGAGAAAGAGCGCGCACAGCAGGGTGGCAATGTGGGCACCGTCCGAGTCCGCGTCCGCCAAGACACAAACCTTGCCGAACCGCAATCGCGAGAGATCGTCGCTGCCCGGATCGACACCGATGGCGACGGCAATGTCGTGCACTTCTTGAGATCCCAGCACCTCGGCGGGATCCACCTCCCAAGTGTTCAGGATCTTGCCACGCAACGGCATGATGGCTTGGAACTCCCGATCCCGAGCCTGCTTGGCGGAGCCCCCGGCCGAATCTCCTTCCACCAGGAAGAGCTCGCTACGCTCCGGATCGGTAGAGGTACAATCCGCCAGCTTGCCGGGCAGGGCCGGCCCCTGGGTTACCTTCTTGCGGGTCACCTTGCGCCCGGCTTTCAGCCTGGCCTGCGCCGCCCCGATGGCAATTTCGGCGATGCGCTCGGCTTCGACCACATGGCGGTTGAGCCAGAGGCTGAATGCGTCCTTGACCACACCCGAGACGAAGGCAGCGCACTCCCGCGACGAAAGCCGCTCCTTCGTCTGTCCGGAGAACTGGGGGTCCAAGACCTTCACCGAAAGGATGTAGCTGCAACGCCCCCAGACATCGTCCGGCACCAGTTTGATCCCCCGTGGCAGCAGGTTGCGAAGCTCGCAGAACTCGCGCAACGCCTCCGTGAGGCCCGTGCGCAGGCCGTTGACATGGGTGCCGCCCTGGACGGTGGGAATGAGGTTTACATAGCTCTCCGTGACCGGATCGCCCCCCTCGGGTAGCCACACCAGTGCCCAGCTCGCGACCTCGTCGGTACCCTCCATGTTGCCGACGAAGGGGACCGCAGGAACCGTCTCCAAGCCCTCGAGGGACTGGCTCAGATAGTCCTCCAAGCCATCCTGGTAGCACCAAACCTGCTCTTTGCCGCTCGTCTCGTCATGGAAACGGACAGCGAGTCCGGGACAAAGTACCGCCTTCGCCCGGAGCAGGTGCTCGAGCTGACGCACGGAAAATTTGGCGCTGTCGAAGTAGCGCTCGTCCGGCCAGAAACGCAGGGTCGTGCCCCTGGCGGCGCGCGCGACGGTGCCAATTTCTTCCAGCTCCGAGAGCTTGTCGCCATGGGCGAAGGTCATTTTATGCTCTTTACCGTCGCGCCTGATCCGGACCTCCAGGTGCTTGGAAAGCGCGTTCACCACCGAGACACCGACTCCGTGCAATCCGCCGGAGAACTTGTAGGTGTCGGTGGAAAACTTGCCCCCCGCGTGCAGCTTGGTGAGGATCACCTCCACGCCTGGCAGCTTCTGGGTGGGATGCAGGTCCACGGGCATACCACGACCGTCGTCTTTTACCTGTAGAGAGCCGTCTTCGAAAAGAACGACCTCGATCTTGCGGGCAAAGCCGGCAATGGCCTCGTCTACGCTGTTGTCAATGACCTCTTGGGCCAAGTGGTTGGGCCTGGTGGTGTCCGTGTACATGCCCGGGCGCTTGCGCACCGGCTCGAGCCCGATCAGGACCTCGATGGCAGAGGCATCGTAGTTGCCGCTCATGGCAGGATTCTTGATTTCGTTTTGGATTCGTGGGATTAGAGAACGCGACGATCAACCGACGTCCGCGTATGAATTGACCGCGAAACTATCGTAAGTTACCGTAGCTGTCGACTTGGTTTCAAACGCCGGCCCCCGCTGGAGGCCCGGATTCATCGAATCCGGATGTCGCCACCCGCGCCTCCCTTCGATTGGCGCCTCGTATTTTTCGGGCGTTGGCAGCAACGAGCGCCTGCGGCGACATTCAGCGACGACTTCATGACCTCCGAAGTAGACACCCGACCCCGTACATTCGAAGACGCCCTTACCGAGCTGGAATCCCTGGTCGACACCCTGGAGCAGGGCGACCTGACCCTGGAGCAGTCCCTCGCGGCCTTCGAGCGCGGCATCAAGCTCACACGTACCTGCCAGAAAGCGCTGGATACGGCCGAGCAGAAGGTTCGCATCCTCACCGCCGAATCCCCGGACACCGAGCCCGAGCCTTTCCAGAGCCATGACTGATACACGGCTGCAGTCCTTCCTGGCCGAGTGCCGGGAACGCGTGGAGTCAGCGCTCGAGACCCATCTGCCTCAGCCCGAGATACAGCCGGAGTCCCTGCACAAAGCCATGCGCTATGCCGTGCTCGGACCGGGAAAACGCATCCGCCCAGCGCTGACTTACGCAACGGGACTCGCCATCGGCTTGGACCCGGAAGTGCTGAACGCCCCCGCGTGCGCCCTGGAGCTGATCCACGCCTACTCCCTGGTCCACGACGACCTGCCCGCCATGGACAACGACGAGTTGCGCCGTGGCCGGCCCACTTGCCACAAGGCATTCGGCGAGGCTACCGCTATCCTGGCCGGGGACGCATTGCAGACGCTGGCATTCCAGGTTCTGGCCACGGCCACCGATGTCCCCGGAGGCCCGCCGACCACAACCGCTATGCTCGACACCCTGGCTCGGGCCAGCGGCTCCCGTGGGATGGCGGGCGGGCAGGCTCTGGATCTGGCCGCCTGCGCATCCGTGAATGATCTCAACCTCGCCACGCTCGAGAACATCCATATCCACAAGACGGGGGCGCTGATCCGGGCCAGCGTACGAATGGCTACCCTCGCGCGCCCGCGGCTGGATCAAGATCTCGCGAGCCGTCTCGACCGTTACGCCAAATGCCTGGGCTTAGCCTTTCAGATCCGTGATGACGTTCTCGATGTCGAGGGAGATACGGCTGTAATCGGAAAGACCCAGGGCAAGGACCAGGCCCAGGAGAAGGCCACCTACCCGGCGCTGCTCGGCCTCGCCGAGGCGCGCGAGAAGGCGAATGCCCTGGGTACGGAGTCTCTCTGGAACCTGGAGTGCTTCGACGAGCGCGCCGCCCCCCTGCGCTGGATCGCGGAGTATGCGGTCAACCGGGATCGATGAGATTGAGACCCCCGTCGGGGGTTGTATTTCTTGCTTGAGCCAGCTTCGATGCAGATAATTTCTTGTTCGCCGTTGGAAGCGCTCTGGCTTTTCCACAAAGAAACCCGACAAGCTCCGGGCTTGTCACGGCTCGTCGGCACCTTAACCTCGCGGACAACCCTTAGGCGATTTCTGTCAAGGTACATCATTTTCCGGCAATCGCCTTAACCCCCACCTTTCTGCTCCGAAGGTATTCAGTCATGGAGTCAGCCTTGAAGACAACCCCTGCGACGGTGGCCATTGCCGACGTCCAAAGCAGTGCCGACAGCCGCCGCATCGCGATCGACAAGGTGGGTATCAAGGACATCCGCCACCCCGTGCGGGTACGCGACCGCAGCGACGGCGAGCAGCACACGGTGGCGCACTTCAGCATGTACGTGTATCTGCCGCACAATTTCAAGGGCACGCACATGTCGCGCTTCGTGCAGATTCTCAACGGTCACGAGCGGGAAATCAGCGTCACCTCCTTCAAGGAGATACTCCGAGAAATGGCCGATCGCCTGGAGTCCAAAGCGGGCCACATCGAGATGAGCTTTCCCTACTTCGTAAACAAGGCGGCCCCCGTGACGGGCGTCCAAAGCCTGTTGGACTACGATGTCACGCTCATCGGCGAGATCCGAAACGGCAAGCCGGAGATGTTCATCAGGGTGATGGTACCGGTGACCAGCCTTTGCCCCTGCTCCAAGGAGATCTCCAGCTATGGCGCTCATAACCAACGCTCTCACGTCACGGTAGAGGTTCGTAGTCGAGGCTTTATCTGGATCGAGGAGATCATAGAAATGGTGGAGAAGGAGGCATCCTGCGAGCTCTACAGTCTGCTCAAGCGCCCCGATGAGAAGCAAGTCACCGAGCGCGCCTACGACAATCCCAAATTCGTCGAGGACATGGTGCGGGACGTGGCCGGAAAGCTGAACCGCGATGACCGGGTGGGTGCCTATCGCGTTGAATCGGAGAACTTCGAATCCATCCACAACCACTCCGCCTACGCCCTCATAGAGCGCGACAAGGACGAGGAGGCACGGATGGCGGAGACGTCGCTCTGAGCTGCTGCCGTTGCGGCATCACAGCCGCGCTTTTATCGCCGGCACGAGCACCGCGGCAACCCTCCCGTAAACATCCGTATCGGGTAGATCGCGTTGAGCCGCCCACCATCTCCCTCAGGTTGAATGTACGATCATCCGAGGGGCAAGAGTCCCTCGGAGCCCTGCGCCGAGGACCGGATCGGATTCGGCCGGAGCCTTTCATACCGCATCACCGTCCCCTCCGCCATCGAGAAAGCTCGACGCGATGCTTATCCCTATCGGAAACCGGTATGGGAACCCGTGCAATTTTGATTTAGAGCAATAAATTCAGCTCGATCCTGGGAGCTCTTTCTTCCAATGCGAAGTTAAAACGGAAACTTGAAAAATACTATAGAATTTGATAATAACATTAAGGAACTAGACAGGTTTCCAAAGGTGATCACTAAATCGCACATCATTGGCTTGCTGGCGATCCTGGTCGTCGGCTTCTTGATTTTCCGCTCCGGAGACGAGCCCTCCGATTCCGGCGACCAACCTGCCGGCTCCGAGTCTGCCACCGACAGGCGGCTTCAACCCCGAGAGCCCGCTTTCCAGACGCCTGGCAGCGAGCACGGAATCGCCGGGCGACTTGGCGCGAGGAGTGCCCCGCCCGGCTACGGCAGCCCGCACCCCTACCCGGCGCAGCCCTATCGCGATCCTTATTCGGGTAGATTCCAGACACCTCGCCCATACGGGGGGCAAGCGTCGATGGCGACGGACGGATACCGCTTCAGACCTCTCGGGAAGCAAGAACAAGAGCGTATGCAGGCCGCCTATCCGGAGCTGTACGAAGAAGGATACGCGACGCCATACTACCAGCCGTCACCTGGGGCTCGGCCACGCGAAACCGCACCGGTACCCTCCGCCGCTCCACCCACTTATCGCGAGCCTGCATCGGAGATCTACGGTTTTAGACCGCTGGAAAATTCGCCGGGTGCCCGTGGTCGGTGGCAAGGCCCGTATCAGGAGCCCGGCAGGGTGGATACATATCCCACAGATCCGTGGATGTCGCCGCCCCTTCCCGAATGGGGCTCGACACCGCCTGCACAACGCATGTATCCCAATTTCTACCGGGACTCCGGCCGCCGTCTCACCGCGCGATAGACCAGTTAGGCGAATCGGCGAGACAAGGTTACCAAATTGCACAGAACTTTCGTTTGCCTGCAAGGCGGGCGAAAAGACAAGCAGGCTGGTAATTCTGTCGAGAGAAATTGCCTTACGCCCCTTGTTGCGGCGACCTCAGCCTCGCCGGCGAGATGAGCAGGTTGAAGTGCTCGCACCAGATAACGACGGTCTCGTAGTCGGTCAGGTCTATCCCCTCGGGAATCGAATAGCGCTGACGCCCCGCAAAGGAGCTCAGCGGTCCGAGGTCCACGAACATCGTCTCTTCGACACGGGTATCCGTGGTAACGTCCGCGTCCGGTACCAGATAGAGGTGATACTTCGGACCCGGACCCACCTCGAAGTCCTGTTCGAGCTGGACCGAATTCTCGTAGAGAGTCACGCTGCCGGACCCGTAATGCATGGGGTCCGACGGGTCGGCATGGATGAAGACACCCCGCGCCACCGGTACGCGGTCCCCGACATCGGACACCGTCTGGTCGACCGCCGGAGGCGAAAACCGGAACGGAATACAAGAGACACCCGCGGCGAAACCCGCGATGGACCCGAGGATGGCCCCGCTCAACAAGCCAAGGATCAGATTTTTCATCGGTCAACTGCCGAGTGGTTGCGTACGAAAACGAAACGCGAGCCGATCTTCCGCACTGGTCGCTTCCCTTTTTTCCGAACGCCCCTATTGTCTCATCTTGGGCATGGCACGGGACTGAAAAAAAGCCCGCCGCCGGTCCGCTCGATTCCAAGCCCCCGAGTTTTGCATTATGCCAGAGCAAAAACAGCGCCCCCGCATAATCTCGCGCGGACACTACGCCGACACCTTCGAGCCCGATTCGGACGAGGAGGTCTATGATGCCGATACCGAATCTCTCGTGCGCGCCCTGCTGCAGCAGGTCGGTGAGAATCCGGACCGCGAGGGTTTGAAGCGCACACCGCTGCGCGTTGCAAAGGCTATGGACTTCCTGACGAGCGGCTACGGAATGAGCGTCGACGAAGTGGTACGGAATGCCATTTTCTCCGAAAACTGCAAAGAAATGATCGTGGTGCGGAACATCGAGCTCTATTCCCTATGCGAGCACCACATGCTCCCATTTTTTGGCCACGCCCACGTGGGCTATCTTCCCAACGGTCGGGTGGTAGGCCTGAGCAAGATCGCCCGAGTCGTAGACGTCTTTGCCCGTCGCCTCCAGGTCCAGGAACGGCTGACCCAACAAGTCGCCGATGCCTTGATGGAAACGCTCGCACCTTTCGGCGTCGCCGTCGTCATCGAGGCCAGTCATATCTGCATGATGATGCGCGGCGTCCAGAAGCAGAACAGCACCACGGTCTCTAGTGCCATGCGCGGTACCTTCGAGGAGGACGCCCGCACCCGCTCGGAGTTCATGGCCTTCCTGCGCCGAGAGTAGGCAGACCGACCCCACCAGCCCCTCTACTTCGGCCCGTCAGAAACCGCAATCGCCCAGATCAAGGCCCTCTCCGCTTCGGATACTAGCGCGGTTGCCGAGCTCGCCCTCCGACTCAGGGACCGGGCAGCCGCTTCCGACCATCGCTCGGCCTTGTCGCTCGCGGGCAGCGAAGAATGGACCCTGCTCGCCGCGGAGGCGGCGCTTTCGAGCCTGTCTCCCGATCGACTGGTCTGGCTTACGCAGACAGATCGGCCGGAGCGGCGCCTGTCTGCATCCAGCGGTGACAGATTGCTCGGCTCCGAGCTGGATGTCATCGTCTACGATGCCCATGGCGGCTTCGACCCGGACAGCTTTGGCGCCGCCCTGGGTGCCCTGTGCGGCGGCGGCCTGCTTCTGCTGCTGACGCCTCCCCTGGAGAGCTGGCCGCAGCTTCCCGACCCCCAAGCCAATCGCGTGGCCGTGCACCCATTTTCCGCTACACAGGTAACAGGGCGCTTCCTGGAAAGATTCGCCCGCACCCTGATCCAGTCCGACGCCGTCGCTCGAGTGTCGGAGTCACACCCCATTCCCGTTGATCCCGTTCCTCGGGCTCGGATTCCCCCGACCATCGGAGCGCAAGGCGCTGATCTGCAAGCTACTCCAGCGGTGGGATTGGATGGAGACCGCACAAGTGTCGGGCCTGAGCGGACGCGGACAGGTCATTGCACTGTTGCGGACGGCGGTGGGCAAACTCATCGAGCTCGATTCGTAGTCAACTCTCGTCGTTGAGATCTCCCATGAGCCTCCGGGTCATGTGCAGCCGCACCTCCGCGTCCTCTGTTATGACATGGAACAAATGATGGGGACTGGTTGCAGCAGCGATCCGCCGCTCCAGGTCGCCGCGTACCTCGGCGTAGAGCTGAAGCAGCCGCAGATCGAAGCAGCCGAGCGCCTTCGTCAGCGGGTCCCTGCGATGGCGGGCCAGGATCGTCTCGATCCCGTCCCGGTAGAGGTCGCCCAGGCAGATGTGCACGGCGGAAAACAGCGTGGCCCAGCCGTTGAGCCAGAACATCAGATCCGTATCGAATCCCTCTCCCGGGGGGGCCTTTCCTTCCAGCACCCGTTGCACCAGATCCCGTTCCTTCACCGTCTCCCCTTCGTCCAACAGGCTCGCGCGGCCATAGCCGTCGACGGTGGAGCTGGCGAGCAGAATCGGTCGGTCCGGATAGCGCGCCAGAACAAAGCTGGCGTCCTTCACCACCTGCCCGGTACGACCGGACTCGAGCGGATGACGCTTCAGCCGCGGCGAAGGCGCGGAGCCCAGGATGCGAACCTGGTGCCCACGTGCACCCAGCTCCTGCACGAGCCGTCCGAATACACCCCGTTTGAACAGCTCCACGGAGAAGCTCAGGGCATTCTGCTTGTGCAGCAGACAAAGCTGAATCTCCGGATAGCGCGGGGCACACTCGACGATGTTGGCGATCTTGGCGACTGGGATGCGCTCCATGAGCCTCCCGTCGCGGCCGAGGATCACCTCTTGATGCAGCTCATCGAAGCTGATCTGTAGCAGCACCCGCGCCGGCGGCCAAGCCTTTGGGCGGTTTCTGATCGCCGCCGCCATCGCCTGGAGGGTCGTGTCGGCGGCTTCGACTTGGTCGGCAAAGTCCCCGTTCAACAAAATGGCGAAGGTTCGGACCTGGTCCATGGTACCGATGGCCAGGAAAAAGCTGTCCAGGTGGCGCGTCAGGTCGCCGCCGGTGAACAGCAGGTTCTCGGTCAAGCCATTCAGCATCTGAAACAAGGATCCGGGCTCGGGCGTGTTGCGCATGGGGGGACGCCAGATGAACATGCAGTGCCTACAGGTCTGGGGACAGCCCATGGCCGGTACCACGCCGAGCTTTTCGAAGCGACCGGTGCCGACCCCCCGATCCGCAATGGAATCCACCAATACCAGCCGCTCCCGATCTTCCGGTCCGAGCATATCCCGGTAGCGCTCGCGCTCGTCACGGCCGAGATCGCGGTAGGCCTCGGCGTAGGACTGGCGCAGCAGTCCGAGCCCCTCCCAGACATCGAGCAACCTTGCCGCCAAGCGCTCGGGCTCGTTTCCGTTCTCTTCGAGCAGTTCCAAGAGATGGCGACGTTGAATCGTTGCCGGGGCTCCGGCCCCGAGCAGATGGTCGATGTAGCCACGGACGAAATCTCCGGCCTCGGCGCTGTTGGCGAGCAGGTCCATCAGAAAAGCCTGCTTCGAGCCTTTAAAGGCCGAGAGGACCGCTCGCCGGTATTCCGGATAGGGAATCTCGCGCCGCAGCCAGCGAAAAGCGTAGACGTAGGTGAGCGGAAAGCACAGGCGCTCCGCGTCTCGATGGCCGACGAGCAACCGCTTCATAGCACCGCCCGTCATGCGGTTGACCTCGGCCTTGAAGCGCTGGCGGACCGCGTCAAGGTAAAGGGACTCCAACGCCGATTGCTCGCGTGTGGAAGAGACGCGTGCCGAGTTGTCAGCTCGTCGAATCACCAGCGCCTGAAACGATCGATCTCTGAGGGCTACCGGAATGCGCCGGTCTCCCGTTCGCACTCAAGGCATGCCGGCCCGCACATCGCAGGCAAGGATGCCCCGCCGAAAGCAACGGCTGCGAGTGCTTCCCGCACCGGCATTGATGCTAAGATGATAGATCTCGAATCCGAACTGCGAAAACACACTGCCTTCAGCACCGACCAAGCGGTATTTTGGCTGGGTTCGCCAGCTGACTTCGACATGCAGCCTTCCTACCCCAAATCGAGCTCTCTCTCCGAGCACGTCAACACCTTCGGCCAATATTTGCTCCGCAAGTACGGGGAGCGCGTCCACAAACTCGCGATCAACGCCGGGTTCACCTGTCCAAACCGGGACGGCGCCAAGGGTCGCGGCGGCTGCACCTTTTGCAACAACGCTTCCTTCAATCCCAACGCGCGCCGACCGGGACTGGTATCGGAGCAGATCGAATCCGGGAGAGCCGTGCTCGCCAAGCGTACCGGGGCGCGTCGCTTCCTGGCCTATTTCCAAGCTTATACCAACACCTATGCGGAGTTGGAGGAGCTGCGCCGGCTCTACGCCGAGGCTCTCTCCTGCCAGGGCGTGATCGGCCTGTCCGTAGGCACGCGTCCCGACTGCGTCTCCGGCGAGGTTCTGGATCTACTCGCCGGCTATCAAGAACAGGGACTCGAGGTGTGGCTGGAGCTCGGTCTGCAGTCCGCCAACGACCAGACGCTCGAGCGGGTGAATCGGGGCCACGGGTTTTCCGACTATCGAGCCGCCGTAGAAGCAGCACACCGACGCCACTTACCCGTTTGCACGCATTTGATGCTCGGCCTGCCGGGAGAAAGAGCGAGAGCCGCACTCGAAAGTCTCGGCCAAGTCCTGGCGCTCGGCGTCGAGGGATTGAAGCTGCATCCGTTGCACGTTGTGCGGCAAACCAGACTCGCTCGGACGTGGCGACAAGGTCAATACCGGCCGTTGACCATGAGCGCCTATGTCGATCTGGTCGCGGATTGCGTGGAGCGTACCCCCGCGTCCGTCCTGTTTCATCGTCTCACCGGCACCGCCTCTCCGGACCTTCTTCTCGCCCCCGCCTGGTGCAGCCGCAAGTGGGCGGTGCTCAACGCCATCACCCAAGAGCTCGGCCGGCGCCGCACCCGCCAGGGTACGCAATGCGAAGTGCATGGATGGCCCCTTGATCGGGAGGCCGTCACCCTGCCCAGCGGCGCCACACCCGTCCGAGCGCGGGTCAGGCGTCATCGCTGAGAAATTTCCTGCTACGCCCCCGCAAGACGACATCCACATCGAATAGCAAACCGCCGCTTGCGGATCAAACCGCCTTTTTGTCGAGCGCGCGCAGGCGTGCAATCAAAGGGGCAGTGACGCGCTCGAGATCGCCGCCGGGGTGATCGAATGCCAACGCCACCTGGAACGGTCCCGATTCCCGCCGGCTTCCCCCTGGGCACAAAGCCTTCTGCCACAGAATGTGGGCACGTAGGCGGAGCGTGGGCAGATCCTTGAGCCCGGTAAGGAGGAGTGGGATACGCTCGTTGGCCCGAACGGGACGAAAGAGCGTGGTCTCCAGGTAGCCCGAACGGATTTGCACGAGGTGAGCAAGCATTTCTTTGCGGTCGAGAAAACGAATCTCCACGGCGTTTGCGGCTGAAATGTCTTGCTTGCTCTGATGGCCGGAGCGCGTCAAGATCAAGAGCAGCCGCAACAGCTTCTGTTCGTCGCTTACACCGAGCTTGGAAAAACTGACCCCCACGAGAGAGCGCTCGTCGTCTATCCTGTGATTCCAGATGACGTCGGCATGAGCGGAGAAGGCATATCCCTCGCGCCCGGGGAATCTGAGTACCACGGAGTCGTCGACGCCGAGGGCGTTATGGGGCACTTCCAGACTGGCTCCACCCCAGGAAAGATCCCTGTTGCGTGCAATAATGCGTTTCGGAAGCGTGCCACGTTCCAATGCGACTTGGGCGTCGACCGCCAATCTGTGGTGGTGGCGATGGCAGAGCACCTTTTGTCTGCACGTTTCGTCGTTCTCGCCATGCAATACGGTTTCGATTGGCATTCGGCGCCTCTCGGGCACGTGTGGCCCATTGCTGAAAACCGATAGGTAAATCTGCGCTCTTCGATGGCGGACATACCCCCGCGTTGGAATACCGCTACCTACCGAAGCAATTCCCGGACCGCATCTCGACCTGGTGGACGGTTGTTTTTTTCGCTGACGTGGGCTACCAGTAGGTGACGCAATCCCCCATGGGGTAGGTACGGGAAAGGGGGTCACCCGCACATCGCCGATGCGCAAGCCACCCTCGTGGGCAGAATACAACCGCAAACCCGATAGCTGCGCGACCCCGATCCCGCGCCAGGTGCCGGGCGTGGTCCAGACATCGATGTCGAAGCGGGACGCCAGTGTCGCCACGCCTCGTGCGTGATCGCCATGCTTATGGGTGACCAGGATAGCATCCAGATCTTCTGCGCAGACGCCCACTTCCCCCAAGCGCCGCTGCGCCTCCCGCGCCCCAAAACCGCAATCCACCAGCACCCGTGTGCTACCCGCCTCCACGAGGGTCGCATTTCCCTTGCTGCCACTGCCCAGACAGACGAAGCGCATGGGCTCAACGCAGTACCGCGCCTGTGCGGCTCGCCCCCTCTACCCTACCCCGGCGACGGGAGGAGAAAGGAAGAGCGACCAAGCAATGCGTAACAGCGGTGAAATCGGGCCAAGCGCAAAACATCCGCGATCAACCGATTTGCTCACTCAACAGACGCAATATGCGATCCGCGGTGGCGGATGGAGCAGGTCGGCCGACCTGATCGCGTATGACGACGCGCGTCTGGTCACCATCCGCCGTGAGCTTGACCTGGTACTGGGCGACGCTCTTCTTGTCGTCGCTGCGCCAGAACGCGAGCTTGGATCCCCATCCCTTCTTCTCGTTGCCCTGGGAGGGGTCATCGTAACGGACATAGTAGATACCCTGAGTACGGTCCCGATCCTCGACCGCGAAACCGACTCGATCCAGCGCCACTCCAGCCAGACGCCAGGCGTTCCGAAACTCGTCGGAGATGATCAGCACACTTTCGCCCCCGGGACCTTTCGCAATCTGCGATCTCGTGCGACTGGCCGCCTGCGACTGTTCAGCGGCCAGCCCGCTCGCCTGTTTCTCGGAGACCCCGAGATAAACCAGGAGCCGGCGCAGCATCGCCGCCTCCTTGGAGGGAT
>Ga0055458_10000088_pt1 | contig 16317 bp, 12 predicted proteins | sample Joice_CattailNLB_FD_57687 | JGI IMG/M metagenome (GOLD analysis project Ga0055458, IMG submission 57687) | Wetland microbial communities from San Francisco Bay, California, USA, that impact long-term carbon sequestration - Joice_CattailNLB_D2 | ecosystem: Environmental > Aquatic > Marine >...
GTTCGACAGTGTCCGCCAGAGACTGATGCGCTCGGCGCTCGAGCGCATTCTGGAGGTCGCAGACCTCTCCGCGGACGTCTACGAGGTGGCGTCGAAGAGCTTGATCGGGTAGACGGGCTGTTTACTCTGATGCCGTCTCCCGCCTCGCCAGGAACCGGCGACCGCGTGGATTTCTTCGCGTCCTTCGCACCTCGGCGTCGCGAGCTCGTCTTGGAGCCGATCCGACAAGAAAGGGGGTTCACGACATGCGCAGTCTGCTTCTGGTCGCCCACGGAAGCCGCCGCGAGGCATCGAACGAAGAGGTTCGAAGCCTTGCCGCCACACTCGCTGAGCTGGCCGGGCTCCGCTTCGACCAAGTCGACTGTGCGTTCTTGGAAATCGCGGAGCCTTCGATCTCCGACGCTATCGAGGAGGCTGTACGGGCCGGTGCCGACGAGGTCGTGGTCCTGCCCTACTTTCTTTCCGCAGGGCGACATGTGGCCGAGGATATTCCCGCCGAGGTCGAGCGCAAGAGCCGTGAGTATCCGAAAGTCCGTGTCAGGCTGGCTCCCTATCTGGGTCGGTCCAAAGATCTGCCCCGCATCCTGCTGAGCTTGTCGGATCCGTAGCCTCGATGGACGCGGTTCGCAAAGCTCGCCATATCCTACGCGGCGGATTTCGTCTTTCACGCGCGGTGGGCGGCCGACCGTTCCTTTGCTTCCATCAGCAGGTCCCAGGCGACGGGGACGATGAAGAGGGTGAGGACGGTGGCGGTGGCCAGGCCGGTTACGAAGGTCGAAGCCATGGTGCCCCAGATCAGGGAGTAGCCGGGAATCCCCAAGGCCATGGGCAACAGTCCCAGGGTCGTCGTGAGGGTGGTCAGCACAATAGGCCGCAGACGCGTGTGCACCCCGTCGGTGACCGCCTGCATCCGCGACATACCCTCCCGGTAGCGGCGGTTGACAAAATCGAGCAGCACCAGTGCGTCGTTGACCACGACGCCGGTGACGCCCACCACGGCGACGAAGCTGTTGACCGTGAACAAGGTCTGGCTGGCCATGGTCCCGAAGACTACGCCGATGATGGAAAACATGACCGCCGAGAGGATGATCAGGGGTTGGGTGTAGGATTTGAACTGGGTGGCAAGGATGAGGTAGATGAGCAGCACGGCCAGTCCGAATGCCTGAGTCAGGCTATCGAAGGAGCGTTGGGTCTCCTCGAACTCACCGCCGAAGACCAGGGTCGCCCCGGCAAAGCCATCCCGAATCTCCTGGTAGTGCTGCTTGACCCAAGCCGCCACCTGGGATGAAGAGATGGGGGCGCCGGCTTGGATATTCGCGGTGATGGCCAAGCTGCGCTGGCCGCCGTAGCGTTTGAGCTCACCGGGCTGGATCTCCACCACCGGGTCCACGATATCGCCCAGACGCACGGGCCCCGAGGGGTGCTCCTGGACCGGGATGGAGAGTGCCGCTTCGGGGGCATCGTTGTAGGCGGGGTCGATCCGCAGCTTGAGGTCGATCTCCTCGTCACTGAGGCGGAAGTCGCCGATGTAGCGACCGTCCAGCACCGCAGCGGCCAATCGTGCCGCGTCTCCCTGCGTCAGGCCGAGCTCATGGGCCCGGGCCTCGTTCACCTCGAGCCGGAAGACCCGGGCGGGCTGTCCGCGATTGTCCCGCAGATCGATAAGGTGAGGAGCCAGATCGGGGTTCTCCCGCAGGGCCCGCAGCAGCTCGTCGGAGAGGGCGCGCACCGCCTGCTCGTTCGAGCCCACGATCTGGACATTCACATCCTTGCCGGAGGGTGGCCCGTCCTTTTCGGCCCGTACACGGACCCGGAAGCCGTCCTTGGCGAAGCGCTCCTTCAAGCGGTTGCGCATGGCATCCAAGTGCGCAAGGGGATCGTCGAACGCGCGCTCCGTGCGGTCCGGCAGCGGTACCATGACCGTGCCCAGATTGTGTCCGAACTCCTGCTCGTAGTCCTCGTTGACGACGAAGCCGGCGAAGCCCGCCGCCGAGCGCGCGTAGCCCGGCCCGTCCGCCATGATAAAGTCCGCCACTTCCCTGATCTTCCCGTCCGTTTCCTTGATGCCGGTGTTGGCCGGTCCCTCCACGAAGGCGTAGTAAAGGGTGTAGTCGTCCGGGAAGAACTTGATGCGGATGAGGGGGGCGATACCGGCGATCGAGACCCAGAGTATGGCCACGGCGACGACGAAGGTGAGCAGAACGAGGAGCAAGCTGAGAGAGCGGAAGCGCATGGTGAGCCGAATCAGGCTGTCGGTGATCCGGCGCAGGACGCCCAGCAGGGCGTTGTCCCGCTCGCAAAGCGCTATGCCGCCCGGCTGCGGGCGCGGCCCGAAGTCCAGGTAGTGCAGGGGCAGGATAAACAGGCACTCCAACAGCGAAGCGATGATGGCGAAGCTCACGGCCTTGGGGATGAGGGCGAAGAACTCCCCCGTGGAGCCGGTCATGAGCAGCATCGGCAGGAAGGCAGCAACCGTGGTGGCGGTGGCGGAGATCACCGGCAGCATCACCTCCGCGGTGCCGTTGACGATAGCCCACTCCAGGGGGTCTCCTTGTTGGACGTGCCGATAGATGTTCTCGACCACCACGATGGCGTCGTCGACGATGATCCCGGACACCAGCACAAAGGAAAAGAGGGTGATATGGTTCAGGGAGTTGCCCGTGACGTCCATGAGGATCATGGTCACCAGGATGGAGAAGGGGATGCCCACCGTGACCAAGGCGGCGTTGCGCGCGCCCATGAAATACCAGAGGATCAGGCTCACCAAAACGATGCCCAAGGCCAGGTTCCAGCCCAGGGTGCTCAAGGATTCCTCGATATAGGTCGTCGAGTCCTGGGTCAGCACGACCTCCACGCCTTGTTTTTTCAGACTGGGCGCGTGCTCCTCGACGATGCGCCGGACCTGCTCGTGGATGTCTAGGGCATTGCCGTCCAAAGCCTTGAGGATCCTGATGGTGACGCAGTCCCGGCCGTTGACGGAGGCGATAACGTGGGGGTCGCGGTAGCCGACATCGGCTTGTGAGATCAGGTCCTCCAAGGTCACGAAGGAGCCGTCCAGATCGCGCCTGATGACCGTGGAGACCACCTGCTCGCGGGAACGGAAGCGCTCGTCCACCTGCACCACGTACTCACCGGAGCTGTCCTTGAAGTCCCCGGCGGGGATGGTCAGGTTTGCGTCCTGGAGCGCGAGCGCGACCTGCTCGAAGCTCACACCCTGCGCGTTGAGCCTTTGCGGATCCAGGTAGACGTGGAACTCGCGTTGATAGTCACCTACCAGCTCCGCCTCGACGACGCCGGGGATGCGAGAGAGAGGAACCCCGAGCTCCTCGGCCATCAGGGTGAGGGCGCGGTTGGAGCGCTCGCCGACCAGGTTGACCGCCACCACCGGTAGCCAGAAGGACGTCTTGACGAGCTCGAAACGGGGGGGGTCCACCCCCGCGGGCAGCTCGTCGAGCACGCTCAGCACGCGGAAGCGCAGCTCGTCGTAGAGACCCTCGTAATCGGTGTCATCGCGGAACTTCACCATCAGCGTGGAGCGCTCCCGCACCGAGTTGGAGCGAATGAGCTCCACGTGCTCCAGTCCCTCCAGGGCCTCTTCGATCTTGGTGGTGACGAGGGCCTCCACGTCCCGCGGCGAGGCCCCGGGGTAGATGGTGGTGACGAGGACCTTCCCGAAATTGACCTCCGGGTAGCGCTCGACCGGGAGCCGACTGACGGAGAAGGCCCCGGCGACCATCAACAAGACGAAGATCAGGTTGAACAGGACCCGCTGTCCCAGGCTGAAGCGGACGACGGGCCGCATTCTCTATCGCTCGCGCAGCAGCCGAAAGCGTTGTCCAGGTGCGATGTCCGGCGAGGCAAGCCGCCAGCGCTCGCCGTCGGATCCCTCGCCCTTTCCCAGCAACATGACTTGCAAGCGCTTGCCGTCCTCCCGGGTAACCCAGAGCTCCTCGTAGCTGCGGTCCACCGCGGCCGGGGGCAGCATTACCGCCCCTGTACGCTCCGGCAGCGGCAAGCTCAGCTGGGCGCGCAGGCCACCCCTGTGAGGCTCGATCCGGTCGCGGATCTCCAGATCCACCGCTATCTTGCGGGTAACCGGGTCGAATCCGGGATTGGTGCGGTAAACCGACGCGGCCACCTCCCGCTGCAGGTCTGGCAGGCGCAGTCGTGCGCCGTCCTCAGCCTCCATGAGGACCGCATATTGCTCGGGGGTGAGGGCGAAAGGGACGATCAGGGTGGAAAAGTCCGCTGCCTCGCCGACATGCTCCCCCTCCCTGACCCACTGACCGGGCTCGAGGCTGCGCCCGGTTACCCACCAGCCCGCGGGTGCACGGATGCGGGTACGCGCGAGGCGCTCCCGAAGCACCTTCCGCTTGACATCGAGGGCCCGGAGCTCGTGGCCACTGTCACGCAGGGTCTGCTCGAGCGTATCGAGCTGCGCGGCGGAGGCATTGTTCTGGCGTGCCAGCTCGGTGTAGCGCTCGACCTCCCGTTGGTCGTACGAGCTCTGGGAGCGGAGCCGCTCTTGCTGGACCTCGATCTCTTCCAGCTCCAGGCGGATGAAGGTGTCGTCCAAGCGCGCGAAGACCCCGCCCTTTCCGATGACCTCACCGATGTCCTGAGCGACCGATACCACGCGCCCAGAGGTTTCCGCCACCAGAGGCAGCTCGGCACGCGGGCGAGTGAAGCCGGTGAGGGTGATCTGCCGCACCGCTGCCTCGGCGGTCACCAGAGCGACATCGGCCTCGGCGACGGCCCAGGTTGCGGCCAAGAGCGCCACCAGATACAGGCTCAACCTCCCCGGGACCCGAAATGTCGTGCCTGTCATATTTCTTTGCGGCTTTCCCGATGGCGGCAGGTGCCGCCGAGGGAAAACTGCCGTACGTGATCTACCAGATCGCTGAGGCGCTCGCTGAGATAAACAGCCGAGAGCTGGGTGCAGCGACGGGCGTCACCGTCACAACGGAAAATTTCCTCGAACAAGGCGAGGATATAGATGCGCAGGCGTTCCCGCGGCGGTGCGTTTACCGGCAGGAAAGCGGTCCGACACTCGCGAAGCAGGCTGAATACCCCATCGAAAATGGCGATATCGAGCCGCTTCTTGTCACCGAAGTGGTAGTGGACCGCAGCCACCTTGGTATCGGCACGGCGGCAGATCTCACGAATGGTTGCCGCCTTGAACCCATGCTCGGCGAATACCTCCCTGGCCGCCTGCAGGAGGCGCTCGCGGGTGTCGAGCGCAGGAGCACGATTCAGCACAGTGGTCGAACCCCAACGTCGGAACAAAACAATAGTTTAAAACAATTGCTTGCCACTTTCGCAACCGTGATCCGGACGAGGCACCGTTCAGCGGCGAAAGCAAGAGACCGTAGGCTTTCGACCTTGATCAGCTTCTCTCCTCGCCGCCGGCACGATGGTGTAAAATCCGACCGCCGGGCCGCTGGGAGCAGACTACGAGCGCAGCCTGGGAGCGGCGAGGAATGGTTACCTGCAACCCCGGGCTCTGCCTGACTTATCGGTACGAAGAGTTACCCGCTAATCCAAGAAATACAGAGGACGCATGGAACCCAGCGTGGAGAAAGACTCGGGAGCCGAGATACCCGCATCCCGGGATCCGGAACAAGAGCCGTTGATAGCCGCGGAGCCGCGCGAGATTCGACGCGGGTCCCGCTTCTCTGTCCTCGGCGCTTTGATGCGCCTCGTCGCTGCGCTTTTCGGTGTTGCCCTGGATCTGGTGATGGTGGGGATGACCGCCGCCAGTGCCTTCGTTGCCGTGACCCTGACGGATCTTCCCAAGACCGACGTGCTCAAGGAGGTGCGCTTGCAGGAGCCCCTGCGCGTGTACAGTGCCGATGGAGGTCTGATGGCGGAGTTCGGCGTCCAGCGCCGTAGTCCCGTGTCTTTCAATGAAATCCCCCCCCTTCTGGTGAAAGCCTTCCTCGCCATCGAAGATGCGCGCTTTTTCGAGCACGAAGGCGTCGACCTCACTGGAATCGCACGGGCGGCGATAAGCTATGCACGTACCGGTGAGCGGAGCCAGGGCGGCAGCACCATCACGATGCAGGTCGCGCGTAACTTCTTTTTGTCCCGGGAGAAGACATTCCAGCGCAAGCTCTCCGAGCTGCTCTTGTCCCTACACATCGAGCGCACCCTCACGAAAGAGGAGATTCTCGAGCTCTATCTGAACAAGATTTTCTTCGGCCATCGAGCCTACGGCATCTCCGCCGCAGCGGCCCTTTACTACAACAAAACGCTCGACGAGCTGAACATCGCCGAGATGGCAATGCTCGCCGGTATACCCAAGGCACCTTCGGCCAATAATCCTGTTTCCAATCCCAAGCGGGCCCATGAGCGGCGGAACCACGTTCTGCGACGAATGCGCGAGCTCGGCTATATCACCGACGCGGAGTTTCGGGTCGCTTCCGAGGCCAGGGATCAAGCCCGCCTTCACCGGAAGGAGCCGGGCCTGCAAGCCGGTTACGCCGCCGAAATGGCACGCCGGGAAATGGTGGCGCGGTTCGGGGAGGATGCCTACCGGGAAGGCTACCGGGTAACAACCACGCTCGAGCCCTGGCTTCAACATGCCGCCCAGGATGCATTGCGAAAGTCTCTGCGCTCCTATGACCGGCGCCACGGCTATCACGGCCCCGAGGCGCGGTATGATGTTGCAGGCGCTGGTGATGCGAAGCTCGATCTGCTCTTGGAATCCGTGCGCACATTGCCGAACCTCACCACCGGCATCGTTGTCCAGGCCGGAGCCGGGACGGCACGGGTCTACATCGGCGAGGGCAAGTACGTGTCCCTCGGGCTCAAACAGGTCCAGTGGGCGCGTCCCTTCAAGAACGCGAATTGGAAGGGGCCGGAACCGCGCAGGGTGACGGATGTGGTGGCCGTGGGTGACCTGGTTCGGCTCGAGCAGGACGGCGAGGGGACCTGGGAGTTGTCTCAAAATCCGTCCGTTGCCGGCGCCTTGGTCTCCCTCTCGCCGGCCGACGGGGCTATTCGCGCCCTGGTGGGGGGATACGCTTTCGAAGACAGCAAGTTCAACCGGGCGGTCGACGCGCACCGCCAACCCGGCTCCAGCTTCAAGCCCTTCATCTACGCAGCGGCGCTGAACAAGGGCTATACGCCGGCCAGCCTGGTCCGGGACGAGCCCATTTCCATCCGACTCAATCGCTCGAAGATGTGGACGCCGCAAAACTTCGATCACAAGACCATGGGACGGATACGGATGCGCGTCGCCTTGACCCTGTCCCGTAACCTGGCATCCGTCAATCTCCTCAACCGGGTGGGATTGGATGAGGCCAGAGACTACATCCAACGTTTCGGCTTCAGCCTCGGGGAGCTTCCCCTTGGCCTTTCGATGGCCCTGGGAACGGCCGAGGTATCGCCACTGCAGATGGCGGGGGCTTACGCCTTGTTCGCCAATGGTGGTTTCCGCGTCATGCCCTACTTCATCAGCCGGGTCGAGAATGGGAACGGCGAGGTGGTGTTCGAGGCCAATCCGCCCCGCGCCTGCTCGGACTGCTGGTACCGCTACGAGGAATCGACTGCGCAGACCGCTCCCCTCAAGCACGCCGAGTCGAACCTAGCCGAGCGGGTACTGGATCCGCGCCTGGTCTACGAGATGACATCCATGATGCAGGACGTGATCAAACGCGGCACCGGGCGCAGGGCATTGCAGCTCGAGCGCGAGGACATCGCGGGCAAGACCGGGACCACCAACGACGTGCGCGACTCCTGGTTCTGCGGTTTCCAGAAAGATTTCGTGACCGTGGCCTGGATGGGCTTCGACGAGTTCCATCCTCTCGGCAGGGGTGAGACAGGCGGCCGGGCGGGCCTCGGCATGTGGGTGGACTTCATGCGAGAGGCCCTGAAGGACAAGCCCCAGGCGATTCTGGATCCGCCCGAGGGTATGGTCGAGGTGCGCATCTCCAAGGGTAGTGGACAGCGCTCCAATTCGGGCGAATTGGTGGAATGGATCCGCGAAGAATACGCCGACGCCCTGCAGGGGCCCGCGCCGGTGGCCTACACAGGCGAAAGGCGCGGCAAGAGGGGGGGCGGCGGCGTCAAGACGCGTGCGCCGCGCGTCATCGACGAATTGTTCTAGTGTTTGATCACCCCCCGGACGGAATACCGGCTTCGGGTATCTTCGCCAGCCAGAGCTGCGCACCGGTCGAGGCCGAAATCCGGCATCCGACGTTTGCGGGAATCAGCATTGCCTCGCCCGATGGCACGCGTAGCCCCGATTGGCCTTCTGCGACGACGTCCACTCGGCCCTCGGCGACCAAGGCGAGCCGCATCCCGCCGTGCGGCAATGCCTGTGTCTGTCCAACGTCCAGCACCAGCCGGCACAGGGCGAACTCCTCGGCCGGCGTCCTGTACCTCTCCAACCGAGGCGCCCCCCCCCGAATTTCCGGCCTCAGCACGTCGCTCGGACCCTCGCGGAAGCTCAGGATGTGCAGCAACTCCCTAAGGTCCACGTGTTTGGTCGTCAATCCACCACGTAGCACATTGTTCGAATTGGCCATGACCTCGACCCCGACGCCCTGCAAATAGGTATGCAGCTCCCCCGCCGGAAGGAAGACCGCCTGACCCGGCCGCAGCCGGACCAGATTGAGTAAGAATATGGACAAGAGACCGCGGTCGAAGTGACCGGACGTCGAAAACTCCCGGTTCGCACGCAGGATCCAGTAGGCATGATCCAACGGTGAAAAGGCCCGTTGCCGATCTTCCCACTCGAGGCGCTCCACGAGGGGTGCAAGCAAAGCGCTTACCCCGGATTGCTCCAGGCGCATGATGTTCTCATAGAGGGTGGCCAGCCCTGCCGCGTCGGCCAACTGGATTCCGGCCAGCGGGGCAAGCTCCGGCGTGCTCGCCAGTGTCTGCTCGATTTCTGCCACGGGCCGGAACCCACACAAGGCGTAGAATTCGCTTGTGGCCACCAGAAGCTCGGGCTTGTGATGCGGGTCCCGGTAGTTGCGGGTTGCGGCCTCCAAAGGCAGCCCATCCAGGTTCTCGCGCTGGAATCCCAGCAATGCCTGGGCGCGATTGGGGTGGGCCTGAAGGGACAAAGGCTTGGCCGCTGCGATGATCTTCAGCAGAAAAGGCAGCTCGCCCTGAAACCGGGCGGCGACCGAGGGGCCCAGAATCTCCCTGGCGGCGCTGCGCATCAACTGGTTCAACGGTACCCGCACGCCATCGACGATTGCTTGCGAAGGCAGGTCCGGATGGGCACCGGCCCAGAGCTCTGCGAAGGGGCGTTTTTGCGGATTCGGGCGCCCGAGAATAGCGGGAATCGCGTGCGGATCGCCCCAATCGTAGTGCTGCACGCTACATTGCAGCCGCAGCACGCGGGGGTTCTTCTTGAAAGCCTCGACGGCTCGGGCCTCCGTCTCCATCTGCATGGCGTTTGCTCCGGGTTCCTGTTGGTGCGAGCAATTCACCCGAAGGCGCGACAATATGCGAGAACTTTTAGATTATCAAAACAAGGGCGATTTCGCACACTCGCCAATCCGTTTTCGATCCCTCAACGGGAACCGGACCGCTATCGGAGTCGATCGTCTACCTGGAGCAGTCGCCGCCCCCTCCTCGCCGCCCCTCGTTACCGATCGCGTACGCTCGGACCAGTGACCGGCACGAAGCGCACCGGCAGCACGTCCGTACGCTCGAGATCTCCCGCATGCGTCTTTTCCATCACCACCAACTGCTGCACCCGACCCGTTGCGCCAACGGGCATGACGAGGCGACCGTGCGGAGCCAGCTGCTCCACCAAGGGTAGAAGAACATGGTCGACGGCCGCCGTGACGATGATACCATCGAAAGGTGCCGCCTCTGGCCAGCCCAGGTAACCGTCGCCGGCGCGCACATGGACCCGCTCGTAGCCGAGCCGCCGCAGGGTCTCCTGCGCCCCTCGGGCGAGCCGGGGCACGATCTCCACCGAGTAGACCTCGATCCCCATCTCGCCAAGCACGGCCGCCTGGTAACCGGACCCAGTCCCGAGCTCGTAGACCTTTTCACCCGGCTCGACCTCCAGCAGGTGGCTCATGACCGCCACGATATAGGGCTGCGAGATGGTTTGACCCGCGCCGATCGGCAAGGGGTGGTTTGCGTAGGCCTCGGCGCGCAAGGCGACGGGCACGAACTCATGGCGGGGAACAGCGCGCATAGCGGCAAGCACACCGGGGGCGAGCCGGCTGGTGCCCAACTGCAGTCGCGTCTCGACTACTTGTCGCTCGATCGCTTTCACCAAAGCCTCGCGCTCCGCTGTGTAGTCGGAAGGTCCGGCGGCCGAGTCGACAAGGAGCAGAAGCAACACCGGGATGACCCAGAGCGACGTCAAAGCTGCGGAGCTCGTGTACGCCCCCTGCATCACGGGATTACTTGAAGAGGGCCTCTGCGGCCTTCACGAGGTCGTCCCGGTTGGGTCTCGGATCGCCTCCGCTGGGCCTGGGTACGGGCTCGAAGAGGTCGCAAAAATTGGCCCGCTCCTTCTCGGCAATCGGCTCCGCCATGGGCTCGACACAGTCGTTAGGGTGCCCCGGAGCGAAATGGCGACAATTGCGGCACACGCGCGTGGGCTTCGTGCAACCCGGACAATTGGTCTCACGCCCATAGTCTGCCGCCGTCAGGGCTCGACCACAATTCCAACAGTTGCCGCGGATCTTGTCGCTCATCCGATGTCTTTCGCCACTGCACGAAATCTACAGAACGGCACTCCCCGCCCGATCAAATCATTCCATCGATATTTCCTCGACGCCTCGAAACGATCGAGCCTTCCGCCACAGGCAACCGAGTGATCGGCAAAGCCGAGCATACCGCCGGCTGCTTGCGCAAATGTCATGCGGCGTCGGTCAGGACCTGGAATGACGAGAGTGGTCTTGTGATACACAATGTCTGGACGGGAAAGTCGACGTGATCCCCAAAGACTTTCGTAGTCTTCGCATCGTATATCGACCAGCCTCTTTGCTCAAAATACTCCGGGGGCTTCTGTTCGTAAGCCATAACTTCCGCCCAGATGCGCTCGAAATTGGACGCGATCGCGTCATTCATGAAGCGCTGCAAGAGCTTCTTCCCTATTCCCCGATCGCGGAAGTCCTTGTGTACCTGAAAATGCCAGTGTACACCCGATTGGGGGTGGCTCGGGCGCTCGCTTTCACCTTTGAAGATCACATGCGCCGCGAACTGGCGGCTGGCGTGATCGAAGAACGTCCATGGCATCGATAATGAAACGGCCAAAGATATGACTTGTTTCCGAACCATATTGTACTGCAATTGATCGAATTGCCCTCCTCCCAACGAGCCGGTCAAGTATCCGATCAGACGCCCGCTGGGCTTATGGACGGCGACGTGGATATTCTCTCGCTGATACTTTATATAAGGGGCGAGGACGACATCGGCGAACCACTGTCTACACGAGCAAATCACGTCGAACGGTTCACCGAGGAAGGCGTTGTTGAATACGAGCTCGCCCATCTGGCGCTCGTCGTCTTCTTCCGGCCGAAATTCACGGAAGAGTATCTCCCCGCACGCCGACAACTCCGATCTGTTACCGGTCCCCACCGAGTGCGCTTCAGAAGCCATCGAGTTTGAAGACATATCGATCTACTCCCAAGAAATCCAGGACCTGCCGCTCGGGTCGCTGACAGCTGCGGGATCACAGCACTTCGAAGCTGTCATGGAAGGGAGGCGGTGCGACCGGCGATCAGGTCGAAATTACACATCATAATATTAGCAGTTTCTAAAATTACAACCATCGACCTCCTCTTTCCGTGCAGAGCGTCACAAGTTCGAAAGCGAGATGAGAAAAATGTTACGGCAGCGAAACGCAAAATTTGCGCTGTTCGAACCCGAACCGGATCGGGCATCCCTGCGCTTCCGGCGCTACCCTTGGGGCTGGATTCGGTGGGGCGACCGAGGAACAAACAGTCGCGCGTGACTTACTCCGGCGCCCCGTCGTCGGACAAGAAGTCACAAAGCGCCTCAGGATGGCGCACAGCTTGGCGATAAACGCCTGCGTGCTGGCTCCCTGCCGATGGAAGCTCCCATCCTCGGCATACCCGCGGGCCTTGAGGACGGGCAGATCCCAAGATGGCGGACATCCCGGTTCGGTCGCCGTTGGCCGCGATCGCGCCGCGCTCTACCACAGGATCGCTTCGACGGACCCGAGACCGCCAAGGCGCCGCCGAAAAGGACATTGCGTTTATGAAAGAAATTCGACGAATTCCCCGAGCTCGATCCGGGGCGTGCGATATTGATTTACCGGCGAGGCGGTATCTTCGTAACCCATGGCCATCCCGCATAAGAGGACGAAGCCGGCCCCAATGCCGAGCTCCTTCTTGACGATTTCGGGATACTCGGCGAACGCTTGTTGGGGACAGGCTCCCAGCCCCTCCTCCATTGCCAACAGCATTACCGATTGGAGAAATATCCCCATATCCATGAAGGAGCCGACTTCCAGGTTGGAGTCCATGAAGAAATAGAGCACCACCGGTGCACCGAAAGCGCGATAGTTCTCGATCCACTGTTCGAGACGACGCTCCTTATCGCCGTGCCCTATCCCCAGCGCGGCATACAACTGCATACCGCAAGCGAATCGCCTGGACCTGAAAGGCTCTTTCCATTGAGCCGGGTAGTATCGATAATCCGGCTCGCCCCGGACACCGGCGCGGAACCTGGCTTCGATTTGTCGCTCGATTGCCAACTTGGCTTCCCCCGTAGCGACGACGACTCGCCAAGGCTGCATATTGCCTCCCGATGGGGAGCGACTGGCGAGTCGCAGGATGCGCTCGATCTTGTCGCGAGCGACGCTGCGCGCGAGGAAAGATCGACAGGAATGCCTCTTTCTCATCGCGTCCGATATCTTCATGCGATCCTCCTGCTACCTTGTGTTGGATGACGAGTCTGCATATCTCACCAAAGCAGTCGGCGGCAGTAGTTTTTTCGTCGATTCCGTGGCTCGAGCGCGATTTTCGAGATTCGATGGTGCGCACGCGGTTATCGCCGCCGCTCTACCGTCTTCCTGTCGCTTTCTCGCTCGCTCTCGCTTGCCGTTCGCCCAATCTGTTGGGGGCTGGCTGCGAATTTCGCTCACGCCCGTGAGACCGGCTGCGAATTCCCCCGGGACACCGATCCCGGGTGCGATATGCAGGCTAGTTTGTAACATGTAGCCAAGCCTCAACCCCGGAAGCCACGCGACCGGTTCTGGAAAAGGAGGCGTAGGTTCCCTTGTCGCTTTCCCGGAGTCGAGCATATGCCCGCAAAGAAAATCGGTGAGATCGAGCTGTACTACGAGATCGAGGGGTCGGGACCCGAGACGGTCGCTTTCCTCAACGGTGTGGCAATGACGGTCAAGTCCTGGCAACCGATCCGTGAGCGCTTCGTTGCCCGGGGCTTTCGGTGCCTGTTACACGACTGCCGCGGCCAGCTGCGCAGCGACAAGACCACCAAGGGTCCTTATACCATGGAGCTGCATGCTACTGATCTCCTGCGGCTACTGGATGCGCTCGAGCTGGAGCGTGCTCACTTGGTCGGAACTTCATACGGCGCGGAGATTGCCATGGTCTTCGCCTACACCTACCCCGAGCGCGTCGAGACACTGACGGTAGTCGCCGGTACCAGCGAGTTGGACGGCCTGTTGCGCGCGGCCGCGCAAAGTTGGGCCATCGCCGCAGATTGCGGTGCCGTGGCTTTTTTCCGGTGCATGGCCCCTTGGGCCTACTGCAGCGAATACCTGGAGCAAAACCAGCAATTGCTGCGGGAGCAGGAAGAGGCGATGGCGCGATTGCCCCCCGACTTCTTCTCCGCCTTCAAGCAGTTGGTCCATGCCTTTTTACAGCTCGACATCACCGCCGAGCTCGTGCGCATCACTTGTCCGACCCTTGTGATCTCCGCCGAGCGGGATCTGATCAAAGGGCCGCGGTTCGGTCGGCTGATTTGCGATCACATCGCCACCTCCGAGCTGGCGGTGATTCCGCGCGCCGGTCACGCGGTTGTTCTGGAGCAGCCACGAGCGGTTGCCCGCCAGACCATCGGTTTCATCGAGCGCTGTCTCGCGCCCAGAGGCTCAGGTGACGATTGAGGGGCGGCAAAAAACTCTTCCGCTCTCTTCCTGTAGAAGAGGACGCGCAGGAAAGAAACGGGCATAAGGTCTCGTGCGTTTTTTCCATCTCGGCCTGAGCCCCGATGTCCGTTTCGCACCCTACGCGCTTCCTTCGTACTTGAAGGAAACCTTTACCTTCGCTCGATAAGCTTCGACATGGCCATCGTCCAGCTGCATATCGAGCTGCGAGACCTCGGCGACCCTGAGATCACGCAGATGCTCGGCGGCCTTTTCGACTGCCTGCGCTGCGGCTTTCTCCCAGGATTCCGTGCTGGTGCCGACCAGCTCGATCACCTTGTATACGCTGTTTGACATGCTGATTTCCTCACCATCGTTTGCGACGAGCACGTGAGCCTTCCTGTCGGATCCTGCAGCCGATGCTCGACCACATTGTTTCGCAAAGGCAGCTGCGGGCCCCGAACACAGGCATACGGCCTTGCTCACCTTTCAGTATAGACTCTCGGCTGCCGCGCTCCGGAACCTGTCGCAGGGGCTTTCGCGATATGCTGTAGAAAAATCCCATTGAATTTTTTATGCTTCGACAGCTTCCGCAAATCCATGGCCTGGTCCCTCCATGTTGGCTTGGCGATCACGACAGGTGCCCTGCCCGGAAACCAGCGGGTTTTTCGAAAAGGAAATCTCGAGAATTAAAAATCCAATGCGGTCGTCCAAACTTCTCTGTCAATCGAGCAACCCGAAGAATTTATTTCCAACCTGAGGAGCAGAAATGTCCAACCAAACCACCGATAGGCAGCCTGGAGAAGAGCTGAGCGCTCCGTCGTTCGCCGAGTTCCCGGTGCCCCGGTATGAGGAGTGGCGAAAAGCCGCGGAGGCGGCCATCAAGGGCGCGCCCTTCGAAAAGGTCCTGGTCACCCGCACGCATGAGGGCATAGATCTACAGCCCATTTATCGCGCCGAAGATGCAGTGGACCTGCCCCATGTGGGCAGCCTACCGGGTTTTGCCCCCTACGTACGCGGGACCGATCCGCTGGGATACAATCTGCGCCCATGGGAAGTGAGCCAAGAGCTCGCGGAGGTCACGCCCGAGGCATTCAACCAAGCCCTGCGTGCCGATCTCGGGCGGGGTCAGACGGCCGTCAACATGCGGCTGGATGTCGCCACCTTGCTCGGGGAGGACGCGGACACTCCCGAGACCGCATATGTCGGCAAAGGCGGCCTGTCCATCTCCTGTCTGGATGATCTGGGCAAAGCCCTCGATGGGGTCGACCTGGAACAGACGCCGGTCTTCATTCCGGCCGGTGCATCGGGGATACCCATGGCGTCCATGGTGCTGGCCCTGATCGAAAAGCAATCCGGCTCGAAGGAAAAGCTTCGTGGATGCATCGGAGCCGATCCCCTCGGCGAGTTGGCGCGTGAAGGAAGGCTTCCTCGCACGATGAGCGGGGCTTTTGACGACATGGCGCAGCTCACGGCCTGGGCCAGGGCGAATGCACCGGACCTGAAAACGGTGCTGGTACGGGCCCATCCCTACCATGACGGTGGTGGCAATGGGGTGCAGGAGCTCGCCTTTGCCATCGCCACGGGTGTCGAGTACCTGCGCGAGATGCAGGCGCGCGGCGTGGCGATCGACCAGGCCGCCCCGCGCATCATGTTCGCGTTTTCCCTCGGATCGAATTTTTTCATGGAGATCGCCAAGCTCAGGGCAGCGCGCATCCTGTGGGCAAAGGTCGTCGCGGCGTTCGGCGGCGACGAGAATTCACAGAAAATGCACGTCCACACACGCACATCGAGCTGGAACAAGACGCTCTACGATCCCAACGTCAACATGCTGCGAGCCACCACGGAGGCCTTTTCCGGGGTCCTGGGCGGCTGCGACAGCATGCACATCGGTCCCCTGGATGAAATTGCGCGCGTTCCGAGCGACTTCACCCGTCGCGTCGCCCGCAACGCCCATACCGTACTTCGGGACGAGGCCGGCCTCACCAGATCTATTGATCCCGCTGGCGGTTCCTGGTACGTGGAGAACTTGACCGACAGTGTCGCAAGGAATGCCTGGGACCTGTTCCGCGAAGTGGAAAAACAGGGAGGCATGGTAAAGGCATTGCAGGGAGGATTTGCTCGGGAGGCGGTGGCCGCCATCTCGGCCGAGCGGGCTAAGGCCTATGCACAACGCCGGGACATCTTCGTAGGGACCAATATGTACCCGAACACGGCCGACAAGCCCTTGGAGGTATCGGATGTCGACCACGCGGCCC
>Ga0055458_10000090_pt1 | contig 16165 bp, 13 predicted proteins | sample Joice_CattailNLB_FD_57687 | JGI IMG/M metagenome (GOLD analysis project Ga0055458, IMG submission 57687) | Wetland microbial communities from San Francisco Bay, California, USA, that impact long-term carbon sequestration - Joice_CattailNLB_D2 | ecosystem: Environmental > Aquatic > Marine >...
CCGGGAATCATCGTGACCTCCCTCGAGGCAGCGGCCGGGTTGAAGGAGGCGTTGCAGAAAGCGCAGCCGGAAGCACCGCAAAAGGGGACGACAGACTCCCGCTGGGAGGGCGAGGGGTGGGAGCTTCTCGCAAACGAGCCGGAAGCGACGCGGGATGGGCACACGCTTTTCGGTCAGGTATCCTCCGGTCGCGATTGCGACGTCGGCAGGAAGGTACGCTCGATGTCGCGAAAGGTCTCTCTGGGCCCCAGGCCGGAGCTGAGCTACGTGCGCAGACTCGATCTGAACGCGTCGGTAAACGACTACACCAGCGCCCGCTTCAGCGTCCTGATCGATGGAATACCGGTGGACGAGGCCTCCGCGGTAGGGATGGACCACGTCGAGAGCGAGTGGCTTCAGCGATCGGATATCGATCTCACCCAGTTTGCCGATCGTACGGTGACACTGACCTTCGAGGTGGCAGCAAGCTCGAATGTCTGTAACGAAGTTTCGGCCAAGGCCTGGGTGGATCGGGTCCGGATAAAAACCGTTTCGCCTCTCGGCTAGCCCGCATCACACATTGAACGCCTCCTCCGTCGATGTCAGCGGCGACCGTGCGTTGAACGCCCGTCGTCAATGGCGGCGGGGCGGCGCTCGATGTGTGTCCCATCGGTTCGCACGACTCAACGAGAGCCAAGACATCGAAAAAGGGATCTGGTAGATTCGAAAAGAAGCCTATTGCGGCAAGATATTCTAAGGCTTCTCCCCGCCAGGACAATAACCGGGCGTCTTCAAGAGCGGGTTTCGAGGCCCGAGCATACCGGCATGAATGACAGCGCAGCGATGCGATCCGTTGAAGAGTTTCTGGACGCCATCGAGGTCCACGACTACGAGCGGGCCCGCGGCTTGCTCGCAGACGAAGGCTTCCAATACGAGAGCCCCATCTCCAGCTTTTCTTCCGCTGACGACTACATCCAACACCTCTCTCTCATGGGTGGGATCGTCCATGAGATCCGGCGACTGAAGGCGTTCGTCGACGGCCAGGACGTTTGCCATATTCTGGTTTTCGTCACTCAGATTTCCGACAAAGAATCGACGAAGGTGGCCCAATGGGCTCGGGTTTGCGCCGGACGTATCCAGCGCATCGAGACCCTGTTCGACTCCCATTGGTACCGCAGGATGCTCGATTCGGACGCCTGAGAAGATGCACCTGGGAATCGACCGACTTCTGCGAAACCCGGATCGCCGCAAGCCGCTTCGTAACAGACGCCTTGCCTTGCTCGGCCACGCCGCATCCCTGACAGGAGACGGGCGCCACACGCTCGACGCCCTCATGGGCTGCCAGGACCTGAAGTTGACAGCCGCGTTCGGGCCCCAGCATGGAATGCGTGGAGACAAGCAGGACAACATGGTCGAAACGGCCGACTACCTGGACCCGCGCCACGGCATCCCGATCTTCAGCCTCTACGGCAAGGTCCGGTGCCCCACGGAGCCCATGATTGACACCTTCGATCTCCTGCTGGTGGATCTGCAGGATATCGGCACCCGCATTTACACCTATGTGACTACGCTCGCCTACCTGCTCGGCGCGTGCGCCGACAAGGGCAAGGCCCTTTGGGTGCTGGATCGCCCGAATCCCGCGGGCCGTCCCGTGGAAGGCAGCATCCTGGAGCCGGGTTGGGAGAGCTTCGTCGGCGCCGCACCGCTGATCATGCGCCACGGCCTGACCTTCGGCGAGCTCGCCCGCTGGCTGACCGATGTCGGGCGTTTGGATCTCGAGCTGGAGGTCGTATCCATGGTCGGCTACCGACCGCGAGCGGGGCCCGGCTACGGCTGGCCCCTGCACCAGCTCTCCTGGGTCAATCCCAGCCCCAACGCCTCCAGCCTCAACATGGCCCGCTGCTTCCCCGGAACCGTGCTATTCGAGGGAACCACGCTGTCGGAGGGGCGCGGAACCACCACCCCTCTGGAGATCGTCGGTGCCCCGGACCTCGACTTCGAGCGGGTACTCGGCCGCATGTCGAGCCTGAAACCCGAATGGTTGGATGGCTGTCGGCTTCGAGCCTGCTGGTTCGAGCCCACCTTCCACAAGCATGCCGGCCGGCTGTGCTCCGGCCTGCAGATCCACACCGACAACAAAGACTACAGGCACGACGGTTTCAGGCCTTACCGGATCGCGGCCTTGATGCTCAAAGCCCTGCGTCTGGAATATCCGCACTACGAGATCTGGCGGGATTTTCCCTACGAGTACGAAACGGAGCGGCTCGCCATCGACCTGCTCTGTGGCGGCACATTCCTGCGGGAGTGGGTGGACGACCCCGCCGGCGAACCGCAAGACCTCGAAGCGCGGCTAGTCTCTGACGAAACCGCCTGGAGCCGAAGCCGCCAACGGTTTCTACTCTACCCCTGACGGATCAGGCGCTGCGCAGGCGCGTGGTCTTGACCAGCAATATCGCCGCCATGGGCAGCAGGAAACCAACGGCCGCCACTGTGATCAGCAGCCACCCGAGCTCCGAGTAGTCCGCCGGAACCTCGAGCGCGCCCGTATCCGGATCCGTTACCTCGCGGGTCACCGTGAAAAGCTGGTTCAGGTACTTGGTGCCCAGCTGGCTGAAGGACAAAGCCAAGTTGGTGAAGGAAGCCATGACGGCGAAAAAGGTCGCCTTCAAGTGCCTGGGGGCGGAGTTGGCTATCCAGGCGAGCATGGGGATCATGGCCACCTGCCCCAGGGGAGACTCGATCGCCGTATCCACCAGTGCAATGAAGCGCGCGTCCACGATCCCCCCCGTTTGGGCGGAGGTCCAGGCGTGCAGACCATAGTACATGCCGATGATGGGCAGGGTCAGCAAGGTACTGACGATGGTGAGAAATCCCACGATGTGGGCGATGGATTTTTCGGCCATGAAGCGGCGGAAGATGAACATGCCGAATAGGGCGAGAGCGCTTGCAATCAGGGACAGTACCGACAGGAACTGCTGGTCGAACAGAAGCTCGTCGATCATCCACCAAGTCTGTCCGGCTCCCGCCGTCGGCATGGCGCGGTAGACGAAGACGATGACGGCCGTTCCGAGCAGGACCCGCCTTGCATCCGCTGCGAGCTCCCGCATCAGGCGCCCGATCAGGAATACCAGAATCGCCATGGATCCGGCAAATATGATCTCCTGATTGTAGGGCACGTCGCTCAGCCCCATGGAAAGGGTAAAGACTACGAAACCCAGGCTGCCGCCCAAGATCCACCAGTTGGGCTCGGCCCCCTCCCGGTCGCCGCGCAACAGCTCACCGGCGATAGCGGCGTCGTAGCCACGGGCACGCAGGCGCCCGAGCTCGCGGTGCTTCAGCACCCCGCCGAGCAGCACGCCCAGGATGGACACGACCGGGATGAGAAGCGCAAGCTCGTAGATCTGCAGGTAAACGGCGGCCTTCTGCGCCTCCGGCATGGCCTCCACGCCCTGAAACAGAATGACATTGGTCAGGGCAACCGAAACACCGCCGCCGATGATGGCAACCCGTCCCAAGGTCTGCATGGTCGTGTGCATCGGGCGCCGCTCCTCCGCCGAAAGGTTGCGGCCGTCCTTATCCACCGAAGGCACGGCCTCCACCGTCATGGCATCGGCAACGACATCCTGGACGACGTATCCCGTCGGTGCGAGCAAGGCGCTCAGTACATACCAGGCCTCCACCGGCATGACTGCCCGCATCGTTGCAGGGTCACCGAGCAAGCCCACCATGATCGCCAGACTGGCAGCGATCAAACCGGCCCCGATGTAGACCAGGACCGACTTGTAGCGCCAAATCAGGTCCACCAGATGCCCGATAGGCATCTTCAGCGCCCAAGGGATGCCCGCCCAGAAGCCGAGCCCCGCCAGAAATTCCGCGGACAGCCCCAGATAGTCCTTTACAAAGAAGGTTCCAACGATATTCGTAAGTCCCGATACACCCGCGGCCAAGTAGATCATCAGCGGGGGCAGGTAAGAGAACCGCACTTCTCATCCTCCTGCAACTGGCCCTGCGCGCTCCGTGCGCGCCGGCTGGCGGCGAAAAACCCTCGTCATCGTCGAGCTGAAACGGGTACGGGCACTGACATTCGCACTGGTGCGGAGCTGCCGGCCGACCAGAGGGGAACGGCCACCCGGTGTGGCGAGATGCTCCGGAGATCGGGCCGTAGCCCCGTGAAATTGTGACTCATATCGCAGAGGGGTTGTCCGCAACAATATAAGGTCCTATTTCGAGGTGTTCGAGCGCGGGAACCTGCTGGCGACCGAGCTCACCAGGCACCTGGTTGCGATCACAGGTTCCAAGGCCGCAGAGCATGACCAACGGAGCGTTCATGAACCAAGCTTTGAAATTCCTTCAGCCGGAAAACACAATCTTCCATTGTGTCGCCGGCACCGTCCTCTTTCAAGAAGGTGAATTCGGAGACTGCGCCTACGTCATCGAAACCGGCTTGGTCGAGATTTCGACATCCATACAGGGCGAGCGCGTCGTGATACAGATGCTCGGCCCGGGTCAGATCGTCGGAGAGATGGCAATTGTCGATGACGCTTATCGAACCGCCACGGCAACCATTGTCGTGGACTCCAAGCTTCTCGTTGTCGCCAGGCTTCAACTGCAGGAGCGCTTGCGTGAAGCCGATCCCGTGCTTGGGATGTTGATGCGTTTGATTACGCAACGTTATCGTTCCTCGATAACCACGCTCAAAAACCGTACCGCCGAGCAAAAGCCGAAAGGTAACGACACACCGACGGCGGCATCCGACCCGGCCCTCGACAAATTCCGGATGGAGGGCGATCTACGGAGCGCGATAGAAAACCGATGCCTGGGGGTCATGTATCAACCCATCGTCGACCTTTTTGACGATCGCGTCGTCGGCTTCGAAGCCCTGGTACGCTGGAAGCACAGAGACCATGGCTTCGTTCCGCCACATATCTTCGTTCGACTGGCGGAAGAAACCAACTTGATCAGAGCAATCGATGAATTCGTGCTCAAGGAAGCAGCCGCGGGCATTCAGCACATCAACCGGTGCCTGCGCCCGGATACCGATGCCTTTGTCGACATCAACGTTTCGGCGCGCCAACTGGAGGACAACCGCTATCTCGACTTGGCCCGGGATATCACCAGTGGCCTCGCACTGACCCCGGAACTGGTCAGGCTGGAAATCACCGAAAGCCGAATCGCCCAAGAGGAAAACGCGGAATCTTGGATTAGGACAGCGAAAGACTACGGCTTCGGAGTCGCCCTCGACGACTTCGGAAAGGGTTTTTCGAGCTTGTCACGGCTGGGCCGCCTCGACGTGGATACCGTGAAGATCGACCTGTCGTTCGTCCGAAGGTTAGGCCAAACAGAGCACAGTGGAGAGATGTTGCAGGGTATCATCTCTCTTCTGAAATCCATGAAACGGTCCGTCATCGCCGAGGGAATCGAAACGGAAAATCAAAAATCTCTGCTCGCCCAAGCGGAGTGCCCCTTGGGACAGGGGTTCTTCCTGGGGAAACCGATGCCGCTGCAGGAGATACTCTGCGAAAACGCGCTTACGACCGGCGGGATTCCTCGTGCCGGAGCGCTGAAGGCTTATTCTTGACCGAAATCGCCCGGGGTCCCCGGGCAAAAACACCGGCTCGTGGGCCACCCCTATACCATCGGCGCCGAGACCACTCGGCGAGCCCTCCGCGATCAGCATGGAAGCCGATCCAGGACGCCGTACAAGGCTTGGTTGATCCGCGCGTAATCGCCCTCTGTCGCATCGAGCATGCGTTCGGCCCCTTGTACATACTCCCCGGGGGTCAGTTCGTCCGCACAGTTCGAAACAATATCCGCCACACTCGCGGCCGTCGACTCCAAGTGGAATTGGAGTCCGAGCACCCTGCCCTCGTAAAGAAATGCCTGATGCTCACAAGCGTCGCTGCGTGCCAGGTGAACAGCCCCGTCCGGTAGTGAGAAGGTGTCCCCATGCCAGTGGAAGGCCTCGGTCCGGTGCGGCAAAAAGGAGAGCGGACCCGACGTCCGGCCCTGCTCGGTAAGCTCGATAGGAAGCCAGCCGATCTCCTTGTGTGGGTTGCGATACACTTGGGCCCCCAGGGCCTGGGCGATCATCTGGGCACCCAAGCAGATACCGACGACCGTCTTGCCGGTGCCTATGGCCTCCCGCAGCAACGCCTTCTCCCTCGCCATCCAGGGGTAGCGGATCTCATCCCGGACGCCCATGGGTCCGCCCATGAGGACCAGCCAATCGAAATCGTCCCGATCCGGCAACGCGGTATTCTCGAACAGAGGCGTCGTCCTGATCTGATGACCCTTGCTGGCAGCCCAATCTCCGATTGCAGCGGGTCCCTCGAAAGGGACATGCTGAAGAACCCGAATACGCATGAGCTAGGGTCTCCCATTCGCCCGCAGGGAATAAGGCGATTTCTGTCGAATGACATACCGGCCTGTTTGCCTTTTCGCCGGTCTTCCACCTTGCGCCAGCCGTTATAGGGCCCGCCGTGGGCCGGTTGGCACGCCTCGCATACGAGCGAAAATCCGGCGCATCCCGGTATCTCGCTTTCCGGCAATCGCTCGCAGCTTCCGATCAGGCCGCGAAATCTTCCGCGTGGCGCCCGGCCCTTTTTCTGCACCAGGCCTCCGCCCGAAACAGGCCGATCAAGGTCTTGGCATCCGTGATGGTACCATCGATACACCAATCCAGGGCTTGGCCGAAAGGCAGCCAGTGGATCTCGATGACCTCGTGGGTCTCATGGTCGTGTGCAGAACAGCGTAGGCCGCTAGCCAGATAGAGATGTATGACCTCCGTCAAGATGCCCGGTGAGCTGTGCATGGAGCCCAGATCGGTCCATTTTCCCGCCTCCACCCCCGCCTCCTCGAGAAGCTCCCGGCGCGCGGTCCCGGAAGGCGTCTCTCCCGGATCGAGCTTCCCGGCCGGCAGCTCCCAGAGCCAACCGCCGGTCGCATGCCGGTACTGGCGCAACAGGCAGATGCGGCCTTGCTCGTCCAAGGCTACCGCAGCTGCGCCGCCCGGGTGCCTGACGATCTCCAGCTCCACCGATTCGCCATTTGGAAGCACGACGGCATCCACGCCCAGATCGACGATCTTTCCCCGATAGATGGGCCGGCGTTGAACCTCTCTGTCTTCTGTCACCCCTTTTCCCTCCCCAATGGAAGCTTGCTCACGCGACCTTTAGACTATAACGCACAACGAGTATGCCGCTGTCACGGGCAATGGCGACAAGGAACGAATCGATTGAAACAAGACACACTCGTCATCGCGCTCACCTTCGGCGCCTACTTTGCACTGGTCCTGATCATCGGCTGGCACGCGCTCCGGCGCACCGCGAGCCTGTCCGACTTCATCCTCGGCGGGCGGCAGCTCGGCAGCGCCACCGCCGCACTGAGCGCGAGTGCCTCGGACATGAGCGGCTGGCTGCTGCTCGGCCTGCCCGGCCTTGCCTATGCTGCCGGGCTCGAATCGCTGTGGCTGGCCGGGGGCCTTCTGCTCGGCACCTGGCTCAACTGGCGCCTGATGGCGGCACGACTGCGGGCCTTCAGCGAAGCCTATGGGGATGCCCTTACCCTGCCCGAGTACTTGGCCAACCGCTTCGGCGACGACGGCGGCTGGCTACGCGTGATCAGTGCCTCTTTCGTCCTGTTGTTCTTCCTTCTGTACACGGGCTCCGGGCTGGTAGCCGGCGGCAAGCTTTTCGAGTCCGTGTTCGGCCTGCCCTACACCTGGGCAGTGGCCGCGGGAGCCTCGGTAATTCTGCTTTACACCGCCGTGGGCGGATTTCTCGCCGTATCCTGGACGGATGTCCTTCAGGGTCTGCTGATGGCTGCAGCCCTCGTGATTGTACCCCTCGCCGCTTTCCATGACGCGGGGGGCCTGAAACCGGCGCTAGAGCACATCGAAGCGGTCAATCCACAGTTGCTCGGCGTGTTTACGACGGCCGACGGATCACCCCTGGGCTACATCGGTATCCTGTCGCTTGCCGCCTGGGGCCTCGGCTACTTCGGTCAGCCCCACATCCTGGCACGCTTTCAGGCTATCCGATCGGTCGCCGATGTCGGGCTTGCTCGCCTAATCGCCGTCTCCTGGGTCGCCGTGACGCTCACCGGGGCTGTCCTTGCCGGACTTGCGGGCATTCTGGTGCTGGATACGCCGCTCTCTGCAGGCGACCGCGAGAAGGTCTTCATCGAGTTGGTGAACCTCTTGTTCCACCCGGTAATCGCCGGCATCTGCCTCGCCGCCATCCTTGCGGCCATCATGAGCACAGCGGACTCCCAGCTTCTGGTCTCCTCCTCCACCTTCACCGAGGACCTTTACCGCAGGGTACTGCGACGCGAGGCCGGTCCGCGGGAGCTGGTAGCGGTTGGCCGGGGATCGGTTGTCCTACTCGCAAGCCTGGCCTTCATCATGGCCCTGGACCCCGATGCCATGATCCTGGACTTGGTGGGCTACGCCTGGGCGGGCTTCGGCGCGGCATTCGGTCCTGTCCTCATCCTCTCCCTCTACTGGCCGCGCATGACGCACCGCGGGGCCCTCGCCGGCGTGCTCACGGGCGGAATCACGGTGGTGGCGTGGAAACAGCTCGATGGCGGCCTGTTCGACATCTACGAGATCGTTCCGGGCTTTCTCTTTTCCGCGTTGGCCATCTGGATCGCCTGTCTGACCGATCCGACACCACGTGCCGGGCTCGAAGCCGGCTTCCGGGGGGCGCTCGAGGGCCGGTTTTCGGGCAGAGACTGATTCCATCGCACACCAAGGCACGAAAGGTCGATTCGGCCGCTTGGATGTCGATGAATTCTTTGTGTCTCCGAACCCTTGTGCGAGGATAAGCCGGTCACGGTTCTCGATCCCGGTAGCCGGGTACGACCAAATGGATCCGGCGTCGGCGTTTCGTAATCTTTCGTTAACTTCGCGAAAATAAACTATGTCGATCCTGACGTCTCTCACTCACACGGGGATTCAGCTATGGCGAGTGTCCTTGTCGTCGATGACGAGCCCGACATCCGTGAGGTGATCCGATTTGCCCTCGAGGGCGTTGGATTCCGCGTGCATGAGGCCGGTCATGCCGACCAGGCGCGCAAGATCCTGGCAGCCGAGAATCCCGATCTAGTGCTGCTCGACTTGATGCTGCCGGGACGCTCCGGGCTGGAGCTGGCCCAACAGCTCAAGCAAAGTGCCACGACCCGCTCCATCCCCATCATCATGGTAAGCGCCAAAGGGGAAGAGGCGGATCGAATCAAAGGACTGGAGGCCGGGGCAGACGATTACATCGCCAAGCCCTTTTCCCCGCGCGAGATGGTGGCAAGGGTCAACGCCGTGCTACGCCGTGCCAAACGCGACGGGCTGGCGGATCAGATCGAGATCGGCGGTCTGCGCATCGACAATGTCAGCCATCGGGTAAGTGCCAACGGCAAACGCATCGACATCGCCCCCACGGAATACCGGCTCCTGCACTTCTTCATGACCCACGCCGACCGGGCGTTCAGCCGCTCGCAGCTTCTCGATCAGGTTTGGGGCGACCAGGTCTACGTGGAGGAGCGAACCGTGGATGTCCATGTTCGCCGCCTGCGCAAGGCCCTCGAGGCTACCGATCACGACTCCATGCTGCAGACCGTCCGCGGCGTAGGCTATCGCTTCTCCATCAAGGAATGAAGCTCGAGGTCTATTTTCTCCTCGCCGCCCTCGCCACGGCATCGCTCTTACTCTGGCTGGACATCGACCCGGCACTGGTTGCCTTTCTGACGCTTTTCCCCTACCTCGGGCGCAACCTCTATCACCTCTTTCGCCTGACCCTCCTCATCCGTCGCCGCCACCGAATGATTCCACCCTTTCCCCGCGGTCTTTGGGGCGAAATCTACCGTACCGTCGCCCAATATCAGCAGCGCGGACGCAAGCGCCGCAAGCGCCAGGTCCGCTTCATCCGACGCTTTCGCGAAGCGGCGGTCTCGGTTCCGGACGCCCTGGTCATCCTGGATAAGCAACAACGCATCGAGTGGGCGAACCCGGCCGCCGCGGTGCTGATGAACGTCCAGTGGCCACGGGACGACGGTAAGCGTCTCACGCAGATCCTGCATCACGAGCAGCTGGAGGAGCGCATCACCGCCGGTGACTACGCACGACCAACCGAGCTCACACCGGCACACAACCTCGCCATCATGCTCTCCGTGCGCATCACGCCCTTCGGCGAGCGTAAGCGACAGCGACTAGTCGTCGCGCGCGATATCACCAAGGTCTTTCACCTCAACCTGATACGCCGTGACTTCGTAGCCAACGCCTCCCACGAGCTGCGAACGCCGCTGACGGTGATCGCCGGGTTTCTCGAGAATCTCGTCGACTCCCCGCTCACGCCGGAAAATCACTGCCGACCGCTGCACCTGATGTGCAACCAGGCCGAGCGCATGCGCTCCATCATCGACGACCTGCTCACCCTCTCGCGGCTGGAGATGGAAGACCGCTCGCCGCAGATCGAGCCGGTCGACGTACCAGAGGAGATCGGCCTGATCCTCGATGAAGCACGGGTGCTGAGCAAGGGTGATCATGAGCTGATCACCGATGTCGATTCCGGCTTGCTCCTGAAGGGAAACGCACTCGAGCTGCACAGTGCTTTCGCCAACCTGGTGATCAATGCCATCAGGCACACGCCGCCTGGAAGCCGGATCCGCATCACTTGGCGGGAACACGAGGACGGGCCCAGGCTCGCGGTCGAGGACAACGGAGGGGGAATCGCACCGGAGCATGTCCCACGACTGACCGAACGCTTCTACCGCATCGACAAAGCGCGTTCCCGAGCCTCGGGCGGAACGGGGTTGGGCCTTGCGATCGTCAAGCATGTGCTGAATCGGCACGATGCACAGCTGAGTATCGAGAGTGCGATTGAAAAGGGGAGCATCTTCACCTGCCGCTTTCCCCAAAGCAGCGGACTCTATCGGCAACATCGACGCGCCGACGACCGCTCATTGGCCCAATCCCGCTGAAGCGGCCTACAGGGGCTCAGGCGATTGCCGGAAAACGATCTCAACGCCCTGCTGACGTCGAAAATGACCGCACATCCGTGTGCCGCGGGAAACCCGAAAAGATCAGCGTTTCCCTAGGCGTTACCGGTCGCCGCCTCGCGTACATCGTCCTGCTCCTCTTCGGCCAGGAAGCCGAGATTAACGCGATCCCGCAGCTCCTTTCCGGGCTTGAAATGGGGCACGTGCTTGCCCCCCAGAGCGACGGATTCGCCGGTCTTGGGATTGCGGCCGACACGCGGCGGGCGGTAGTGCAACGAGAAGCTGCCGAAACCGCGTATCTCGATGCGCTTGCCCGAGGCGAGCGCATTGCTCATTTGCTCCAACAGGCATCTGACGGCCAGCTCCACGTCTTTGTACGCCAGATGCCCTTGCTCCGCCACCAACAGCTCGATCAGCTCCGATTTGGTCATCATTCTCGTTCCTCGGACAGGGTGCATGGTCCGCCCAGGGCGGGCCGCATGTTCGAGCGGGACTCAGTCCTTCCGAGCCTCTCCCATCTGTTGCTTGAGGATATCGCCCAAGGTGGCGGTACCGGCCTGCGCATCGCGTGCATAACCCTTGATCGCAGCGCTTTCCTCGTCCATGTCCTTGGCCTTGATGGACAATGAAAGAGTACGGTTCTTGCGGTCAACGCCGAGGAACTTGGCCTCGATCTCGTCGCCGGCCTTAAGCACGGCACGGGCGTCCTCGATCCGGTCGCGCGATATCTCGGAGGCGCGCAGATAGCCCTCCACACCGTCGGCCAAGGCGACGGTCGCGCCTTTGGCGTCAACCTCGGTAATGGTCCCAGTGACGACACTGCCCTTTTCATTGGTGGCAACGAAGGAGGAGAAGGGATCCTTATCGAGCTGCTTGATACCCAGGGAGATGCGCTCGCGCTCGGGATCGACGGAGAGCACCACCGACTCCAGCTCGTCTCCCTTTTGGAAACGGTGCAGAGCTTGCTCGCTGGACTCGTCCCAGGAGATGTCCGACAGATGCACCAACCCGTCGATACCCCCATCGAGACCGATGAAGATACCGAAGTCCGTGATGGACTTGATCTTGCCGATGACGTGATCGCCCTTCTTGAAATTGGTGGCGAACTCGTCCCAGGGATTCATTTGGCACTGCTTGATGCCCAGGGAAATGCGGCGGCGCTCTTCGTCGATATCGAGCACCATGACCTCTACATCGTCGCCCAGGGTGACGACCTTGGAGGGATGGATGTTCTTGTTCGTCCAGTCCATCTCGGAAACGTGGACCAAGCCCTCGACACCCTCTTCGATCTCCACGAAACAGCCGTAGTCGGCGATGTTGGTGACCTTGCCGAACACACGGGTACCCTCGGGGTAACGCCGCGAGATGTTGACCCAGGGATCCTCGCCCATCTGCTTGAGGCCGAGGGAAACGCGCTGGCGCTCGCGATCGAACTTGAGCACCTTGACGACGACCTCATCGCCGATCTCCACCACCTCGGAAGGGTGCTTGACGCGCCGCCAAGCCATGTCCGTGATATGCAGCAGGCCATCGATGCCACCCAGGTCGAGAAAGGCACCGTAGTCCGTGAGGTTCTTCACCACCCCCTTGATCTCCATGCCCTCTTCCAGCTTCTCGAGCAGGGCCTCGCGCTCGGCACTGTACTCCTCTTCCACCACGGCACGCCTGGAAACCACGACGTTGTTGCGCTTGCGGTCCAGCTTGATGACCTTGAACTCCAGCTCTTTGCCTTCCAGGTAGCTGGTATCGCGTACCGGACGCACGTCCACAAGGGAGCCGGGGAGGAAAGCACGAACGCTGCCGAGGTCGACCGTGAAACCACCCTTGACCTTGCCGTTGATAAGTCCTTTGACGGTGTCGGCTGCCTCGAAGGCCTTTTCCAGGAACTCCCAGGCCGCATGGCGCTTCGCCTTGTCCCGCGACAGGCGTGTGGCGCCGGAGCCGTCTTCGACCGCGTCGAGGGCCACCTGCACTTCGTCGCCGACCGCAACCTCCAAGTTACCCTCGGCATCGTAAAACTGGTTCTTCGGGATGACTCCTTCCGACTTCAGGCCGGCGTTTACGACCACCGCATCGGAGGTGATATCCACCACAGTGCCCGTGACGATGGTGCCGGGCTGCAGCTGTGTGTTGGAGAGACTCTGTTCGAGAAGTTCGGCAAAGCTTTCGGTCATCTGGTTAAGGTTTCCTGACGAGGGCGTCGTCTTGTCCCTTCCGGGCCAAGGGTTGGGTTTAACATACGATCTGCCGCCAATCGGCAGGTCGGCCGGCGACGGGCAACCGGCTGCATAGGCACAGTCACCAGAAACTAAGAAACCGCTGACAAACCAGCTGGTTCCGGCATCGCTCGGGATCCGGCTCGGACCCCTTCGACGCTGACCTCAACGAGGATCCGGGAAGACGCTTCGAGCGGCTTCCAAGACCCGGTCGAGCACCTCCTCGATCGATAGGGAGGTGGTATCCACTGTCAAGGCTCCCGAAGGCACCTTCAGCGGTGCCACGGGGCGATTGCTGTCGCGCTCGTCGCGTTCGCGAATTTGCGTGAAAAGCTCGGAAAGACTAGCATCCAAACCCTTTCTTTTCAACTGTTTATAACGGCGTTGCGCACGCTCTTCAGTGCTGGCCGTAAGAAAGACCTTCAAGGGCGCATCCGGAAAGACCAGGGTTCCCATATCGCGTCCGTCGGCGACCAGTCCGGGAGGCTTGGCCGCTTCGCGCTGCCGGGCGAGCAACCGCTCGCGCACGGCGCGGTGGACCGCCACCTGGGAAGCGGCCTCGCTCGCCGTCTCGGTACGAACGGCGTCGGACACGTCCTCGCCGTCGAGGTACACGGACTTGTCCCGAAACTCGACTCTCATCGTCGATGCCAGCGAAACCAGTGCATCCGCCGTCCTCGGGTCGAGGCCCCGGCGCTGCGCGGCCAGCCCCAGCACCCGGTAGAGGGCGCCGCTATCCAGGCAATGCCAACCGAGACGCTTTGCCAGGAGATCGGCGATGGTACCCTTGCCGGTCCCCGATGGACCGTCGATGGTAACAACCGGGGTCATGTCCTCGCTTCCTCGATACCCAGCCCGATCTCGGCGGCCAGGGTGGCAAATCCGGGGAAGGAAGTGCCCACATTGGCGCAGTCGTGAATATCGATCCGTGCTCCTGCCCGCAACGCCGCAATGGCGAAGGACATGGCGACGCGGTGGTCGCCGCGGCTGTCCACCAAGCCGCCGCCATAAGCGCCACCTCGAATCCGGATGCCGTCGGGAAGGGACTCCGCCCCCACGCCGAGGACACCGAGGCCCTCCGCCATGACCTGGATGCGGTCGCTCTCCTTGACCCGCAACTCTTCGGCATCCGTCAGCAGGGTCTCGCCATCGGCACAGGCAGCGGCAATGAACAGGGCCGGAAACTCGTCGATCGCCAGGGGCACCTGATCCGCGGGGATCGCAATACCCTTCAGTGCGGCCGAGCGTACACGCAAATCCGCAACCGGCTCGCCTCCGGCACCCCGCGGATTCATCAGCTCGATGTCCGCCCCCATGGCGCGCAGGATGTTCAGCACCCCGAGACGGGTCGGGTTGACACCCACCTCTTCCAACGTCAGGTCGGAGCCGGGCGCGATGCTGGCACCGACCAGAAAAAAGGCGGCGGAGGAGATATCCCCGGGGACATCGAGACGGCAGGCGGTCAGGGATCCACCTCCTTCGACGCACACACGCTGCCCGAAGCGGCGGACCGGATGGCCAAAGGCCGCGAGCATGCGCTCGGTGTGATCGCGCGTCGGTGCGGGCTCGGTGATGCAGGTCTCGCCTCGGGCATAGAGCCCGGCAAGCAACAGACAGGACTTGACCTGGGCACTCGCCACCGGCATTTCATACCTGATCGGGAGCAACGACTCGACGGGATCTATGTGCAACGGGGCAGTGCCCAGATCCGTAGTCCCGATTCGGGCGCCCATCTGTCGCAAAGGCTCCGTGACCCGCCACATCGGCCGCTTGCGCAGAGAGTCGTCACCGACCAGCGTGGAGGCGAAAAGCTGCCCGGCCAACAGTCCCGTAAGCAACCGCAGGGAGGTACCGGAGTTACCCAGATCCAGGTCCGAGTGGGAGGCGCGAAGACCGTGAAGTCCGACCCCTTCGATACGCACACACCCCTCATCGGGTCCCTCGATGGGGACCCCCATCTCGCGAAAGGCACGGAGGGTCGCCAGACTATCCGCGCCCTGGAGAAAGCCGGAGATCTCTGTAACCCCATCGGCAATGGCACCCAGCATGATGGCCCGATGGGAGATCGATTTATCCCCGGGTACGCGGATACGCCCGCGAAGGGCGCCACCGGCCGCCACGTGGAATCCTAGATCGGAATCGGTCAAGTTGCCTGCCCGACGGGAAGTCCCGGCATTGAAACAGAGGGGCGAAGTTTAGCCATCGCCCATCGGGCTGTAAACAGCGAGTCGGCCTTCTTTTTCCGGCCCACAGCATCTACCCTGCCCCACCTTGTTTTGCGAGCGCAGTGGGGAGAGAAACGGTCAAATGCAAGGTGCGCGAGCGCGGAAATAGCCGGTGCTGTTTCAAGCTCGCGCAACACAGCGGTTGGGCGCCCAGTCGTTTGGACAATCGGGCCCCGCCCGACAAGGGAGCCCCCAGATGCATCGAGGCCCTGTCAGTGCCCTTGGAAATCGAGATGGCCATTCCCTCTGCAGGCGGTGCCTTGCCTGGACGCGTTTGGAAGACTCCGAGCATGTAAAATACGCTGGAACAGGGTACTAGGCACCAACATCCAAACGGGGAGCTTCCAGTGGAAGAAAGAAACGTCGACGTCGCCATCATCGGCTCCGGCACCGCCGGCCTCAACGCCATGGGACAGGTTCGCCGAGCTCGCAAGTCCTTCGTGCTCATCAACGGCGGCGAGCCCGGCACCACCTGCGCCCGTGTGGGCTGCATGCCGTCCAAGGCCATGATCCAGGTCGCCGAGGACTATCACCGCCGAACCCATCTAGGCAAGTATGGCGTGGACGGACACCAGGCGATGACCCTCGACATCAAGGAGGCCATGGAGCATGTTCAGGACCTGCGGGACACCTTCGTCGACCGCGTGCTCGGCAATTCCACCGATAATTTGCCGGAAGACCTATTCATCCAGGAGTATGCGAAATTCATCGAGCCCACGCTTCTGGAGGTCGCCGGGCAACGCATACGCGCCGAGCGCG
>Ga0055458_10000100_pt1 | contig 15791 bp, 11 predicted proteins | sample Joice_CattailNLB_FD_57687 | JGI IMG/M metagenome (GOLD analysis project Ga0055458, IMG submission 57687) | Wetland microbial communities from San Francisco Bay, California, USA, that impact long-term carbon sequestration - Joice_CattailNLB_D2 | ecosystem: Environmental > Aquatic > Marine >...
ATCCGGGAGTAGTCGGAGGTGAGCCGGGACGATCCCTTCTCCAGCCAGGATGACGGCGATCGCACCGTCATCCGGCCGACGCCGGGTGGGCGTAGGGCCGCAAGGTCGCCACCGCCGCCGTCGGCGGCGCTCGCGGAGACGTCCCATATGGCGGTCGGCGCCCTGCGGGCCGGAGCCGGGATCAACCCTCTGGCGCGGTGCGCCTCGCCGCTGCTTATCGCCGCAGGCCAGCTACGAAGCTGCGCCAATCACCCGGACCCGATGCGCTTGCGCAACCAACTGGTGAGCGAGGTCCAGGGTTTCGAGACCTGCGCGCGTGCCAGGGGTATCGCTGACACCACGGTCTTGCCGGCGCGTTACGCCCTCTGCTCTCTGCTCGACGAGGCAGTGCTGGGAACACCCTGGGGCAGCGATAGCCTTTGGGTCAAGCAAGGACTTCTGATCAGCTTCCACAACGAGGCATGGGGCGGGGAGAAGTTCTTCCTTGCGCTCGAGCGACTGATCGCCTATCCCAGCGGCAATCTGCACATGCTCGAGCTCATGTACCTGTGCCTTGCCCTCGGCTTCGAGGGGCGCTACCGGGTGCGCGATGGAGGTCGCGACCAGCTCGAGAGTGTCCGCGAGCGGCTGTATCAAACGATTCGGGTTCAGCGAGGCGACCCGGAGCGCGAGCTCTCGCCCAACTGGCGCGGCATCGTCGAACGGCGCGACCCGCTCATACGCAGGGTGCCCCTATGGGTCCTGACCGCCGTTTCCGGCGTGCTCCTCCTGGCCCTGTTTACGGGCTTCACCTTTTCGCTGCACAGCGATTCCGATCCCGTGTTTCTGGCGCTCACAAAGCTGGACGTGCCTACGGTCGAGGTGCCACGCACGCCCGCAACGGTCTCGACACCCGAGCCCCCCCGCCCCCTGGTCGCCGGTACACCGCCGCCGCCTGCACTTTCACTGCGCATCCTGCTGGCAGAGGAGATTGCGACCGGGCGACTGGAGGTCATCGGCGAGCCGGACGACGGGCACGAGACCGTCCTGATCCAGGGCGACAACCTCTTCCGCTCGGGCAAGGCATCGATCAACAAGGAGATCCTTCCCTTATTGGATATCATCGGCGAAGGGCTGAAAAAGCTTCCTGGCGAGGTACTGGTGACCGGCCATACCGACAGCGTCCCTATCCGGACGCTGAAGTTTCCGAGCAATCAGGTGTTGTCCGCAAAGCGCGCCCAAAACGTCGTCGAGCGGCTGCAAGAGGTTACCGGTCAGCCGGACCGGTTCACCGCAAAGGGGTTGGCCGACAGCCGGCCGAGGGTGCCCGAGGATCCCGCCCATCCTCGCAACCGGCGCGTGGAGATCAGCCTGCGGTACCCGTCCCGGGCTGCTCGGACCCAGTGATGACAAACCGGCGCACCAAGCCATGAAGAGGCTTTTCGGGCTCGTTCGCGCGCGTTGGCTCCTCAGCCTCCTGGGCGTGCTGGCCCTGGCGGTGCTGCTCTGGTTCCTGGGGCCCTATTTCGGTTTTGCCGGCTCCTATCCGCTCGAAGAGACCAAGCCGCGTTGGATCGGCATCGGCTTACTGTTCGGGATATGGATCCTGGCACAAGCCTGGCAAGCCATCGCCGCCCGACGGAGAAACCGGCGGATGATGGATCAGATGGCCGAACCCGGGCAGCCGCAACCGGAGGCGGCCGAAACAGCATCCGCCGAGGAGATCGCAACCCTGAGCCGTCGCTTCGACGAAGCGATCGCCGTGCTGCGGAAATCCGATGTCAAGCATCGACTGGGCGGCCACTATGTCTATCAGCTGCCCTGGTACCTCATCATCGGCCCACCGGGATGCGGCAAGACCACGGCGCTCATCAACTCCGGTCTGCACTTCCCTCTCGCGGAGCGTTTCGGCCAGGATCCCATCGGCGGCGTCGGCGGCACCCGCAACTGCGACTGGTGGTTTACCGACGAGGCGGTACTGCTCGACACCGCGGGTCGTTACGCCACTCAAACCAGCTACGAGGCCGTGGACAGTGCCGCCTGGCTGGGATTTCTGGCCCTGCTCAAGAGGCACCGCCCCCGGCGGCCGGTCAACGGTGTCCTCGTCGCCATCAGTGTGGCCGACCTCATGCAGCAGACGGATGCCGAGCGGGCCATCGACGCTCGCGCCCTCAGACAAAGGGTACAGGAGCTGCACGAGCACCTCGGAATCCGCTTCCCGATCTACGTGCTGTTTATGAAGTCCGATCTCATCGCGGGCTTCATGGAGCTCTTCGGCGACCTGGGCAAGGAGGATCGCGAGCAGGTGTGGGGCATGACCTTTCACATGGACGAGCACACGGGCGCAAGCGATGGCATCAAAGGGTTTCCCCACGAGCTCGACGCGCTCGAGGCGCGCATCAACGAGCAACTGCTGGGCCGGCTGCAGGCGGAGCGCGATCCGCGGAAACGCTCCCTGATCTTCGCCTTCCCGCAGCAGCTCGCCTCGCTCGAGGAGGTGGCCGACCGATTCCTCAGAGACGTCTTCCAACCGAGCCGCTACCAAGAGCACCCACTGGTTCGCGGCGTCTATTTTACGAGCGCGACCCAAACGGGAGCCCCGATCGACCGGGTTACGAGCGCGATGGTGGCCAACCTCGGACTCGACCGGCAAGCCGCGTCCGCCTTCACCGGCAGCGGCAAGAGCTTCTTCATCCACCGTCTGTTCCGCGACCTGATCTTTAGGGAGGCAGGCCTCGCAGGGACCGACCTGAGGCTGGAGAAGCACCACCGCTGGGTGCAGCGCGGTGCTTACGCGGTAGCCATTGGAATCACGGTCCTCGCTTCCGCCGCCTGGCTGACCAGCTATCTGCGCAACCGGGCTTATGTCGAGGATGTCTCGGAGCAGGCAAGGGCGATTGCGGTGCAGATCGAGGAGCTGCGCCCCGGAGAACGGGAGCCCCTGCGGTTTCTGGCAGTGCTCAATGCGATGCGGGACATACCCGGCGGATACGGCAGCGAGGAGGTACCTCTGTTGGAAGGGCTCGGGTTGTCCCAGCATGGGAAGCTGGGAGAGGCGGCTCGGGACAGCTACGGCAGAACCTTGGAAAAGACTCTGCTTTCGGCGGTCATTCTACGTCTCGAGGATCAGATCCGAGGACTTCTCGACGAGCCCGACAAGCTGCACGAGGCACTGCGCGTCTATCTGATGCTTTACGATGACGAGCACTATGACCCGGAGACCGTACGGGCTTGGGCCAATGCCTATTGGGAGCACAACTGGCCAAGGGAGATCCCCGTGGAGCAGCGCGAGGATCTACGGCGGCATCTGCAAGCCCTGTTCTCGCAGGATCCCCCGACCTACAGACCCCACGAGATCGATCGAGTGCTCGTCGAGAGGGCACGTGCGGTGCTGAACCGTCCACTCCCTGCCGAGCGCATTTTCTCCCGCCTGCAACAGGTGGGTGTCGGCGAGGAATTTCCCGACTTCATCGTCAGTCGCGCCGCCGGGTATTACGCGGACCAGGTATTCGAGCGCAAGAGTGGCAAGGCACTTACTTCGGGAATCGATGCACTCTACACGTACGACGCTTATCATCAAGGCTTCGAGCCCCGAGTACTGAAGATCATCGCCGGGCTGGAACAGGAGCGCTGGGTCCTGGGTAAAGGTCTCTCGCTGGGTGATAAAACGGCTCTGATCGGAGACGTCCGCGCGCTCTATCTGCGGGAGTACATTCGGCAGTGGCGTACCTTACTGGACGATCTGGTGCTCATCCGCAGCAGCGATCCCAGAGAGATGGCGGCAGTCCTGGGCCTTCTATCGGACAAACGCGATTCCCCCCTCCTCTTGCTGTTCCGGGCCGTAGCCCGAGAGACGGATCTCATGCGCCGGCAGGAGGAGCAGACCAGTCGTTTGGAGGAGGCAGTGGGCTACGTGAAGCAAAGCGTTGACCGCGTCGGAAAGCTGTGGGACGAGGTGGAGCCCGCACCGATCCGCCCCAAGCAACCCCCCGAGCACGAGGTGAGCGCCGCCTTCTCGGAGATTCATGACCTGGTCGATACCGAGGGGGGAAAGGTCTCTGAGCTGGAGACCATCCTGGACCAGCTCGGCCCTTTGTACACCCACGTGGACGATTATGCACGCAGAGTGGGGAAAGGACGGTGGGGCCTCGGTGACAACTTGCCGCTGCAGGAGAGTAAAGAAGCCGAGTCCGTCGTTCGGGTCGCGCAGACATTGCCGGTACCTCTCGGTGAGTGGCTTTCCAACTTGGCCAACGACAGCGCAGACATGGAGTCCAACCAAGCGCGGGCCGCTCTCAACAAAATCTGGAAAGCGGAGGTACTTCCGTTCTGCCACCGGGCCACACACGACCGCTACCCATTTCACCCTGGGAGCACGGCAGAAACCCCGCTCAAGGACTTCGCCCAACTCTTTGGTCCCAACGGGGACCTGGATCGATTCTTTAAAGAGCACTTCTCTTCCGTCGTCGATACCACGGCCAACCCTTGGCGTTGGGTCGGGGAAGGAAAGGGAATTTCCGAGGATGCCCTAGCTCAGTTCCAGCTCGCCGCAGCTATCCGAGAATCTTTCTTCTCGACCGGAGGGCCCGGTTTGGCGGTCGAGCTCAAGTTGACGGCAGTCGGCATGGACAACCAGGCCAAGCAGTTCGTGCTCGACCTGGAGGGGCAAGTCGTAACATTCAGACACGAGGCCGAGCGCTCCTGGACGCTCCAATGGCCGGTGGCCGATGGCCTGGGGCGCGTGCGCATCGCGTTCTTGGATATCAACGACAAGGAATACAGTGTCACCGAGCGCGGTCCTTGGGCTTGGTTTCGCATCCTCGACCGATCCATTCTGAACAGGAAGAACGATGAGCTGTATCGTATCACCTTCCTGCTCAGTGGACTGCGGGTGACCTTCGACTTGGATGCGCTCAGCGTGCGCAACCCATTCGGGCTCAGGGAATTGCGCGGCTTTCACTGTCCGGAGCGCCTATGAGCCTGTCCCCGGACGCACAACCTGGTATCTACGGTAAGCTGCCGGGCAACGGAGACTTCGTCACCCGCCGCCTTCCGGCCGCCTTCGTGGAGCCCTGGGACCAATGGCTCCAGGAATCCATAGCGGTTAGCCAGGACCAGATGGGCACGAGGTGGCTCGAGACCTACCTGACAAGTCCGGTCTGGCGCTTCGCACTCTCGCCCGGCTCGGCCGGTCAAACGCCGTGGGCAGGTTTGCTCATACCGAGCGTGGACCGTGTGGGGCGTTACTTCCCGCTCACGCTCGCCTGCCCTCTGTCCGTAGCCTGCAATCCGCTCGGTGTCATGACGGGTGCCCAATCCTGGTATGATTCGGCCGAAGCTCTCCTCATTGCCTGCCTGGAAGACGACCTCGATCTCGCGACCCTCGACCGGAAGGTCGCTGAGCTCGGGCCACCCCCGGTCACATCGCAAACATACGACCCCCTGCCGAGCATTTCGGGCGCCAGGCGCATGGCGTTGCCTGCCGATCACGCTGCGCTCTGCCACAGCCTCCTGAGCCAGGCATGGGGAGAGCTGTTTTTCGCTTACAGCTTGTGGTGGTCAAACGGCTCGGACATCGTCGAGCCCTCCCTTCTTTTGTGTCAGGGTCTGCCTCCGACCGCGGGGTTTTCAGGCATGCTTGCAGGCGATTGGGGCCAGTGGGGCTGGGACCAACCCCAGGTATTTCCGATCGGGAACGGTCCCAGAGAACCGCGGAGATCATGATCTGCCCGGACCGCCGGTTGCATTGGACTTCGGCCGGCGCAACCGATCCCGGACAGTTGCGCCGGGTCAACGAAGACGCTTACCTGGATCGACCGGATATCGGCTTGTGGGCGGTAGCAGACGGCATGGGTGGACATGCTGCGGGCGATTTGGCGAGCCGTTTGGTCGTGCAAGGTCTGGAATCGGCGCCGCAAGATAGGTTTTTCTGGCGTTTCGTGGCGAACCTGCGGAACTGCCTCGGCGACGCCCATCGGTGGCTCTGTGCCGAAGCTCGGCACCGTCGAGTGCCCGTAAGAATCTTTGCTAACGGCGAGCCCTGTTTTATCCGCAATGCGTCTGGCCTCGCGTCTGACCAACGTCACCAGCTTGCCCGAGTTGTCCTCACCCGGCGCCAACCGCGCGTGCACCAGCTTACCGTGGGCCGTTTCGGAGACGAGCCAGCGACCATTCACCGAGTCCTGCATGGAGATGGCCTCCTCGGGACAGACCAATGCGCACAGGCCGCAGTGCTCGCAGGCGAGCGGATCGATCAGGTAGCCCGCGTCGACCACCTGAACATGCGCGTCGCCTAAGACGGCACAGGCATTGGGTCCGCAATGGCCCGTCAGAAGCGCTCCCGCACCTTTGTCGCGCACAAATTGAGCCGCTTGCGTACCGGCCCCGACACCGACATCCAGAAAGGGGTTCTCGTGCCACAACGACTGGCGGCTTGAGGGAGTCGTAAACCTTGCTGACTAGCGCCCCTCATACCCTTGAAATCGACCTGAACAGCGACGCCTTTCTGGTGAGCGTTACCAGCATCGTTTTTGTCGTATTCACCGCCCTATATGCCGCTTGGTTCTTTTTCAGCATTTCTATACCGGGGGCGGTCTGCTTCTGGTACTGACAGGTGTCGTAGTGCTGCTCCTGATCAGAACGCTCCGTGCGGTCGGAAGACGGGGGATCTGCGTGCCCGAGCAGTAATTCGGAATTCCGTCAAGACCGGAACGGTTGGGAGCAGCCCTTGCAAACAGCAAAGGGGGACGACCCGCCCCTCCCCTGTCCCATGACCATCGATTTGCGGAATGTCATGGGCGTCGTAGCCACTCCATACTACGATCTCGTTACTTTGATCTCGCTGCTTTTTGCACACTGCCCTCGTAAGAGGGATCAGGTGCCGAGCAACAGATCTAGCAGTATTCGCCGTCAACGGGAGGACACCCGTGTTCGATTCAACAATGATCGAGCTGTCGCGCTGGCAATTCGCCGCCACTGCAATGTACCACTTCATCTTCGTCCCGCTGACCTTGGGACTCTCCTGGATCCTGGTGATCATGGAATCGGTCTATGTCATGACCGGACGCGAGATCTACAGGGATATGACCAAGTTCTGGGGCAAGCTCTTCGGCATCAACTTCGCTCTGGGAGTCACCACGGGCCTGACCATGGAGTTCCAGTTCGGCACCAACTGGGCCTACTACTCTCATTACGTCGGTGATGTCTTCGGAGCACCCCTTGCCATCGAAGGCCTGATGGCCTTCTTCCTGGAGTCCACCTTCATCGGCCTGTTCTTCCTCGGCTGGGAACGGCTCAGCAAGCGCCAACACCTGACGGTGACCTTCCTCACTGCCCTCGGGTCCAACCTTTCCGCCCTGTGGATACTGATTGCCAACGGGTGGATGCAAAATCCCGTCGGCTCGGAGTTCAGCTACGAGACCATGCGCATGGAGATGACCAGCTTCGCCGAGCTACTGCTCAATCCAGTGGCGCAGGTGAAGTTCGTCCACACGGTTGCGGCCGGCTATGTCACCGCGTCCATGTTCGTTCTCGGGATCAGCGCCTGGTATATGCTCAAGGAGCGGGATATGGCCTTCGCCAAGCGTTCCTTTGCCGTGGCTGCCGGATTCGGCCTGGCGTCCGCGCTCTCGGTCATCGTGCTCGGCGACGAGTCCGGCTACGAGACCGGCGACGTGCAAAAAGCCAAGCTCGCAGCCATCGAGGCCGAATGGGAGACCGCACCCGCACCCGCTCCCTTCACCCTGTTCGGGCTGCCCAGCAACGAGGACATGGAGACCCACGACGCCATCAAGATTCCCTGGCTGCTGGGGATCATCGCCACCCGTTCCCTGACCGAAGAGGTCACGGGTCTCAAAGACCTGATGTACGAGCACGAAACACGCATTCGATCGGGAATGATCGCCTACGAATACCTGGAGAAGCTGCGCGCGGGCAACAAGAGCGACTACAACATCAACATGTTCGAGTCCCGCAAGGACGATCTGGGTTACGGCCTCTTGCTCAAACGCCATGTGGAAAACCCGGCAGAGGCAACGGAAGAGCAGATCAGCCTCGCGGCAAAGGATTCCATCCCGCAGGTCGCCCCCCTGTTCTGGTCGTTCCGGGTGATGGTGGCCGCCGGCTTTTGGCTGCTCCTGCTGATTGCATTGGGCTTCTATTACACGGCCAAGCGCAGCATTCAGGACAAGCGCTGGCTGCTGCGGCTGTTCGTCTTGAGCATCCCGGTTCCCTGGATCGCGGTGGAGACCGGCTGGTTCGTGGCGGAGCTCGGCCGCCAACCCTGGGCCATCGGTGAGGTGTTGCCCACCTATATCGCAACCTCCAGTCTGACCACCAACGACCTGATCATCAGCCTGACCGGCTTCATCGCCTTCTACAGCCTGCTGCTGATCATCGAGATCTTTCTCATGTTCAAGTTCGCCCGCTTAGGTCCCAGCTCGCTGCACACGGGCCGGTATCACTTCGAGACGCAATCGGGCGGCGACAGCGCCAAGCTGGCCACGGTCCCCACAAGAACGAGGTATAGGCCATGATCGTCGACTACGAAATACTGAAGCTCCTCTGGTGGCTGCTGGTCGGCGTGCTGTTCATCGGCTTCGCCGTGACCGACGGCATGGACATGGGGGTCGGTACCCTGCTGCCCTTCCTAGGCAAGAACGACAAGGAGCGCCGGGTCATCATCAACACCGTCGGTCCGCATTGGGACGGCAACCAGGTGTGGCTGATCACCGCCGGCGGCGCCATCTTCGCCGCCTGGCCCATCGTCTATGCGACGGCCTTCTCGGGTTTCTATTTCGCCATGCTGTTGGCGCTGTTCGCCCTCTTCTTCCGACCGGTGGGATTCGACTATCGCAGCAAGATCGCCAATCCGCGCTGGCGCAGCGCCTGGGACTGGGGCCTGTTTATCGGCGGCGCCGTGCCGGCGCTGGTGTTCGGCATCGCCTTCGGCAACCTGCTGCAGGGGGTGCCCTTCCACCTCGACGACTTGCTGCGTCCTTACTATACGGGCAGCTTCTTCGCCCTGCTAAACCCTTTCGCCCTGCTGGCCGGACTGGTCAGCTTGGGGATGCTGACCATGCACGGAGCCATCTGGCTTCAGGCACGTACCGCCGATCCCATCGCCTCCCGCGCCAGGACCTGGGCCAAGTGGACCGGGCTCGGCACCATCGTCGCCTTCGCCCTGGCGGGGCTTTGGCTGGGCTTCGGCATCGACGGCTTCCGAGTCGTTTCCATGCCAGCCTTGGACGCCACCCCGAATCCGCTGGCCAAGGAGGTAGTGCAGGAGGCCGGTGCCTGGCTTACGAACTACAGAACCTACCCCTGGACCATCGCCTTCCCCGTGCTGGGATTCGCCGGTCTCGGTCTGGCCGTGCTGTCGTCCATGTCCAACCGCCCGGGGCTGGGCCTGGTCCTGAGCAGCCTGGGGCTTACGGGGATCATCATGACCGCCGGTACGACCATGTTCCCCTTCATCATGCCCAGCAGCACCAACCCGGGAAACAGCCTGATCGCTTGGGACGCGACCTCCAGTCACCTGACCCTGACGGTCATGTTCTGGGCCGCGGTGATCTTCGTGCCCATCATCCTCGGCTACACCACCTGGACCTACGCCAAGATGTGGCGACGGGTGACAGTGGACGAGATCGAAGCCAACGATCACTTGGCCTATTGAGGGACAGGCAAGGGTCACAGCATGAGAAATTCTCCTCGATCCTCGGCCCCACGGACCGGTTCCCGGATGGAAAGCGATACCGGGGCCGCTGACTGAACCAAGCTACGGGAGCTTCCGACTATGTGGTACTTCGCCTGGATCCTCGGCGTACTGTTGGCGATCGCCTTCGGTATCATCAATGTCATGTGGTACGAGGCCGAACAGTGCCTCGGGGAGAGCGGGGACTGAGCGGGACCTTCAACCCGGACGTTGAGCAAGGCATAAGGAAACTATCCCCTTGCGATAGCGCTCCACTTGGCAGCGCCCGTCCAACTTGCGGCCGTTCTACCGCGGGGCGATGAATGTCCGCCGGATCTTCCGCTCGATTTCGTTGCATAGATCCGCTGTTCGCCTCAATCGAGCGAAAAGCCCGTCTCTGCCCCAGGATCCGTTGCGCGTCATTCCGGCGGATACGTTCCGCCAACCGCTCGACGGCCGCTTCGACCGGAGCACACATCGCGGCCAGCTTTTTCCGTACGAGGTCCTGCCCGACAGTATCCGGGCTCCTGCTGAACCCGCCGCCCAACGTCGATTGGCTGATACCTGGGTCGCGAGTACCAGCGCTGTCGATGGAAAGGGAGCTGGTGGAGATGTCGGGGAGGGCCGTGAAGGCCATCAAGGTCAGCAAGCTCGACTTGCCCAACTACGGTGTATCCGGACAGCTCGTAAAGCATGTCGAGCAGTGACTGGCTGCAGACGCCAGCTTGGGCCAAGTGCTCGCGCGCCCGGCAATCGGCAAGCAGTGACGCCACATCTCCGCCTTCGTCGAGCACTTTCCGCCCACGTTCTAGACACTGGCCGAAGGGAACTAGGATCCTCGCGGAACTCCTCGCTGAGTCGATCGCGGAACCGGACATAGATTTCGGGTGGGAGAACATCCCGCGCCGCCATGAGGATCGGGCTGGTCTCGGTTCGCCAGCGGACGGAGGCATCGTCGAACATGGCTTTGAGCTCTTTTGCATTGCCCGCATCGCCGCGATCGACGGCGGCGAGAAACATCTCGGCGCGGGCCAGGTACTCTGCATTTAGCGCCGAGAGCTTGGCGATGGATTCCTTGCGGGTGGTAGTCAGCTCGTGCTGCTTAGCCTGCTTCTCGCGCTGGGCGACGAAGTACTGGGTGAGGGTGGTGCCGAGCACGCCGGTCAGCAGGAAACCGATGACGACGTTGGCCAGCGGATGCCTGAGTAGATCGCCGAAGGAACGCGCTCTGTGGTTGCTTTCGTCCACGCAGCGTCAACCTTAAGGCCGAGCGGGGCGCCGTCGGGGGTGGTCACCGGGACCTCGCCCCCTCCGTTGGCACCGACGTTCAGGTAGAGCACGTCGGCGAGGACCGACCACTTGCCCTTGCGGACCTCGAAGGCGCCCATGAAGGTCATGTTGAGGTTATCGAGCAGGGTGTCGAAGCTGACATCGATATCGGAGCCGGCCGCCGTCGACCCCTTGACACCGGGTGCAAACATGTAGAGCGAGGCGGCGTGCTGCCAGTCGTCTCCGGCCGCCGGTGCGTCGGCCGTCGCAACGAGCAAGGCACTAACGGCCAGGAGGGACAGCAGGTGTTTCTTCTGGTGGGACTGACTCATCGCGGCTCTACCCCCTCGGATTGTTGGAAGTGTTTACTTCGGAAACAGGAACCCCACCGCAGCCATCACTGACCAATGAGGGCCCACATCGGGTTTCACGACATGGGCGAAGGCCTGGACCTTGAAGTCCACAGGCTGCTTGCCGAGCTTGACCAACCTGCCAACCCCGCAGCCGAGCGGAACCGTCCAGCGCTCCCTGCTCCGCTCGTTCCAGTCCGCGGTCTTAACCAGCGTCGAGGTCAGGTACTAGCCATTGGGCAGATTGCAACTCACGCGTCAGCTTGATGACGACCCTGGCGCTATCCGAGCCCGCAAAGGACCGGAGGATCTGCGTCAACGCCCCCGGCACCCGGTTGCCGGGCATGCTCAAAGCGTGAAGGACCTTGCTGAGTGGATGGACCTGGGGCTGCGCGGCGATCGCTACATCGAGGTCGACGAGTTGGAGCCCCTGAAACAACGCATCGGCAAATACTTGCTGCAGAAAAACCCGGTCAAGGTGGACGGTAAGTCCGCGAAGCCCATCCTCGACCGCACCAACTACGTCAAGGTTGGACTCACCGGCATCCAGATCCTGGAGGTGCTCGAGCGCCTGGAGATCGACGCGGCCATCGCCGGGGTCATCATCAGCTACATTACCGACGGGATGCCGCAACAGGTCAAGGTCGACTGGGAGCTATTCACCGATCAGATCCAGCGCGTGCCGGCGACGTCGACAGACCCGGCCGGTCCGCTGCCGACCTATCTGACGCCAGAGGACAATGTCCACACCTGGACCAACTACCTCAAGAACTACGAGATGCCGACGGTCCATCGGACCGAGGTCGCGGAATCTCTCGGAGCGCTGCGCATCCCCGTTGTCAGCCTCCTCTGCCTGGCCGGTTTCCTCGGTGCCGCGGGCTGGACCGTTGCGAGCCGGCGTCACGCAAAGCCCCTGCGCCTATCCCTGACGGTGGCCGCCTTGTGCCTCGCGACTGCCGCGGCCGCTTATCCCTTCGCCCAGGTCACAGTCAATCGTCCGGCGTTCATCGCAGGCGAGCTGAACGACGCGCGCGCGGCCGCACTGCTGGAAACCCTGCTCAAGAACGTCTACCGCGCCTTCGACTTCCGCGAGGAGGAGGACGTCTACGACAAGCTGGCACTGACGGTCAGCGGTGAACTGCTCACCGACATTTATCTTCAGAACCGCCGCTCCATGGCCATCCAGCAGGCCGGAGGCGCCCAGGCCAAGATCAAGGAAGTGGCGGTGGAAGCGGCACGCGCCGCGCGCGTCGACGGCGAAGATCTGACCTACGCCCTGCACGGCACCTGGACGGCGCTCGGTACCGTCGGTCTGGTGTCCGGCATCCTTGCCCCGAGAAGCGGCGAGGTGCGGGTGGCAGGCACCGACATCGGTGCGCTGAGCGACTCCGACCGGCGGGCGTTTCGAATCCGCGCGATCGGCTTCGTCTTCCAGGACTTCGAGCTACTGGACTATCTCAACGTGCTCGACAACATCCTCCACCCCTACCGCATCAGCGCCCTGCGGCTGGACCGGACGGTACGCGAGCGGGCCGAGCGGCTGGCAGAGCGCCTCGGGGTGGGCGATAAGCTCAAGCGCCACCCAGACCACCTCTCCCAAGGCGAGAAGCAGCGCGTCACCATCTGCCGCGCCTTGCTGCCGGGCCCGCAGCTACTCCTCGCCGACGAGGCCACCGGCAACCTGGACCCGCGCAACAAGGGCCGCATCCTCGACCTGCTCTTCGACAGCGTCGACGCCCACGGCGCCACCCTGCTCGCGGTCACCCACGACCATGAGCTCCTGCCACGTTTGACCGCGTGGTCGATTTCGCCGACTTCCAAGCCGATTCCCAGCCTGATCCCAAACGGGGGGCGGCGGCATGATCGACAGCATCTACGTCGCCTGGCGCTACCTGACCTTCAACTGGGGCCGCAGCCTGACGCTCATCGCCTGCGTGACCTTGATCGCGGTACTGCCCCTGTCGCTGGAGCTGCTGCTCGACGAGAGCGAGCGCCAACTGCTGGCGCGCGCCGAGTCCACCCCCCTGGTGGTGGGCGCCAAGGGCCGCCATCGAGGGATTGTTAGCGAACATCTTCCGCATCAAGAGCGTGCTCGATGCGGTCATCCTGGTGGTGGGGATGGCAACTGTCCTCGCCTTGATCCTGGTATTCGCCTTGCCGTTTCGTCTGCGCCAAGGTGAGATCCAGACCATTTTCAAGCTCGTTTACAGTAATTTCGTTGTACAATACTTTCGATGCAAAACGTATTTGTTGTATAAAGAGACCTGACATGCGCCCCGTGATCGGTAGCCCGGTAGAGGGAGAGGACTTCTTCGACCGCGATACGGAGCGTCGCCGGATGTGGCGGCGTCTCGACACCGACAGCCTGCTGTTGCTGGCCCCCCGGCGCATCGGCAAGACATCGTTGATGCGCAAGCTCTGCGCGGAAGCCGGCGCGCAGCACTTCCGCGCCTTCTCACTGAGCTTTGCGGCCTGCGCGGACGAGCTAGCCTGCGTGCGCGAGCTGTCCAAGGCCCTGTCCGCCGCCGAGCCAACGCTGGTCAAGTCCATGCAAGGTACTCTCAGGGACCTGCTGCCAAGCATAAAGTCCCTGAAGCTCGGCCCCCTGGGCATCGAGCTCGCCGCCAGCGAGAACGCTGACTGGGGAGCCCTCGGAGAGGCTCTCGCCCGATCCATCGGCGCCCTGGACGGCCGCTGGCTCATCGCCGGGACGAGGTCCCCGTGTTCCTGCTCGGTCTGCTCAAACGCGACGACGGGCTAGATCCTCTTCGTCCGACTCCGGGAGCGGGTCGAAGACAGGGCCGAGCCCTCCGCCGCCCTGGTGGAGCGGATATTCGAGGAGCTGCTGGCACCGGCCCACAAAGGCTACTTCGACTACTGGCGCCAGCGCCTCCACGACGAGCTGGGCAGCCCGGAGGACGGCCAGGCCGTCCACCTGCTCAACCACTGTGCCCGCGATCCCGCCGGCGCGACCCACGACACCCTGTCCCAGGCCATGGCCGAGCGAATCCAAGACCCCGAGCCCCGTGAGGAGCGCCTTCGCTACCTGCTCGATGTGCTGGAGAGCGACGGCTACCTGGTGCTCGTGGGCGGACGCTGGCGCTTTCGTCTGGAGCTGTTGCGGCGTTACTGGCTAAAGCGGGTGGCGCCATGAAGCTTAACCGTTCAACCCCCGCTCCTCCGCGCTGGTCTTGATGGGTTTCGTTCCTCAACCCATCCTACAAGCTCGAGCGGGTCGCCCCGTGACCCGCGCCGAGCTGGACCCGGCCCTGTACGGGGTGGCGGTCTACAACCCGGACCTGCTGAGCCGCGAGGAGCTCAAGCGTTACTTCGTCGGCCGCCTGCCGCTGCTGGAGCGCATACTCGCCGACCTGCGCCGGGAACGGCCCGGGACCATCGCGCAGCACCGCCTGATCCTCGGTCAGCGTGGTATGGGCAAGACCAGCCTGTTGCGGCGCCTGGCCATCGCCGTTGACGAGGACGCGGAGCTGTCCGCGACCTGGCTTCCCCTGACCTTCCCCGAGGAGCAGTACAATATCGCGCGGCTCGGCGATCTCTGGCTCAACTGTCTCGACGCCCTCAGCGATGCCCTGGAGCGTACCGGCCAAGCGGGGCTGGCCGACGACCTGGACGCGCGGATCGAGTCTTTGTCCGGGTCCCGGGCCGATGCCGCCGGCGTGCTCGAGGCCCTTCTGGAGCAGGCCCGCCGGCTCGATCGGCGACTGCTGCTGTTGCTGGACAACGCCGATCTGATCCTCGGGCGCCTGCGCGAGGAGGATTGGGCCCTGCGCGAGACTCTGCAATCCCGCCCGGAGATCCTCGTCTTCGCCGCCAGCGCCGGCGCCATCGAGGCCAGCTACCGCTACGATGCCGCCTTCTACGACTTCTTCCGCATCGACGAGCTCAAGGGCCTCACCGAAGAGGAGCTGCGCGCAACCCTGATCCGCCTCTCGGAGCTGGGCAATACCCCGGCGGTAGCCGAGATGGTGGAGTGGGATCCGGCGCGCATCCGCACCCTGCACACCCTGATCGGCGGCAATCCCCGCAGCGCGGTGTTGCTGCACGGCGTCCTCGCCCAGGGGCCGTCCGGCGATGTGCGCACCGACCTCGAGGGTCTGCTCGACCGGGTCACCCCCCTCTACAAGGCGCGCTTCGAGGAGCTGCCGGAGCAGGGCCAACGCCTGGTGGACGCCCTGGCCCTGCATTGGGATCCCGCCAGTGCCCGCCAGCTCGCCGGGCGCCTGGGCTGGGAGGTCAACCTGGTCTCGGCCCAGCTCAAGCGCCTGCAGGACCAGGGCTTGGTGGAGAAGACCGCGCCCTACCGGGGCAAGCGCACCCTGTTCCAGCTCGCCGAGCGCTTCTTCAACATCTGGTACCTGATGCGCGCCAGCCGCCGGGTGCGCCGCCGGCTTACCTGGCTGGTCCGCTTCCTGCGCATCTTCTACACGCCGGAGGAGCTGCGCCGGCACGCCCGCCACCAGTTTGGATTGGCCGGGCGCGCC
>Ga0055458_10000109_pt1 | contig 15237 bp, 12 predicted proteins | sample Joice_CattailNLB_FD_57687 | JGI IMG/M metagenome (GOLD analysis project Ga0055458, IMG submission 57687) | Wetland microbial communities from San Francisco Bay, California, USA, that impact long-term carbon sequestration - Joice_CattailNLB_D2 | ecosystem: Environmental > Aquatic > Marine >...
GAACAGGCGGGTGTGTATCGAATCGTGAACGATGTCCTCGTCCGCGCAAGGCGGACGCAGCTCGTTGTACTCGAGGTGACGCCGCATCAACTCGAACCGCTGGTCATCTGCCTCGACGCCGACCAATGTCAAGTTTTGCACGCGGCGGCGGCGAGCGATTACACCGCACGCGCCGATCCAAGGGCCCCAGCCAGCGCCGATTTCAGCCGCGAAAAATCGATGTCTCGCAAAGCGATGGATGGCGTCGGCAAGGGCCGCATATTCGATCGCTTCGGCATGAAATCCGTCGTCGGGAATAGGCAAGGTCAACCGTGCCAAATTAAGGGTTTCAGGCTGGCAAAAAGGAATGCACGCGTAAAGGGTTCGAACACCAAATCCATCGACGTAATGGTCCGACCGGCGAATTGCTTCGGATACGATAAGAGACCGGATGAGCTCCTTGTCAACATCGTCATAGCCTGCGTATATTTGAAGGGGCGACGTCGTTTCGACTTCATGCGGCACATCCTTACCAATGTCCTTTCTGGGAAAGGACCTGCGAAAAAGATTTCTCATGCGCTTCATGTGCTCCAACAGATTGATAGTCATTTGTCCTGCCCGGCAGGAAGCCAATACGGGCTGGAACTATTGGACAGCATCTCGACGAGGACTCGTGATGATTGTGCCCATGTCAAAGACTCGACGTGTCTGGGTCTCGGCGCCTTTCCTTCCGCGTGCAATCTGAGCCAGCTACGAATTGAGGCCGCGAGTTGGTCGGGATCAGCTCCGCTGAAGTAAAATGCGTTGTCTTCTGCCACCTCCCGAAACACGGGAATATCGCGCGCGATGAGCGGAATACCATGCCGCGCTGCTTCCAGCAAAGGGAGGCCGTAGCCTTCTCCGTCAGATGCAGCGACAAGGACGGTCGCCGTTTCGTATACCTTCTCCAAATACTCGTCGCTGATGCCTTCGAGCCAGATGAGTCTTTTCCCGTACTCTGGGTGAGAGCGCAACCTGGAAACCAAGTCTTTAACCATCCAGCCGGTTCTGCCGACGATAACCAAATTGGCCTCTATGCCTTCCGACCACAGATACTCGAATGCCGCGAGCACTAGGGCATGTGCCTTCCTCGGCTCCAGCGTTCCCACCATCAAAAAGCTTGCCCCGGAAGCGATCTTAGAAAGAACGGCCTCGGCGTTGTCGGGAATGCCTCTGGAAAGCACAGCGCTGTCGATATTCACACCCAATGGGAACCACCCGACCGCGCAAGAGGTGGTGCCTAAAGGGAGATTTTCGCGCAGCCAGCCGATTACCTCGCTGGCGACCGCTTTGGAAATACATACCGCTCCGTCGCTCTCGGCCACGGTCTGCAGCCAATTCTCGTACAGAGCTGCTGCGCCCTCGACGAAGGCCCAGGGCAAACGAGTCGGCAAAATATCGTAAACGATAAATTGGACCTTCACGCCGAATCGGCGCATCTGCCTGAAAAGGGCCTTATGCGTCGGAACAACGTGGGGATTCAGGTCAAGGCCGAGAAAAAGGTCACCGTTGCGGAACTCTACCGGGGCGTCGGCTAAGGGCTGCTGCGAACAACCGAGAAACTCGAAAGTGTAGCGACGTGCGTACCGATAGCCGCGACCAGGCTTACCGTAGATCGGCTCGACGCGAATCCCTTCGGGTGGATGGGAAAGGAGCTCTTTCAAGATATTGCGTACAACGCGTTGAATTCCGCTCTTAGCATCTCGTTGAACCAGCTCCGAGATGTCGACGAGCATTTGCCGCGCCGCGAAACGTGGGGGAATCGAGAGAGCGACATCTTCGGCCAAAAGCGTCCATGCCCGTGGAGTCGTCGCCGGCGGCTCCTCGTCAACCAGCGCTTGCGCGAGCCCCGGTACGCAGCTTAAAGCGGTAAAGTAAGTCGCCTCGATCGCCTGTGCGTACCGGTCCACACTGGATCGCGGGGTGTGACGGTCGCCCACCATCTTCCGTGCCCGTATACCCAGAGCGATCCGTCGCGACTGATCGCTTCTGAGGGTTTCCAACGCCGCCACCAAATCCGTGTCGCTGAACTTATCGGGCAGTTTCCACACCAGGGTGTCATCGATATCGGCCATGCTTCCGTTGGCGTTGACGATGGTAGCCAAACCGCTGTTAAGGCAATCAAGGACGGCCGCCGACGTCTCCCCACGCGACATTGAGCGCAGCTGCACGGCAACGTCCGCCGCCGCCAGGTACTGCCGAAAGGAATCGGCATCCTCCCAGCCGGTGATGCGGATCCGCTGATCGGAAGCACTTCCGCGAATCTTGGTCAGCATTTGAGACTGATAGTCACCACCTTGACCTTCTCCGACGAATAGCAGAATACAGCGCGCATCTCTTGCGAGTGCCGAGGCTAGCCATGCGTCCAGTAAGCGGTGATTGAGCTTCGACGGACCAAGCACACCGAAGCTGCATACAACGAAGTCTCCGTCGTCCAGCCGCAAGTGGTGGCGTGCTGCAGCGCGGTCCACATCAAACACGGGAGCGCGCGGCAAGGGGACGACGAACCAATCATCGCCCTGTGCGGACCCGTACCACTGCTTCGCCAGCTGCCGAGAATGCTCGGAATGCACAATAATCCCTAATGCCCTCCGGAGTACGCCGAGGTTGCATGGGTAGTGCCAAATCACTTCTGAAGGATCGCCGGCGTGTACCCATTCCTCGACCGCCGCATAACCGTGCGCGTGATAAAGCTCCCTGATCAATGCGCCCGGATCGTATCCCCTGAAAGCCATTTGAGCGGATACAGCGGAGAGGTAAAAGTCGTGCAGGACGACGACGCCAGGTATGACATCGAGCAAGCCGAACATGTGCTTGTGAAACTCGGAGTTGCCGAAATGATACATCACCCGGTCGAAGCGCTTCGCATGGGACTTGAACCAATCCACCTGGCGAACCCGACAATTGGCCGTTACCTGTGGAGCAATCACCTCGTCTTGGTCGACGATCACATCGATGTCGTAATAGCGTGTCAGCGCCGGCAGCACTTCCGCGCTATAGCCACTGATGCCGCTGCGCGCGGGCGGCAGCGGGGACAGATAGGCCAGCCTTGGTCGGCGAGGAATCCATCTCGGGGAGAGCGATGGGGGTTGGCGGTTGGCGCAACACGACTCCAGGGCGGTGATCGTGCGCTGCGCGCTTGTCCGCCACGAGAAGTCGCGGGCTCGTTCCAATCCATGTCTTTCCAACGCGGAGCGAAAGCCGTCTTCCGTCAGAACTTGCTCGAGTTTGTCCCGGATCGATGCGTCGCTCGTGGGATCGAACAGAGCATCTTCACGGCTGATCACTTCCCGAATGCTCGAGGTGTTCGAGCCGATCACCGGTCGGCCGCAGGACATCGCCTCCAACACTGGCAGACCGAAGCCTTCATGCCGGGACGGAAACACAAAAGCCTTACAAAGATTGTAAAGATCCAGCAGATCCGCGTCGGGAACGAACCCGGTGAGCCGGACCTCATCGGCTGTCAATCCCCCTTTTTCAGCCAGGGACTTAATCTGCTCCCGGCTCGGTTGGTCGACGGCACAGACGATGGCCAGTTGGCTCTGCACACGAAGTGCGGGGGGAAGTAGAGCGTAAGCTCGAATCAAGCCCTCAATGTTCTTGCGGTAATCGATCCCCCCTGTATACATTACGAACGCCTTGCTTAGCCCATATCGCCCACGCAGCTCGGCCTCGCGGCTGGGATGGATGTGCAAGGGTTGAAAGCGGGGATTGATCGCCGCCGAGATATTGCGGGTCGCATCGATGGGAAAGCCGAGATAACGGACAGCCTCTTGGCGCGAGGATTCGGAGATGGCCAACAAAAGATCTGCTCGCCGCAGGTGGCCGAGCTTGGCTTCGTACCAGGATTCGACCGACGAGTTTTCGAGATAAGGCCGCCGGTATATCAGGGGAATCAAGTCATACAGAATAACTGCAGTCGGTACCCTCCGGCTCAGCCGTGCAACGCTGGTTACCGCGTCATCGGCCAATCCTTCGAATAGACTGGTTACGAGAACAACGTCCGGCGCGAGACTGGCCAGAAAAGCCTCGCGCGCCAACTCGGCAGCGCGGCGGCGCCAATCGTTGCCCGCTTCCAAGTGGGAAACCGGGCCCGGTGCCCGCCAAACTCGAACGTTTTCTCGTGGCAATAGCCCCTCGAACGCCTCGCGGATTGGTCCGATCGACTCGGGTAAGAGATCGTTGAGCGCGACAATTATCTCATGTTCGCCCTGTCCGGCAGCTATGGCCTCGGCAATTGCAAGAGAGTACCGGCCAACTCCGCGCCGACTGTTGGCACCTTGTGCCCCTTGCAGGTCGATGGCAATTCGCATGAATCACTGTCGCGGAAAGGCGCGTCGCATATCGTTGAGGAAACGGGCCGCGCTCGTGGAGACGTCTTTCTCGCAAGAGGCGATTTCCGGCGTCGGCTCGGAGGCATCCACTGTGGAACGCCATGCACCCGACTTCAGGCGAGTCCGAGATCTGAAAAATGGAGCAAGCGCCCAGCGGCCAAGGGTTGCAAGCCGTGGACGATTCACTACCCACAGGCGCGCGTGCTCGGCTATCTCGCGCGGGTGCAATCTTAACAGCATGAGCGCACGTTCCCTGTACCTGCGGAGGGGTAAGGGAAGTGAGCCAAGCAACGCGTTTGCCCAACGCAAAGGACGCGTCAACCGCCAGGACAGGCTACCGTATACGAGAGCAATCTCCGCGTTAGAGGCGTCCAGCAATTTCCTAGTCTTCGTCAGGAGACCGCTTTGCGTCGCAAGCTGGCGTTGAGACTCGGCAAGGTCCCGGCGCAACTCCCCGCGCTCCCGTTGCATCCGCGAGAGCTCTTCGCTCTCCCAGCCTCCTTTTCCCGCCGACCGCCACGCGCCCAACTGCTCCTCCAGCGTCGCGATCCTGGCGTTGAGCACGGAAGGAAAAGGGGAAGAAGCCTTTCCGCTAAGAGCAAACTCGTCGAACAGATTCGGTGGCCTATCGAATGCCCGGGCAAGCTCTGGATGTGCGACGGAACAGTAGAAGCGGTTCAAGCCGTCGAAATAGACGAAAAAATAGCCTCTGGCCAACACCGATTGCTCCCACAAGCTATGGGCTGGTACAAAGCTCCCGGGAACCAAACTTTCTATGGTCAATACCCAGGGGCGGATCCTTTTGTCTGTCCACCCATTAATTACCTGCCGCTCATACCCTTCCACGTCGATTTTCATCCAGTGAATTTCTCGGTCCAAATAGGCGGCAAGCACCTGATCCAATGTAGTGCAGGGAACCCTGATCTCTCGAACACAGAGCCCATTCCTTCTGTATTTCTGGGCAATGGCCGCGACCGCTGTGCTCAGGCCGGTGTTCATGATCTCGTAGAAACTGATGGTACCCTGTTGATCACCGACCGCTGTTTGAACAACAATCTCATCCGGTCGCGCATGACGGATCATCTGTGCATAGCGTTCCGTAGCCTCAATGTGCACGCCCTGCCAGCCGTGCTCGTAGAACGCGCGGCTTACTGAATCAACGACTGGATCCTGTGCGCCAATATCCACGTAGAAGCCGTTCTTGACGTGCTTGAGCGCACGCCAAAGCATCACGTCTTCGAAATTCTGTGCATAGGACGTAAAACTCATGCGTTACTCGCTCCACAATGCATAGACGAGCCCCCCGTCCACCGTGAGCTCGTCGCCGAGTGATAGAATGCCACTTCCGTCTGACGCGCCGCGACGCGCTACTCAGCAACCGCCGCTCCGTCCACTGAGTCCGCAAAATAAGGTGGAACAGGGTCCTAGTGCGAAAGTGTGGCCACCGACGGAATCGTAACCGCGCCAACTACGAATTTCCCGACGCTGGAGCCGTGCTTGATGGCATTCCATCTCGGCTGCTCGGAGACGCAGCCGTATACGCCCCGAGCGGCCGCTACCGCAAGCGCAAAAAACAGCTGTCGAGCCTGTGTGTACAAAAGCTAAAAGGATAACGTAAAATTTGCCGACAAACCAACCTGAGCGCGCTCGAGGGCCGCGAACGCGGCAAACCTAAAGATTGTCAGCGTATGGCCGCCGGAACAGCTCGGCTCCCATTTTATTTTTAGGCTTTAGGATCCTCGTGTTACGAGCGGAAACTATGTGTAGCTCAGATCAAGGCAAACCCAATCAAAACCCCCCCTACCTGCCCGCCCCCCTCCCCCTCGAAACCGCCAAACTTCAGTGGAAATTTTTCAAGAAAAAACTCTTTGGCACGGCTAGCTCGAGACCTTCGACGAATTTGAGGCGGCTAACGATGAGTGCTTCAGCTACCATCCTAAAAATATACCCGTCGGATGCGGGAATTCGGTTGAAGAGTGTGCTGTAACAAGCTGAAGGATTGTGTAAGATTACGCACATGATCGACTGCCGGCTCAGCAATCAGGAACTGGCGGAACTTCGCGCGGCACACCGCCGCGCGTTGAACGTGCGCAAAGCGTACCGCATCAATGCGGTGATTCTACTTGACAACGGACGCACAGCCGCGGATGTCGCCGGTGCGGTGCTGATCGATCCGGAGACGGTTCGCACCTACTTCAAGCGGTACAAAAAGGGTGATCTCGACGAGTTGTTGCGCATGCGCTACGTCGGCAGTGAAGCGTTACTGGACGAGGCTCCGCTGGATGCGCATCTCAAGGAGCACCCCCACCTCACCACCGAGTCCGTTGCGGTCTGGGTCGAGATGCGCTGGGGAGTGTGCTATACCCCAAACGGAATGGCAGCGGTGTTGCGCCGTCTCGGCTACGTCTACAAGAAGCCCAAGCTGGTTCCGGGTAAAGCGAATGCTGCGGCGCAAGAGGAATTCCTCAAAGACTACGAAAACCACAAGCAAAACAGCGAGGAAGGTGACGTGGTCATGTTCATGGATGCCACGCACCCGCAACATAATCCGGTGATCAGCTACGGCTGGATCAAGCGCGGGGAAAAATACCCCATCAAGAACAATACGGGTCGGCGACGCCTCAACATCAACGGCACGATCGATCCCTGAGCACAAAACCCCCTGTCTTCCGCCAGAGTGCCCGACCTGACTACCCCTTCGGCAGGTTCATGTCACGAACCTGCCAGAAACGCGTTACCGTTCGAAATCCATCGGCATCACGAACAGATTTTATGATTTTTACATCTTATCAATTTGCCGGATTCTTCGTTATCGTTTACGGGTTTTACCTGCTCCTTAATCACCGCGGTCAAAATCTCCTTTTGTTGATCGCCAGTTACGTATTTTATGGCGCCTGGGATTACCGCTTTCTTGCCCTGATCCTTCTCTCAACCTGTGTTGACTATTTCTGCGGGTTACACATTGATTCGAGTAATAACGCGACGAAAAAGCGGGCATTTCTCCTTCTGAGTATCGGAACCAATCTATCGATTCTCGGGTTCTTCAAGTACTTTGATTTTTTCGCTACCGGGCTGACAGAGCTTTTCAGTTTCCTGGGAATCAACCTTTCCTATGAGCCACTATCTATCGTGTTGCCTGTCGGCATTTCGTTTTACACGTTCCAGACCATGAGTTATTCAATTGATGTGTACCGAGGAGACCTTAAGCCCACACGGCGGTTTTTCGATTACGCCTTGTTTGTCGCTTTCTTTCCACAGTTAGTCGCTGGCCCCATCGAACGGGCACGCCACCTCCTCCCCCAGCTAACGACCCCGCGGACCCTCGGCCGCGAACAGTTCTACGAAGGCAGCTACCTCATATTCTGGGGCATATTCCAAAAGGTTTTCGTCGCCGATAACCTCGCCGGCCTTGTCGATCCGGTATTCCATGCCGACGCCGACCCTACGGGCGGGGAGGTGCTTATTGCACTTTACGCTTTTGCGTTCCAGATCTACTGTGATTTCGCAGGATATTCCAATATCGCCAGGGGCTTGGCAAAGGTGATGGGAATTGAGCTCAGCGTCAATTTCAACCTACCATATTTTGCCACCAATCCGGAAGATTTTTGGCGGAGATGGCACATTACCCTCAGTAACTGGATTCGTGATTATGTTTTTCTGCCGGCATATATCGGCTTACGGAACCTCGGCAGGTCGGGCATGCTCATATCCATTTTCGTTACCTATACCCTGATTGGGCTATGGCATGGCGCCGCGATAACCTTCGTCGCCTGGGGAGTTTATCATGCCGTAGCTTTTTCCGCATATCAGCTTGCAAAACCCTATACCAGCGCCTTTTTTGCCTCCCGGGGCGAACGGTTTCGGCGTCTGTCGTGGCCGATAAATGTCTTTCTCTATTTTCACGTAACGGTTTTGAGCCTTCTTATTTTCCGTTCTACGTCCCTAGATCAAGCGCTGTTGCTGTCGCAGAGGATGGTGAGCGACTTTCACCTTTCGATGATCGACGTCGTTACAATCAAGCGCTTGCTGTTCTTCACCGGGCTCATCACTGTTGTGCAATTTTTCCAATGTCGCTACAACGATCTGATGTTCATACTGAGACAGCCCGCCGCAATACGCGCTCTGTTCTATGTCGTCTGCTTCTATTCCCTGATCTTCTACGGTCACTCTGATGGCAAGGCATTCATTTACTTTCAGTTCTAGCATCCTACCCGCTGGCGCTTTGCTTTCCGCCGCGATTATTCTGGTAGCCGAGCTCGTCCTCTTTCCAAAGAGCTATCTTGTTGCTGACAAGAGCACCTTGTCGCTCACGCGCACCGCTGCTCTTCTCGACCGGGGCCCAGACCCCGATCTTGCGATTATCGGCGCAAGCAGATCCTTGGCTATCGACGCAAAGCTGCTTCAAGACGAGCTGGCTCAGTTTAACAGCGTTTACAACTACTCGGTGCCGAGTTTGGGAACAACGCTGCAATTTGCCATGACTCTGGAAAAGCTACTGGATAACCACCGGCGGCCTAAGGCTCTTCTGATTTCACTATCCCCGGAGATATTCGGTGATCCGAATTTTGATGCTCTGTTATCTCTTGAGCCGGAAAGACAGAGACTGCGCCGAGTTTTCAGTTTGCGTGAGCTCTTCGAATATATGCCCAGTGAAGAGAAGTTATTGATTGCGCCCACATATCTCCAGAATATTTTAAACTCGTTAAATTATCGCGTGCTGATAAAGGGTTATCTAGATTACGTTTTTTTTGGAGTTGACCCATTTGATGTAGGTGATCCAATAAGCAGAAATAAGGCGCTCATCGATCATATGAAAGCCACAAACGGGCAGATGCTTTACTGGGCTGGCAGGGAGGTGGCGGACGATGACGTACCGGTGTATCAAATAGTCCCGTTTGGCTGCACCGTCTGCCCGGAGGTGGACGGGTTTTACCTGTCTAGACACGCGTATATTTACCACGTGCTCGGGCTCGCTAATGAAAAGGAAATTCCGGTTATCGTTTTTATGATGCCAATTCATGAAAAGCGGTTTATGGTAATGCAGAAGTACGGAAATTTCAAATACATAGCCGCGGCGATGCAAGCATTCGAGCGAGAATTTCCAAACGTCCTATTTTTGGAGCAAAATTTGAAGTTCGATAAACGATTTTTTGGGGACTTATCCCATCTAAATGCGAAAGGAGCAAGAATATTCAATAAGCACTTTTTAGCAGCGGTGAAAAGGCTTTTTGAGCAGGGATATGGCTATAAGCAATTATCAGACGAAGGACTTTTCTTTGATATCGGGTCACCTGTAGAAGGCAAGGTATACCTTCAGGGATTTGACGTTAAAGAGCATAAGGGTGCGACATGGCGCTGGAATCAGGGGAGTCGGAGCACTTTTATTTTTCCGTGGTTGCGTAGTAAGGAACCGCGCCGCTACCGGGTTACAATTGACGTGCAACCTTACGTAGCGCAACAGAATCGCGAGATGGAGCTTGCAAGCCCGGTAGAGAGTGTCTGCGTTCTGCTGACGCCTGGTAGGCGAAAATATTCGGTTGATTTATTGTTTCCTGCGGGCGAAGATCTGACGCTGTCGGCGCAATATGCTGCTGCAGTTAGCCCATTCGATCTAGGTCGGGGCCAGCAAAAGCGCGAGCTTGCGGTAGCCTGGTTCGGCATCGGTTTGCACTACGCGTCTCCCCCGTAAGCCGTGTGTTTGTGGCTTGGGTCCGGGGGCTGGCGCATGCGAGGTGTGCAAGGGTTGTGGTTTGACCATGCGAGGTGTCAGAGGTGAATGTGACTGAACAGTCAGTGATAGAGATCGTCTTCAGGGTGATTGACGAAATTAACGAGCGGTCCTCCGGAAAGAAGCGCCTGGAGAAAACGTTGGACTATCCCTTATATGGAGAGGCGGGGAATCTGGACTCCATGGACCTAGTCAACTTCATTGTCGATATCGAACAAGGGATCACGCGAGCTTTTGGCACGCCCGTGTCTCTTGCCAACGAAAGGTCCTTGTCGCAGACAAAGAGTCCGTTCCGGACCCTTGGCACCCTCGTGGAATACATTGTTGTCTTGTTGAACGATGGTCAGTGACGAAGCTGCCGACTACAACCGAGCGCATTACGACGATGTAACGGTCGCCTGGAGCCTTATACTGGGAGATAATTTACATTACGGGGCGTTTTCGGCGGAGACGGCGACACTGGTTGAAGGAACGGACCGTCTGATTTTTGAGCTCGCGAAATTCGGTCGCATACGTAAAGGGGCGCGTGTTTTAGACGTTGGCTGCGGAATCGGCGGCCCTGCATTCGTGCTGCATGAGAGTTTCGGCTGTGAAGTAACGGGAATCACGACAAGCGAAAGAGGCGTGAGGATCGCCAGCAAAGAGGCTGAGGCGAGAGGCGTAACGGAGAGCGTCGTTTTCGTGCAGGCAGACGCCAGCGCAAATGGCCTGCGAAGCCGCTCTTTCGATGCAGTGTGGCAGATGGAATCCTCGCATCTGATGCACGATAAAATGGCGGTTTTTCGAGAGAATTTCCGTGTTCTTAAGAAAGGTGGAGCGCTCGCGCTCTGTGATCTTTTTTTGAAGAAGGACTTCTCGGTATCGGATATCTACGCTTATCGCTCCGAGTTGTGCGTGCTCGAAAGATCCTTTGGAAAAGTCAAGATGGCCACCATGTCACACTACCGGGACTGCGTAGACGCAGCCGGCTTTGCGTCAATTGAGCTTCGGGATATCAGCGAAGAGGTGACACCTACACTTTCATTCTGGAAAAGGAATGTGTATGGGAATAGGAAGGAAATTGAACGGCTGCTGGGCGCGCAGGCAGTTAAGGATTTTCTGGATTCATGTGGTGTCCTGCAAAGATTTTTTGATAAGAGTATTCTTGGTTACGGTTTTATTTGTGCCCAGAAAGAGTGAGCGTGGGTAAATGAACGAGTCGTACGTGATGTTGATTACTGGAACCCGAAAGGGCATCGGGCGCTACCTTGCCGAGTACTACCTCGCCAAGGGGTACCAGGTCGTCGGATGCAGCAGGGCCGAAACCGACCTGGAAAATGACGCGTATCAGCATTTTCAGGTCGACGTGTCCGATGAGCCGGCGGTCCGGGAAATGTTTGCTGCAATTCACGGTCAGTACGGGTGCCTCGATGTTGCCGTTAACAACGCCGGCATCGCCTCCATGAATCATGCGCTGCTGACGCCGGCAAGTACGGTGAGGAAGATTTTGGATACGAATCTTCTGGGTACATTTCTCATGTCGAGAGAAGCGGCAAAGTTAATGCGAATCAAAGGATTTGGACGAATTGTCAACTTCTCAACGGTTGCAGCCCCGCTGAAGCTCGAGGGAGAAGCGATTTATGCTGCATCCAAGGCGGCCATCGTATCCCTTACTGAAATACTGGCGCGGGAGTTGGCGGGGTTTGGCATTACCGTAAATGCGGTCGGACCGACACCGGTTGCGACCGACTTGATACGCAATGTGCCCAAAGAGAAGATCGAGCGGTTGCTGTCGCGGCAGGCGATTGCGCGCCTTGCAACGTTTTCGGATATATCGAACGTTATCGACTTTTTTATTCGAAGCGAGTCGGATTTCGTGACCGGCCAGAATATCTACCTTGGGGGGGTCTGAATGGACCCAATAACAGAGCTGTTGCGCCGCATGGATGCGAATGCGGATTGCAAAGCGATCCTGTGTGATGACGTCGCCTATTCGTATGGGGACGTTTTGGACCTGAAAAAACGTGCAGATGTTGCTCTCGGCGAAAGCGCTGTGTCTCCCGGGGCGGTAGTAGCGGTTCATGCGGATTATTCACCTGCATCAATGGCCGTTCTTATGTCATTGATCAAGAATGGCAATATCATTGTTCCACTCAGTAACGGGTTGGAAGCCAATCGGGAGAAGTATTTGGCGATCTCGGATCCCGACTTTGTAATTGAAGCAGGAGGAACCGAGCTCGAGGTGCATAAGCGGACTGCTATCGGGCAGAAGAGCTCGCTTATATTGGGGCTTGTCGAAAAATCGACACCCGGCTTGGTGCTGTTTACTTCCGGGACTACAGGTAATCCGAAGGCTGTTCTGCACGATTTGAAGAGGTTGATGTCGAAATTCCTGAACGCCAATAAACGTTACACTACCTTGTGCTTTCTTCTATTTGATCATATCGGCGGCGTAGACACCTATTTCTATTCGCTTTTCAGCGGTGGTCTGGCTGTATTTCCGCGGACCCGGGATCCAGAGCACGTATGTCAGTTGATAGAAAGGCATCGGGTCGAGGTCTTGCCGGTTTCTCCGACTTTTCTCAACTTGGTTTTGCTCTCGGAGGCGCACAAGCGCTTTGACATGAGCTCCCTACGGATTATCACCTTCGGAGCGGAGCGGATGTCAGACTATTTGCTGAAGCGGGTAAAAGAGGAACTTGGCTCTGCTCAGCTAACGCAGAAGTATGGAATAACGGAAATAGGATCCCCAGCCTCGAAGACCCATCCTGAGGACGCATCTCTGATAAAGGTTGCGGGCGACAAGGTAGACGTAAGGGTGATTGATGGAATGTTGCACGTCCGTACCGCGACTGCCATGATCGGATATTTGAATGCCGAAAGCCCGTTCACGAATGACGGTTGGTATAACACGGGGGATGCGGTGGAGGTTCATGGGGAATATTTGCGTATTCTTGGCAGAAAATCGGATCTTATTAATGTCGGAGGCGAAAAAGTCTATCCGGCAGAGGTGGAAAGCGTTATTTCCGAATTAGACGCTGTTTTGGAGGTGGTAGTATTTGGAGAAAGGAACCCTCTTGTCGGGGAAATGGTATGCGCCCGTGTCCGGATCGTGGGTGGCGAAGACGAAAGTAGATTCGTCTCGGATTTGAAGAAGCATTGCGGCCAAAAGCTCGAAAAGCACAAGGTGCCCGTAAGGGTATATTTGACAGAGGAAAAGCTTCATAGCATGCGGTATAAAAAAATCGGCGGGAAAAGCTAGCGACGCGTTGCCGCAAACCCGCCGTGGGATACCCTTCCACAGAAGTGCGGGTGAGAAAATGTGCTTTCGGGATGTATGTTGTAACCTGTCTGTTGTGGCTAAAGCTGCGGGCAACGCGAGGGGGCTTGAAGGATCGGGGGAGGGGATGAGGGTTGCGGTGCCTCGACGGTAGCCTGAGAGCGTAGGCTCCTCTGGCCCCAGTATCAGGGATCGTAGCTTAACTGCTATTTCCGTCGGCATTCAGAGCCTCGTAATGGCAGTGGGACTGCCCGGGGGCGCGTCCCGCAAGCAGGGCCAACGTTACGGTTCCGCTTTGGCGCGAGCAGGCCGAAGGTCCTGGCCCGAGGATTTTTCTCCCCCGGGGTACTGCAGGTTAGGAGCCCAAGCGCTCAATGGCCTCCGCGAGACGCTCCGGGTCCTCGTCATCCATACGGGCGAATAGCTCGCGGGCGGCATGCTCCAGCCGGGCGATGTTGGAGCCGCGAACGATCTCCTTGATCTCGAGGAGGGAGCCGGGCTGCATGCTTAGCTCGCGCAGGCCCAGCCCCAAGAGCAAGGGAACGCAACGAGGATTTCCCGCCATCTCGCCGCACATGGAAACGGGGACACGACGGGCATGGCCAGCCTCAATGGTCATGCGAATAAGGCGCAAGATAGCCGGGTGCAAGGGGTCGTAAAGGTAGCTGACCGTGTCATCGATGCGGTCGATGGCCAGGGTGTATTGGATCAGGTCGTTGGTGCCGATGGAGAGGAAGTCCAGCCTTCGGGCAAAGGCCTTTGCCGATAGTGCAGCGGCAGGTACCTCGATCATGCCACCGACTGGCATATCGGGATCGAAGGCGATCCCCTCGGCCTCGAGCTCGCGGCGTATCTGCTCGATGATAGCGAGAACTGAGCCGAGTTCCTGCAAGCTCGACAGCATAGGGACCATGAGGCGTACGGGGCCGAAGGCAGAGGCACGCAGGATGGCCCGTAGCTGGGGACGAAACAATTCTGGCTCTTTCAGGCACAGGCGGATGGCACGCAGACCGAGGGCGGGGTTGCAAACGGGCGGGCAAAAGTGGGAGTCGGAGTCCACCTGTTTGTCCACCCCCAGGTCCAGGGTGCGAATGGTGACCGGTATACCAGCGAGTCCGCGGATCACCTCCAGGTAGGCTGCCAAGTGCTCCTCTTCGTCTGGCAGGGTGTCCCGGTTCATGTACAGGAATTCGGTTCGATAGAGTCCCACCCCGGTGGCCCCGTTGGCGCGCGCGGCAAGAGTATCTTCCGGAAGCTCGAGATTCGCCATCAGGCTCACGGATATCCCGTCCAAGCTGATCGAGGGCTCGCTTACCAAGCGCTGTAGTCGGGCTCTGCGCTCTTCGAGCACCCGCATGCGACGCCGGTAATGGTCCAGGATGACGGCGTCGACGTCCGCCATCACGATGCCTTTCTCCGCGTCGACCACAACGGTCTCGCCCTGGCGAAAGTAGCTGGTGACATTGCGCGCGCCCATGACGGCCGGAATGTTCAGGCTGCGCGCCAAAATGGCCGTGTGCGACATGGGTCCACCGTATTCGGTGACAAAGGCCGCGACTCCTCGGTGTCTAAGCACCACGGTATCGGCGGGGGAAATGTCGTGAGCGATGACGATGCAGCCGCTCAGGTCGGCATCCGCCTCCGCATCCGATGTCCGGCCGCCGAGGAGGAAGCCGAGGATATGTTGCACCACGTGGTCGACGTCGTCGCGCCGACTGCGAAGATATGGGTCTTCCATGTCCTCGAATACCTTTACGAGCCTTACCCTGTGATGCTCCAGCGCCCATTCGGCGCTGAAATACTGCTCGCGGATCAGTGCCCGCGCCGGGTCCACGAGCGCGTGGTCTTCGAGCATGAGAAGGTGCGAGTCGATGAACTCCGTAACCTTGACGGGGGTA
>Ga0055458_10000113_pt1 | contig 14765 bp, 8 predicted proteins | sample Joice_CattailNLB_FD_57687 | JGI IMG/M metagenome (GOLD analysis project Ga0055458, IMG submission 57687) | Wetland microbial communities from San Francisco Bay, California, USA, that impact long-term carbon sequestration - Joice_CattailNLB_D2 | ecosystem: Environmental > Aquatic > Marine >...
CGGCCACCCGTGCCGGGCGGGCATGTGGTACTCTCGTATAACACACTGATTTTAACAGGGATACGGCCGGCAAACTCAACGCTCGTGCTGGGTATTGGCCGGAGTTATGATCAAGGCCCAGGGTTGCCTTGGTCACGGGGGCGACCGGTGCTATCGGAAAGGCCATCGCCAAGCGGATCGCCTCCCGCCCTGGGTTCGAAGTGGTCCTTATCTGCCACGATCGTCCGCTTCGAGCTCGCCGACCTCGGTCGGCGAGTGTCCATCGCGGCCCTCGCCGAGCGCTGGAGCGGCCGGGTCCAAGTGCTCGTGAACAATGCCGCGATCACGCCCCGCCGACGCGAGGAGACACCCGAGGGCATCGAGCGGCAATTCGCCACCAACGTACTCGGCTACTTCTGGATGATCACCGCTTTCCGGAATCATCTGAGCAGATCGGCATCCGCGCGCATCGTCAACGTGGCGAGCTACTGGGCGGGAGGGCTGGACCTCGAGGATCTGGAGCTCAAGCGCCGCGGGCACCCGTTGCACCCGCCCACAGCGCGTCATAAAGCCCGGTCGAGCGCATGACGGGGCGGGTGATCGCCTCGCACAGGCGCTGCTCGGAAGCGAGCAGCCACACCCGCTTCCTGGCGCGGGTGATGCCGGTATAGACGAGCTCCCTGGTCAGGACGCGGCTGTCGGCGTCGGGCAGGATCAGCAGCACCTCGTCGAATTCCGAGCCCTGGCTCTTGTGGACGGTCATGGCGTAGACTGTCTCGTGCGGCGGGAGACGCGACGGAAGGATGCGCCGAATACCCTCGGCGGTCGAAAAGTACACCCGCAAGGCACCGCGGTTGTGGGGATCGGCCAGGACCAGCCCCACCTCACCGTTGTAGAGCCTGAGCGCATGGTCATTCGCGGTGAGGATGACCGGACGCCCGACGTAGATATCGCGGTCGCGACGGATCACGCCTGCCGCTTGAAGAGCCTGCTCCATCCGCTCGTTCAGGCGCCCTACCCCTTGGGGTCCGGAACGCAGGGCGCAAAGGACGCGGATCCTGTTCAGTGCCGAGAGCGCCGTCTCGGGATTCGGGCCGGCAACCACCTCGCGATAGGCGGGAACAATCCTCTGCGCGATCAGCTCAGAGAGGACACGGGTGCTCGGCGGCTGGAGGGTCACGTCCGGAAAACCGTCGTCCGCCAGGATTGCAACGCTCGCATCGGACTGGCCGTGGTTCACGGCCCGGGCCAGTGCCCCGATGCCGCTGTCCTCGCCGAAGCGCCAGCTCCTGCGCAGGGTGACGATGTGGTCCGCGATCGCGGGGCCTCGCTGAGCCGACGGCTCCAGCCTGTCGCCAGCGACCTCCGCCACCGCTGCACAGAGCTCGGGCGAATAGGCCGGCGCCTTGCCCCGCCCGCAGATATCGCCCAGCACCATCCCCGCCTCCACCGACGACAACTGGTCCTTGTCCCCGAGCAGAATCAGCCGCGCAACCGCGGGCAGGGCCGCAAGCAGGCGCGACATCAGGGGCAGGTCCACCATCGAGGCCTCGTCGACGACCAGGACGTCCAAATGCAAGGGGGCGTCCGGACCATGGCGGGGATTGGCACGCCCGGGACGGAAGCCGAGGAGGCGGTGCAGGGTAATGGCCTGCTCCGGGATGCGGACGGCGATCCGCTCTGGCAACGCCAGATCCTCCTTGGCGCCGCGGATGGATTCCGAGAGACGGGCCGCGGCCTTGCCGGTCGGGGCCGCCAGGGCGACCCGCAGGGTTGCGCCCCCCTTCTGTTCCGCCAGAAGCGCGAGGATCGAGGTGACGGTGTGGGTCTTGCCAGTGCCGGGTCCTCCGGAAATCACACAAAGCGGCCGTAGCACCGCCATCGCGGCTGCGACTCTTTGCCAGTCGATCTTGCCGGTGGCCGGGAACAGGCGAGCGATTCCCTCTCGCAGCCGAGCGCGATCGACATCGCGAGTCCAGGTCCTGGAGCGGGCGCTCAGGGCATCGGCCAATACCTGCTCGAAGTGCCAATAGCGCCCCAGGTAGAGCCGGCCCTTGTCGTCGAGTACGAGGGGCGTACGCTCGCCGGGTGCTCCGACGACGGATCGCTTGCGCAGCGCCTCGGCCCACTCCTGCGCCCGCGGAGGCCGCGGCCCGCCCGCGGGTCCTTCCGCCCGGAACAGGAGAAGCTCGTCGCAACTGCCGAGATCCAGGCAGACATCACCCTCGCCGACCCGATGACTGGCCAGCGCTGCGGCCAGCAGCAGCTCGGGGGCATCGCCGCCAACCATTGTCTCCAGGCGCTGCGCGAGCTGCAGATCCACCGTCCGCAAGGCACCCAAGCTCACCGCTTTCTGCAACAATTTCCACATCTTCACGAATGTGCCAAGTCTCGTATGCAGGGCACGACGAGCCCATTGGGGGACGCTCTGCGACCGGGACCGCCGGCATCTTGCCGGCATCTGCGCGCGGCGCAGAAATGGCCCAGCCCCTTGCCACCGGGACGAAAGCCACCTGTCGATGGCTTGCCGGAGAGACGCCGGCGTCCCCAAGAAAACGTCGCCTTCTCGTCGATCCGAGGCACCGCCCCTTCAGGCATATCCAGGTTGCTTCCGAGCCCCCGCGAATAGCCCATCGAGGGCGTCGATCAGCTCGAGGCTCGGCCGGTCGCACCAGACGCCGCAGCTCGACCCCAGGTGGGGACGCATCCCGCGCAGGAACAGGTAGTAGACACCACCGAAGTGGCGCTCGTAGTCGTAGCCGGGCAGCCGCCACCCCAGGAACCGATGCACGGCCAGGGTGTAGATCAGGTACTGCAGGTCGTAGTGGTGGTGACGGATGGCATCGCGCAGACCCTCGCGCTCGTAGGCCGGGAGCCTGGTTCCCAGCCGGTTGGACTTGTAGTCGACGATATAGAAGCGTCCGTCCCGGCGGAATACCAAATCGATGAAGCCATGCATCAGTCCGCGCAGGGGCTCGAAGCCGAGACCGTCTGCGCTGCCCGCGTGATCGGCAGAGAGCGCCAGAACGCGACGCAACGCACCCGGGTCCAGCCCGGCGACCGGAAAATGGAATTCCAGCTCGGCGATGCGATCGGCGGCGGCGACATCGCGCAGGCGCAGCGTCCCAGATTCGTCCAGTCCGGTGTCGAGGACGTTGGTCACCAGCGCCTCGGCCACTGGAGCCCAGTCCCTGTCGTCTTCGCCGGCCGCGGTCCGACCGACACCCAGCCCACCGTAGCGCTCCAAGAGGCTCCGGACCACGCCGGTCAGCGTCTCGCCCCTAGCGCGGGGAAAGTCCAGGTTTTCGAAAACCTCATGCAGGAAGTGTCCGGCATGGGTGCCGGCCGGAAGCTCGAACAGAGGATCGGACGCAATCGGTGTCTCGGCCTCCGGGTCCGCCACCAACGGCACGGTCGTGGTGTCATAGTCCGGGCGCTCGGTGTCGTCGCCCCGCACCAGGGCGGAGTAGCTAGTCACCCGCCAGCTCGCATCGATGACCGAGGAAAACACCGCGGGTCGCAACCGATCGCGATCGACCGGCGACCCGGCCCAGTGCTCCCCGGTGGGCGCGGGCAGGTCGCGAACCTCGATGGCGCTGGGGGCCCGCCGGGCCAGAGCCTCGAGGTCGGCGCGTATCTCCGCCTCCGAGAGGCGCTGCATCCCGCTCGCAGGGGTCGCGCTCTCCGGGTCCCGGTGCAGCAGGTAGGCCAAGGCCGCGTCCTGGATGCCGTTGACCTTGCCCCAGCAGAGAACGCAGAATCGGGCCGCCCTGGTAACCCCCACGTAGAGCAGGCGCAGCCGCTCGGCGAGCTGCTCCGTGCGCTCCAGGGCGCGGTGCTCCCGCTCATGGTCGGAGCCCAGGTCTAGGCACGCCATCTTGTCCTCCGGGGCGTGGAAGAAGACGGCTGGGGAGCGCCTCGACTGCTTGAAATGGCTCCAGGGAAAGGGGATAAAGACCAGCGGGTACTCCAGTCCCTTGCTCTTGTGCAGGGTGATCACCTTGACCAGGCCCTCGTCGCTCTCCAGGCGCAGCTGCCGGCCCTCGTCCCGCCCATCCCCCGCTCGCTGGTCGGCCAGCCAGCGCAGCAGCCCATCCTGACCGGGATGCTCGCCGGATGCCAGCTGCAGCAGCTCCAGCAGCTGCAGCAGGTTGGTCAGGCGCCGCTCGCCATCGGGCCGACCCAGCAGCCGCGCCGGGATCTGCTCGGCGGCGAGCAGCTCCTGCATCGCGACCATGAGCCCCTGGCTTCGCCAGCGTTCCGCATAGGACTGGAACCTGGACAGCAATCCTTCCCAGGCGAGCTCATCGGCAGCGAGCCGCTCCAGCTCCGAGGCATCGTGCCCGAGCAGAGAGGTCGCCAATGCCGCGCGGACACGCCCCTCGTCGTGGATGTCCGCCAGTGCCCCCAGCAGGGTGGCGAGCTCTTCGGCGTCCTCGGTGGCGAGCACGCTTTCCTGGCTCAGACTCACGCTGGCGATGCCACAGCCGCGCAGAGCCTGCTGGACCAGGTCTCCTTCACGATGGGTGCGTACCAGCAGGGCGATGTCGCCGGGCTGCAAGGCCCTGTCCCCGATGGTCACCCTGTCCTCGACGGCAAGATTCAAGAGGGCCGCGATGTGCTCGGCGCAGGCCCGGGCCGCCTCCTCGAGGGCCGCATCGTTGCGGATAAAGCCCGGCGGCTTCGTGGTCCGATTCTCCTCGGTGACCTGGATCATCCAAAACTGCAGGGGCACGGGCTCGACGCCATCGATCCGCAGCGGCTTCTCGTCCGCTGCCAGGCTCGGATCAACGGGGTCGAATCCTATGTATGGCTCGTAGATGAAGGGTGCATGGGCGGTGCCGAACAGGCAGTTGACGGCATCGATCAGCCGCGAGCCCGAGCGCCAATTGACGCCGAGACCGTACTGGCTGCCCTCCCGGTCGCTGTCGTCCCGCGCCCGCATGTAGGTGAAGATGTCCGCGCCACGGAAGGCATAGATCGCCTGCTTGGGATCACCGATGAGAAAGAGTCCGCAATCCGGCTTGCCGCCGTAGACGCGGCGAAAGATGCGGTACTGCTGCGGATCCGTGTCCTGGAACTCGTCGATCAGCGCCACCGGATAGCGCTCCCGTATGGCGGCCGCAAGGACATCTCCCCCCGCTGCGGCCAGGGCCAGGTCGAGCCGTCGTAGCAGGTCGTCGTAGTACACCAATCCCTCGTCCCGCTTGCGGCGATCCAGGGCCTGGCGTACGAACTGCCTGGCCGATATCAGGAACCAGGCCTTGGCACGGACACGGACCCGATCCAGCAGATCCCCATAGCGCCCGCACAGGTCGAAGAAAAGGTGTGCCGGGGGAGTCTGACCATCCTTGGTGCCGCGCTCCAGTCCGTCTGGCGTCAGACGCTCGAAGCCGTCGGGCGGCGCATCGGGAGGCTCGGTTGCAAAGATCAGCGCCTCGGCGGCTCCGATGGCCTTCGCCACCATATTCTTGTTGTAGGACTGGCGCTTCAGCGCGGGACTGCTTCTCAAGATATCCTTGATAGCGTCGCCGTCGTCGCGCCAGAGCTCGCATAGCTGCTCGAAGACCCCGGTCAGATCCAGACGTGCCTCTTCGAGGGCCGTCTCATCCACTTGGGGCAGCAACCGCACGTCCTCCAGCGCCAGGGAAGGCTCCAGGTCCCGGAGCAGGGCTTGGGGGGTCGTCCACTGTCCGCGCACCCACGCCGCCTCTTCCGGCGTCGCGCCGGCGACCCGGATTCGCCAGAAGTCCTCGATGGCCCTGGCGCGCAACCGGGCCTCATCGGTAATGAATTCCGCGTCGAAGGTCGTGCCGCTCTCGAAGGCGTTGTCGCGCAGCATGCGCAGACAGAAACCATGGATGGTGTGGATCGCCGCCTCGTCCATGCGGGCCAAGGCGTCTGTCAACAAGATGCGGGCCGCATCCCGGTCCGGCAGGGTGAGCAGCAAATCGGCGAGGGTCGAATCGCACTCGCGCCGAGCCCCGATGTCGCCCTGGAGCCGATCCAGGGCCTCGACGAGCCGCTTGCGTATGCGCTCGCGCAACTCCTCGGTGGCGGCATCCGTGAAGGTCACCACCAAGATGCGGTCCGGGTCCAGGCGTCTTTCCAGCAGCAGACGCAGGTACAGGGTGGCGATGCTGTATGTCTTGCCGGTGCCGGCGCTGGCTTCGATCAGGGCCAGGCCGCGCAGCGGGATCTTCAGGGGATTCAAAGGGATCATCGCCCTATCCCGGATATCTCTCTCCACGGGGATGACGGAGCTCCGTGCTCTCTCTTCGCAGCTCCGATTTTCAATTCCAAAACCTGCCGTGCTTCTCGGCCTCACCCTTGGTCGGACGGAAAAGGCTCCCGACCGTAGAGCTCTGTCAGACCCTTGAGATCCGATGCCAACGCCGAGTCCAGGTCGTTGTCCCGAAAGCGCCAAGACCAGTTTCCATAGGCATTTCCCGGCCGATTCATGCAGGCTTCGGCCCCTAGGCCCAGCAGGTCCTGGAACGGGAAGATGGCATAACGCGCCACGGACGCCAATGCGCAGCGGATGAAATCCCGGTTGATCTCGGATCCATCGGTGCCGAGATAGGCGCGCACCCATGCGCGGGTGGACTCCGGCTTCTGCGCCCACCATCCCAGAACCGTATTGTTGTCGTGAGTACCCGTATAGACCGCGAGGTCGTAACGATGGTTGTGAGGCAGGTAGTCGGAAACGCCGAAGCCGTCCTCCGCCAACTCGAAAGCGAATTGAAGTATGGCCATCCCGGGCAGTCCGAGCCGGTCCCGCAGCTCCGTCACATCCTCTGTGATCACGCCGAGATCTTCCGCGATCAGGGGCAAATCTTCGCCGAGGACCTCCCGAATGACTTTGAACAAGTCCATCCCCGGACCGGGGGCCCATCGCCCCTTTTCGGCCGTCGGCTCCTGGGCGGGGATTTCCCAGAAACCCGCAAAACCGCGGAAATGATCGATTCGCACCAGGTCCACGAGACCCAGCACCGCCCGCAGGCGCTCGACCCAAAAAGGGTAGCCCTCGGCGGCGAGCCTGTCCCAACGGTAAAGCGGATTACCCCAGCGCTGGCCGGTTGCGCTGAAATAATCGGGAGGCACGCCAGCCACCTGGGTCGGACGACCGTCACCATCGAGCCGAAACCATTTCGGATGCCCCCAGACCTCGCTGCTGTCGTGTGCGACAAAGATGGGAACGTCACCAATCAGGCGGATTCCTCGCCGATTTGCATATTCGCGAAGCGGCTTCCACTGGCGAAAAAAGACGAATTGAACGAAACGGTGAAAATCCAGCTCTCCCGCGTGCGCCCGGCCCCAGCGGTCCATAGCACCCCGCTTACGCAGCTTGAATTCGCCGCCCCACTCGGTCCAGGGACGACCCTCATGGAAATCTTTCAGGGCTGCAAAGAGCACATAATCGTCCAGCCAGCTCCGGTGGCATCGGCAAAAGGCCGAAAATTCGGCCGCATGGCTCGGCGATCCCAGGCGCGTAAAGCGCCGGAAGGCCTTTTGGAGCAACTGCGCCTTCCATTGCCCGACCAGGCCGAAATCAACGCTATCGGCAGGGAAAGCAGGTACCTCCAGGTCACCTGCCTCCAGCCACCCCTCCCGAGCGAGCAGCTCCGGACTGATCAGCAGCGGATTGCCGGCGAGCGCCGACAGACATTGATAGGGGGAGTCACCATAGCCGGTGGGTCCGAGTGGGAGTATCTGCCACAGACCCTGCCCGGCCGCCTCGAGAAAGTCGAGGAATCGAAACGCCGACGGGCCCATATCTCCGATACCGAAGGGTCCGGGAAGCGAGGTGGGGTGAAGCAGGATGCCGCTGGCGCGATGCAATGGGGTCACTCACTCGATAATGGATCGAAGAAGACGCTGATTATTGGCCATCCCGGCCAAAATCAACACGGCGTTCATTGACTGCATAGCATAGGATTGCCAGCGCAAAAAGCACTACCGCAGCAATATGGGCGCCCTGCACACTCATGTTTTCTCTGTATTGGGCCCTCAGAGCCGGCGACGAATCCAACGCTGCTACATGCCGCTCCCCACACAGGTTTCTTCACAAGCATCCAAGGTCGCGAAGGGAACATGTCCCTCGCACCCCCCATAGTGGAAGGGGCGGCACCTGTCATAGCGATAATCATAGAAGTAGCGCAGCACATGTGCTTTGCAGGGACCGGGATCCGGCTGATCCAGGCAGCGCACAGGAAGGTCGTTTTCCGTCGGAAGCTCCCCGCCGCCGCACCCGCCGAAGAAAGGCGTCGCCGTTGCAAATAGAGTCACCCATAAAACGCGCATGGCACTTCCAATTTCGAAAGACTGTTGGATCCGACTGTTTCTACTGTACCGCCCCATTGTATCGGCTACCCCTTTCCGATCTAAGCCGCAGCATCGTCGCGACTCTCAGTCGCAGCCCCTCCCTGCAGCCACAGGACTTGATAAGGCGCAAGCTGAAGCCGACCGAGCTCCGCGCCCGGAGCAGTCCAGCCCTGGATGAGCTCGCTCAACTGCTGCTGCCCGAAGCCGCGGCCGAGTCGGGCCGCGTCGACTTCGAGGGGCTCGGCCGTCAAATTGGCCAGGGCCCATATTCGCTCGGAGCCGCCGGGCGCCGTGCGCTCGATGCCGAAGAGTCCCGGTGGCAGCTCGATTGCCCGCTGGGGACCATCGGGATGAAATGCCGCGTGCTCACGCCGGATCCCGAGCAAGCGCCGGTACGCCGCCAAGACCCGGGTCGCCGGCTGGGTCGGATTGCCGAGCAGGTCATCCAGCTCCGCCAATCCCCATTTCTGGCGGTTGATGGTACGCGCACGACCGGTCTCCTGGACCCCCGCCAGCCAGTTCGAAGCCCCGATAAGGCTGTTGAAATAGATTCCGGGGATCCCCTGCAGGCTCAACATGATGGTCTGGGAGCACAGAAACCGGGAAATGCCCAAGTCGCTGTCGCAGCGCCCCGGATCACCCAGGGCGTCGAAAAAGGTAATGTTCAGCTCGTAGGGCGTCTGGGACCCGTCCGGATTCTCACGCCTGGAGACATGCCCACCCTTCTGCTCTACGCGCGCTACCAAAGCACAGAGCTCTTCGTCGGGCAATAGCCCCTCCAAGGGTCGCACCCCGATTCCGTCGTGCGAGGCGGTGAAGTTGACGAAGGTGCAGCCCGGAGGCGGCGCCTGGAGTCCGGCGATCCAATCCGTGAGATACGAGGACTTCCCGGTCTCGAGCGCATGCAGCAACAGCGGCGGGAGGCTGAACTGGTAGACCATGTGGGCCTCTTCTCCGGCACCGAAATAACTGACGTTCTCCTCGTGGGGGACGTTGGCCTCCGTGAGCAGGATGATCCCCGGTGCCAACAGGTCCAGCAAATCGCGCATGACCTTGACCACCAGGTGTGTTTGCTCCAAATGCACGCAACTGGTGCCGATCTCCTTCCACAGGTACGCGATGGCATCCAGACGAACGATGCGGGCGCCGTGGTGGACGTAGAACAGCAGGATGTCCAGGAATTCGAACAGCACGTCCGGGTTGCGGAAATCCAGGTCGACCTGATCGTGGCTGAAGGTCGCCCAAACCAGCCGCTCGCCGGAAGGCGTCTGCACGGGTCGCAGCAGCGGCGAGGTGCGGGGACGGGTGACGGAGCTGAGATCGGTTCCGAGGTCCACCTCGATGAAATAGTGGCGCTCGGGGGCAATGCCGTTGGCGAAGCTTCGGAACCAGTTGCTCTTGCTGGAGACATGGTTGATGACCAGATCCACCATCAGGCGGTACCGGTCGCCGGCGCTCAAGGCCCGGATATCTTCCCAGTCCCCCAACCCCGGATCGACCTGACGGTAATCGATGACCGAAAAACCATCGTCCGAGCTGTAAGGGAAGAAGGGCAGCACATGCACCGCAGAAACCGCCTCGCCCAAGCGGTTCTCGACGAAGTGCAACAACGAGCGCAGAGGCGGCTCCCCTTCGGCCCGCACCATGTCCCCGTAGGTGATGAGCACGACGTCACGCTCATCCCAGAGAGTACGATCCCGGTGCTCGTCCGGGCAGGTGCCCACGCCGTAACGGCCCACCAGCAGCTCGATCCGGTTCATGATTTGGGACAGCTTCTCGGGTCCGTAAAGCTGTGCCAAATGCGCTTCGAGGCGTTGGTATACGGCGCGATCGACGACCAGCATGGATCACTCCGTCAGGTTGCGGATGTTGATGACGATTTGGCGCAGACTATCCCGCAGCACCCGGTAGCTGAAATAGCGACTGGCTATCCGGTAGTTGTGCTCCACCAGCCGCGCCCGGTAGCCCGAATCGTCGAGGATGCGCTTGGTCTCATCCACCAGATCGCGGTCGATGAAACCCTCGATCGTCGGCAGGGTGATTCCCTTGGGCTCGATGTCGCGGCTGTAGACCGAGTAGTTTCCGATGATCACCGGCTTGCGAAAGTAGATGGCCTCCAGCAGGGCGTTGCCGAAGCCCTCGTAGAGGCTGGGAAAGGTCACCAGATCGGCATGGGGATAGAGGTCTTTCAGAATATAGATCTTCTCCCTGTCACCATTGAGCTGGCGGCGGTCCGCCACCCGGTCGCCGAACATGACCAGTTGCACACCCTCGTCCTGTGCCAGCTCGCGGATTTCCTCGCTGTATCCGAGCCCCTCGTCCCCGGCCGCATGGGAGATCACCAGCTTGCAGCGCGGATCCTTGGGCCGCCGCACCAGGTGGATGGCATGCTCGATTCCTTTGCGAGGGACCACGCGGGTCGGCTGCAGGATCAGCAGATCACCCGGGGCCAGGCCCATCTGCTCGCGCACGTCGGCCGCATAGTCGTCGATCGGTCCCGGCGGATTCTCGTAGTCGAGCACGTTGGGGATGAGCACACTGGAGATTCCCTTGCGCCATCCGAGCTGATCCTTGGCCGCCTGGTTGATCACCACGTGCTGCAGGTGGGGAATCCGCGGCGGGAAGGCCATCTCCAGATAGTCCTCGACGGCGGAGATCTGGAACCGCTGGCGCTCCCAGTGGAAGTCGTGATGATGGGCGATCGCCGGCATCTGGGTCTCGAGCAGGAACTCCGTCACCGCCACGCCGAGCGGGATGTGCATGGGAATGGTGAGCACGTTCTGCAAGATCAGGATATCCAGATCGAACCTTTCCCGGTAATCGTAGAGCGTGCCCTTGAGGTATTCGGCCAGCGCGCGTATCCGTTGGCTGGCCCTCTGGCCGCGGACGGTACGGTTCCAGAGCTGCTCGTTGATCCAGAGATTCTCCGAATGCCCGAAGAAGGCCTCGGGGACACACATGCTCACGGCCGGGTCTCGGTCCAGCCTGCCCCCGTACCAATAGCTCACGTGCTGGTCTTGCCACAGCACCTCCGCCCACTTCGCCGCCTCCAGGGAGACGCCATCGGTACCTGCAAATCGAGTCGAGACGAAGCCGATGTTTTCGGGCGTTTTCATGATCGCGCCAAAGCCGTCTATAATCGGCCGCAACCCCTCCGCAGTCCCTAAGGCGATTTCTGTCAAAGAACATACTGCCTCTTGCTTGTCTTTTCGTCCGTCTTCTGTGTCGCGATAACAGTTACATAGCCCGGCTATGCGCCTGTTCTCGCTTCTTGAAGACGAACGAAAATCCGGCGCAATCTGGTACGTTCTTTCCCGGCGATCGCCTAAGAATTCGGATCGTTCGATTATATGCGCGTCAGCGCACGGTAATCGGCGGTTTTTTCAGACGCGACTTTCGACACGACAGGAGTCGACATCCGTCCGATCAACTGAATAGAATAACTATTCCGCCTCGTTGCGCCTTGCCAGACACCACGCGAGACGTACCCCAAGGGCCGTCCAACTGCTGTTTCTAGGATCATGGGACCGAGCGTTTTTTTCGCTCGTTCGAGGCGAATCGTGGACCTATTTATCGAAGTCGAGTGGAACATCTGGTCGGTATCCGCGGTTTCGCAGTAGAACCGTCGAAGGTCGGACAGACTCCCGAATGCGCATCCTCATCGGTCACTTCCACCTGCAGACGGGGGGCGTCACTCGTGTGATCGAGCATGCATCCGCGGCGCTCAGCCGTTCCGGTCACCGCGTGCTGGTCATCGCCGGGGAGCCGCCCCAGCAACCCCTGCCGGAGGGTGTGGGCTTCGCCCCGCTACCGGCCCTCGCCTACGAGGAGCGCCGGCCTGCACAGGAACCGCTGGAGCTCGCGGCGGCTCTTGTGAAAACCGCCCGGGAGTACTTCGGGGACCTGCCGGACCTCTGGCACGTCCACAATCATTGTTTAGGGAAGAACCTGGCCCTCCCCGGTGCCCTGGTCGCGCTTGCGCGGCAGAGTCAGCGCCTGCTGCTGCAACCCCATGATTTCGCGGAAGATGGCCGCCCTGCCCTCTACGCTAGGCTGCTCGCGCAGATCGCCGACGGTGACGGATCGCGTTTGTCCTCCCTCCTCTACCCCCAGGCCGGCCACCTCCATTACGCGGTGCTCACGGACCGCGATCGTGGCTTTCTGGCCGCCGCGGGCATTCCTTCCCAACGGCTACACTTGTTGCCGAACGCCGTGAGCCTGCCCGCACAAACGACCGGGTCCGCCGATTTTTTTCCCGGGCGCAGGCTTTGGCTCTACCCTACCCGCGCCATCCGGCGGAAGAACCTGGGCGAGTTGTTGCTCTGGTCGATGCTCGCCGAGGAGGAGGACCTGTTCGCGGCTACCCAGGCGCCTCAAAATCCGGACGAACAGCCCCGCTACCGACGGTGGGTGGCGCTGACCCGGGAGCTTGGGCTGCCACTCGAGCTCGGGCTGGGAAACCGGATCGATGACTTCCCCGCGCTCGTCGCCTCGGCTCACGCCCTCATCAGCACCAGCATCGCGGAGGGCTTCGGCTTCGCCTTCCTCGAGCCTTGGCTGGTAGGGCGCCCTCTCGTCGGCCGTGACCTGCCGGAGATCACCCGCGACTTCGCCGCCGCCGGGCTCGATCTGAGGGCTCTGTACGAGCGTCTGGAGGTGCCCTTGGACTGGCTTGACCGAGACCGATTGCGCATGGCCATGGGCCGGGCACTGGGCAACATCATGACCGCCTACGGTCGCGAGGCGACGCCCGCGGACATGGAGCGGCTGTGGGCAAGTGTGGTGCGCGAAGGGCGGGTCGATTTCGGACGCCTGGACGAGACGGCACAGACGGAAGTCATCCGACACCTCGCGACCGACGCCCGAAGCAGCGCGTATCTGCGACCTCCGCGATTGGGCGCCAACGTTTCCGCAGATCTCATCGCACACAATCGGTCGATAACGGCGCGGGACTACTCCCTCGCCGGATATGGCTGCCGTCTCGAAGGCATCTATCATTCGCTGTTGGCAGCGCCCATCGATCCCGTCCTCGACGCCGCCGATGGAGGTGCCCTGCTCGATCGGTTCCTGACCCCGGAGCGTCTCTTCCTCCTTCGAGCCTGATACCGATCATGTCCCGACCTTCGAGCAAAAAAGGCTTGCCGCACCTCATCCGCTCGCTCTGCACCCCCTTGGAGCCCCAACCCACGGACGCGGTCGCCGACATCGCTCCCCTGACGGGCATCCGAGCGGTGCTCTTCGACGTATACGGGACCCTCGTGATCTCCGCATCCGGCGACATCGGCCTCGCCGGCAAGCAGGACACGGCAGGCGCATTTGCGGCGGCCCTTGACGCCGCGGGCGTACAGGCCCCGGCCGGCACGGGTCCCGCTTCCCTCGTGCAAGCCATCCGCGCCTTTCACGCCGAGCGCAAGGCGGCGGGAGTCCAGTTCCCGGAGGTGGACATCCTCCAGATCTGGAGGCAAGTGCTCCACACGCGGAAAGATCCCCGCCATCTGGCGGTCGAGTACGAGTGCCGGGTCAACCCGGTTTGGCCCATGCCGGGTCTGGCCGACCTGTTGAACAACCTGCGCTCGCGGGGCCTGGTGCTGGGTATCGTCTCCAACGCCCAGTTCTACACGCCCCTGATGCTGGAAGCATTTCTCGGCGCCTCCCTCGCCGACCTGGGCCTCGACGCAGAGTGTTGCGCCTGGTCGTATCGCCTGTTGGAGGCCAAGCCCTCCATACGCATCTACGAGGAAGCCCTGGCCGGTCTGGATCGGGTCCATGGCATAGAATCGGGGAAGGTGCTCTACGTCGGCAACGACATGCGCAACGACATTTGGCCGGCGTCCGTCGTCGGTTGCCGCACCGCCCTTTTCGCCGGTGACGCTCGCTCCTTTCGCCTGCGCGAAGACGACCCGCTCTGCACCAGCGTGATCCCGGACCGCATCGTCACCGACCTGCGTCAGATCAGCGACGACGTCCTATCCTGAGCCGGCATTGCCGCGTACAGGGAGCAGGCAAAGAGCAACAGCGGCACGGTCGCGACCGCGCCACAGCCGTCCTCCGAGCGCACGCCGAGATCCAGGAACGGCCGCGCCTGCATTGCCTCAAGCAGGACCCGATGGCGAGGCTCCCCGGAACAGTGAGAAAAGAAAAACCAGGTCTGCGCGCCCGAGCACAGACGCGCGGCGGCAGTCGGCCGTACCGGGACGGATGTGCAGACCGAGAACTTCTCCGAAGGGCCCCGGATCCTTGGCCGTGCCCAGATTGATCACCTCCAGCCGCGCCCCGATCTCGCGGGCCAGCAGGCTGACGGCGAATCTGCCACCGGCGATGTTTCGGGTACGAACGAGGGGTAACAGGCAGCCCGATTCGCCCGCGCTCAAGCATTGGCGCCGCCCTCCCGCGAGCCCCCGTCAAACTCCCTGCCTCGTGGGATCGAGCAACCCCCATAGCTTGCCGGTATCCAGGTGCTG
>Ga0055458_10000121_pt1 | contig 14448 bp, 14 predicted proteins | sample Joice_CattailNLB_FD_57687 | JGI IMG/M metagenome (GOLD analysis project Ga0055458, IMG submission 57687) | Wetland microbial communities from San Francisco Bay, California, USA, that impact long-term carbon sequestration - Joice_CattailNLB_D2 | ecosystem: Environmental > Aquatic > Marine >...
CGCATGATGCCTGCCGAGTCACGACCGAGGCCGAGCTCCTTCTCGGAACACAGCATGCCGTTGCTGATCTCGCCGCGGATCTTCCGCCGCTCGATCCTGAACCCGCCGGGCAGGATGCCGCCCGCCGGGATGAACGGGTACAGCCCCTGCTCGTCGATGAGCGGAGCTCCGCACACGACATCGAGCACTTCGCCCGTCCCCGCGTCGACCCGGCAGAGCGACAGCCGATCCGCATCCGGGTGCCTCCGGACCTCGAGGACGCGAGCCACGACGACATCGTCCAGGCCCGTGCCGACGGGCTCCACCCGATCGACCGGAACGGCGCGGGAGCTCAGCGAGGCAGCCAGCTCCTCGGCGGTGCCCTCGATCGTGGGGGCCAGCGATTGCAGCCACTTCACGCTCAGGTCCATCAGGCGAACTGCTCCAGGAAGCCGACGTCCGCTTCGTACAGCACGCGGATGTCCGGGATGCCGTACCGCAGCATGGCGATCCTGGCCGGTCCCATGCCGAAAGCGTACCCGGTGTAGCGCTCGGGATCGTAGCCCACCGCCTCGAAAACCGCTGGATTCACCATTCCGCTGCCCATGATCTCGATCCAGCCGGTGCGCTTGCAGACGGCGCATCCCGAGCCTTCGCAGATCATGCAGCTGACGTCCACCTCGGCGGACGGCTCCGTGAACGGGAAGTAGGACGGGCGGAACCGGGTGCGCGTGGAGGCGCCGAAGAAGCGGTGCACAAAGTAATCGATGGCTGCCCGGAACTCGATGAAATCGATCCCCTCGTCGACCGCGAGCCCCTCGACCTGCTCGAAAGCCGGAGCGTGCGACGCGTCGTACGGGTCCCGTCGAAACGCCATTCCTGGAGCGAGGATCCGCACGGGTGGATCGTGCTCCATCATCACTCGGGCCTGCACGGGCGACGTGTGCGTCCTCAGAAGGACTCCCTCGTCCAGGTAGAACGTGTCGTGCATGTCCGCCGCCGGGTGGTCCAGCGGGATGTTGAGCGCCGTGAAGTTGTGCCAGTCCGTCTCGACTTCAGGACCCGCTGCGCGCGTGAAGCCCAGTTCCTTGAAGATGTCGCAGATCTCGTCGATGACGATGGAGACCGGGTGCACTCCACCGCGCCACGGTCGCCGGCCCGGCATCGTCAGGTCGACCGGCGCGACTTCGCTTCGATCGGCGAGTGAAGCCAGCTGGTCGGCCCTGATCCGGATCGAGGTCTCAAGCGTCTCCTTGACCTCGTTGGCGACCTTCCCTGCCTCCGGACGCTCCTCGGGAGGCACACTCCGCAGACCCGACAGAGCGCGGGAGAGGAGACCCTTTCGTCCCAGGAAGCGGACGCGTGCCTTCTCCAGAGACTCGGCGTCGGCCGCCCCGTCGATCGCAGCGAGAGCGTCCTTCCGGATGGTCTCGAGCGTCTCTCGCAGGTTGACCGGCTCGTCCTTCGAACTCAATGCGCGTGCTCTTTCGCCAGCTTCGCCAGCTCCGCGAAGGCGTCGGGCTCCCGTACCGCCAGATCGGCCAGTGCCTTGCGATCGAGGTCGACCCCCGCATTGCGGAGACCGGAGATGAAGCGCGAATAGGACAGGTCGTGCTCCCGGCTCGCCGCGTTGATCCGCGCGATCCACAGTCGACGGAAATCACGCTTGCGCCGCCTGCGGTCGCGGTACGAGTAGGCCCACCCCCGCTCCACGGCGTTCTTCGCCGTACGGTACAGCTTGGAGCGAGCGCCGAACTGACCGCGCGCCTGCTTCAGCACTTTCTTCTTCCGCTTGTTTCGCGCGACGCTCGTCGTCACACGCGCCATATCGATACCCTCTTCTTTCTATCCCGTGCTTCCATAAACCCGTTCGGGACTCTCGCTCGAGCGATCGTCCGACATGTCGTTCGCTCAGCCTCCCAGCAGTCTACGCACCCTGCTCTCGTCAGCCTTCGAGACGAGCGTCTTCTTTCGGAGATTCCGCTTTCTCTTCGGGCTCTTCTTGGTCAGGATGTGACTGTGAAACGCCTTGTTGCGACGGAACTTCCCTGATCCGGTCTTGCGGAATCGCTTGGCCGCTGACCGGTTGGTCTTCTGCTTCGGCATGCTCGCCTTCCCTTTCTGACTAGCCCTTCGGACCGATGAGCATCGTCATGGTCCGACCTTCCTTGCGTATGTCCGACTCGACGTTGCCGAGTTCCTCGAGTTCTCCCTTGACGCGCTCGAGGACTCGGACGCCGAGTTCGGGATGTGTCATTTCCCGTCCCCGGAAGCGGAGCGTGAACTTGACCTTGTCGCCATCCTCGAGGAACCTCCTGGCGTGCCGGAGCTTGAAGCCGAAGTCGTGATCCTCGATCTTCGGCCGCATCTTGATCTCCTTCACGTGGATGACGTGCTGCTTCTTCTTCGCCTCTCGTGCCTTTCGCGCCTGCTCGTACTTGAACTTCCCGTAATCCATGATCCTGCAGACGGGAGGACGCGAGTTCGGCGCCACCTCGACCAGGTCCAAACCCTGCTCCGCGGCGATCGATCGTGCCTCGTCGGTGGAAACGATGCCCACCTGCTCTCCGTCCGCGTCGATCAGGCGGACCGGGCTGATGCGAATCCTGTCGTTTACGCGCAGCTCTTCTTGGCTCACTTCACCTCTTCCAGGGCCTTGTGCATCCGTCACCGATCCGCCGGGCCCGCGGCGAAGCGACGACCACGAAAAACGCCCGTTCGGCTTGGGCCGACCGGGCATGCACGACACGGCTGCGATCCTCAGGGGACCGCGCCATCGTGTAGGACCCGGCAGCAGTGTCCGCGGCCCGGGGGCGGCGACACGCCGAAAGGTGGGAGTCAGGCTCCACTTTCCGTGTTTTCAGGGCGAGCAAGTTATGAGCGGCGTGCCCGAGTGTCAACGCGCGGCGGCCAGCTTCAATCCGATGCTGCCTGCACGGGGTCGAGCACGCTCTTCGACACGCTGAGAACGCCAAGCTCGTCGCGCGACACGCCCCACAATGTGTCGCCGCGAGCCTCGGGACGCGGCGTGGACTCGATGCGGACCGCGGACTCGACCCGCCAGCGCCGGCCGCCCTCGAACTCGAACAGATCGAAGCCCGGCACGGGCGGGCGCTCGATGGGACGTACCCACAGTCTCCCGGCCGCGTCGCCGAAGAAGGACTCGAGTGCCGGCCATTCCCGGGGAATGCGCTCCAGGTCGTAGTCAAGATCAGGGCTCGTCCGGGCGCCGAGCTCCGCGAGGGCTGAATCGAGCTCGACTCGCGTGACGGGCACGGACGAATATTGCTTTTCGACCCGGCGCACGGTGTCCCCTCCCGGGACGAACTCCACGAGCCGGTAGCGCTTCGTATCGGCCTCCCAGACGCTGCCGCGCGGCGTCAGCTCCCTGCGAAGACCCGAAGTGAATGGGATCGAGACCGAGACCCCCCTCCTTCGCCCCGAGGAGTCGATCTCGTACACGAGGAAGCGATCCGCGGGTGGCAGGGGCAGCGCGAAGGTGTCAACCGGGACGATCCCGGAGGCGACTCCCTCGGGGTCCCGCATAATATCCGACCGGACCAGGATCAGCTCGTTGCCCCTCGCGGTGGACCTGAAAGTGGCATCCAGCAGCCGTCCCTCCGGGTCGAAGCCACCGAGCCACGGAACGGAGTATCCGCTCGCCGGCCTCGGAAGGTCTGCCAGGTGGGCGCCCGCCGTGTCGTACAGCGAGTAGCGGTTGTTCGCCACGTCCAAGATCCACACGGTTCCGCCCGGTTCGCTCGCGATCCCCACCGGAGCCGACAGCTCACCCGGCCCCGCTCCGGGACGGCCGTAGGTTCGCAGGAAGGCGCCATCGCCGTCGAACACGCGTACTTCCCGGCTCAGGCCGTCCACGACGTGCAGTCGGCCGAGCCCGTCCACCAGCAGGGCGGTGATGTCGCCGAACAGCTCAGGCCCGGCCTCCTCCGTCCGACCGATTCTCCAGCGCTCCGACAGGCGACGCGTGTCCATCAAACCGGTCGATCCCGCGGGACCGGGCGCCTCGCACCCGGCCAGCCACAGAAATGACGCCGGAGCGAGAATCCACAGCCGTGAAACTACATAATACAACATACAATAAATCGTTATATATCAAGCAATTCTGTCTTGACAGCCAGGATGATGTTGCGACTCCCGACAGAACTCGGCGTCCGGCCGAGGACGGCGGTCTGCCCCGCCCTGACCCTGACCGTGGTGCCGAACACCGTGCGCGACCCGGCGTGGAACCTCATTTCGAGCTGGACACTGCCGCCCGAGGAGTCCGTGCGGACATCCCGGATCGTGGCCTCGATCGCCGACGGCCCGAGATCGGGAACGTCGAATTCCTGGAAGACCTCGTTTCCCTCCGTCCCGTTCACCATCACCTCGCCGAGCAGTCGGTACCCTTCGAATCGGAACAGCTCGCGCAGCGCCGACTCGACGTCCGCGATGCGCGGATCGACATCGGATTCCCCGTTCGCCTCTATGATCTGGAACGTGACGCGCACCGCGGGAGTGGGCCGGTCGAACTCGAGCAGCGTCTCTTCGATTCGCCGGAGGTTGTCCGGAGTCTCGCGCACCGTGAGCTTTCCCTCGACGACGCTCGCCATTCCTGGAGCCCCGGGCCGGCTCGCGTACACGTAGGGCTCCACGAGGGACTCCGCGACCCAGTCCTCGAGGTGCAGGATCTCGAACGTCCGCGTCTGCAGCTCGGGCGCCTGATCCCGAGAGCACCCGACAGCGACCGACCCCAGGATCAGCAGCGCGCACAAGCGGACTCCGTGTCGGAACCTCGACCTGATCGTCATTCTCCCCTCCCCTGATAGAACCAGAACACCACCACGTCCTCGTTCGCGGACTCCATCACCATGACGCTCTCACCTGCGGGCACGTCGACCTCGGGCGTGAACGCCTCGGCCCTCGCGACGGGCGTCGCACCGCCATCGATTCCGGACGAATCGAAACCGGGCCCGTCGCCGAGGAAACGGATCGCCAGGATCCCGGCCGCGACCGCCGCCGCGACCGCCCAGGGTGTCCGGCGCACCCGGCGACGTGGCGCGTCCTCGCGCGTGGCAGCTCGCACCGCATCCTCGAGGCCCCGCTCGGGTCCAAGGAGGGCGAGGCCGGCCGCGAGGTCGTCGTTTGCCGCGAGGATGCGCTCTGCCGAATGCGCACACTCGGAACAGGTGGCCAGGTGCCGGGCGAGCTCGTCCTCCACTTCCACTCGGCCGGCGGGCCCGAGATCCGGCGCACGCGCGGTCAAGGCCGATCGGATGACCCCCGGATCGGTTTCCAGCAACAGGTCGCGGCAGCTTCCGCAGTTCATTCCGCCTCCTCCGCTCCCGGCGCCTTTTCCAGCAGCCGGCCCCGTAACGTTCTCCGGGCGCGCAGCAGGTGGACCCTGAGGGTGGAAGGACGGATGCCGAGCATTTCGGCGGCCTCCGCCTGTCCGATCCCCTGCAGGTCCACCAGGTCCATCGCTTCGCGCTGTCGGGCCGGCAACGCTTCCAGAAACTCCATCACCACTTTCCCTATCCTCTCGGTCTCCATCTGCTCCACGACCGCCGGCGGGCCTGTCGAGACCGCCGGTGCGACACGCGAAGCATAGATCTCCTTGAGCCGGACGACCCGCCTCCCCCGCCGTCCCACGTCGAGCGCCGCGTTTCGGACCACGGCGTAGAGCCAGGTCTCGAACCGCGCGGCTCCCTCGAACTTCCGGAGGCCCCGGTGCATGCGCAGGAGTGCCTCCTGCGTCGCGTCCTCCGCATCGTCCACATCCCCTGTCCGCACCAGGGCCCACCGGAAGATCTGATCCCGGTACATCCCGACCAGCTGCTCGAAGGCCGACGAATCCCCGCTTCGGGCTCTCCCGACCAGGAACGGCACGATCTCCGGATTCTGGGGCTCCGTCACGCACACTCCGTGGAACCGGGTTCGCCAGTGAGACGTGAGATGGACGGTATCTGCTTACCGACCGGGTAACCGCGCATGTAATCTTTTGGGGTCGAGCGGCAAATAGAATATGAGGCCGGGTGCGAATACCTGCAGGTGACGATGGTCCATCCGGCATCGCTCACGCTTGGATCTGGTCCGGGGCCGGTGCGGGGCGCAGCGAGCCGAGAGGCTCGAACCGGTTCCCGGTCAGGTCCGCCGCCTGACCCCTCCCCTCCGCGATTCGCGACAAGGATCGTTCCCTCGCGCCGTGCAGGCGGCCCGAGCCAACCCTTCGGGTGCATTCCGTGTCTCATGAGCGAACTGACGTGGACCCACCGGACTCTCCGGTGACGCAGTGCGATCAACCGGGACAGGACGCTCCATGACGATCGACGGCCGGCTCTACGACTCGACCGCGCGCCGCATCCTGATAGCGGCCTGGGCCGTGATCGCGGTCGTGGCGCTGGCCATCGGCCTGGCGGGCTGCGCCGGGGAGGCTCCGGCGCGTGGCTGGGGCGGCACGGTGGATACACTGAGCAGCGGTCAGATCTCCGTCTACAATCCGAGAGGCTCCCTGTGGACGCCGGGAGACGAGTGGCTGATCGAGGAAGACCTCCGGATCGGGGCGCTTGACGAGACGGGACCGGACATGCTCGGATCGATCACCGACTTCGCGGTCGATCGGCTCGGTCGAGTCTGGGTGTTCGAGGGACAGGCACAGGAAATCCGAGTGTTCGATGGCGACGGACGGTACGTCAGGACCGTGGGGCGGCAGGGTGAAGGTCCCGGTGAGTTCAACCGCGTGATCGGAATGGACTGGGGAACGGACGGCAACCTGTGGATCGCGGATCCGTCCAACAACCGCCTCTCGGTGGTGGATACGACCGGAGCCTTCGTGGCCAGCCACCCCACGATCGGCGGCGTCGTGGTCCAGCCCTGGCCGGGAGGGTTCGACGACGAGGGACGGTTCTACACCTACGGGGTGGACACGTCCGTGGATGACGACTTCGCGCTCGTCATGGTACGTCACGGACCGGACCTGCAGCCGATAGACTCGGTCGCTCCGCCGGAGTACCCCGGCGAGCGCGAGTACTTCGAGCTCAAGAACGAGGACAACTGGTGGAGGACCGGAGTCCCGTTCACACCGAGCATCGAATGGCGCCTCGCCAGAGATGGAACTTACTGGGCCGGACTCACCGGTGAGTACCGGATATTCCAGCTCAGCTGGGCGGGCGACACGCTCCGCTCGATTCGCAGGGATTACGACCCGTTGCCGGTCACCTCGTCCGACGTGGCGGAGGCCAGAGAGAACCTGAAGGACTTCATCGACGCAGGAGGCAAGCCCGACTGGTCCAGGATCCCCTCCCACAAGCCCGCGTTCGAGGACTTCGTGCTGGATGACGCCGGGAACCTGTGGGTCCAGGTCGTCGCCCCGGAGGGAGACGAGCAGCGGCTGTTCGACGTCTTCGACGCCGAGGGGCGGTACCTGGGTGAAGTCCAGTTTCCGTTCCCGGTGGAATTCTATCCGCCGCCGGTGATCCGGGCCGGCTACCTGTACGCGATCACCCGGGACGAGCTCGAGGTGCCGTTCGTGGTCAGGGCCAGGATCGAGCGGCCCCTCGCCGGCTGAACCGCTCGCTCACTTTCCCCCCGCCAGGCGCCGGGTGGCGGCATCCAGTCGCCCGGGAGTTCCCACGTCCATCCACGCCGCTCCGCTGACATCGAACGGCATCACCCCGGCGCCCGCCGCCGCGAGCCTCAGGTACGAGCGCACGATGGAGAACACCCCTCTATCCGCCAGTCTGCCGAGGATCCGCGGCGAGACCGCGTGGACCCCGGTGAAGGCAGCCCGCCACTCGGCGTTCGATGGCCTCCTCGCCCATTCCTCGACCCCCGTTCGGGAATCCACCCGACCGCACAAACCGTCCTCGTCGAACACGAGCAGACGACCAGAAGGGCGGCGGTTGACCGCCAGCGTGGCGATCTTCCCGGATGCTTCGTGCTCCCGCGCTAAGGCGGTGAGATCGATGTCGGAGATCACATCGACGTTGTGGAGCAGGATCGTCCGGTCTCCCCGGAACAGTCCGGCGGCGTGCAGCAGCCCGCCGCCCGTCTCCAGAGGACCGTCCGGCTCATGTGAGATCAGGACCCACGCCCCACGCCAGGACCACGGAGAGTCGGGTTCTCCGGTCGCCCCCGGTCCCTCGGGACAGGCCCTCTCGAAGAACTCCACGATGCGATCCGCGTGGTGGTGGACGTTCACCACGATGCGGGTGCAGCCGGCTTCCGTCAGCCGGTCGAGCGCGATCTCCAGAAGCGTCGCCGCACCCAGCTCGATCAGGGCCTTGGGCGTGTCGCGAGTCAGCGGATAGAGACGCGTGCCCAGACCGGCGGCGAAGATCATCCCGTCCACGGCAGCTCAGCTCTGCCCGCCGTCACGAGCGGGCCAGTGGACCTGCTCGCGATGGTGCACCCGGACCCGAACGTCGGGAAACACGCCCTCCACGTGCTTCGCCAGCCGTTCCGCGAAGTACACCGAGCGGTGCTGTCCCCCCGTGCAGCCGAACGAGACCGTGAGGCTCTCGAAGCCGCGGCGCAGGTACTCGGTGACGTGCGCCTCCGACAGATCTCGCACGGCAGCCCAGAACGATGCGGTGGCCTGATCCTTCTCGATGAACTCGATCACCGCCGGGTCCAGACCGGTCTGCGAGCGGTATTCCGGCTCCCGGCCCGGGTTGGGCACCGCCCGGCAGTCGAACACGAAGCCGCCGCCGTGCCCGTCGACCGGCTCGGGGTAACCGCGTCGGTAGCTGAAGCTGAACACGTGCAGGGTGAGACCCGGTTGGCTCGGCAGGGCGTCCGGCCCCGACCAGGCGGACGCGATGTGCGCGAACACACGCTCGAGCTCGGGGACCCGAACGGGCAGGCCCTCTTCGAGGAGGGATCGGAGGTTGCGGGCCGCGAACGGAACGCTGCGCAGAAAGCGCGGCTTCCGCTCGAAGAACCCGCGGTAGCCGTATGCACCGAGGGCCTGCATGATCCGAACGAGTACGTAGCCGCGATACTGGAGTTGGAAACTCCTCCGTTCCACCGGCACCTCGAGCGCCAGCGCTTCCAGATAGCTGTCCAGCAACTCGTCCCGCACCTCAGCCGGCAGATCGGCCTTCGCATCATAAAGGAGCGATGCCACGTCGTACGCCAGGGCCCCCCGGCGCCCCCCCTGGTAGTCGATGAACCGTGGCGCTCCATCCTGGAGCATCACGTTCCTGGATTGGAAGTCCCGGTAGAGAAAGTGCTCGCGGTCCGCCTCCAGCAGGAACGCGATCAGCGTCTCGAAATCGTGCTCGAGGCGGGCCTCGCTGAACGGCACATGTGCCAGCTTCAGGAAGTGGTACTTGAAGTAATTCAGGTCCCACAGGATCGACTGCCGGTCGAAAGCCTCGCGAGGGTAGGCGACGGCATAGTCCACCACCTTCCCGCCGCGCACCTGGAACTTGGGCAGCCAGCGAACGACCTCTCGGTAGACCGGTACCAGCGTATCGGGAAACGCCCCGCCGGCAGCGAGCCGCGCTTCGTCGAGCGCGTCGAACAGAGTCGTGTCTCCGAGATCCTCCAGCAGGTACACGTCGCCCGCTTCGTCCTCTGCGTGAAGCCGCGGCACCGGCAGGTCGATGCTCCGGAAGGCTCGCGTGAAGGCCAGGAACGCCCGATTCTCTTCGTGGTCCGGCCCCATGACGCCGACAACCGGTGGATTGCCGGAGCCGAGCAGCCTGCGGTAGGCGCGATTGGACCCGTCCCCCGCCAGCTCGAGCACGGCCGACGGAGCCTGTCCGAAGTGCTCCCGGTATAGGGCGATCAGGCGTTCCTGCATGATGGGAGGAGAAGCTATGTCCGGCTGTGCGGGGCGCAACAGACCGGGCGACCACGTGACCCGTTGCCGGGAAGAGGCGATTGCCGGGGGGATCCCGTCGTCCGGCGAACCCGGACTCCAGGGCGTCCGAGTGCCAGGACTGGCTCCGGAGAACCTGCTGGGGGTAGCTTCAAGGTGCGTTGGCCGCTCGCGGCCACAAGAACACTGATGGGCGCGGGTTGGGGCGAAGAGAGTGGGATGACGAGAATCAAGGGATACGACGGAGACGGGATTCGGGTCACCTATGAGGCGGACCTCTGCATCCACGCGGCGGAGTGCGTCCGTCGGCTTCCCGCCGTGTTCGACCCCGGCCGCCGGCCGTGGATCGAAGCCGGGGCCGCGCCCGCGGAGCGGGTCGCGGGCGTCGTCCACCGGTGTCCCACGGGAGCCCTGCAATACCAGCGGCTGGACGGCGGCGCCGACGAGACGCCGTCAGCGGAAAACGAGCTGCGCGTGATCCCACGCGGGCCGATCTACGCTGTCGGCGACCTGGTCATACAGGATGCCGAACGACGGGAGATCGGACGCTCCACCCGCGTCGCCTTCTGCCGGTGCGGCGCTTCTCGGAACAAGCCGTATTGCGACGGACGTCACGCCCTGATCGGCTTCGCCGACGACGGAGTGCTCGGGGAGCCGAAGGTGCGCGCCATGGACGAGCACGCCCGCGAGCTATCCATTCGGCTGCGCCCCGACGGGCCTCTGGTCCTCGAGGGCCGGTTCGCTATCAAGGGAGCCGATGGAACGACGACCGGGGGTGGCGGCGGCGCCCTGTGCCGTTGCGGCGGATCCGGGAACAAGCCGTTCTGTGACGGATCGCATCGGGAGAACGGCTTCAAAGCGGAAGACCCCGCCGCCCGCTGAGCCGTCAGGATCCGGAGACGGCTTCTCGCGGAAGCGGAAACCAGCGCAGGTGCTCGAAGTCGTCCGTCAGCTCACCGGTGCAGCAACCGCGACCATCCGCCGCGCCGGGCTGCTCGACGATCTTCTTCGCTTCCTCGAGGTAAGAGTCCAGCTCCGACTCTCCGGCCGTGTGATGGTAGCGCGGACATTCGATTCCGTTCGGCGTGTACCGGAGCTCCCACAGGCTCATCGGGGGATCGCTCCTCCCCCCGATGTGACTCCACAGGCCGCTGTGCGGATCGAAATCGTACTGGTCCAGCAGCCGGTGCCCGTGCCGTGCGATGAAGTGGACGGCCTCGAGAATGAACTCGAACACCGCCTCGGAGATGAAGTAGTTGAAGTTCACGCGCACCCAGCCCGGCTTGATGCCTTCGCAGCCCCGCCCGATCTCCCGCTCGAATTCCCTGGATTTCTCGAGCTCGATCCCGAGAAGCCTGTGCCCGTAAGGCCCGGCGCACGAGCATCCTCCGCGTGATTGAATCCCGAACAGGTCGTTGAGAAGCGCCACGACGTAGTTGTGATGCAGGTAACGACCCTCCGAGCGAACCACGAACGAGACGATCGACAGCCGCTCGTGCGTCAGGTCGCCCAGGATCTCGATGTTCGGGTTCCGACTCCAGGAGTCGATCGCACGCCGGATGAACGACTCCTCCCGTTCCCGGATCACGTCGGGGCCGACGGCCTGTTTCAGAGCGAACACGAGCCCGGCCCGAATCGCGCCGATGATCTGCGGAGTTCCCCCCTCCTCCCGCTGCTCGGGGTCCTCGAAGTACCGGTGCTCATCGGGGTTGACGTACCAGACCGTTCCCCCACCGGGAACGTCAGGCACCCGGTTCCGGAACAGCTCCCTGCGCGCCACGAGCACGCCCGGAGTGTCCGGACCGCCGATCATCTTGTGGGGCGAAATGAAGATGGCGTCCTTGTAGTCGAATTGGTCTTCTTCGGAATCGCCGGGACGGTTCATGCGGATGCCGATATAGGGCGCGGCGGCGGCGAAGTCCCAGAACGAGAGCGCCCCGTGCCGGTGCAACAGGACGGAGACCTCGCGAACGGGTGTGGTGATCCCTGTCACGTTCGATGCCGCCGAGAACGACCCGATCTTCAACGGCCGGTCCCCATACTCCTCGAGCCGGGCTTCCAGATCCTCGAGGTCGATCCCACCGCTCAGGTCCTCGTGGATCGTCACCACATCCGCGATCGATTCTCTCCACGGAAGCTCGTTGGAGTGGTGCTCGTAGGGACCGATGAACACGACCGGCCTCTCGCCGGCCGGAATCTGTTCCGTCAGTCCGTAGCGATCGTCCAGGTCGGCGGGGATGCGCAGGTTGAGGACACCGATCAGACGGTCGATCGCGCCCGTGGAGCCCGTGCCACAGAATATCACCGCGTGTTCGTCCGTGGCTCCCACGCATGCCGCGATGATCCGGCGGGCGTCCTCGCGGAACCTGGTCGTCTGGAGCCCCGTGCCCGAGCTCTCCGTATGCGTGTTGGCATACAGGGGGAGCACCGACTCTCGGATGAAGTCCTCGATGATGGAAACGGAGCGCCCGGAGGCCGTGTAGTCGGCGTAGGTGACCCGCCGTGGACCGAACGGGCCCGGCACCGCCTCGTTCTCTCCGATGATCGAGGAGCGGATCAGCTCGATCAACTCAGCACCGTCTTCCGGGCCGAAGCGGATCACGACCCGACCCAACCCGTCGGGTCGTCTCCCGAGCCGCCCACGACCACTTCCGCCGGTTTCGAGCCGAGAAGCACCGCGATCCATCGCGTCTCCGGGCTCGCATACAGAACGATCTTCACGATCATCGTCAGCGGAACGGACAGGAGCATCCCCACGGGACCGAGGACCCAGCCCCAGAAGAGCAGCGACAGGAACACGACCAGGGTCGAGAGGCCCATTCCCTGGCCCATCACCCGGGGCTCGATGAAGTTCCCCATCACCGTGTTGATCACGAGATAGCCGACTGCCGTCAGGGTCCCATCTCCAGGTCCCAGCTGGAGAAAGGCGAGCATCACGGCCGGTACCGCCGCGATGAACGACCCGATGCTCGGGATGTAGTTCAGCAGGAACGCCAGCAGGCCCCACAGGAGCGCATAGTCGACGCCGATGATCCGGAGCCACAGGGCGACGAGAACACCCGTCGCGAGGCTGATCAGCGTCTTCAGCGCCAGATAGTGCCGGACTTTGTCGTTGATCTCCGCCACGGGGCCCAGGTGACGGTGCGCATTTGGGAATGCCGACCGGATCTTGGCCGAGAAGCCCGAGATCTCGAGCAGGATGAACACCGTGATGATGAGGATCAGGGCGATCCTCCCGAGCACGTCGCCCACTCCGGTGAAGATCCGGCCCACGATGAGCAGGATCCCGCCCGGATCGAAAGAGTCCTCGAGCAACTGGGGCGAAACGTCCAGGCCGTGCAGGGACAGCCACGCCGCCAGCTCGGCCATCTTGCTCTCCAGCCTGACCTGGTAGCCCGGCAGCGAGCGGGTGAAATCGATCAGCGACGTCCCGATCAGGGTTCCCGCCATCGTGCCGATCCCGAGCAGGACCAGCATGATCGCGAGCACGGCCAGCCAGGTCGGGATCCCCCTCTGCTCCATCCACCGGAGGGGCGTGGCACAGATCACGGCCAGCATGACGGCGAGGAGAAACGGAACCAGGATGGACTCCGCCGTGCGCACGCCCGCCGCGAGGATGACGAACGCGGCCCCGTACAGCAGGAAACGGGCAGATCTCGAGAATCCTGGTCCGTTCGTCATCCGCATCCCCGGAGTCCGTGAACGCCGGCGCACGAACTGTTGCGCCCGCCGGCGGCGCCTTAAGGTAACGTGCCGGACGGTGCTGTCGTCAACGGGGAATCGAAAGCCAGGAGCGCGCGCGTGACATCGCTTCTCAGCGCATGGCCCTACGTCGCCGGGGCCCTGGCCTTCCTGCTGTCCCTGATCGTCTCGGCGCACGTCCTGCTTCACAAGCGCGACGTCAGGGCCGCAGTCGGCTGGATCGGGCTCGCCTGGCTCGCTCCGGTCGTCGGGTCCGCTCTCTATCTCGTGTTCGGGATCAATCGGGTCAAGCGCCGCGGAACGGAGATCCACGCCCGGATGGACCGGTTCCCAGCTCCGCGCCGCCTGCCGCCGGCCCTGGCGCCGGAGTCCGCTCCGGCGCCCCTCGGCGAACCCCTGCAGCCCCTCGCCCGCTCGGTGGATCGGGTGACGCGCAACGAGCTGGTCGGCGGCAACCTCATCGAACCGCTGCAAAACGGTGATGCGGCCTATCCCGCGATGCTCGAGGCCATCCGCAATGCGAAGACCTCCGTGGGCCTCGCGACCTACATCTTCGACATGGATCGGACGGGCCTGGGCTTCGTGGAGGAACTGAGCGCCGCGGCCCGTCGAGGGGTGCAGGTCCGGGTGTTGATCGACGGCGTCGGGGCGGCCTACAGCAAGCCCCGCGCTCCGTCCGTGCTGCGTTCGCGGGGCGTACAGGTCGCCCAGTTCGGCGGCGGAATGGTGCCGTGGCGCATGCCGTACCTGAACCTCAGGAACCACAGGAAGATCCTGGTCACGGACGGGAAGATGGGATTCACCGGCGGGATGAACATTCGTGACGGATCGAACCTCAGACCCGACGTGGCGCAGCCTACCCGGGATCTGCATTTCAGACTCGAGGGGCCCGTCGTCGCGCACCTGGTGGACGCGTTCGCGGTCGACTGGACCCACACGACGGG
>Ga0055458_10000126_pt1 | contig 14308 bp, 14 predicted proteins | sample Joice_CattailNLB_FD_57687 | JGI IMG/M metagenome (GOLD analysis project Ga0055458, IMG submission 57687) | Wetland microbial communities from San Francisco Bay, California, USA, that impact long-term carbon sequestration - Joice_CattailNLB_D2 | ecosystem: Environmental > Aquatic > Marine >...
TGACGCAGTTGTCGCACTCGAAGCACATGCCGCAGCTCATGCAGCGCTTGGCCTCGTCGATGGTCTCCGCCTCGGACAGACCGATGAGGCGCTCGTGGAAGTGCCCGAGAACCTCGTCCGCTGTCGGTACCTCTTCCCTTCGCTTGTTGCGGGCGTGGAACTTGAAGTGACCTAGAAACAGCTCGTCGTGGGGTATGACCTCCGCCCCGGAGCGATCCTCGTAATTGTGGATCGCCCAGTTGCCATCAGAGGTGCCTCGCATGTCGCCACGCTCCGCGACATCGAACTTCTCCGGGGCCAACTTCGCCTCTTCCATTTTCTTCAGCAAGTCGAAGTGGTGCACGTCCACCTTCGGACGGCGCGCGTGCGGCGCCTGCATCACGTACTCGTTGATGGACTGGGCCGCAATCCAAGCCTGGCCGATAGCCGTGGTCAACAGGTGCGGACGAATGATATCGCCGGCCACGAAGTGGCCGGGTTTCTCCGGAACCTGGTAGAACTTGTCGGCATGGATCAGACCGCGTCCGTTGTCGAATTCCTCCAGGCCCGTGAGGTCCCCCCCTTGGCCGATGGCCGAGACGATCAGCTCGGCCTCGAGGACGCGCTCGGTGCCTTCGGTCGGGATGGGCTTCATACCGTCCATAGTGCAGTCGCAGACCTTGAGCCCGACAGCACGGCCATTCTCCCCCTTGAGCACCTCCAACGGCATGACACCATCGAGGATGGTCACGCCCTCGGTCAGGGCATCATGCACCTCATGCTCGGCGGCCATCATCTCGGCGCGCTTGAACAGAGAGGTCAGGGTGACGGCGGCGCCCTGGGCCGCCGCGGTCACCGCCGTGTCGTGGGCGACATAGCCATCATGGATGACCGACTCCGGACGATCGCCGGGGTTGGTATGCTCGATATGTCCGAGACGCCGCGCAACGGAGACGACGTCGATGGAGGTGTCGCCACCGCCGATGCAGACCACCTTGTCGGCGGTCACCTTCATGCGACCCTCGTTGAAGGCCTTGAGGAAGGCGACGCCGGAGACGCAGTTCGGCGTATTCTCCCAGCCCGGAACCGGCAAGCCGCGACCGCTCTGACAGCCCAGTGCCCAAAGGACGGCGTCATAGTCCTTGTCCAGGTCCTCCACCGAAACATCGGTCCCGACCCGCGTGTTAAATCGAGTCTCGACGCCCATGTCGATGATGCGGCCGATCTCCGCGTCCAGCTCCTTGCGCGGAACCCGGTAGCCCGGGATGCCGTAGCGGAACATGCCGCCGAGCCCTTCGTTCGCCTCGAAGATGGTGCAGGCGTGCCCCATACGGCGCAGCTGGTAGGCAGCCGCCAACCCCGCTGGCCCGCCACCCACGATGGCGATCTTCTTTCCGGTGTCGGGCCCCGCTTCGAATTTGTAGCCCTGCGCGATGGCGTTGTCGCCGATGAACTGCTCGACCGCATTGATGCCAACGAAGTCCTCGAGCTCGTTTCGGTTACACCCGTCCTGACAGGGGGCTGGACAGACGCGACCCATCATGGAAGGAAAGGGGTTCGCATCCGTGGAGCGGCGGAAGGCGTACTCCTTCCAGTCCACCCCTTCCGGCGGCAGCTCCTGTTGGCGGGCGATGGCCAGCCAACCGCGAATGTCCTCGCCGGACGGACAGCTGCCCTGGCAGGGAGGGGTCTTGTGCACGTAGGTGGGACACTTGTGGGAGGTGTCCTGGACGAAGATTTGCTCCGCCAGGTTACTCCAGACGTGATCGCCGTCCGCGAACCGGCGCCAAGAAAGCGTAGTTTTGATTTCGTCGCTGGTTGTCGCCATCGATCGTTCTCCTAACCTGTGGAACCCTTGGTTCTAAAAATGCTCGAGACACGGCTCCCTGTAGGATCGCAGAAGAAGCCGGGCCACATTCTGATCTCGTTCAGGCCGCTTCGCCGGCCTCCTCGTCCTCCGTTTCCTGGCCTGTAAGGACGATCGCGTTGGACACCAACTGGTGCACGCTGACGACTTGGTCCATCTCCATGCCGTAGAATGGGAGTATCTTGGAGAATTGGCTCTTGCAGATAGCGCATATCGCGGCCAAGTGCGTGACGCCCTTCTCCTGCATTACATTGTTGAGAGCCTCTATGCGGGGCTTGGCACCCTTGACCCGGATCTCCATGAGATCGTCGGTGAGAAGACCACCTCCGCCACCACAGCAGAAGGTGCGCTCGCGGATCGTCTCCTCGTCCATGTCGTAAAAATTGTTGCAGACCGCCTTGATCACCGCACGCGGAATGTCGAATTGGCCCCCCGGCTTGTCGCCCATGCGCGTGGCGCGCGCCACGTTGCAAGAGTCGTGGAAGGTCAGGACCATGTCGTCGTTCTGCGACTTGTCGAACCTCAGCTTGCCTTCCTGGATCGCGTTATAGGTGAACTCCATGATGTGCTGCGGCACCGGGTAGCGCGGATCCAGGAAATCCCAGGGACCTGCCAACGTGTTGAGAAAAGAGTAAGCGACGCGCCACGCATGGCCGCATTCCCCGAACACGATGCGCTTGACGCCCAGGTCCAGGGCCGCCTTGCGGATACGCTGGGAGATCCGGCGCATGTTCTCGTAGGAGCCGATGAACATGCCGAAATTCGCAGCCTCGGATGCGTAGGAGCTCAGAGTCCACGACACACCCACCTCGTGGAACACCTTGCCGTAGCCGATCAGGCCATCCACATGAGGCTCGGCGAAAAAGTCCGCTGAAGGCGTGACCACCAGGATATCCGCACCCTCTTGATCCAGGGGGTATTTGACTTCGACGCCCGTCTCGTCGAGCACATCCTCTTCCAATCCCTCTAGGGTGTCCTCCAACGCCGGCCCGGGCAAACCGAGGTTGTTGCCGATTTTATATACCTTGGCGATGATCTCGTTGCAGTATTTCTGGCCAACCCCGATGCTGTCCATGATCTCCCGAGCCGCCATGGAGATCTCGGCGGTGTCTATGCCGTAGGGACAGAAGACGGAGCAGCGCCGGCACTGGGAGCACTGGTGGAAGTAGCTGTACCAGTCGTCCAGTACCTCGCGGGTGAAGTCGGATGCCCCCACGAGCTTCGGAAAGAACTTCCCGGCCAGGGTAAAGTAGCGCCGGTACACCTTGCGCATCAGGTCCTGGCGACCCACCGGCATGTTTTTCGGATCCCTGGTGCCGAGATAATAGTGGCACTTGTCCGTGCAGGAGCCGCACTTGACGCAGGAATCCAGATAGACGCGCAGGGACCGATACTTGCCCAGGAGCTCGCCCATCTTGTCGATGGCCTTCTCCTGCCAGTTGTCCTCCAAATCCCCCGGAAAGCCGAGCGCCTCCTGAAACTCCGGCTTGGACAGGAAGGGGCTGCTATGGGCCATCGCGCCCGGCTCGATGGCCGGAATCTCCGCGTATTGCTGTAGCTCTGGTACTTTGAAATCTGCCTTTGCCATGTTCCTGCCTCTTCAGCGGATTGCGCGACTCGCGAGCCCTTTGTCCAGGATCACTGCGTCACTGCTCGAGTTCCTTCGCCCAGGCGGCGAGGTGCCGCTTCTCGCGCGGGTTGTCCACTTGGTTGCGGGTGGGGCTGAAGAACAACCCGGGTGCGTGCAACAGCTTGCTGAACGGAAAGACAATCATCAGCGTCGCTACCAGTAACAGGTGCAGAAGCAACAGGGGATCCGCCGGTAGCGGAGACAAGTCCAACGTCATCAATCCCCGGAAGAACAGCTTCACCGAAATGATATCGACGTGCGCGACGAAGGTCATCATGAGCCCGCTCAGCCCGATGAGGATCAAAAGCACGAGGATCAGGTGGTCTGAAATCCCCGTGATATAACGAACACGATCAACGAGAAAACGCCGCGCCCACAGCCCTGCCAGCCCCGCGACCATGGCCAAGCCGCCATAGATACCGAAGGGTTGCACGAGCCGAATGGGCAACCAGACCGGGTCGATGAAGTAACGCAGATGACGCAAAGTGACCAGGAAGAGGCCAAAATGGAAGATCCATCCGAAGATCCAGATCCACTTGTTCCCCTTGAACAAGCTCTCGAAGAAAACGACCTCTCGCGCCATACGAAACGCAACCCCCGTCTTGTTTGTCGGCGCCGGTGTCGTCGGAATCTTCAGAGGCGCAGGCGCTCGGGCGTACTGCACGACCTTTCGAGTCAGGCCCGCCAAGAGAACAGCGGCGGCGAAATAAAACAGGATGGCGTATAGGACCGTCAGAAATGACATGTTCCCGCTACCTTCAGTGGATCCGTCGGAACGCCGGGGGACACGGGTGCCCCCCGAGCTGCGAGCAGTGCATCGAGCAAGCCTTGCCCTCTGGCTTGGTCCGGTGCACGGTGGAGGGATCTACCCCCGCTTATTCGCCCTCCGCAAGCTGTACGCCCCGGAGGAGACCGGTACCGAAGTACCCTTACACGCAGCCCGTCGGCTTGGGAAGACCGGCGTAGCGGCAGGCCTGCTTGGCCGGGCCATAGGGAAACAGGCCGTAAAGGTACTTGCTGTTGCCCTTGTCCTTGCCCATCTTCTTGCCGACCGCCTTCGTCAGTACCCGCACTGCCGGCGCAATCTGGTACTCCTCGTAGTACTCGCGCAGGAACCTGATGATATCCCAGTGCTCATCGGTCAGATCCAAGTCGTCTTCCTTTGCCATAACCTCGGCGACGCCCTCTTCCCATTCCTGGATGTTGGTGAGATAACCCTCTTCATCGGTCTCGTAGGTTTTACCGCCGACTTCGATAGCCATGATGACTTTCCTCTCGATTGTAAAGTTGATAACTACAGCCAGGCTTGGACCTTGTCGTTTTCCGCGGCTAAATCCACGAAACCCGCATAATCCACGACTTTGACACCCTCGATCAGACGATCTTCCGAGAACCCGCGGGCCTTCAGATCCGGAGCCAGGACGTAAACGGGCTTGTTATCGAGCGCGGCCTTGACCTGTCCCGCCGCACTCGTACCCTTCAGCACCGCGTAGACGCCGTCCTCGAACACAAGCACGGGATCGCCGCTATTGGCAAACTTCAGGCAGGACTCGAGGGCATTGCGCTCGAACGGGGACTTGTTGACTGTGTGCAGGATGCTCATAGGACCCCTCCTTAGAAGCTGAAGATCACATCGGATTCTTCCATGAGCTCGGAAACACGGGCGGCATCCACCACCTCGACGATATTCTCTACCTCCTCCTCGGTTTCCCAATCCTCCCAGGCTATCTGCACCAAATCATCCGGGGTGAGGCCCCGTGACGCCAACGAATCCTTGTCCACGTAAATGTTCTTGACCTCATAGTCGCCCAGCGTCCTATAGGTGGGCGAGAAGTTCTTCATGCCCACGCCGGTCGTATCCTGGCCTGTGGTGAGCTGGTATACGCCGTCGTCGAGGAACATGAGTCGCACCTCTTGATCGAAGGCAGCACCGATGAGCACCACCTCCAAGGACTCCCAGGCGTAGATGGTCCCGTAGGGGGCCTTGCGATTGAGATACAGGAACTTCTTGACGATTTCAGACATGCTGTTGTATCCCCTTAGTCCCCGAAAACGACGAGCCGATCCGATTGAATAGCCGCTTCGACCAACTGTCCCAACCCCGAGATGCGGAATTTGGGATGGATGTTAGTGGCATCCTTGCTGTTGCGCTGGGCCTCGCCCTCATCCACGATACCGCGGCGCTGGGCCGCAGCGACACAGACTACCAAGTCGAGGTCGTGCTGCTCGGCCAACTCTGCCCAACGATTGACGATGTTTCGGTCATCCTGGGGCGGAGTGGTCAGGCGCGTCCCATTGTTCACCCCATCGTGATAGAAGAAGACACGGAAAATCTCATGTCCCTTCTCCAGCGCGGCCTTGGTAAACATGTAGGCCGAGTCGGACGCTTGGTGTTGGTACGGCCCCTCGTTGATCTGGATAGCGAACTTCATGGCGACCTCGATATGCTATTTCCCCCTCCCCGCCCTCTCCCGGTAGAAGAGGACATAGCAGAGAGCTCGTGGCGCGTCTCCCCGACAGTCCGCTCAGAAGCGGATGTAGTTTGAAGCGTTGAAGCTGGCCCGCGAACCACGCCAGGTATCGATATGATACTTGGTGAAAGGCAGCTCCACCTCCTCGAAGAAACGCGGCCAGCCGATACGCTCGATCCACTCGTTGACGCGCTCCCAGTCCCGGGCACCTTCCTTGTAAGCCTTCAGGATACGCTTGACGATAGCCGTCGCCTCGGGCCAGCGCGGCGGGTTGTTGGGGATTCCCGCCGCAACCAGTTTCTGGAAAGTCGGCTTCCCGCGTGCGTTGGAGTGGTTACCGCCGACCCAGATAGCCAGCTTCGAATGCTCGGCGTCATTGATTTGCATGGGCGGACAGGGTGGGAAGCAGGCACCGCAGCAGATGCACTTTCGCTCGTCGACCTCGAGGGATGGCTTGCCGTTGACCATGGCCGGACGAATGGCCGCGACCGGGCACCGGGCCACGACCGAGGGGCGCTCGCAGACGTTTGCCACCAAGTCGTGGTTGATCTTCGGTGGCTTGGTATGCTGGACATTGATGGCGATGTCGCCCTGCCCGCCACAGTTGATCTGGCAGCAGGAAGTGGTGATATGCACCCGGTTGGGCATGTTGGCGTTCCTGAACTCGTCGATGAGCTCGTCCATCATGGACTTGACCACGCCGGAGGCATCCGTGCCGGGTATATCGCAGTGCAGCCATCCCTGGGTGTGCGAGATCATGCTCACCGAGTTCTGGGTGCCGCCGACGATGAAACCGGCATCCTCGACCGCCTTTATGAGGGGCTCGACCTTGGCAGCATCGTCGATCATGTACTCGAGATTCGAGCGCAGCGTGAAGTGGACGAAACCGTCGGCATACTGATCGCCGATGTCGCACAGCTTGCGCAGCGTGAAGACGTCGAGGATGCGCTGCGTACCCACCTTGACGGTCCAGATCTCGTCACCGCTATAAGCCACGTGGCGCAGGACGCCCGGGCGCGGATGCTCGTGATACTTCCACATACCGAAATTCTTGCGCATCACCGGATGCATGTACTGCCAGGGATCGGGGCATCCGGTTTCGATCGGCTCGCGCATTTCTGCCATCGCCTGCCCTCCAAGTCTAAAAAAAATTCAGTCGAAATCTCGATCGCGTCCGGGCGCGGGGGACATCCCCCCCGCAGACTTGATGAATTGCTATTTTCCGGCTTCCGCCTGCCGCTCGAACCATGCCTCCGCCTCCTCGTCCCAACCGTCCATGCGAACGTATGAGCTCTGGCGCGGGTGACTGAGCATATTGGGATCGGGCTCGATGCCGATGCCGTCGAGGAAGTTGGACAAGCCGATGCGCTCGATCATCTCGCCGCAGCGCTCGTGCTCCAGCCCGTTCTCGGCCCAGAAATCGATGATCTCCTCCGCCATCTCGACCAGGGACTCGTAGTCCTCTTCCGTTTCCAGCTTTTTGAAGGGCACCACCACCGTACCCATCAGGTCGCCGATCTTGAGGGTGCGCTTGCCTCCGATCAGGATGGTGACACCCTTGTCGTCACCCGGGTGCAGGGCCTTGGGCATGACATTGAGGCAGTGCATACAGCGCACACAGTTGCGATTGTTTACGGCCAGGGTGTCGTCGTCGTTCAGGGACAGGGCCTGGGTCGGACAACGCGTGATGACGTTGTCGACGATGTATTGGCGGCCCTTGGTCTGGAGGTAGCGCTTGACCTCGTCCTGGTCGACCTTCATGTCGTCGCGCCAGGTGCCGATGACGGCAAAGTCCGCGCGCTCGATAGCGTTTTGACAGTCGTTGCCGCAGCCGGAAACCTTGAACTTGAACTTGTAGGGCAAGGCCGGACGGTGCACGTCGTCGGTGAAATTGTTCACCAGCAGACGGTGGGCCTTCAGCTCGTTGGTGCAGGACATCTCGCATCGGGCCGCGCCGACGCAGGACATGGCGGTGCGCACGCAAGGGCCGGCACCACCGAGATCCCAACCATAGTCGTTGATCTCGTCGAAAAAGTGCTGGGTGCGGTCGGTATCCGTTCCGATAAACATGATGTTGCCGGTCTGACCGTGGAAGGTCACCAACCCGGAACCGAACTTCTCCCAGCTGTCGGCGAGTTGACGCAGCATGGCGGTCGAGTAATGGTTGCCAGCCGGCGGCTGCACGCGCAGGGTGTGGAACTCCTTGGACTCTGGGAAGGTCTTTGCAACCTCCGAGAAACGAGGAATGATGCCGCCGCCGTAGCCATAGACCGACACGGTTCCACCCTTCCAATAACCCTTGCGGGTCTCGTAGGAATGCTCCAGCTGCCCCAGCAGCGAGTTGGTCACTTTATTGATGGTCGCGTCCGGATGCTCGTCGCGGAGCCGCTTGATGCCGGAAATGAAGCTCGGCCAGGGGCCGCTCTCCAACTGGTCGAGCATCGGGGTATCGTATTTGTCAATGGCCATTGCGCTGTCTCTCCTGGTGTCTTAAGTCAAGTCGGAAACGATTTCGCATCATCGTGTGCGGCTCGCTTCCGCGGAGCTCGAAACCCGCGGGCGCATGCCTCACTGAATTCTTGATGTCGACGGCGGCCCGGCACTCGATGGTCGGTCCCACGAGCTGCTGGGCGGTATCGCCGCGCCAAACTATATCCAGCGTCTCCAAGGCGAGCCATTTCCCCTTCGGGGGGTAACCCTTCGCCCGCGCTATCCCAAAAGAGATAAGGCGCTCGACCAACCGTGAGCCACAAAAAAACCCTTTCCCAAACTCCGGGCTCCCGCAGGAAGTGGGCAGGAAGTGGGCCGCGATGTTACGCTGCGATGGCCCTTTAGTCAATGGATTCTAATATAAGCGAGTCATCATGCGCCAGTGCGCACGCGCCCCGCACATCCCCTGACACAGATGCCTCGTGCCCGTTTGTCCGGGGCATTGCTCAATCGGTTGTTTTCCGGTATCGCAGTCTACATATTGCGCCCTAAGCTGGTTCCCCGTGAGGGATATGTGAGCATGCTGAAGCTGAGCGATATTCTCGTAGCCCATCAAGAGGTTGAATCCTTCGACGACCTCCTCCCCCTCGTGCAGGACGTTGCGCGCAGCGGGGAGCGTTTCTTCCGTATGGACGTCAAGCCCCCTTATCCGGACACGCCGGAGAACTGGGAAGATCGGCTCGAAGCCGTTTTCAGCGGACTGATCCGTTAGAGACACCCGCGGGGAATCGAGGCAGGAATCATGAAATATCTCGACATCAACGATACCCGGCTCGCGGATACCGCTGCCGACTCGGTCATCAACCGCAGTGCCGAACAGGCAGCGTTGGAGTCTCACCTAAAGGCACTGCAAGACAGATATCTGGACTTCAGGCGGATCGCCGGTGCCCCCAAGGATATCGCGGACATCAAGCTGCAGATGGCGCGTACCCTGGCGAATCTGGAGCGTGGCACCGAGGCATGGCCGCTGGCTCGCGAGGCGCTCGACACCTTCATTCGAGAAGAGGATTTCGAATCCGCCGCTGACGCGTGCGACGTTTTGTTCCAATCCGATCAGCCCGACTCCCTGACTGCGCTCGGCCAGGGCATCTGGCTCGCGGTCACCTACCCCATGGACCCGGAGCTATCGGTGGAGCTGTTGACACATGTGGTGGACGAAACACCCGACGATGCGGACGGCGCCGCCGTGGCAGCCACCACCGCCCTATTCCTGGCAGACATCCGCGCATCGGGCAAGCAGCGGGAAAACCTGGTGTTCTTCGCCACCCAGACCCTGGGCACGGTCGCCAGACGCCACGGCGGCGTGGACAGCCAGCAGGCATTCGACCACTGGATGGACCGACTCGAGCTCAAGGAGCCGAACAAGTTCCTGGTCCGTCTGCGCAACGTGGTAGACGTGCTCGTCCAAGACGACTGGTGGTTCGACCGAGAGGCCCTGCAGGCGAAGCTACCCGTCAATTGAGTTGCAAGCGACGAGGCGCGAGGTCCCAGAGGTTCTGAGACCGGTGCTCGATTTTCCACATCGCTCCCCATAGATCGAAATTCGATACCAACGACGATGTTCTGGCAAGAAGACCACACCGAAATTGCATGTCAAGTGCCCGACGACGTCGTCGATGTGCTGTTTTCCGTCGACTGCAAGCGTTTGCCGGTAGACCATGCCTACGCCCTGTCCGCCGCCCTGCAGCAGGCCGTGCCCTGGATCGCGGAGGGCGGTTCCGGCGTTGCCGTCCACACGATCCACGTGGCCGGCTCACAGAACGGCTGGGAGCGGCCTGCGCATGGTAGCGACCAGCACCTCATCCTGTCCAGGCGCACGAGGCTCGCCATTCGGATGCCCAAGGAACGCATCGACGCGCTGGTGAAAGCGCTCCAGGGCAAAACCCTGAACGTATCCGGTCACCCGCTCACCGTAGGCGTTAGCAAGATTCGCCCATTGAGCAAAGAAACGACCCTGTTCTCACGCTACGTAGTATCCCTGCCGGAGGATAGCGAGGAGGCATTCCTCGAACGAACCGCGCGAGCGCTGAGCGACCAGGGTATCCGCGTACGCAAGGCCCTATGCGGCAGGACGACCCTTTTGGGCACGCCGAGCGGAGTTGTGCGTGCTCGTAGCCTCTTGCTGGCCGACCTCTCGCAGGAGGAATCGATCCGCCTGCAGCAGACCGGTCTCGGATCACGCCGCGAAATGGGCTGCGGCATTTTCATCCCCCACAAGGGCGTAGCCGCAGTCGGCAAGACCGCCTGATGCCCCCGGTGTTCTGCTTGGATCCCTACTCCTCGTGTCCCGGATGACGAACGCCTCACAATTCCATAAAATTAGCTACCTTTGATTGTGCGCGCATAGCGCGCTGTTCTTCCGCCGCAAGAAAAGGCAAATCGAGACGAGAGGAGCAAGACATGGCCATCGAGGTAAAAGATAGAACTATCGAGACCGACAGCAACGGCAACTTGGCCAATCCCCAAGACTGGGACCAGGACGTCGCCGAGGCGCTGGCCGCCGAAGAGGACATCGAGCTGACCCAGGAACACTGGGACGTGCTCGAATACCTGCGCGACGAGTACATAAACAACAACAACAACCAGCCCATGGAGCGCCAAATCAACAAGGATATGGCCAAGCGCTGGGGCAGGAAGGTCAGTAGCAAGGATCTGTACAGGCTCTTTCCGAAAGCACCGAGCAAGCAGGGCAACAAGATCGCCGGTCTGCCCTTCCTAGCACGCAAGGGAGGATACTGAGGAGGGGGCCGATGGCGCAGGACCGAGCGTCGAGAATCCCAAAAAAGCAGCGCCTAGCGCTGCTTTTTTCGTTTTTGAGTGATTACCGGAAAGGGGGGGTCCATCTGAACAACGGCTGGCACAACGCAGAAGACGGACGAAACGACGAGCAGGTTGGTACGTCATCACTGCTAGTAGGCAGACGGCAGTGAGAACCAGGAGCAAGGCAAGGTGGCTCGCGGGTACAGCGATGAAGATCGTTTCGGCAAGAGTCTCCAGGATGAGGCCGAGAGCCATAAGGAAGGCGGATAGCAGAACGGCAGTCCGCATCCGTTTGCAAGTAAAGGGCAGGCTACGCAACCGGTAATATCCGTGGCCGATCATTCCTGGTCCTCGCCCAGCAGCCCGGCGAGCCCCTTCTCATCGAGCACTGTCACACCCAGCTCGCGGGCCTTGGTGAGCTTGGACCCGGGGCCCGCCCCGGCAACCACATAATCGGTCTTCTCGGACACACTACCCGTCACCTTGGCGCCGCGTTGCTGCAGGGCCGCTCTGATCTGGTCTCGTGGCCGGCTCAGGGTGCCTGTAATGACGACCGTCTTGCCTGCCAAGGGATACCGGTCGGGTGGTGCGGAGGCGACTAGCGGCGTCTTCCAATGAACGCCGGCTGCCAGGAGCTTGGTGATCACATCCCGGTTGTGGGGCTCGGCGAAAAAGCCAACGATCTGCTCGGCGACCGCTTGCCCAACACCGGGTACCAGGCTTTCCTTCCTGTTCTCCAGGTCATCCACCTGCGCCTCGCTCAGCGCACCGAGATCGGCAAAGCGCTCGGCCAGGGCCGCCGCGACCCGAGCATTGACCCCCGGGATCTTCTGCGCCACCAGCCAGTCGGCAAGCGCACCGTCGAAGGCGAGATCGGGGCGTCCGTCGAAGAAATCGCGAATGGCGACAGCGGTCTTGGGGCCAACGCCCTTGACACCCTTTTGACGTGCCAAGTCTTCGACCCGGGCCGCCATCAGATGATCCAGGTCGGGAAAGGCGTCCGCAAGGGCCTGAGCCGTCGCCTCGCCCACCTCCCGTATCCCGAGCGCGAGAAGGAATCTGGCCAGGGTGGTCGACTTGCTCCGCTCGATGGCGGCCAGCAGCTTCTCAACGGATTTCTCCCCCATGCGGTCGAGAGCCACCAGACAATCGGCCTTATCGGCAAGGCTGTAGATCCCGGCTGCATCTTCGAGCAACTGTTCGTTCACCAGTTGCTCGACGAGCTCCTCCCCCAGCCCCTCGATGTCCATGGCCCGTCGCGAGGCGAAGTGCTGGATGGCCTCCTTGCGCTGGGCCGGGCAGTAGAGGCCGCCTGTGCAACGGGCGACCGCTTCGCCCTCGGGCTTCACCACGCGGGAGCCGCACTGCGGGCAGGTCTGCGGAAGCTCTACCGACTCGGTACCCGGCGGGCGGCGCTCGGGCAGTACTCGCACCACCTCGGGGATGACGTCACCCGCCCGGCGGACGTATACGGTGTCACCGACTCTGACATCCTTGCGCCGGACCTCGTCCATGTTGTGCAGGGTCGCGTTGGAGACGGTCGCACCACCCACGAAGACAGGCCTCAAACGGGCCATGGGGGTGACCGCCCCGGTGCGCCCGACGTTGAACTCCACCGCCTCGATGGTGGTGAGCTCTTCCTGGGCGGGGAATTTGTAGGCAATGGCCCAACGCGGTGCGCGGGAAACAAAGCCCAGGACCTCCTGATCCGCCAGCGAATCGACTTTGAGCACGACGCCGTCGATATCGTAGTCGAGGGCATCGCGCCGTGCCTCGATCTCCCGGTGATAGGCGATGCAGGCATCGACTCCGTCCAGAACCCGCAGCTCCGGGGATGTACGCAGTCCCCAGCCCCTCAGCAGCTCCATACTCTCACCGTGGGTCGGCGCCAAAGTACCGTCCTCGACCGCGCCAAAGCCATAGCAGAACATCTCCAGCGGCCGCTGCGCCGTGATTGCAGGATCGAGCTGGCGCAAGCTGCCGGCGGCGGCGTTGCGCGGGTTGGCGAAGGTCTTGCCACCCTCCTCCCGGGCTCTGGCGTTGATGGACGCGAAGCCGGCCTTGGGCAGGAAGACCTCGCCGCGCACCTCCAGCAGCGCCGGCCAACCTTCTCCCTGCAGCCGCAGGGGAACGGAGCGAATGGTGCGCACCTGTGCGGTGACATCCTCCCCGCGGCGGCCGTCGCCGCGGGTGGCCGCCCGGTGCAGCAGGCCCCTTTCGAAGGTCAGGCTGATGGCGAGGCCGTCCAGCTTCGGCTCGGCCAGGTAGCGAGTCCGGTCGCGCTCAAGCCGCTCCCGCACCCGGCGGTCGAAGGCCCGTATGTCGGCCTCGTCGAAGGCGTTATCCAGAGACAGCATGGGGACCTGGTGCTCCACCTCGGTGAAGCCTTCCAAGGGGGGCGCCCCCACGCGCTGGGTCGGGGACTCGGTGGTCACGAGCTCCGGGAACCTCGCCTCCAGGTCCTGAAGCTCGCGCATCAAGCGGTCGTACTCGGCGTCCGGAACCTCGGGGTCGTCGAGGACGTAATAACGGTAGTTGTGGTGCTCGATCTGCCGCCGAAGCTCCTCGACGCGGGTGCGGACGGTCGCCGGAATACTCATTCCCGGTCGGAACTGGAGAGGCGCCGCGTTACCAGCTCCACCACGCGATCGCGCAGGCGCTCCTCGACTTCGGGAGTGAATGGAGACCTGGCCTCGTCTAGAATCTGGGCATCGAGCTCGGAGGCCAGGCAGCGCGCCGTCTCCGCCATGGTCTGAAGGCGATCCGCATCATCCGTGACACCCTCCACCTTGGCGAACAGAGTCAGTCCGGGCGACTCGAAATCGGCCATGGCGCCGAAGGGGAAGGTCCCCGGCTTGACCATGTTCGCCATGCTGAACAGCAGGCTCTCGGGTGACTTGGGGTTGCGATAACGATGGAAGATGTCCATCTCCCCTGGCTCGACACCGCACCTGCTGGCGGCGTGCACGATGGCCTCGCCACCGAAAGTCCCCTCCATCGGGGTGATATGGAGCGATAGCACCATCGGACTCCCGGATCCTTCCAACGCGATCTCGTCCCGTGGCTCGGAAGGCGAATCCAGATGGAGATCCGACCACTCCGGTCCCTCGG
>Ga0055458_10000133_pt1 | contig 14024 bp, 15 predicted proteins | sample Joice_CattailNLB_FD_57687 | JGI IMG/M metagenome (GOLD analysis project Ga0055458, IMG submission 57687) | Wetland microbial communities from San Francisco Bay, California, USA, that impact long-term carbon sequestration - Joice_CattailNLB_D2 | ecosystem: Environmental > Aquatic > Marine >...
CCGTAGTCCTGTATCGCTCCCGCGAAGATCTCTGAAGCGGAGGCACTGTTGCGGTCGACCAGCACGGCCATCGGCCCCCTGTAGACAATGCCGGGGTCGGGATCCGTCTCCACCTCGACCTTGCCGAAGGAGTCCTTCACCTGCACGACCGGTCCCTCGTCGATGAAGAGCCCCGTCAGCTCCGTCGCCTCGGTAAGGGAACCGCCTCCGTTTTCGCGTAAGTCCACCACGATGCCGTCCACGCCTTCTCGCACCAACCCTTGGATCAGTGCCCGTACGTCCCGGGTCGTGCTGCGGAAATCGTCTTTCCCCTTGGACTCTGCTCGAAAATCGCGATAGAAGGCCGGGATTTCTACAACGCCGATGCGCATGCCGGATGCGTTCTTCAAGTCGTCGACGATATAGCTCTTGGCGGCTTGGTCTTCGAGCTTGATCTCGTTGCGCACCATGGAAATCTCACGGGTCCTACCGTCCGATCCGGCCGACTTTGGCAGAATGTGAAGACGCACCACCGAGCCCTTCGGGCCGCGAATCTTGTCCACAACGTCCTGCAGGCGCCAGCCGATCACGTCTTCCATCACACCATCCAGGCCCTGGGCGACACCGACGATACGATCTCCACCGTGAACCTGACCGCTTTGATGGGCGGGTCCCCCCGGGATGGTGCGTTGCACGACGGTATATTCGTTGTCCGCCCGCAACACCGCTCCGATGCCCTCCAGTGACAGCCGCATGCTGATGTCGAAATTTTCGGAGGTGCTCGGCGACATATAACTCGTATGCGGCTCCAGGCTCTGGGTGTAGGCGTTGATGAATGCCTCGAAGACGTCGTCGCTGTCGAACTGACGGACACGGCGCGCGAGCCCCTCGTAACGTTTGCGCAAGAGCTCGGGAATCTCCGCCTCGTCCTTCTTCGACAGGCGCAATCCCAGCCAGTCGTTCTTGACCCGCTTGCGCCAGATTTCATCGAGCTCCGCGCGGGTTTTCGCACGCTTTGCCTCGGAACGGTCGAAGCGATATGTCTCCTCGCGCCCGAAGTCGAATCCCTTGTCCAAGATGGACAGAGCGAACCTTTCCCGCTCGTCGACACGCTGACGGTAGAGGCGAAAGATCTCGAAGGCGGTCTGCAGCCTACCGCGCCTCAAATCATCGTCCAGACGACGCGCGTTGCGCTCGAAGCGATCGTAATCCCGCTGCAGGAAGAAGGATCGGTTGGGATCCAGCGCCTCGAAATACTTCTCGAATATTCGCTCGCCCACATCGTCGGTGAGGGAAAGCTTTCGGTAGTGGAAGCGCTCCAAAGCCTGGTTGATGACCATCGTAGTCCTTTGCTGACGGTGGCTGGGTGCCACGTCCGAAATGGGCACATCTCGCGGATTGGCAGCGGTCAAACCGGCTGTTGACGCCAACAGGAGGGCGACGAGGAAGGAGATCAGGCGCAGTCTCATAAGCGAGCACTCGAAAAAGACGAAGATGGCGAGAACTATAAGACAACGAGCAGCGGCATGAGTTTTTTCCGACGAGTAACAAGATACGGCGGTTTGGCCATCAGCCTCCCCTGGTCAGCGTCCATGTTTTGTCTCCGGTGTAGCGACGACCCTGTCGGTCAGCTCTCACTTGGACCGAAAATAGCCCCGGAAATCTTTTTTTCAATGAGTTAGGAAATTTCTGGATAATGCCATACTCCATTGGGCCGAATTTTCGCTCGGCTTGGGGCGCGGCAACGAGCGCGGAGTCGAGCTTTGCAACCCTTCTGGTAACACGGAAGGCAGACGAAAAGACGAGCGAGTCACTATGTCATTCGAGGGAAATCGCCTCAACTGTAGACCTTGCGGCGAAACAGATCCGTGCGGCGGCTGACCACGCGATCGACGAAGAGCACACCGTCCAGGTGGTCGAGCTCGTGCTGCAACGCCCGCGCCTCGAAGCCCTCCATCTCGAGCTCCAGAGGCTCGCCGTCTCGATCCCGGGCGACGATACGCACGCGCGTGGCGCGAATAACATTTCCGGTATAGTCCGGGACGGAGAGACAGCCCTCACGGCCGATCTCGAAACCTTCCCAATGGGTGATTTCCGGGTTCAAGAGGATCAGGTGTCCGTGATTGGGGGTGTTTATTTTTCCCGACACATCCAGGATCAGGATGCGCTGAAAGCGGCCCACCTGAGGGGCGGCGATACCGACTGCCGCGGGTCCTGCCCGCCGGGTCTCTTCCAGACCCTCGATGAACGCCTGCAGCTCGCTGTCGAAGACCCCCACCGGCTCGGAGACCTGGCGCAAGCGCTCGTCGGGAAGGGTGAGTATGTCGAGCACGGCCATCCGTGCATTACCCGATCAGGGTCTCCACGGAGGAAATGTCCACCCTGATCCCATCCCGCGTCAGCCGCTGCACCGAAGCCTGCAGCGACTCGACGGCTCGATCCGAATATCCCTGGATGTTCATGATGTAGACGGGCCGATCCTCGCCGCCGGCCACATCCGATTCGAGCTCCAGGATGTTGAAACCCGCATCGGCCAGGATACCGGTAACATCCGCTACGATCCCTGCACGATCCGCTCCGGTCACGCGTACCTGGACATTCGGCACCATGTGCCGATGCAGCCCGCCTGTCATCGGATCGATATGAAAACGCAACCTCAGCTCCGAGGCTACCGGCGATACCGCCTGCTCCAGCTCGGCCGTGGGCCCCTCCACCAAGACCATCATCATGATCGTGAAGTTCCCGCCGAGGCGGATCATGGATGCCTCGCCAAGACTTGCCCCGGCGGCGTATATGGCGCGAGTGACCCGCGCCACGATGCCTGGTCTGTCTTCTCCCACCAATGTGAGCATGTTCCAGTTTGCCAAGGTCCGCCTCCTCCTCGCCGTTGGGAAACGGGGCCGATGGTACGCGCAAATCCGCGTTCATGGAATCGCATGCCGGTACAGAGAATCGGCCCCTGTGACCGGGTTGGCATTTCTCCTCTCGACGAGAAATGCCCTCTCGCCCCTGGGAATTCTCTACCAACGCAGGTCACGCCATTTCTGGATCGATCCAGATCAGGCTCGCCATGCGTCCAGTGACGCCATCGCGGCGGTACGAAAAGAAGCGCCCGGGATCCGAGTAGGTGCAGAGCCCCCCACCCCAAATCCGATCGATGCCGCAACGATGCAGGCGCTCGACCGCCAGGGAATAGATGTTCGCCAGCCACTTCCCGCCCGGGGCTGGCCGAAACGCGGCCTCGGCAGTCTCGCCACCTCTCTCCAAGAAGCGCGCCCGCACTTCTGCCCCGACCTCGAATGCCTGCGGGCCTATGGCAGGTCCGAGCCAGCACAGGACCTCGAGAGAAGGCACCGCGAATCGTGAGACCGCCGCCTCGATGACTCCGTCCGCCAGCCCCCGCCAGCCGGCATGAACCGCCGCCACGCGCGTCCCTGCACGATCGCAAAGCAGCAGTGGCAGGCAGTCCGCGGTCATTACGACGCATACTTCACCGGGGCGCAGAGCGACTGCGGCATCCGCCCGGCAGTCCCTGTGGTCCGCTGTCGCATCGGCCACGGCACAGCCGTGTACCTGACGCAGCCAATAGGGATCGCCGGGTAGGCGGAGGTGCTTGCGCACCAGTGCGCGATTGTGCGCAACGTGGGACGGATCGTCCCCCACGTGATCGGCCAGGTTCAGACTGGCGAAGGGCCCTTCGCTGACACCGCCGCTGCGCGTCGTGCAGAGTGCGCGCACCCTCGGTGAAACGGGCCAGTTCGGCTCGATCCAATCTGTGGCTAGAGGACTGCCGTCAACCATAGACATCCACCCTAGTTCACCTCTAACAGCTCTCGCGCAATGACACCGAGATGCGAAGAAGGTCCTGGGCGAGCATTGCGTCTCGGCGCGGGTAGCTCTCTATTCTGCCTGGCGGAAGCGCAACCATCGATGTATCAGGGGGCGGGCGTGAAAGTGGACTGCGCGAATGATATCCTCCCCACCTTCGACTTCGTTATCGAACGCGTTACCAAATTCGATCGAGCTACCGCTGCGCGGCGCCGGGGAGCGAGGTGCCTTCTTGCTTGGACTCATCGGAAAGACACGCGCGAGACGGAAGTAATCCAACGTCCTGGGAGTATGTACTGTGGGCAACAACGTAATCTGGCATCATCATCCGGTAGACCAATCCGTACGTGCGAGACAGAAGGATCAGAAGCCGGTCGTCATATGGTTTACCGGCTTGAGTGCCTCGGGCAAGTCGACCCTTGCCGGCGCCCTGGAGCAGATCCTGACCACTCAGGGTTACCATACCTATCTGCTCGATGGCGACAACGTCCGTCACGGTTTGTGCGGTGACCTGGGCTTCAGCGATGCCGACCGCAAGGAAAACATCCGCCGGGTCGGCGAGGTGGCCAAGCTGATGGCCGACGCCGGCCTCATCGTCATGGCGGCCTTTATCTCTCCCTTCCGAGCCGACCGGCAGATCGTGCGGGATATCCTCCCCGAGGGACAGTTCGTCGAGGTCTTCATGGACGCGTCCCTGGAGGTGTGCAAGAACCGCGATCCCAAGGGACTGTACGTCAAGGCGGAGCGCGGCGAGATCAAGCAGTTCACCGGCATCGACAGTCCCTACGAGGCGCCCTTGGAGCCCGAGGTGCGTGTCGACGCGGATCGGCTGAGCGTGCCTGAAGGCATGAATCTGTTGCTCGACTATCTGCATGAGCGCGGAATCCTCGAGGCGGGGTACGAGCGGGTCGACGAAGAAATCGCCGGTTGATATCTCGCCGTGCCACGTCCACGAATTCAAGATGATTCGTAGCGGAAGAAGAGCGCATGGGTGTCGCTTTCATTACGCATCCGGATTGCGAGCTGCATGACACCGGTTTTGGACATCCGGAGTCGTCCGATCGCCTGAAGGCCGTGTTGGACTATCTGCCGACCAGGGAGATCTGGCAACGGCTGACGCGGCACCAGGCGCCGATGGCGGACAGGGAGCAGCTCTTTCGGGCTCACGACAGGGGCTACGTGGAGGATATCATCGCGGCCGAGCCCGCCGAGGGTCGCGTCTACCTGGATCCCGATACCAGCATGGCCCCCCATTCCCTGAACGCGGCCCTGCGCGCTGCCGGTGCGCTGATCAAGGCCGTGGATCTGGTCATGTCGGGCGCTGCGGACCGGGCATTCTGCTGCGTCCGCCCCCGGGTCACCACGCCGAAAATCCGGATGGAGTGAAGCGGAGTCCGACGACAACACCGGCTTCGCCTTCGGATTTCACCTTATGTTGCATGCTCAGAGCCCGCCAAGCGCACCAAGGCAAGGTACAGCCGGCAGGGAAATGGGTGGCGTTCAATGACAAATCCGATCGAGCGTGGGCGGCAGAAGGTCTTGGGTTTCGAATTTTTGGAGGCTGGTTGGCTCAGGCGGGCGGTGCTCTTTTCTATTCGCCTGTCCGCGGGCATTTTCAGAAAGTTTCAGGACGAAAAGCTGCATCTGCAGTCGACGAGTCTTGCCTATACGACTTTGCTGTCCCTGGTGCCCTTCCTTGCCGTCACCTTTTCCGTGCTCAAGGGCTTCGGTGTCCAGAGCCAGCTGGAGCCCATGCTCATGAGGTCGCTGGAGCCGCTGGGCGAGCAGGGTGTCGAGATCGGCCAATACATCCTGACCTACGTCAATAACCTCAACTTCGCCGTCCTGGGTTTCTTCGGCATCGCCCTCTTGTTCTGGACCGTCATCTCACTGCTCACGAGGGTGGAGGAGGCCTTCAACGCCATTTGGCACGTGCCCGGCGTTCGCAGTTGGCCCCGTCGTTTCAGCGACTACCTGAGCGTGGCATTGGTGGGGCCGGTGTTCATCTTTACTGCACTTGGCGTCACCACCGTTGCGTTCCGGAGCGAAAACGTCCACCGGGTAGTTGCAATAGAGCCCCTCGGCCGGCTCGTCTTGGAGGTTGGTCGGGTCGTCCCCTACCTGTTGGTGTGTCTCGCCTTCACCTTCCTGTACTCCTTCCTCACAAACTACCGGGTACGTCTGGTTTCGGCCTTGACGGGCGGCGTCTTCGCCAGCGTGGCCTGGTACGGTGTCGGCCATCTGTTCACCCACCTGGTAGCCAGCTCTTCGAAATATTCCGCGATCTATTCCAGCATGGCGGCCGCGGTGCTTTTCATCATCTGGGTCAACGTCGGCTGGCTGATCATCCTTGTCGGGGCGCACATCGCCCGCTATGTGCAGCACCCCCACCTGGTGCACAGCCACCTGAACGGTTCGAAGGCGGGGAAGGTCCATAACGAAGCGCTCGCCCTGGACGTCATGGCCTTGATCGGTCACGCCTACCATTTCGGTGAGTCGAAGTGGACGCTGGAATCCCTGACGGCACGCGACTGTTGCGGCTCGCCGGAGGATGTCGAGAGACTCGTGCAATCGCTGCAGCGGGGGCGTCTGCTCGTGGCGACGAGTGACGATCCCGCGGCCTATCTCCCTGCCCGTTCGATCGACACCATAGCCCTGGAGGAAATCGTCGCTCTGGCTCGCAGCCGAGGCGACGAGCCGGTGCGCCCGGCGGCGGTGCGGGCGGTGGTCGACCAGATTGATACGGCCGTCGCCGGGAGTCTCGGGGGCAAGACCTTGAAGGATTTGGTCCTGGCATACGGGCAGCGCTCCGAAGGTGTCAGCTCGACTCCCGAGGAGGCCGATGATGACCACTGACCTCGAGCTCGCAGGTGCAACCGCCGAGGCGCCGAGGACCTCAGGCCGGGATTCGGATCGATCTCACCCGGAGAGCCAAATCTGCTTTCGACCTTCCACTCCCGAATCTAGGCGCTCGACGGAGCGAATTCCCGCTACCGGTTGACGGCCAGAAGTAAGCACGCCGGTGTTTCTTCCCGGGTTGCGCGCTTTCTATTCGACACCTGCGGCCCTCACGCTGGGCGTCCTGCTGGCGATTCTGCTCCCGTCCGGCGCAGCCTACGTGGCATGGGTGGGCGAAATCTTTCTGTCGCTCTTGAAGGTCCTGATCCTGCCTCTGATCTTGGTCTCCATCTACGCGTCGCTGACATCCGGCACCAACCTGCGATTGCTCGGTGGGCGAACCCTGCTGTACTACCTTCTGACGTCCGCTTTCGCTGCGGCCCTGGGTACCTTGCTCGGGCTCGCGCTGTCCGGCAACCTTCCCCCCGGTCTCCTGAGTCTGGAGCCGATCGATGCAACGCGCGGCGATTTCAGTCTCGACAAGTTCGTTCAGAACCTCGTCCCGAGCAACATCTTCGACTCCCTCGCGGACGGGAACATACTGCACATCGTCGTCATTTCCGTCTTCGCTGCGCTGGCATCGCGTTATCTGGCCGCAAACAGTCGGCGCTTTCTCACCGAGGGCGCGGTTGCGGTGAACGATCTGTTGATGCAGATGCTCAGCGGAATACTGGCGGTCTCGCCCCTGGGCATCCTGTCGCTGGTCTACGCCAGCCTGGCGGGAATGCAATGGGGCGAGATCTTTCGCCTGCGCTCCTTCGTCTGGGCGGTTGCGATCGGCGTTCTCGTGCATGGGTTGCTCTTTCTCCCAGGCCTGTACCTCGTGCGGACCGGTCGCTCGCCATGGCGCTTCCTGGCCGCGGTCAAGGTGGCCCTGATGACCGCTTTCTCCACTGCTTCGAGCTCGGCGACCTATCCTGTCTCCAAGCGGGTGCTGGAGACGAACGCGGGGGTCCGGGAGCGTACGACGAGCTTCACTCTGCCACTCGGTGCCACCCTGAACATGGATGGCTCGGCCCTTTACCAGGCGATCCTGCTGATCTTCATGTCGCGCCTTGCAGGGGTCGAAGTCACCCTGCTCCAGGCTCTGTTCATCGTGTTGATGACGATGGCCTCCTCGGCCGGGACGGCGGGCATACCGGGCGGTGGCGTCGCCATGATGGCCTTCATGCTGGACCTCTTGGGTCTTCCCCAGACCTACCTGGCGCTCTATCTGGTCGTCGACCGCTTTTTCGACTATCCGATCACGGTCGTCAACGTGTGGGGCGACTTGATCGTTGCGGCAGTGGTGGACCGGGACCTGGAGGAGGATTGATGCCGGACTCTCCGACAGCGGCCGGACACTGGGCAGGGATTGCCGCCGACCGGCTCGGGCGACGGAACGTCGGGCTCGGAGGGATTCGAAGAAGCGAGCCAACTGCCGGATATCGCCTTCGCCGACACACCGACGCATGCACTCGATTCTATACTCTGGGAGATACCCCGGGGAGGCAGGTGACATGAAGACAGTCCAGCAGATACTCGAAGAAAAGGGTTGGGACGTTTGGACCGTTGGTCCGGACAGCAGCGTCCGCGATGCGCTTTCGCAGATGGCACGCAAAAACATCGGCGCGCTGGTGGTCGTCGAGGAAGGACGCGTGGTCGGGATCATCTCCGAGCGCGACTACGCCCGAAAAGTGATCGTCGAGGGCCAGCCGTCGCTGGAGGCGATGGTCAAAGATATCATGGTGCGGGAGCCCCGTTGCGTCACCATGGAACAGACGCTCGTCGACTGCATGAGCTTGATGACCGACAAGTGCATTCGCCACCTCCCGGTTGTGCAAGGGAACAGCCTGGTCGGTGTCTTGTCGATCGGCGACCTGGTCAGTTCCATCATGCGGGTGCAGGAATCCAAGATCGAGGAGCTCGAAAGCCTCATCTACGGAGCCTGACCTTGGTCCACGGAGCACCCGGGCTCCCACAACCTCCGGCTCAAGGGGCTCCGGGGCCTCTTGTGGAGGCCGTGCTGCTCGACGCCGTCGGAACCCTGATCCAGCCGCGGGAGCCGGTGGCTGCGACCTACGGGAGGGTGGCCAGGCGCTTCGGTGTGGATCTCGATCCGGCCAAGTTGTCGCGGGCCTTCAACCATGTCTTCGGTGCGATGCCTGCCCTGGCCTTCGACTGGAGCTCGAGGGGCGAGCTCTATCGTCGGGAGCGCGAGTGGTGGCGGGACCTCGTACGCCGTGTGCTCGGTGCTACGGGTAGCGGCAATGGCGATTTCGAGCGCTTCTTCGAGACGCTTTACCTGCACTATGCCCAAGGCAATGCCTGGGAGTGCTTTCCCGATGTCCTTCCAGCGCTGACGGCCTTGCGCGCCGAAGGCTGCAAGCTCGGTGTCGTTTCCAACTTCGATTCCAGACTGCCCGGGATACTTCGCGCCCTGGGAATATGGGATCGAGTGGACGCCGTCGTTTATTCGTCCGAGGCCCGTAGCGCCAAGCCGGATCCGGGCATCTTCAGTCGAGCGCTCTCTCTGCTGGGCGTAGGCCCGGAGCGGACGGTCCATGTGGGTGATTGCGCGTGGGCGGACGTTGCTGGTGCCGCCGCTGCGGGTATTACGGGATACCTGATCCGGCGTAACAATCGTTCAGGGGATCGATCCGGTCGAGCGATCCGGAGCCTAGAGGAGTTTTTCGGAATCGTTCGTTTTTCCACGGGAAGCCAAGAGAACGAAAAATGAACGGCGAGGCCATCGAGGAGTGCGAGCCGCAGGCGAATCCGGATGGTTACCATCACTTCGGAGCGGTCAACTGCCGTTTCAAGCTTCAATGACCAACCTGGACACCGACCCGGGGAAACTCGATTAGGTCAGCGCTTCCAATAGCCGCATCGTCAGAAGGAAAAGGCGTCGCCCGGGCACCAAACGAGCCTCTGCGGCAGATCTCCCATATTTCGTTCAGCCTTAATTCAGCGAGCGACCTGTAGCATGAATTGTGCGTGCCGGTAATAGGGCATGATCACACAGCACGGGTTAAACCATGAAGAATCGACAGATATATGGGAGACTTTCGATGAGAAGAGGCCTTAACGTACTGTGCTTGGCGCTACTGATGATCACAACGTACGGCTGTAGCGATCGGTATAACACCCGCGCCGCCGTTGGAAGCGGCGCAGGAGGCGCTCTAGGTGCGTACGTCGGTTCCGAGCTTCGCGGCCAAAATGGTGCTGTCATCGGAGGTGCGCTGGGCGCAGCTGCCGGTTCCGTCCTCGCAACTGGAACCTACTAGCCCGCCACGGCTGGGATCTTCGGGCTGCCCACACGCCTCCTGAACTGCTCCAGCAAGGTTTCGTGGTAGGCGCGACGATAGTCGAGCTTGGCCGCGCGCAGCCGCTCGCCGCTCAGGTACAAGGTAAAGGCACGCGCGGGTATCGCGTTGAACGACCCGATCTCGGCGACGCGTGCTCTGAATTTCATGCTCAAGACATTCAAGGTCGACCATCAAGGGGTGTTCGCCTAACGGGCAGGGCGCCTGCGCCATCTCCGAGGAGGATGTCGCGGGCACCGTGTCCGGATCACCATTGCGACGTCTTCCTGAAGGCGCTCGGAATCGCATTTTTTGGGCGCCGCTTTGAATAGCTCCTAAGTCGAGGCTCGAGTCGGACGCGTTTCTTCAACGGTAGTGGCGCAGATACCACCACTCGAAACCGCGCTTTATCCAATGAAGAGCGCGCATCGAGGGCAGCACCAGGTTGTGCTTCTCGTTGCGGGCCACCAGCATGCCGCGGTCGTTGGCATCGATGATGCACAAAAGCTCCACTCGGAATGTCTCGCTGGGCTGCCGGCCATCGAGCTCGGCAGCCAGATTGGTGGCCGCCGCCTTGGCCTGAAGGTCTGCCATGTGGGCTTGCTTCGGCATCCACTCCGGCCCCGGGAAGCTGCCCGAGTCGCCGGCCACGTATACCCGTTCCAGTCCCTCCACCCGGCAATGCTTATCGGCCTTGATCAGACCACCCTCGGAGCGAGGCAGATCCGTGTTGTCGAACCATTGGTTACCGGTCATCCCTGGCATGAAGAGGATCAGATCGGCGTCGAGCTCGCCGCCTTCGGTCATGATCTTGGCCTCGGCGAAGCCCTTGAGCTTATGGCCCAGGTGGGTCTGGATGTCCCGTTTGCGCATCTCCTCCTTCAGGCCCGAGACGGCCTTGGGTCCTAGGCGTTGACCGGGACTCGAGGCGGGTGTGAAGAAGACCAGGTCGAAGCGCTCGCGGCGCTTCTCCTTACGCAGGTGGTTGTCGATACCGAACAGGAACTCGAACATGGGGCCGCCGCGCATGGCCGACGGCTCCTTTGGGTTTGCGGCGAAGCCCATGGCGATGGTACCGCCGTCCATCGCTTGCAGTCGGTCGCGGATGCACTCGGCGGCGGGGATGCCTTCGCACGGGGTGATGGCGTGCTCGATACCCGGCAGCTTCTTGATGAAGCGCCCGCCGGAGCCGATGATGAGGCCGTCGTTCTCGATATCTCCGGCAGTCGTTTCGAGAGCACGCCCGCCTTTACGCAAACCCGTAGCCTCTGCGGCGACGTGCGCGATACCTTTGCGGTGGAAGAAGCTCGCGAGTGGGATGCGCAGGTCCTCGCCCGTGCGCAGCCCCGTCGGAATCCAGATGAGCCCTGGATAATAAAGAAACTCGGCCCTCGGACTCACGAGTGTGATATCCGTTTTTGGGGCGATCTGTCGAAGGGTCTGGACGGCGGTGAGCGCGGCGAAACCCGATCCGACAATGGTAACGCGTGGCATAGGGGGCTCCCGTGGTTGCGTGCTGGGTCTGCTGGTCGAGGCGGGATTGTACCGCCTAAGGCTTTGCGGCAGGCAAGGTATGCAGGATCAGCGGCTCGAGACCCGGCCAGACGTTGTCCAGCATTTGTGGCTGAGCCTTGGCGACGGGGTGCAGGCCGTCCGCCTGCATGAGCCCCCAATCCTCGGCGACGCCCGCCAGCAGCCTGGGTATCCAGGCCACCTGCTCGCGCTGCGCGACCTCTTTGAACAAGGCTTGAAAGTGATCCGCGTAGGCCGCACCGTAGTTGGGTGGCAGACGGTTTCCCACGACGAGCACGTGGGCGCCGGACGCCTTGCCCAGCCGCACCAAACGGGTCAGGTTTGCCTCGATCTCCTCGAAAGCGATGCCGCGAAGACCGTCGTTGGCCCCGAGCTCGACAATCAGTATTGCGGGCGGGCGGCGCTTCAGCAGCGGCGGCAGGCGGGTGAGGCCACCCGCGGTTGTGTCACCGGAGACGCTCGCGTTGATCACCCGATGCGGATATCCGCGCTGCCCGAGGCGCTGCCCGAGCAGCTGGACCCAACCGCTCTCCCTGGGCAGGCCATAGCCTGCGCTCAGGCTGTCGCCGAGCACCAGGATCACCGGCTCGTCCGCGGCGCAGGAGGTGGCAGGCAGCAAGATGCCGGCGAGCAAGAACAATCGGATCATGACAGCAGACAGGCGCACGCTGGTCTCCGGAGCCAAGGGGTTGAGCAAGCATGTTACCGGTCCCGGTGGGCGCCTGACCATACTCCGGAATCTGGATCTATCGGTGTACAGTGGCGAGGCCCTGGCCATTCTGGGTGCTTCCGGCTCCGGAAAATCGACCCTGCTCGGTCTACTCGCCGGCCTGGATCGGGCGAGCAGCGGGGAGGTCTGGCTGTGCGGCGAAAGCCTGACGGACCTCGACGAAGACGGCCGTGCGGCCCTGCGCGAGGGCCGGGTGGGATTCGTGTTCCAGAGCTTCCAGCTCCTTGCCACCCTGAGCGCCCTGGAGAACGTCCTGCTGCCCCTGGAGCTCAGCGGTATGGCGGACGCGAGGCGCATTGCCACCGAGGCCCTGGCGCGTGTCGGCCTGACAGCCCGTGCCGGACACTACCCGCGACAGCTCTCCGGCGGCGAGCAGCAGCGAGCGGCCATCGCGCGCGCCTTCGCACCCGCCCCGCGCATCCTCTTCGCCGACGAGCCCACCGGCAACCTGGATCAGGCCACGGGCCAGCAGGTGATCGACCTGCTGCTGCATTTGCGCCGCGATACCGGGGCGGCCCTGGTGCTGGTCACCCACGACCCACGTCTGGCGGAGCGTTGCGACCGCCGCCTGCTGATGCGGGACGGCCGTTTGGAGCCCCTGGGTTGAAGGCCTGGCGCATCGGTCTGCGCCTGCTCGGACGGGATTGGCGCAGTGGGGAGCTCTATCTGCTGGCGGCCGCGCTGGTGCTCACGGTGGCCGCCATCACCGCTGTCGGCTTCTTCACGGACCGCATCGAGCGGGCCATGCAGCGTCAGGGTGGCGAGCTGATCGGCGCCGACCTGATGCTGGACGCTTCCGCCCCCGTACCCGCCTATTTTGTCGAGCAGGCCCGCTCCCTGGGCCTCGAAACCGCGTCGGTCCTCGAATTTCCCAGTGTGGTCATGAACGAGCGGGGGCCGCGGTTGGTCGAGGTGAAGGCGGTCGATTCGGCCTATCCGCTGCGCGGCGCTCTGCGCGTGCGCCCGAACCTGAAGGGCACCGCTGAGGAAACCGCCACGGGGCCGCCGCCCGGCGAGGTCTGGATCGAGCCCCGTTTGCTTCACCTGCTGGGGGCGGTGCCCGGGGCCGATCTGGTCCTCGGCGAGGCGAGGCTGCGTATTGGGCGACTGATCGACTACGAGCCGGATCGTAGCGCCAACCTGTTCCAGCTCGCGCCCCGGGCGATGATCAATGTGGGCGACATTCCGGCGACCGGCCTGGTTACCCCGGCGAGTCGTGTGCGCTACCGCCTGTTGGTGGCCGGGAAGGTCGAGGCGGTGGATGCCTTCAAGCGACAGGTGGCAAGGAGGATGCTGCCGAACACCCGTCTTGTCGACGCGCGGGAGGCACGCCCGGAATTCTCTTCGGCTGTGCGGAGTGCATCCCGATTCCTGCACTTGGCCACCCTGGTCACTCTGCTGGTGGCCGGGGCGGCCATCGCGTTGGCAAGCCGTCGGTTTGTGGAGCGCCAGATCGACGCCGTTGCCGTCATGCGCTGCCTGGGTGCGCGTCCTCGTCTGCTCACCCGAGTCTACGCGTTGCGCATGGTTTTTCTCGGTCTCATGGCCTGCGCTGTTGGCTGCCTGATCGGGTTTCTCGCCCAAACCGGGTTGGCCTTTCTGCTCGCGGATTGGTTCGGCCCCGAGCTACCTCCCCCTTCACTTCGCCCCCTGGCCGTGGGCACAGGCACAGCTCTGCTCACCCTGCTCGGCTTTGCCCTGCCGCCCTTGTTTCAGCTAACGCGAGTCCCTCCGTTGAGGGCGCTACGCCGGGATCTGGGAGCGCCAGGTGC
>Ga0055458_10000136_pt1 | contig 13860 bp, 13 predicted proteins | sample Joice_CattailNLB_FD_57687 | JGI IMG/M metagenome (GOLD analysis project Ga0055458, IMG submission 57687) | Wetland microbial communities from San Francisco Bay, California, USA, that impact long-term carbon sequestration - Joice_CattailNLB_D2 | ecosystem: Environmental > Aquatic > Marine >...
GGGTCCGCCAGCAGCTCGGCGCCGAGGCCCGTGGGGAGGGCCGAGACTAGTGTCGGCGATGACTCACGGTTTGCTCCGGTTTGGAGCACCAGGTGTGCTGCCAGCGACGAAGCTTATCACCTTTGCCTATAAGCCACTGAAATCCATTAGTCATTATCAGTTGATAATTCAGAATTTTCTTATATACTAATCTCTCTGCCCGGCACGCTGTATCGCCGCCGGAACAAGAAAGGCTTTCCCCGCTTTCGGTTCAACTCATCGAGCTCAAGGTGCGTTCAAGATGAAAAAAATCGTAACCCTCGCCTCCGCTGTCGCGCTTACCACCGCTTCCTTTACCACCAACGCTTGGTGGGGTGCCCCCTACGGTCCCTACGGCATATCCGAAGATCAGCAGAAGGCCATGCAGGAGCAGCAGCGCAAGGCCATGGAACGGATGATGGATGTTCATCGTCAGATGGCCGAGCAAATGGCCGCCCAACAGGCAGCGATCGCCAAGCGCATGCAGGAGCAAGGCGTCGATCCCATGAATTTCGGCTTTCCAGGCACCCCGGATCCCTGGGGCGACATGGGTCCCTGGGGTGCCGTCGATCCGTGGGGCGATATGAGCATGCCTGAATTTCCGAGCATGCCCGAGACCCTTGCGTTTGGTCAGATGCCCGAGCCGCCGGTCATGCCCGAGATGCCCGAGCCTTTTTCGATGGACATGCCGCAGCCGCCGGTTCCGCCCTTTATGCAAGACCGCTATGCCGAGCTGGATGCCTACCGTGCCAGGATAATGGAGGAGTCCAAGGCCCATCGTGCGAAGGCACTCGAGGAAATGGCAAAACGCCGCGAGGAGATGGAGGCGGGCCGCTTTACCCGCTCCCATCGCTATCCCGGTCCCTATATGCACCCCTACACCAGGATGGCCACGGCCCCTGAGACACCTACCCCTTCCACACAAACCGCTCCCGTCGGAGAGGTCCCGGCGCCGGCCGTCGAGGAAGCTCCCGCACCCGCTGCCTCGGCGGCTTCGCCAGTTGCCGCTCCCCCGGCTGCTACCGAGGCTGCTCCCGCCGCACCCTCTCAGACCGCTGCCGCAGCACCCCAGGGCTGATCTCGACCCACAGCCGGTTCGCAAAAATGCGCCCCCTCAGCGGGGGTGCTCGTTCTCGGATTCGTAGACCCGTAGCGCTGCACAAAGGCGTTCGACGACCGTTCGGCGTAGCTCCTCCGGGGCCACAACCTCCACATCCGGGCCGTATTTGAGCACGTCCATGATCAATTCCAGAGGGTTGCTGTAGGGGACTCGCAGCTCGAAGCTGCCGTCGTCGAGGAAGCGCCCCTCCTGGTCCCGGTGCCAGCGCTCCTTGGCCACCCAGCGGGCGCGGCGGGGATCGAAACGCAGCACGGCGATACGTCGGGGGGCACCGGCAAAGATACCGTAGGACGCCGCATGATGGGCGTCGAGAATCGATTGGGGTATCTCTCGTGCTTGCGAATCCAGTTGCCGGGCTGTGGCAACGGAATCCAGCGCGAAGGTGCGCAACCCGTCGCGCAGATGGCACCAGCCGTCCAGGTACCAGTTGTCCCGGTAGTAGACAAGCCTCTGCGGCGACACTTCACGATCGCTGTGCTTCGCATTGGCGCGCGCGAAATAGCGTAACTTCAGTCGCCTGCGTTGGGCGACGGCCCCGGCAACCGTCTGAAAGCAGTCACCGGCGCTCCGTGCGGCCATCTGCAGGATGCGGATGCGTCCGGCGAGCCCCTGCGACCCCGTGTGCTGCAGCCGCAGCAATTCGTCGATGCGCCGCTGTAGGGGCTTGAGATGTGGATCGAGCAGTCCGGGCTGCACGTCTTCGAGCAGCTGCTGCACCGACAACAGGGCATGCAGCTCCGAGGGGTTGAACCAGAGTCCGGGAAGCTCATACATCCCGCCCTCGCCCTGGTCGTAACGATAACCGTTGCGCTCCCGGTCGTAGACGACGGGGGCGTTCAGGTACAGGCGCATGTCCTCGATGATGCGCTTGACGGTCGCACGGGAGCACTCGAGCTCTTCCTGAAGGCGACGGCGTGAGACCGGATAACGCGAGCTCTGGAGGATGCGATTGAGCTCGAAGATCCGATCAAAACGATCCACGACGGACGATCAGAAATGGGGCACGACCGCCTGTTGCGATACCGCGGCAGGAGCGGACCAGAGGCGCTCGAGGTTGTAGTAGTCACGAACCTTGGGCAGCATGATGTGGACGACCAGGCTGTTGAGGTCGATGAGCGCCCATTCGCCCTCGTTCACGCCCTCGGTGCCGAGCGGTGGCTCGCCCGCCGTCTTGCCGCGGAAGGCCACCGCCTCCGCAATTGCCTTGACGTGGCGGTCCGAGGTGCCCGAGGCCACGATCATGAAATCGGTCATGGCCGTCTTGCCGCGCACGTCCATAACCGATACGTCACGCGCCTTCATATCGGCGAGGGTGTCCAGTACCAGCTGCTTCAGTTGCTCTATCTGCATGCGATCTCCTCTGTGTCAAGCATTTCAGGGGCATTCCCCGAGCTCATTTGCGGTATAGACCCTCTCGCTCGATGAGGGTCAGCACGCTTTCGGGAAGCAAGAAACGCGGACTCAGGCCCAGCGCGATCTGATTTCTGATTGCGGTTGCACAGATATCGAGCTGGGTCACGTCCTGCAGATGGATCAGCCCTGCCGGGGACTGGGCGAGGTCCCCGGGGCGCGAGGCCAGACGCGGCTCCATCCAGCGCCGCAGCTCGGGGTCACCCGGCTCTCCGGCCCCCGGACGACGCATCACCACCAGGTGAGCCAACTCCGCGATGTCTCTCCAACGATGCCAGGTCGAAAGGTCGCCGAAGGCGTCCAGACCCGTCAAGAGGCAGATTGGCAGGTCCGGTGCGAGCTCCGCACGCAGGGACGCGAGCGTGTCATACGAGTAGGATCCGCCGGTACGCCCGAGCTCGCGCTCATCGACGACGAATCCCCGCTGGCCTTTCACGGCCGCGTGCACCATGGCCAGACGCTGAGCGGCCGTCGCTACGGGCTGCGGCCGGTGCACGGCGACGCGAAGGGGAACGAATCGAATCTCATGCATCGGCAGGCCCTGGATGACATCCAGGGCCGGGCGCAGGTGGCCGAAGTGGATAGGATCGAAGGTGCCGCCGAAGACGCCGATCATGCCGCTTGGCGGAAAAGCACCGATGTATCCCTCAACGGACCTCCCCGTTGCCCAGGACCACGAACTTGATCGAGGTCAACCCCTCCAGACCCACGGGGCCGCGAGCGTGAAACTTGTCGGTGCTGATGCCGATCTCGGCGCCAAGCCCGTACTCGAAGCCATCGGCGAAGCGCGTCGAGGCATTGACCATGACCGAGCTGGAATCGACCTCGCGAAGGAACCGCCGAGCCCGACTGTAGTTTTCCGTGATGATGGAATCCGTGTGCTGGGAGCCATGCCGGGAGATGTGCTCCATAGCTGCATCCAGGTCCGCGACCACACGTACCGAGAGGATAGGCGCCAGATATTCGGTATCCCAGTCCTCGTCAGTCGCCTCCAGGGCATAGGGCAAGATCTGGCGGGTGCGGGGGCAGCCCCGCAGCTCCACCCCCTTGTCCCGGGAGGCGGCACCGAGTCCGGGCAGGATCGCGTCGGCGATGGCCTCGGCCACAAGCAGGGTCTCCATCGCGTTACAGGTCCCGTAGCGCTGGGTCTTGGCGTTCAGGGCCACGTTGAATGCCTTTTCCGGGTCCGCCGCGTCGTCGACGTAGACGTGGCAGATGCCGTCCAGGTGCTTGATCACGGGTACCCTGGCCTCGCGGCTGATGCGCTCGATCAGACCCTTGCCGCCACGGGGGATGATGACATCCACATACTCCGGCATGGTGATCATGGCACCCACTGCCGAGCGGTCCGTCGTGGCCACTACCTGCACGCCATCCGCCGGCAGCCTGGCGGATTCGAGCCCGCGCCGGATGCTCTCGGCGATGGCCTGGCTCGAATGGAACGCCTCGGAGCCGCCTCGCAATACCGTGGCATTGCCGGACTTGAGGCACAGGGCAGCCGCATCCGCGGTGACATTGGGGCGGGACTCGTAGATGATGCCCACCACGCCCAGAGGTACCCGCATGCGCCCTACCTGGATTCCGGTGGGACGGTAGGTGAGATCCGTGATGGCGCCCACGGGATCCGGCAGAGCGGCGATCTGGCGTAGGCCCTCGATCATGGCATCGACCCGTGCCACTGTGAGCTCCAGTCGGTCGAGCAGGGCAGCATCCAAACCTTTCGCTGCGCCGGCCTCCAGATCCTGGCGGTTCGCCTCCGCCAGCGCCTCGCGCCGGCGGTCGATATCGTCCGCGATGGCCGCCAGGGCTCGGTTCTTGGTCGCCGTATCGGCGCGGGCCAAGGCACGGGATGCAGCCCGCGCCCGTTGCCCCAGATCATGCATGTAGGTGCCGATGTCGCCTATTTTTCTCTCGGACATGGTTTTCAGATTCGGATTCCGACTTGTACACGGATCTCTCTCGCGGATCCGTTAAGATGTGACTCTGCACACGTCACGCTGCGAGATTCTAGCGGTTGGTGTCGCCGTAGGCAAAAAGCAGTGTCCCGAAGGAGTGACTTTTTTTACGGTAGTAGCGTATGTGGTTGTAAGAATATTGACTGCCAAAGCTACCAAGTACACCACTGACTCTCACAAGGAATAAGGAGCCCAGCGCAATTAACACAGCGAGGCCGAGAGCACTTGCAGCAAACTTGCTCTTTCTCCTGATCTTAAAAGGGTTTCTGCCCAATTTTTTCCCAACTTGAGCAACATCTTGCATCCTGGCATTGTCGGCCCTCCTTTTGCCATCCTGGTCCGTGTTCATTTGGTGTATGTGCTGAAGGCCTGAGAGCCTTCCGGTCAGGACCAGACGCCCGTGGGATGTCTGTACGCGCCGCCGCCCGCCAAGTCGTCGGCAATGATCGCCAGCGTCTGCCAGGGATTGCCTGTCGCCAAGCCCTTGATCTGACGGTCGGCCGACGCGCACCGGGCCACGAGGTCCTGCAGGTGCGTCGTGGTTAGCCGTTTCAGCGCCGATAGCACGCGTGCTTGGCGGGACTCCCATACGGCCTGCTTGCGCAAGGCCGCAGCGGTTCGCCCCTGCTGTGCACCATGGGAGACCGCCGCCAACATGCGCAGCTCGCGAGCCAGGGCCCAGAGCACCAGCGCGGGCGCTGTCCCCTCCGCCGCGAGTCCGTTCAGAATGCGGTGGACACGGGCTCGATCGGCGTTAAGCGCTGCGTCGGTGAGGTCGAACAAGTCGTAGCGGGCGCTGTCTGAGATGGCGCCCGCGAGCCTGTCGCGATCTATGTCACCTTTGCCATAGAGTAGCCGAAGCTTTTCCACCTCCTGGGCCGCTGCCAGTAGGTTTCCCTCGACGTGCTCGGCCAGCAGTCCGGCTACTCCGGGTCCCGGGTGAAGTCCGTGCTCGCGCAGCCGTTGCTCGATCCAGTCGACCAGGCGTGGGCCCTCTATCTGGCGTACCTGGAGCACGATACCGATGCGGTCGATGTCCTGGACCCATTTTGCCTGGAGGTTCTTGCGCTCCATACCCGGAGCCAGGATCAGCAGCAGATTGTCCTCCGCGGGTCGACGACAGTAGGCGCGTATGGCCTCGCTGCCCTCGCGACCGACACGGGCAGTGTTGAGCCGCAGCTCGATGAGCTTGCGGCTGCAGAACAGGGAGAGTGCATCTGCCGAGACCGCGAGACGACCCCAGTCGAACCCCGCGTCCTGCTCCAACAACTCCCTTTCTTCGAACCCCCGGGCATGGGCCGCGTCGCGCACCGCCATGGCCGCGTCGCCGAGCTGCAGCGGCTCGTCACCGCAAATGAGGTAGGCAGGCGCCAGAGCGCGCTCCAGATTGGCTGCAAGCTGCCGGAACTGGATGCGCATGCTCAGGTCAGCGCAGCCCGTAGCCGATCCAGGATGCGGTTGGCGGCATCGCTGAACATATCCGCGTAGATCAACTCGGCCTCCAGCTGCTTGCCGAGCACCTCCACGTCCTGATTTTCGTAGCTGCGCACCACGTCGATGCTCTGTCGCGGGATAAGCTGTTTCCCGTCCTTGGAGATCGCGTCGAAGGTCACGGCGTAGCGCAGCTCGGACGCCAGGGCCTTGCCATTGCTGTCAACGGCGACGACACGGGACGAGCGCCTCTCGTTGGTGATTCGTAAGATCACCCGGGCATCCGTGGGTGCTGCCGCCAGCCGGACTTGTGACTGCTGGAGTTGCTCGATGATCGTGGCCCGCACCGGCGAGTGCGGGCTCGCCTGAATGTACATGGGATTGAGCTCCGGCGGGATCTCCACCTGTCCCCTCAGCTTGAAGCCGCAGGCGCTCGTTGCCAGCAGCGCTACCAACAGCAGCGTCATCGCGATAGCACCGCCAGAGAGAGCAAAGGGCTCCACGGGCGACGCGACCTCGAGGGTTGTCTTTCTCATCGCCGCACCACCAGATTGACCAGTTTGTCGGGTACCAAGATGATCTTGCGGACCTGGGCCTCGCCGATGAACTTCTGCACCTTCTCGTTGGCGAGGGCGGCCTGCTCGATGGTCTCCCTTTCCGCGTCCACGGCGATTCGGATCTTCCCCCTCACCTTGCCGTTGACCTGGACCACGTACTCGATGCTGTCCTGCCGCAGCGCCTCCTCATCCACCGTCGGCCAGCCGGCGTCGAGGATATCCTCGCCATAGTCCAGATCCCGCCACAGCTGGTGGGTGACATGGGGCGCGATGGGGCCCAGGAGTTGCAGGGCGATGCACAGCCCCTCCCGCAACACCGCCTTGCCGGCAGGCGAATCCGCGAGCCTGTAGAGCGTGTTGACTATGGTCATGCAGGCCGAAACCACGGTATTGAACTGCTGGCGCTCGTAATCGAACAGGGCCTTTTTCAGTGCGGCATGGATCTCCCGCCGCGCCGCCGCACTCCCTGGGTCCAGCTCGCCGGGCGTCATCGCGTCGGCCAGTGAATCCGCGTTGGCTGCCCCCAGCGCCCAGAGCCGCTTGAGGAAGCGCGAGGCGCCTTCCACCCCCTCGTCGTTCCACTCCAGGGACTGGTCCGGGGGTGAGGTGAACATGGTGTAGAGTCGCACCGTGTCCGCGCCGTAACGCTCGACCAGGGCCTGGGGATCCACCCCGTTGTTCTTGGACTTGGACATCTTCTCGATGCCGCCGTAGGAAACGGGCTTCCCGTCCGCCTCGAGCCTTGCTCGGATCAGCCGGCCCTTCTCGTCCCGCTCGACTTCCACGTCGACGGGGTTGTACCACTGCCTGCGGCCCTCGTCATCCTCGCGATAGTAGGTCTCCGCCACCACCATGCCCTGGGTGAGAAGGCGGGTGAAGGGCTCGTCGCAGTCCACCAAGCCCTCGTCGCGCATCAGTTTATGGAAGAATCGTGCATAGAGCAGGTGCAGCACGGCATGCTCGATGCCGCCGACGTATTGGTCAACCGGAAGCCAGTACTTGGCGCGCTCGTCCAACATGGCCGAGTCGCAGTCGCTGGAGCAGTAGCGGGCGTAGTACCAGGAGGACTCGAAAAAGGTGTCGAAGGTATCCGTTTCTCGAATCTCGCCGTTGGCGAGATTCGAGAATGAGGGCATTTTCTTGAGTGGTGAGCCGGGGCCGTCTACTACGACGCCTTCGGGAAGACGCACGGGGAGGTCCTTTTCCGGACGAATACCGCTGTTCGGGGTGTGTACTGCCGGGATTGGGCAGCCCCAGTAGCGCTGGCGGGAGACACCCCAGTCCCGGAGGCGGAAGTTGATGCGCTTCTCGCCCTTTCCTCTCTCCGAAAGCCAGTCCGCGATCGCGTCGAAGGCATCCTCGCTGGTCAGGCCATCGAAGGGACCCGAGCCGCGCAGCACGCCTTTTTCGACGTAGGCACTCTCTTCGATGCCGCAGGGACTGCCGTCGGTCGAGTAGATCACCTGCCGCTTGGGGACCCCGTACTTCTCGGCGAACCCCCAGTCACGCTGGTCGTGGGCGGGAACGGCCATGACGGCGCCCGTGCCGTAGCCCATGAGCACGAAGTTTGCCGCAAAGATGGGGATGAGCTCGCCGGTGACGGGATGGACCGCATTGATGCCGAGGGCGCAACCCTTCTTCTCCATGGTCTCGATCTCGGCCTCGGAGGTGCCGCCCTGGCGGCACGCTTCGATGAAGGCAGCAAGCTCCGGGTTGCCCTCGGCGGCTCGCCGCGCCAGTGGGTGCTCCGCGGCTACGGCCATGTAGGTCACCCCCATGAGGGTGTCCGGGCGGGTAGTGTAGATACCCAGCGTCTCGTCCGCGTCCTCGATGCCGAGCTCCATGTGGACGCCCTCGGAACGGCCGATCCAGTTGCGCTGCATGGTCCGTACCTGCTCCGGCCAACCCTCGAGCCCGTCGATGGCGTCCAGCAGCTCCTGGGCGTAGTCGGTGATGCGCACGAACCACTGCTGGATCTCCCTCTTCTCCACGGGTGCCCCGGAGCGCCAGCCCTTGCCATCGACCACCTGCTCGTTGGCCAGCACCGTCTGATCCACGGGGTCCCAGTTCACCGTGGCCTTGGCCCGATATGCCAGCCCCTTTTCCATCAGGCGTGTGAACAGCCACTGCTCCCAGCGGTAGTAGTCCGGATCGCAGGTGGCCAGCTCCCGGCCCCAGTCGTAACCGAAGCCCAGCCGAGAGAGCTGGGCCCTCATATACCGGATGTTGGCCCGGGTCCATTGGGATGGCGGAACACCATGCTTGATGGCCGCGTTCTCCGCCGGTAGCCCGAAGGCGTCCCAGCCCATGGGCTGGAGCACGTTCTTGCCCAGCATGCGCTGATATCGGGCGATCACGTCCCCGATCGTGTAGTTGCGCACATGCCCCATGTGCAGGCGCCCGGAGGGATAGGGGAACATGGAAAGACAGTAGAATTTCTCCCGCAACGGGTCTTCCACCGCCTTGAAGGATTGGTGCGCTTCCCAATAGGCCTGTGCCGCGGCCTCGATCCGGCGCTGGTCGTAGTCGGTTTGCATCTTTACCGCCAGTCAGGAAAGAAATGGATCACACGAGAGCACGAACAAGGATCATGAAGCATCCGGTTGCGGACCGCCGCGATATTCCGCGGATCGGGCGTGGGCGGTCAGTCCCTCGCCGCGCGCCAGCACCGAGGCCGTTTGCGACAGGATCGCCGCACCCGCCGGGGAGGCCATGATCAGGCTCGAGCGCTTCTGGAAGTCGTAGACCCCGAGGGGGGAGGAGAAGCGGGCCGTGCGCGATGTGGGCAACACATGATTCGGGCCGGCACAGTAGTCGCCCAGTGCCTCGGGGGTGTAACGTCCCAGGAAGATGGCCCCGGCGTGGCGGATCCGGGGGAGGAGCGCCTCCGGATTCCGCACCGACAGCTCCAGGTGCTCCGGTGCCACGCGATTGGCGATCCTCACCGCATCTTCCATATTTCGAGTCTCGATCAGGGCGCCACGCGTGCGCAGGGCCGTCCCGATGATGTCCCGGCGCTCCATGGTCGGCAACAGTCGGTCGATGGCGGCGGCGACCCGGTTCAGGAATTCCCCGTCCCAGGACAGGAGCATGGCCTGGGCGTCCTCGTCGTGCTCGGCCTGGGAAAAGAGGTCCAGGGCAATCCAGTCCGGGTCCGTCCCACCGTCGCACAGCACCAGGATCTCCGATGGACCGGCGACCATATCGATGCCCACCTGGCCGAAGACGGCGCGCTTGGCCGTCGCCACATAGATGTTCCCGGGGCCCACGATCTTGTCTACCGCGGGCACCAGCTCCGTGCCGTAAGCCAGGGCCGCCACCGCCTGGGCACCCCCGATGGCGATGACCCGGTCCACGCCGGCGACCCGGGCCGCGGCCAGCACCAGCTCATCGATCTCGCCTCCCGGCGTCGGCACCGCCATGATCAGCTCCGCTACCCCGGCAACCTTGGCCGGAATGGCGCTCATGAGCACCGAGGAGGGGTAGGCTGCCTTGCCGCCCGGGACATAGAGGCCCACGCGATCCAGGGGCGTCACCTTTTGGCCCAGGAGGGTGCCGTCGGCCTCACGAAAGCTCCAATCGACGAGCTTCTGGCGCTCGGCATAATCGCGAATGCGCCGGGCCGCAAGCTCGAGGGCCTTTCGCTGAATCGGCGGCGCGGAGCTCCATGCCTGCTCCAGCCTGGTTGGTGAAATCTCGAGGTCCGCGGCCGTCCGGGGGGCCCAACGATCGAGTCTCTTCGTATAGTCCAGCAGGGCCACGTCCTTGTCCCGGCGCACGGCTGCGATGATGCTGTCCACGGTATCCCGAACCCGTGCGTCGGAGACCGACTCCCAGGCGAGCAACTCGTCGAGGCGGTGGTCGAAGTCCACATCCTGCGAGGACAACCGGGTAATCTCAGCCATATTGAAATCCTGGAGCTCTTCCCGTTCCGTGCTCATGGGTTTGCCCAACCGCCTTGCGCAGCATGGCGAGCAACGCCATCACCGATCGGTGTTTCATTTTCCAGGATGCCTTGTTGACGACCAACCGGGAGCTGATGTCGGCGATGTGCTCCAGCGGCACCAGACCGTTGGCCTTGAGGGTGTTGCCGCTCTCCACCAGATCGACGATCAAGTCGGACAGCCCGACCAGGGGTGCGAGCTCCATGGATCCGTAGAGCTTGATGACCTCCACCTGTTGGCCCTTGGCTGCGAAGTGTCGCTCGGCGCTCACGACATACTTGGTGGCGATGCGCAGCCGAGCCGGACCCGGGTCGGCGTCGGGGATACCGGCGACCATCATGCGGCAGCGGGCGATACGCAGATCCAGCGGCTCGTATAATCCGTTGCCGCCGTGCTCCATGAGCACGTCCTTGCCTGCCACCCCCAGGTCCGCCGCGCCGTACTGCACGTAGGTGGGCACGTCGCTGGCGCGGATGATCACCAGCTTCACCCGCGGTTGGTTGGTCCCGAGGATCAGTTTGCGGCTGGTTTGCGGATCATCGAGCGGCTCGATCCCGGCATGGGCCAACAGGGGCATCGCCTGCTCGAAGATGCGGCCCTTGGACAGGGCAATGGTCAGCGAATCGGTGAATTGCATCGCGGACTCGGCTCTTCTCCCGTGTTTTTCATTTGCGCCCATCGGCGTTCATTCGCCTTCGAATTTGGTTTAGGGGAACGCTGATCTATTCGACGTTTCCCGCGGGGCAGGAAGCCCCGCCATCTTCAGCGCCTGTAAGGCGTTGAAAATGAAGGAACCGGAAAACCGCATCTTCCGGTCCGTCTGATTGTTGGCCGGAATGGCCAATAAATCAGTGTTTCCCTAAGGGACGAAGCCCCGCCCCGTCACCCCGAGATTCGCCGAATGCGTGCCCCGAGGGTCGCCAACTTCTCCTCGATATTGTCGTAGCCGCGGTCGATGTGATAGATACGGTCGACCAGCGTTTCCCCTTCGGCCACCAGACCGGCCAGAACCAGGCTGGCCGACGCCCGCAGGTCCGTTGCCATCACCGGCGCAGCGGTCAACCGCTCGACGCCGCGGCACACGGCCACGTTGCCCTCCAACCGGATGTCCGCCCCCATGCGCTGCATCTCGGGCACGTGCATGAAGCGGTTCTCGAACACGGTCTCGGTGACGGTCCCGACCCCCTCGGCGATGGCGTTCAGGGCGCAGAACTGAGCCTGCATATCGGTCGGGAAAGCGGGATGAGGGGCCGTGTGCACATCCACCGCCCCTGGGCGCTTGCCTTCCATGTCCAGGGAGATCCAGTCCGGTCCGGCCTCTATCCTGGCTCCCGCTTCCCGCAGCTTTATCAGCACGGCGTCGAGAAGATCCGGGCGCGTGTCCCGGCACAGGATACGCCCGCTTGTAATGGCCGCGCCGACCAGGTAGGTACCCGTCTCGATGCGGTCCGGCAGGACCCTGTAGCTGGTCCCGCCGAGGCGCTCGACGCCCTGCACGTGAATGCTGTCGGTGCCCGCGCCTCTGATGCTGGCGCCCATGCTGTTGAGGAACTGCGCCAGATCGACTACCTCCGGCTCCCGGGCCGCGTTTTCGATCACCGTCTCGCCCTCGGCCAGGGTGGCTGCCATCATCAGATTCTCGGTGCCCGTCACGGTGATCATGTCCAGTACGAGCCGGGCGCCCTGCAATCGGTCTGCCCGGGCGCGGATATAGCCGTTCTCCACGCTCACCTCCGCCCCCATGGCACGCAGACCCTCGATGTGCAGGTTGACCGGCCGGGCACCGATAGCGCAACCCCCCGGTAGGGAGACATCCGCACGCCCGAAACGGGCGACCAGGGGGCCCAGCACCAGGATGGACGCTCGCATGGTCTTGACCAGCTCGTAGGGTGCTGAGAAGCGCCTGACTTTCCGCGCGTCCGCCTCGATGCACATGCGCTCCCCGATCGTGAGGCGCACTCCCATGCGCCCGAGCAGCTCCATGGTGGTGGTGATGTCCCGCAGGTGGGGGACATTGGACAAGGTCACCTTCCCATCGGCGAGCAGTGTGCCGGCCAGAATCGGCAATGCCGCGTTTTTGGCGCCGGCGATGCGGACATCGCCGTTGAGCGGCGTGCCGCCGGAGATGAGGAGCTTGTCCATGGGAACCTTGGGAGCGCTTTGCCGATATCTGTCCTCAAGCGGCTTGGAGCACGCCGCTGCGAGGCTAGGCACAGCCTTTGATCACCGGCAGCAGCTCGGCGACGTTGGTGACCGCCGCGAGCCGCATCAGGGACTCGGGTGGGTTGCGGAGTCGTAGCGAAACGCCCTGCCGATGCGCCAGATCCACCCATTCCAGAAGCAGCGCGAGACCCGCGCTGTTGGCGCGGCGCACGCCCCGCAGATCGACTTCCAGATGCTTGTTTTCCCCAAGGTGCGATCGACTCTGTGCCAGAAGCGGCACGACGCTGTCGAAATCCAGCACCCCTTCGACAGCGATCCGGCCACGTCCCCGGGGAGCTATCCAGGCTCCGTTCATTCCCGACCCTTTGCGTTCATCTCGCCGAGGCGGTTGATCAGGCCATCGATACCTTTTTTACGGATCTGGTCATTGAAGGTGCCGCGATAATTCATCACCATGCTGATATTGTCCACCTTCACATCGACGACCTTCCAGCTCCCGCCCGTCTTGTAGAGCGCGTAGTCGATGGCGGTGGGATTGCCGCCGGGCTCGCGCACCTCGGTGGGGACCACGACAGTGGCGTGGGAGCCCCGTTTCTCGGGCAGGTAGCGGATCTCTTCTCCCGAGTAGCCGAGCAGGGTTTTGGCATAGGTACGGATCAGCAGCTGTTGAAAGCCCTCGGTCAATGCCTTCCGCTGAGCGGCAGTCGCCGTGCTCCAGTGCTTGCCGACCGCGGCCCTGGTCATTTTTTCGAAGTCGAAATGGGGGACCAGAATCCGATCCACCAAGCCGTAGATCTTGGTGGGATTGCGCTCGATCGTTGCGCGCTGGCTTTCCAATGCCGCGAGCATACGCTCGCTGGCACTCTTGACCGTCGCCGATGCGCTACTCTGGGCCGTCGCGGGCGGGCTGCCAAACAACAGGAAGCCAGCGCACAGGATCCAAAGACCCGTAATCAAGTGATTGAAGCCGTTCATTCCGAGCCCTCCTCTGCCTTGCTGAAAAGAAACTGGCCGACGATCTGCTCAAGCACCAGCGCCGATTGGGTGTTGCCGATCTGGTCCCCGTCGTGGAGAAACTCCCCGCCGCCGCCGGGCTCCAGGCCCACGTACTGCTCGCCGAGCAGGCCAGCGGTAAAGATACTTGCGAAGCTGTCCATGGGAATGGTATCGAATTGGCGCTCGATGTGCAGTGTCACGATTGCCTCGTAGGTCTCCTCGTCGAGCGCGATCGCCTCGACGCGGCCGACGCGCACCCCGGCCAT
>Ga0055458_10000143_pt1 | contig 13453 bp, 9 predicted proteins | sample Joice_CattailNLB_FD_57687 | JGI IMG/M metagenome (GOLD analysis project Ga0055458, IMG submission 57687) | Wetland microbial communities from San Francisco Bay, California, USA, that impact long-term carbon sequestration - Joice_CattailNLB_D2 | ecosystem: Environmental > Aquatic > Marine >...
ACCGAGGGCTCCTCCGCGGGAAGCTACCTGTCCGATTCGTGGGAAGCGGCCGCGGCGGGCGCGCACCTTTCTCACCTGCTGTCGGGCTGCCGGCTCTACCTCGACCGGCCGTACTGCCCGCCGCATTTCTGGCTGACACAGACCGCAGAGGACCTCGTTACGGTGGGGCTCGACGGAACGCTGCTCCGATTCCTGCAACCCGTGAAGCGGATCGTGTTGCCGAGCCCGGGAATCCGACTCGATCGGAAGCAGCCGTGCGGGTGGATCGCCCGGGAGCACATCGCCGTCCCGCTGCGCATGCCGATCGCGGGGGAAGTGGTCGAGACCAACGAGCGGTACGTCGAGGCGGCCCAACCCTGGACACTGGAGGAGCGGGACGACTGGCTGTTCCGTATCCGGCCGTCCGAGCCCCTGGCCGACGTGGACTCACTGCTCACCGACGAGGACACGCTGGCCTGGCACGCGGAACGTCTAGGAGTGGTGAGGCGGTACCTGATGGCCGTGTTGGCCCCCGAGGTCCCGGCAGGGCTGGGGACGGTGATGGCCGACGGAGGAGCGCCCGAGCTGCGGCTCGAAGAGGTTCTGGGCACGGAGGACTATCGCAATCTCATTCGCGAAATCGCGACCCCGCCGCAGGCCCCGTAGGCGAGGCTCACGAGGCACGCAACGTGCAACAGGAAGCGGACGGTGCCGGTAGCCGTCCGTTCCATCGGCCGGCGCACAGCCCTGCGCTCCGACCGTAGCGCCTGGCGGCCTAAGTTGCTGCAAGGGAAAGCGTTTCATGAGTAAACGCAACTGGCTTGGCCTCCTCAGGTCCTCCATCAGCATACGCCTCTTCGCGATCCTCTTCCTTTCCATCCTCGGCCTGTTCGTCGTCTACACGACCATCTCTAACCACTATCGGGACACAATGACACTGGAGCTGGTGCGATCCGAGGCGTTTCGGGCCAGCAGCTTCATCAAGAAGAGCCTTAACGTCGAGATGATGGAAAAGAACCGGGCCGACATTCAGCGGACGGTGAGCCAGCTGGGCGCGGAGCCGGGGATGGAGTCGATTCGAATCTTCAACGACAGGGGCGAGATCCGGTTCTCCAGTCGGGTGGATGAGATAGGCACCGCGGTCCCGCGGGACGCGGACGCGTGTCGAGTGTGTCACGGAGTGGACGATCCTCCGACCGATCTACCGGTTGGGGACCAGGCGCGCATATACACGCGCGTGGCTCAGGAGCGAATCCTCGGGATCCTAAACCCGATCCTGAACGAGCCGGGCTGTACCTCCGCCGGCTGCCATCGACCAAGTCAGAAGGTGCTCGGCGTGCTCGACGTGCAACTTTCTCTCGCCCCTGTTGACGCAGCGATCGACGCGGCTGCCTTGCGGAGTGGTCTCGTCGGGCTGGTCATCATCTTCGTGTCAGCCCTCGTCATCGCCCTCATCGTGTACGAATCCATCCACATTCCAGCTCGCAAGCTCCAGCGTGGGACCGAGGCTCTGGCGGGCGGCAATCTGGATGTGTCGATCGACCTCAAGCGATCCGACGAACTCGGCCAGCTGGCGGAGTCGTTCAACGCCATGGCGCGTAACCTGAAGAAGGCTGATGGCGAGCTGCGTAACTGGTCACAGACCCTCGAAGACAGGGTGCAGCAGAAGACGGCCGAGCTGGAATCGATCAATCGGCAGATGATCCAGGTGGAGCGCGTCGCGTCGCTCGGCCGGATGTCGGCTACCGTGGCGCACGAGCTGAACAACCCGCTGTCGGGCATTCTCACCTACTCGCGGGTGATCGCCCGCCAGGTGGAAAGGGACATGCGCGAGGGTGAGAGCCGCGAGCGGATACTGGAACAACTCGAGTTGATTCGCTCCGAATCCATGAGGTGCGGACGAATCGTGAAGGACCTCCTCACGTACGCCCGGGAGTCACCGCACGAATTCAAGCCCGAACAGCTGCACAAACTGCTCGACCGGGCCGCCAATCTGGCCGCGCATCATCTCAAGCTCGGCTCGGTGAAGCTGACGGTGATGCCGGACCTCGCCGATGACTTCGTGGTCTGCGATGGCGATCAGATCGTTCAGGCGCTGCTGGCGCTGATGATCAACGCCGTGGAGGCGATGCCCGAAGGTGGCGAGATCATTCTGCGCACGGCCCCGGGGAGCGAGAATCGGGAGGATCGCGTCGTGATCGCCGTGGAGGACACGGGGAGCGGCATTCCGGACGGGATTCGGGATCGAATATTCGAGCCCTTCTTCAGCACGAAGTCGGAGACGAGCGGCGTGGGCCTCGGGCTCGCCGTCGTGTACGGCATCGTGAGCCGCCACGGCGGCACGATCCAGGTCGAATCGGAATTGGGGCGCGGAGCCACTTTCCTGATTGAGCTTCCGCGAGAGCCTGTCGCTCCCCCTCCGAGCACATACAAGACTGACACGAGCGAGTGGCGGACATGAAAGATGGCAAGAGGATCCTGATTGTAGACGACGAACCATCCGTCCGGAACTCCCTGCGGGACTGGTTCCTGGCGGATGGATTCACGGTTGAGACCGCCGAGGACGGGCACGAGGCGTTGAAGTCGATGAACTCGGGTCCGTTCGACATCGTCGTCGTCGACCTGAAGATGCCGGGAATGGACGGGATCACGCTCGAGAAGCGGGTGCGGGAAATCGACCCGAACGCCGCCATCATCATTCTGACCGCCTTCGCGTCGGTGGAAACGGCGGTCGAGGCGCTGAAGCTGGGCGCCTTCGACTACGTCACCAAGCCGGTGGATCCCGACGAGCTCTCCAACACCATCCGCAACGCCCTTCGCCAGAAGGAGCTCCAGGAGGAGAACATCCGCCTCAAGACGAAGGTGTCCGAGATGGTGCTCCCGTCCCCGATCATCGGAGACGGACCCCGGATGCGGCACGTCCTGGAGATGGTGGAGACCGTCGCAGGAACCGATGCCTCGGTCGTGATACGGGGCGAGAGCGGAACCGGGAAGGAGCTCATCGCCCGGGCGATCCACTCGCAGAGTGAGAGACGCTTCTTTCCGATCGTCGCGGTGAACTGCGGCTCGATTCCGGAAACTCTGCTCGAGAGCGAGCTGTTCGGGCACGAGAAGGGGGCCTTCACCGGCGCGCAGTATCGGCGCAAGGGGAAGATCGAGCTCGCCCACGGCGGGACGCTGTTCCTCGACGAGATCGGCGACATTCCCCCGAAGATGCAGATCGACCTGCTCCGTGTGCTGGAGACGCACCGGTTTCACCGGCTGGGGGGCAACCAGGAAATCACATCCGACTTCCGGCTCGTATGCGCCACCAACAGGGACCTGGAAGAGCTGATCGCCGAGGGCACGTTCCGGGAAGACCTCTATTACCGGATCAACGTGTTCGTGATCGAGGTTCCGCCGCTGCGTTCGAGGAAGGAAGACATTCCCGCTCTGACCCGGTATTTCATCGAGAAGTTCGCGCGAGCGATGGGGAAGCCGGTGCGCGAGATGTCGGCGGAAGCCGAAGAGCTGATTCTGTCCTATCCGTGGCCCGGAAACGTGCGGGAGCTGGAGAACGCGATCGAGCGAGCGATGGTGATAGGCCGTGGCGAGTTCATCGAGCCGACTGACCTTCCGCTCGGCGTGGAGCGCAGGAACGCCGCTACCGCCGAGCAGAGCCTCGAAACGATCGAGCGCGATCACATCGTGCGTGTCCTGCGTGAAGAGGACGGGAACATCACCCGGACGGCGCGGGTCCTGGGAATCGATCGCGGGACGCTGTACAACAAGCTGCGGCGGTACGAAATAGAGCGAGAGCCGTGACGGGGGCGCTCCACCTCGGGTTCGTCAACGGCTATTCCCCCCGCTGGGCGGGGAGGCTGGGAGCCGAGGTCGAATCGGCGCTCTCCATGCGAGTGACACCGATCGAGCTCGACCTGGACATCGATGCTTACTATGCCTCCGACCGGGGGCAGTTCAACTCGACGATGATGCTGGCGGGCGTCCTGCGCCGTCTTCCGGACCCCGCGACCCGTATCGTTGGGATCACGCACGTGGACCTATTCATTCCGGTTCTCACGTTCGTGTTCGGACAGGCGCAGCTCGGGGGTGTGGCAGCGCTCGTGTCGACCTACCGGCTTCGCCGCGAGTTCTATGGTCTTCCGGCTGACGAGCCCAATCTGGTCGATCGAACTGTGAAGGAGGTCGTTCACGAGGTGGGCCACACGCTCGGACTGGTGCACTGCCCGGACTACTCTTGCGTCATGCACGCGGCGACGTACGTAGAAGACGTCGACCTGAAGTCCCGCCGCTTCTGTCGCGAGTGCCAGGGGCTGCTCAGCGAGCCGGCTCCTGTCGGCCGGGCCAACCCTTACTAGGCCTCCGCCTCGAACACGGGACTGCCCAGCATCTCCATCAGCGGAGTCACTCCGAGTCCCGGAGCCTCCGGTGCAGCCATCCTCCCGTCCAGTCGAACGGGCGCGCCATCCGCTATCCGCACCGTAACGTAGCTGTTGAAGTCCGTGGATGTGAACAAGTTACGCGGCGGCGTGCTGTGTGCGAGATGCGCGATCGCCGCAGTCGCGATGTCGCCGCCCCACGTGTCCTCGATCGTGACGCCGAACCCGAGCGAGACACACAGGTCCCGCGCCTGCCGGGCCCGCGTCAACCCCCCCAGCTTGCTGATCTTGAGATTGACCACATCCGCCGCTCGGTCGCCGTGAGCGCGAACCAGCGTGTTCGTGGAGTCCACGGACTCGTCCAGGATGAAGGGGTGATCGATGAGGCGGCGGACGCCCAGGCACTCCTCGTACGACAGACACGGCTGCTCGATGTACACCTCTATGTCCCTCACCGCGCGGGCCACCCTGAGCGCCTCGTGTGGAAGCCAACCGGTGTTCGCATCGGCGACGAGGATGTCTCCGGGCTCGAGCTCCGCAGCGACCGCCCGAATGCGCTCGATGTCCGTCTGCACGTCCGCTCCGACCTTCAGTTGGAACCTCCGATAGCCTTCGTCGCGGTATTGAGACACTTTCGAAGCCATCTCTTCCGGGGACTGCTGCGAGATCGCTCGATACAGCACGAAATCCGGACCTGCCCTGCCTCCGAGAAGCTCGCTGACCGGGAGGCCGCATGTCCTCCCGAGGATGTCCCAGCAGGCGACATCGATCCCCGACTTCACGTAGGGGTGCCCCTTGAGGGCCGCATCCATGGCGCGGTTCACCACGTCGATACGGCGCGGATCCTGGCCGAGCAGCGCGGGGGCGATCTCCTCGATGCCTACTCTCACTCCCGCGGCGTAGGAAGGCAGATACACGGGGCCGAGGGGACAGACCTCTCCGAACCCCTCGATTCCCTCGTCGGTCGTCAGGCGAACCACCGTGGAATCGAAGATCTGGACGGATTTGCCCTCAGACCAGTTGTAGGAGCCTTCCCGCAGTGGCAGATCCACTTGAAAGACGCTGAGACGTGTGATTCGCATCCGCACCTCCGGTCAAGGGGCCCTGTGCACATGGACGGGGCGGCGAGCGTGACTTCCGGCAAGCTGCGAAGTCGACGCTGGAAGCGACAGGGGCGGCTCGAAGCACAGCGGGCTCGTCGGCCCCCCCCCCGGCCTGGCACTTGCCCGCCGGTCCGCAACAGGCGGTATCTTCTCCCGGAACACGAGTTCGGCTTCCAGGTGGCACACAGCGAAAGGTGAGGCATGACAGCCGAGGGTGACCGGCACGAGTGGAACCTCGAGGACATCTACCCGGATCTCGAAGCCTGGGACGCGGCTCTGACCGGTATCCAGGACGGCATCGAGTCGCTGCGGGATCTCGCCGGCACGCTCGACTCCGGACCCTCGGCGCTGCTCCATTGCCTCGACCTGCACGTGACGGTGCTCAAGGCTATGTACCGTGCCTCGTCCTACGCTTCCATGAAGTACCACGAGGACACTCGTGTCGGTGCGACCGCGGGAATGGAACAGCGGGTGGGCCTGATCGCCACCCAGCTGTCCGAGGCCGCCAGCTACATTGAACCGGAGATCCTCTCCATCGGCCGAGAGACCGTGAATCGGTATCTGGAGGCCGAGCCGGAGCTCCGAAGCTACGCGCACCAGCTGGACGACATTCTCCGGCGCGCGGAACACACCCGAAGCGCCTCGGAAGAGGAGATCATCGCGGCGGCCGGGCTGGTCACCGAGGTGCCTTCGACCGGCTACGCGATGCTGGCCAATGCCGACGCCCCATGGCCAAGGGTGACGCTCTCGACCGGCACCGAGTTCCTGCTGAACCAGGCCGGATACTCCCGGTATCGGAGCACTGCGGACCGGGACGACCGCGAGCTGGTGTTCCGTGAGTTCTTCTCCGTGTGGCAGCAGTTCCGCCGGACCCTCGGCACACTGCTCTATGCTCAGGTGAAGCGCGATGTGTTCTACGCGAGAGTCCGGAAGTACGACAGTTCGCTCGACGCCTCGCTCGACGCGGATCGTATTCCCCCGTCCGTATACCGGACCCTCATCGAGCAGGCAAACGAGCACCTGCACGTGCTCCACAGGTACTTCGGCCTGCGCGCCCGCATGATGGGCCTGGACCAGATGCGCTATTGGGACATCTATCCGCCCCTGGTCCGAGGGGACGATTCGTATCCGATCGAGAGAGGGAAGCAGCTCGTGCTGGATTCCCTGGCTCCCCTCGGTGATGAAGCGCGACGACCGATCGAGAGAGGGTTCGATTCCCGCTGGATGGACGTCTACCCCCGGCAGGGCAAGAAATCGGGGGCGTACATGAACGGTCACGTGTACGACGTCCACCCTTACGTACTGATGAACTACAACGACGACTACGAATCCGTGTCCACGCTGGCCCACGAATGGGGGCACGCCCTCCACTCGTACCTGACCAACGAGACGCAGCACTTCGTCAACGCCGACTATTCCATTTTCGTCGCGGAAGTCGCCTCCACGCTCAACGAGGCGCTTCTGCTGCACCGGATGCTCGATGAAGCGGCTGACGCCGCCGGCCGTCTGTTCTATCTCGGCCACGCCCTCGAGCAGCTTCGCGGCACGTTCTTCCGCCAGTCGATGTTCGCCGAGTTCGAGCTCTCGATTCACGAGAAGGTGGAAGCCGGATCGGCACTGACAGCAGACGAGTTCGGCAAGCTGTATGGGAACCTGCTCAGGCGATATCACGGTCACGAGGAAGGGGTCGTGCACATCGACGACGTGTTCGAGGTGGAGTGGGCCTACATCCCTCATTTCTACTACAACTTCTACGTCTATCAGTACGCCACTGCGGTAGCCGCCTCTTCATTTCTCGCTGAGCAGATCCTCGACGGTCGCCCGGGAGCCGCCGCAGCCTATCTCGACCTCCTGAGAGCGGGTGGAGCCGGCTACCCGTACGATCTGCTCGTCGAGGCGGGCGTGGACCTTGCCGGGCCGGAGCCGTACCGGGCCCTGATGCGAAGGATGGGGCACATCATGGACGAGATCGAATCTCTGCTGGAGGAAGGCGCGGCGTAATCCAGTGGCACGGGGCCCGGAGGGCAGCGTATCTTCGGACGGACATGGCGGCGGCCCCGGGGGTTTCGCTGTCCTCCTTCCCGATCAAATCCAAGGTGAGGAAATGCGCTGCGCCACCCGCACCACCCGCAGCCGGCTTCGTTCGATCCCTGCGACAGCGACGTCCCTTGTCCTGACGACCCTGTTCCTGGCGACACCAGCCCTGGCGCAGGTCGATGCCTCCCTGCTTGCCGGCATTCAGGCGCGGTCCATCGGACCGGCGGGGATGAGTGGTAGGGTCGCCGATGTCGCGGCGGCCCCGAGCGACCCGAACATCGTATACGTCGGTGCGGCCACCGGAGGCCTGTGGAAGTCGGTGAACGGCGGTCTGACCTTCGAGCCGGTGTTCGACGATCAGGCAGTTGCATCGATCGGCGCCGTGGCCATTCATCCCACGGACCCGGACGTGGTCTGGGTGGGGACCGGTGAGGGCAACGTCAGGAACAGCGTATCCGTGGGGAACGGCATCTATCGTACGCGGGACGGTGGACGTACCTGGGAGCACCTGGGACTGGAGGCCACCGAGCGAATCAACCGCATCATCATCCATCCTGAGGACCCGAACACCGCGTGGGTCGCTGCGCTCGGACGCGAATGGGGGGAGAACGAAGAGCGCGGCGTTTACCGGACGAGAGACGGCGGGCGTACCTGGCAGCGGATCCTGTACGTCAACGAGCGTACCGGAGCTGCCGATCTCGTGATCGACCCCACCAACCCGGACAAGCTGTTCGCCGCGATGTGGGAATACCGTCGCTGGCCGTGGTTCTTCAGCTCGGGTGGACCCGGCTCGGGGCTGTACGTCACCCGGGACGGAGGGGATGCCTGGACCCACATCATGCCTGGGGACGGCCTCCCTGAGGGAGACCTGGGGCGCATCGGGATCGGGATCGCGGCATCCGATACGCGAATCGTGTACGCGTACGTGGAAGCCCGCGAGAACGCACTGTTTCGATCCGACGACGGCGGGATCACGTGGCAGTCCGTGGGGAAGGGCGACAACATCGGGAACCGTCCGTTCTACTACGCCGACATTCGGGTGGACCCCGAGCGAGCGGATCGAGTCTACAGCCTGTGGTCGGTGATCAGCGTGTCGGACGACGGAGGCCGGAACTTCCGACAGCTGGTCGGCTGGGACATTCACCCGGATCACCACGCCATGTGGATCGACCCGGCCGACGCTTCCCACATCATCATCGGCAACGACGGCGGGGTCGCGATCAGCAGGGACCGCGGCAGCACGTGGCGCTTCGTGAGCAATCTCCCCCTCGCTCAGTTCTATCACGTGCGGGTGGACATGGAGCGGCCCTACAACATCTATGGAGGCATGCAGGACAACGGGTCCTGGAAGGGCCCTTCCACCGTCCTCGAGACCGGGGGAATCCGGAACTTCCACTGGGCCGAGGTCGGCTTCGGAGATGGATTCGATACGGCGCCTGATCCAGAAGATCCGATGCGAGGGTATTCGATGAGCCAGGAAGGCTATCTGGTTCGTTGGGACCTTCGCACGGGCGAGCGCAAGGATATCCGGCCGGCTCCAGCGCCGGGGGGCGACCCGCTTCGTTTCAACTGGAACGCCGGCTTCGCTCAGGATCCGTTCGTTCCCGGTACGATCTACTTCGGCAGTCAGTTCCTGCACCGGTCGCTGGATCGGGGGAACACGTGGGATGTGATCAGTCCGGACCTGTCGACGAACAATCCGGAATGGCAGAAGCAGAGCGAGAGTGGCGGGCTGACTCCCGACGTGACGGGCGCAGAGAACTACACGACCATCGTGGCCATCGCTCCGAGCCCCATCGAGGAGGGGGTGCTGTGGGTCGGGACCGACGATGGTCGCCTGCACGTGACTCGGGACGGGGGCGTGACCTGGAGGAGCGTGGAGCGGAACGTCCCGGACGTTCCGGAACACACGTGGATCCCACACATCGAGCCATCTCGATTCGACGCGGCGGGAGCGTTCGTGGTGTTCGACGACCACCGGCGGTCCAACTGGGAGCCCTACGTGTTCCGAACGGAGGACTACGGCGACCACTGGACACGCATCGCGGACGTGGACGACGTACGGGGTTACGCACTGGCCATAGCGCAGGATCCGGTCGATGGTGACTTGCTGTTCCTGGGAACCGAGTTCGGCCTGTGGGTCAGCACGGATGGCGGAGACGGCTGGTTCAAGTGGACTCACGGCGTGCCCACCGTAGGCGTCCGTGACCTGCTCGTTCACCCCCGAGATCACGACCTCGTCGTCGCGACACACGGTCGAGCCGCGTACATCGTGGACGACATCAGCCCGCTGCGTGGCTTGCAGCCCGGCACGCTGGAAGAGGCTCTTCACCTGTTCCCGATTCCCGACGCCGTGCAGTACAGGCAGAAGCAGGCCGGAGCCAGTCGTTTCCCGGGACACGGCGAGTTTCGGGGACAGAGTCGTCCGATCGGCGCTCTGATCAGCGTCGTGGTGAACGGTGACGGCGTGCCGCACCCGGACGAGAGGATTGAGAGAGAGCGCAGGACGACGCTGCGGGAGATCGCCTCCGCCCCCGCTACCTCGGAAGCGGAAGGAACGGAGGCCGACTCTTCGGCGGCAAGCACGATCGAGGTCTCCGTCCAGAATGCCGGTGGCGAGGTGATCAGGAGGTGGGAGGAGGAGGTTCATCTCGGGCTGAATCGCTTCACGTGGAATCTGAGGCGGGATCAGTTCCGGGAGCCGCGCACCGAAGACGAGGGTGACCCCGACGAGCCTTTCCGTCCGGCGGGCATCCTCGTGCTTCCCGGTTCCTACGTCGTCACGGTCTCGTTCGCAGGGCAGGACCGGACAGCCACGGTCGACGTCCTGGCAGACCCGCGGGAAGAGGCCACGCCGGAACAGAGGTCGCAGAAGCACGCCGCCCTGCTCCAGGCTGGCGCCCTGCAGGAGGCGGTCGCCGATGCCCTGACACTGATCCACCGGACCAGGGGAGATCTGGAGGCCGCCCTGGAGGCCGCGGATCGTGCGAGTGACGCGAATGCCGCGGAGGCGAGGCCCGCGCAGGAGGGGGAGGATGAGGTTCGGGCGGGCCTCGACTCGCTCGCCACTGAGATCAGACGCGACCTCACGGACCTGGAGAAGAGGATCTGGGTGCCCGAGGGAACGAAGGGGATCGTCTACGCTGACGACCGGGCCTGGAACATGGTCCGCTCGGTCGAGGGGGCGCTGTCTTCCTCATGGGACGCTCCGACGGAAGCCCAGCGGGCTCGCCTGCTGGAAGCCGAAGGCGTCGTGTCGACGATCCTGTCGGATCTCGATCAGCTGTATGCCGGAAGAGTCGCGGCCTTCCGACGCGCTGTCCGCGAAGCCGGACTCGCGCTCATGCCGGAAGAGGAAATTCCCCGGCTTCCCTAGAGCGCGCAGGAGGCCACCTACTGCCTAATTGGAGGTGCAACATGGAAGTCAAGGTGCTGTTGCAGGGGCCCGACACGGTCCACCCGCTGGTGGTCAGTGCTGCCGACGGTGAGGATCCATCTCAACGCTTGTCGACGGCGATCTCGCAGAACGCTCCCGTGTTCACGATCGGAGTGAGCACATTCCGAACAGACCGGGTTCTTGCCCTCACGGTCCAGGATCCGTCGATGCGTACCTCCTGGTGAGGCTTCAGGAGGCGTAGAGGTCGATGATACGCTCGATCGCCCGACGGCAGACGCGGCAGAAGTAGTCGATGCGGGTGAACATGATGCAATCGACCTCCGGACGGTACAGGCCATGCGCCTCGTACATCGCGCCCTCGAACGCACCCACCTGTCCGGCATGCTCCATCGCATGCAGCAGGTCACTCTCGACCTGGCGCTGTTCCTCGAACAGGGCGTCGAAGTCCGATTCCGGCGCCCCGGAGTCGATCAGGGCCTGACGCCGGGCCTGAATCGACCGGGCGTGACGTTCGTAGACCTCCTTGTCCCAGGGTGTCGGCAGCGGCGTCCCGGCCTCGACGAGATCCGCCCACTTCAGGCTTCGTGGATCCCGCAGTGCGGTCACATTCGGCTCCCATGGCTCGGGGTGAATCGTCGCCCCCGTCTCGAACGCGACGCTCGAGGTATAGTACTCGTCGGCCAACCCCGCGAAATGGTGACCGAATTCGTGAACGAAGATGTAGTCCGCGAACTGCGTGTCGACCGCCGTGGTCGCGTGGGAGTTGAAGATTCCTCCGCCGCCGTACTGGGCCTCGTTGACGAGGATCTCGACGAATTCGTAGGGCGCGGACGAGAGGACGTCCCGCAGACGACGGTTGTCCAGGGTCAGCACGTAACGTTCGGAGTCGAAGACGTTGTATTCGACGGACAGAGGTGTACGGCGGAATTGACCCACCTGCGGGCGGTTGACTCCCGAGTTCTCCGAAGCCAGGTCGATCGCCCACACGTTGAAGTCGGACTTGCGGGACTTGAACGGCTCGGTGTCAAACAGTCGCCGGACGAGCCGGGCCACATCGGCGTGGAACTTGTCTCGCTCGGCAGCTGTGTACCCTTCTCCCAGCAGGACGAGATCGACCTTCTCCGTCGGAGGCCCGTTCTCCATCACCGTCCATACCTCGCCTTCGGCGGGGGGCGGGGCGGGATTCACGAAGCGCGAGTCCGGGTCTATCGGAGCGGACCACAATTCGTGGAACGCACCCTGGTCGTCCCGTTTCTTCAAAACCACCTGGACGGGGCGACGGGGCCATGGAAAGCGAAGCGACTCGTGGAACGTCCCGTGCCTTTGGCGCGCCTCGGTCGTCGTCTCCCATTCACCGTAGATCGAAGCGAATCCTCGAGAATAGATGACCGCATTGGTTCGCGGATCGACCACCGCGAACAGGTACTTGCCCAGGTTCGTGTCGTCGACGAGTCGCGTGACGCTGCCGGCCCAGGGGCCATCCGACACCACGCGGTCCAGAGCGATGATCTCGTCGCCCATGCCACCTGTATGGAAGTAGTCGACGCGCATCGTCCGGGGGGTGAAATAGTCATCGAACGACCGGGAAGGCGATTGGGCGGGAGCCTCCGTGACTCCTCCCAGAAGCGAAGCGAGCACGGCAAGGGCGCTCATTGGAAGCACACTCGGGCGGCGGACGGACGCAGGCATGGATCCTCCTCGGCAGGTGACGGGTCGAAAGTCGCGCACGGCGAGCCTTCTCACAAGCGGCGCCAGCGACACCGGGAATACCTCGACGCGCCGCCGGGCTGTACCTTGCGCCCCGGGAACGTCGCATCGGTACATTGAACGAGCCGGGCGGCCACTCCCGCGCCTCTCACGAGTGAAGGACAATGAGCCTCGAAACCATAGAGACGATGATCAAGGACGCGCTGGCGGACGAGCGGAGTACGGGTCGTCTCGCCAACGCGCTTCGAGCTCGCGCCGCATCACACGGTCACTCTCCCGGCGAACCGGAGGTGGCGGGAGCCGTCAACTTCGTGCGCGAATACGTGGAACACGTGCCGGCGTACCTGCGAGACGGCCTGGAGGCGGCGGGAATGGTAGGCCGCGAGACGGAGATGTCGGAGGTGCTCAGGGAGGCGACAGAGTACTGGCTTACCGAACTGGACATCATCCCCGATCGCTTGGGACTCCTGGGCATTCTGGACGATGCATACTACTCCCTGACCTTGATGCAATCGGTTTCGGATCGCTATGAGGAGCAGAGCGGCCGCCCCCTGTTCTCTCGGAACCTCAAGGCGGCGAACGCCTCCATCCGGAACCTGATCGGAGAGCCTGCGGCGTCTCAGATCGACATGTACGTCGGCACGCGACTGAACGCCGATCCGATGACGCAAATGGTCCACGCGCTGACCGCGATGAGCGCTCACCGGGGAGCCTTCCCGATTCCGGCCGGGGATGCGATCTGGGGCGATCGGACGACCGAGGAGATCGTCAAGGCTCGTCTCGGACGTCTCGGCCTCGCCTGACGCGGCCGGGTGCTGTTGCCGCCCCTCCCAGCCCGGTAGTTTGCCGCC
>Ga0055458_10000153_pt1 | contig 13021 bp, 9 predicted proteins | sample Joice_CattailNLB_FD_57687 | JGI IMG/M metagenome (GOLD analysis project Ga0055458, IMG submission 57687) | Wetland microbial communities from San Francisco Bay, California, USA, that impact long-term carbon sequestration - Joice_CattailNLB_D2 | ecosystem: Environmental > Aquatic > Marine >...
GTATGCCAACCTGGACGGATCAGAAGAGGTAATTGATACACTGAAAGCTGGAGATTATATGGGTGACTATTTTATCCATTACTCTATCGACAGTACAAAATATGTTGAAAGAGAGCCTGCCATGGATGCATGGGAGCTGCTTTTTACCAGGTATTATGACTATACCATACCCTATATTGTAACCGGTGTACTTATCAATGATGACCATGTTGTGGCACAGGAGGTGAGGGAAACAGGAATGGACCAGGCAACGCACAATTCATATGAAGAATCAGCATTTGCCTCCGATATCAGTGTGATCGGTTCGGACTGGAAGGAGTTCAATATGGGTACATTTACCTATGATTTGATCGACACCGTAGTGTACTATGTGAAAGCATATGAGGAGGCTGATTCTTCCTATTATAAGATCTACTTTACCGGTTTTACAGGTTCAACAGAGGGGAAATACACCTTTATGCAGGAAAAACTCTCATTCCTGTCCACCGAGGATCAGGAAGCCAGGTCCCTGCTGGAGGTTTATCCAAACCCTGCCACCGATCGGATCCACCTGGTATTTGATTACACCGGTGTATCTGAGATCAATATTATTGATCTGACCGGCAGAATAGTATATTCCAGGCCGTTTGATGTGTATGGTTTCACCAATATGTCCCTGGACATTTCATCGTTGAATCCTGGTATTTTCTTTTTGCAGGTTAAGACCGGGAATGAATCAAATTCGATGCGATTCATCAAAGAATAAAACTGTTATATAAGTGGCCCGAAAACTCTCGCTTTTAACGTACCTGTTTTTATTTCTTACTTGCTATATAAAGGCACAGGAAATCAACATCAGAGTGATTGATGACAAAGATGGTGAACCTGTGCCTTATTGCCACATCTGCCTGGAAAATAAAGAAACCGGCAGGCAGGTTTATCATATTGGCGATATAAACGGGGAAGCCAGGGTGGTACTGGGAGAGGGTACGATCCTCAGTGTCACTGCCATGGGTTATGAGAACTATCTTCAAACCGATCCCGGAAGAACCAATCCGCTTGAAATACGCCTCAAACGGGCTACCTATGGCCTGGATGAGGTAGTGGTAACCGGTCAGTACAAGCCTATCAGTGCCGATAAATCAATATACAACATCAAGTTCATAGGGAAACCACGCATCGAGAACCAGGCGGCTAACACCATGGCGGAGTTACTTTCAAAGGAGTTGAACTTCCGTATCAATAATGATCCCTCCACCGGCTCGTCACTGGACCTGCAGGGGATCTCAGGGGAGAATGTGAAGATACTTGTGGACGGGGTACCTGTAATTGGAAGGCTGGACGGGAACATTGACCTGAGCCAGATTGATCTGGAAAATGTTGAGCACATTGAGATTGTAGAAGGCCCCATGTCGGTGATCTACGGCAGTAACGCCCTTGCAGGTGTGGTGAATATCATCACCAGGGAGAATAATTATTCGCAGTTCAGGGCCGGTGTGCATGGCTACTATGAATCCGTCGGGGTCTATAACCTCAATGGAAATGTGGATGCCCGCTTCGGGAATCACGCGCTTTCCTTTAACGGTGGACGCAATTTCTTCGGAGGCTATTCACTTGCAGATACCTCTCGCAGCCAGGAATGGAAACCCAAGGAACAATACACTGCTGGTACGATTTACAGGTTTCATAAAAAAGAGACCTCCATAAAATATAAAGTAGATTACTTTCTTGAAAACCTGCTCGACCGCAGTAACCTGTTCCCTCCCTATTTTGAGAAGGGATATGATACCTGGTTCAAAACCTCCAGGTTCAACAACAGCCTGCATTTTGACCAGAACCTGGATGGTGGAAATAACATCCATATGCTTGCTGCCTATTCATATTACGACAGGCAGAAGACAAAGTACCTGAAGGATCTAACTACTCTGGAAAGTGTATTGATACCCAATCCTGAAGAACATGACACTTCCGTTTTCCATTCAATTACAGCCAGGGGAGGATTCAATCATGCTGTTGAAGAGGGAAAACTGGATTACCAGATTGGATTTGATATCAACTCTGAAGAGGGAAGGGGGAAACGAATGCATAATGGAAGGGAGTACATTGGGGACTACGCGTTATTTGCCAGTGTACAATGGCATCTTACCAGCAAGTTTACGTTTCAACCGGCTTTGCGTGCCTCCTACAATACGAAATACGAATCGCCTCTGACCCCTTCATTCAATATAAAATATGATCTGAAGAATTCCACCTTCAGGGCTTCATACGCAAGGGGATTCCGGGCGCCGTCACTCAAGGAGCTCTATCTGCAATTTTATGACTCAAACCATCAGATCGAAGGGAATAAAGACCTGAAAGCAGAAAGATCTCATAATCTCAATCTGACCGTATCGCATAACTCCACCATCCTGTCATCACCATTGAATCTGAAACTGAAGGCTTATTACAACGTGATCCAGGATCGCATATCACTGGTCCAGGTTGACCCGGATAATCCCCTGCACTACAAAAATGCCAATACGGATCACTTCGAATCGGTGGGGGGTGACTTTTCTTTTGCATCCCATCCCATCAGAACCCTCTCACTGGATGCCGGGATCTCATATATCGGCAGGAAGGACTCCTACTACAAATCAAATGAATTCATCTTTTCTCCTTCAGTCATAGCCAGTATCAGTCTCAATTTCTTAAAGAATACAGCAACAGCCAATCTCTTTTACAAATATACCGGAAAATACCCTGTCCATACCTTTGTTACAGATGAGGAGATTGCATTGTACTACCTGGATCCCTATCACAATATGGACTTGAACCTGTCGTTTAAACTATTCAGTCAGAGGGTGCGACTCAGCACCGGTGTCAAAAATTTGTTTAACAATACCCAGTTGACCGGATTGAGCGGAGATACCGGTCACGGAGGTGGAGAGGGAGCTTCTTCCCTGGTGGGATGGGGCCGGACCTACTTCCTGGGTATTAATTATAACTTCACAAAATATTGATTGACAATCGGATGCGTAACCTGTTTATACTATTCCTGCTGATATTGACAGTGCACTCCTGTTTTAAGGAGGAGGAGATGGTACCCCCCCATGAGCAGGGTGACCTGACAGAGGGCCAGGTTGCAATGGGTACCTTTTACGGGACCCAGGTCTTTTTTGACCTGAATAGCAATGCAGTGGTCTCCTCCAATGCCATTATCGACTGGGACCTCTCTTTCGAAAGTGCAAACGGGGGATGGACCATCTACCTCAATACAGCCAAGTTTATGCTCGCCGGCAACTCCTTTGACACCCTGTTCAATACCGACCTGAATGTGGAGGAACTGAATATGAAATTCGATAAGTCTGATGGCAACCGTGACAGCACGGCCATTGGCCCCTGGTTTGAGATTTCGGAAGACTCGGTCTGGTCACACAGGTTTGTCTACCTTGTGGACCTGGGCAGTGATGAGCAGGGGACTCCGCAGGGACTGATAAAAGTCAGGTTCGAAATCTCCGGGGATGCATACATGGTGCGCTACTCAAATACTGATAGCAGTCAGGATACAACCGTCATTATAAACCGGGACCCTGTAGATGAGAGGGTTTACTTTTCATTTGAAAACGGTAGAATGGATATTGCTCCGGAACCTGATCAGTGGAGCCTGTTTTTCACACGATACACCACCATGCTTGTTACCGATGAAGGGGAAAATTATCCATATCTGGTTGCAGGTGTACTGCTCAATCCCAATGGGGTTGAGGCCGCCCTTGATACCATCCGTTCCTTCATGGACCTGAACAGTAATGATATCACCTCCCTGGTGTTCACCACTCAGGCGGACAGGATTGGTTATGACTGGAAGAATTATGATTTTGATGCCGGAGTATACACCATCGTTCCGGATATGAACTATGTGATCAGGGACCGGGACGGATATTACTATAAACTGCGTTTCGTGGATTTTTATAGTGACCAGGGAGTAAAAGGGTCCCCAAAATTCGAGTTTGTGAGACTCTGATCCCTGCTTATTCTATTACCACGGTATCGCGGATCACATCCGAAGCTGTAAAAAATCCGATGGCATCACCAGCCAAATTGGTACGGGCATTCCCGGGCAATACATCAAACATACCACCCCGCCAGTCGGTCTCAGAAAGCACACCCCTCAGGAATTCACCATACAAGGCATTCACCGACTCCTTTTCCCGGTGTACAATGGTCCCCGGTGGAAATCTCACATGCTCCTGTTGTGGTCTAAAGATCTCATTTACATCCACACCATTGAGGGTAAAATGATAGATGACGGCATGGTTCTCCGAATCGGGCAGGTCTTCGTAACCCTCCACATGGCTCCAGTCCAGTTCGAGCCTGACAATGGCCGGCTGGTCACTGTCACTTATATTCCCTTCATACAAAACGGGATCGGACTGAACCTGGAAGACATTCATATGCTGGAACGGGGTTACTTCAACCATACCTGTAACAGCGGTTATGCGCTTTGATTCGTAACCTATACGGAGCTGGTAATATTGATCGGGGACCGCAGCAAACAGGGAGTCAGTCCTGTAGATCCCCGGTCGTTCCGGATCCTCAGCAAGCAGGTGTATCTCTGCCCCATCATTGATCTCAACCTGTGCCCCAGTGACTGGTTCGGGGGTACCATTCATCTCGTAAAGCGGTTTGGTCAGTCTCACTTCATGTTCCTTCGCTTCATTTGTAATCTTCCCCTCTACTACAATCAGATCCAGTTCCTCATATTCCAGGTCCCATATGACCGGATCTTCGCATGAGAACAGCAGGAGGGTGGCCATATAGACATACAGCAGTATCCCACTGAACCGACTTTTTCCATATGTTCGCAGGAGCTTCATTGATCAGAAGTTAAAATGATAACTGACAGATGGGACGATTCCATAGAGGTAATACCGGGAAGCGTAAAGCTTCGGATTGGTATAGAAATCAACCGGGACCACCAGATTGCCATTCTCGTCCAGGGTCTTGTTGAAGTTCATCACAACTGGATTGATCCTGTTATAGAGGTTATAGACCGAGAAGATCAGCTCATGCTGATACCGTGCCCCGGGTTTATTGAGGCGCCAGTTCAGGGCCACATCAAGCCGGTGATAGTCGGGAAGCCGGTCATTATTTCGCTTCGCATAAATGGGTACCTGGTGATCCTCATAGTAGTAGAACCCTGTTGGAGTTGAAATGGGTCCTCCCGTCATATAGATAAAGTTGCCCGACAGAATTAGCCTTGGGCGCAACTCCCACGACAGGTAGAGTGAGAAGTCATTGGGCCGGTCGGCATAAGCAGGGTACGGATCTCCGCCATTGATCTCATCTACATGATAGATGGCCCTGGAAAAGGTATAGGATACCCATCCTGTAAGTGTGCCATGCTCCTTTTTCAAAATGGTCTCCACTCCGTAGGCTGTCCCTTCGCCGAACAGTAGCTCCTCCTCAACAAGGGGGTTCATCAGCATGTGGGCATGGTCGCGGTAATCGATGAGGTTGTTCATGCGTTTATAGTAGACCTCCGTATTCAGGCTCAGACCTGGTATGGATGACCTGCGGGTGTAGCCAATAGTAAATTGGTGTGCATACTGTGGTAATACATTGGGCCCCGCCGGTAGCCATACCTCCAGCGAGGTAAAGGGACTTATTGAATTGGTGATCAGATACTGGAACTGGCTGGTCCGGCTGTAGCTCAATTTGAAGATATCCTGTACCCCGGGTTGATATACCAGGCTGATCCTTGGGTCAAGTGACAATGTCTGATGATAAATCTCGCCTTTGGAAAATTCATTCACATCAATGCTGTCCCTCTCTATTCCGTTCGCAGTTGTTTTAACGACACGGTATTCGGTGGCAGGCCCAATATTCTGCCAGACGGTTGCTCTTATGCCGGCCCTGATGGATAGTCTGCTATTTACAATAATCTGGTTTGAAACATAAAAGGTAAATTCGTGTGTATTTTTATATGAAAGATCATAACCAGGATCCCACTCCGCCCCTCCCAGGTAGACATTCCCGGGATCATGAAAATGTGCTGAAGAAAGAAATCCGTAACGCAGTGTATAACCCGGGACCAGATAGTAAGTAAAATCGTACTTAAGGTTCAGGTTATCGATGCGTGAATTCCAGTAATCATTCTTCTCCAGGTTCATGAACAGGCGGTAATCATACCTGGAGCCCAGGAGCGTAAGGTTCGAGAAGAGGCGGTCCGAGAACAGGTGATTCCATCGAAGGGTGGTCGTACTGTTTATCCAGTTGATCCCGGTTGCGATATCGTTTCGGCCCTGCGCTTCAAAATTGTCCTCTCCACGATAAATGGAAAAAAAGAGTCTGTTCTTTGAATTAATATGATAGTTCAGCTTCAGGTGAAGATCTGAAAAATGAAGGTCATTGATATTCTTGTTCCAGTTCTGGACCGGTCTCGTAATATGTGATCGTCTCCCTGAAGCAAAGAATGAGATATGATCCTTCCAGATGGGGCCTTCCAGAGATAATTTCGAGGAGAGAAGGCCGATGCTTCCGTCCAATCCAAATTTAAGCATATTCCCATCCTTGGTCCTGACATCGATCAGTGAGGAGAGCCTCCCGCCGTAATTGGCCGGGAAATCGCCTTTATAGATGGTTACATCCTTGACAGCATCAGGAACAATTGCACTGAAATAACCCAGAAGGTGAGTGGGATTATAAACAGGGGCCTCATCTATAGTAATCATATTCTGATCACGGCCGCCACCCCTCACAAAGAAGATGGTAGATCCGTCCCCGAAAAACTTGATCCCGGGAATGGCAGCCAGAGACTTGATCACATCTTTTTCCCCAAAAAGAGCCGGCATTTTTCTGATCGATTCGGGATGGATCCGTTCTTCGGAGCTCCTGGTGGTCTGTATGAGATTCTCTTCTTCGTTTGAATAAACTGTGACCTCACCGATCGGTTCCGGCTCTTTCTCAAGAGTGAAATGAACAGTCCGGTTCTCCGGTGAGAGCAGAGGTATGATCCTGTCCCGGTATCCTACATAGCTGCAAAGCAACTCTTTCACATCCTGTTTCAGCGTTAAGGAATAAAAGCCGTAATTATTCGTGATGGTCCCCTCAGCTCCCTCCGGGATGGTAATGGTAGCACCTATAAGTACCTCACCTGTACCGGCATCCTTAACAAATCCGCTTACTGTGAATTTTACAGGTATCAGGCTGATGCTGTCCCTGAACACACTGGCTTCCACCTGAATATTAACCCGCCTGGCACGCTTGAGCACTATCTGTTTTTCCACCACTTCAAAGGCGATTCGTCTTCCGGAAAATATTATATCAAGCGCCTCATCAAGCGGCAACCGGTCCATATGAATGGTCACCCTCTCATCCTCATCAATCAACCTGGAATGATATGAAAAACTGAGGCCCGATTGCTGCTCGATCTGCCCCATCACATTCTGAAGAGAGGTATCATCAAAATGGAGAGTGATGCGTGCTATGGGTTGCTGTCCGAGCAGCAAAGTTGCTGCCGCCAGCATGTAACCAAGCAGGGTTATTTTCAATCCGGATCCATTCATGCCATAAATACTATTCAATACACCCTTGCCCGTCCAACCTGATTTCATCTCCTGTCCGGGTAACCTGAAGGTCCAGGGTAGTTTCCAGAACATTTAAAATGGCTTCAATAGATTGGTCTCTGAAGGTCACTGTTATGGGGCAGGAGGCTAACTCCCGGTTCATGATTACAATATTCACACCATACACACTGTTTATCAGGCCGGTCACCTCCTTCAGCGGAGTGTCATCGAAAAATAGTTCCCTTGTCTTCCAGGATATTGTGTTAGGCTCAAAGGAAGGGACCAGTTTCAATTCCTTTTGAGATTTGTGATAGGCACCTCCCGATCCTGGTTTAATAATGATCAGCTTGTCAGGATCCTGTTTAGCGCTCAAAGCCACCATACCGCTCTCCACAGAAATCTCCACTGCAGAATTCTGTTTGTATGCATTTACATTAAAACTCGTACCCAGTACCTCGACAATTGCTTCCCCGGCATCGATAATAAATGGCCTTGAAGTATCTCTGGTGACATCGAACCAGGCCTCTCCTGTCAGAAATACTTTTCGTTCGGTCTGATCAAAACTGCGACTGTACCTCAACCTGGAGTGCCTGTTTACCAACACGTCTGTTCCATCATCAAGGATCACCTCCACAGGTTCATTTTCAGCCATTACCCTCTCCCAACCTGCAATACGGGTCGCATAGATCCAGGCAAACGCAAGCAGCAATCCCGCCACGAATACCGCAACAATCCGGTATGTGTAATAGAGCATGGAACGGACGGGTCTGCCTGTGGTTTCAGCTGGCCCAGTTCTTGTTTTAAATCCTGGAAGTTGTTCCTGCATCATTGCCCATTCCCGCTCCAGGTCAAAGGTTTCCAGTGAAGGAACCTTCCCGGTCAAATCCCAGATTTTCTGTAAATCATCCAGTGCCCCCTGTTTTTCTTTATCACGACCTACCTCCTCCAGGAACAGGGAACGCTCCTCCGGTCTCATTTCACCCGAAAGATACCTTGTTACCAGGTAATTAAATTCCGTATGTGACTTATCTAACGACATATTCATATATAACACACTCCCGGCCCTTCAGACCCCTATGGGGGGTGATCATTTTCTTAATTTAGCGCAAACAGTATTAACCACAACAGGATGGTCAGATACTTTGCAAGCTGATCCCTCAATATCCGGAGAGCCTTGGACATCTGGTTTTCAACGGTTTTAACAGAGATCTCAAGTTGCACTGCAATCTCACTGTATCGCAATCCATTAAATCGGTTCAGTTCAAAAATCTCACGGCATTTTTCCGGCAGGCCGTCAATGGCCTCACTTATCTTCTCCTCCAGCTCCATTGCCTCTATCTGGGCACTTACATCCCACCCCCCAGTGTTTTCCGGAACCTCATCTGAAGAGAACTTTTTCCGGTCCCTGATCACATTCAGACTCCTGTTATGTACCGACGTGAAGAGATAGGATTTAAGTGAAGTGGAAAGGTCTATTTCATTGCGCATCTCCCATAGTTTGATAAAGACCTGGTGAACCACCTCCCTGGCATCATCCTCATTTCCCAGGATCCGCCTTGAAAAGGCCATCAGCGCATTGAAATACTCTCTGAAGAGTCTTTCAAATTCTGAACTGTCCATTCTTACTGCTTTACCCGGTCTCTTTTCTATGGTCATCTGTTCTAAAGATAGAGAAATCCACTCTTTGGTTTAACCAATTTATTCAACAGTTGTTATACTCCAAATGATTTCCAGATGTTTATGAAAAATTTCACATTCTTGCTGATCCTGCTTCTTTTCCCTGCATGTGGCAGTAATCAACAGGCCGATCTGTCAAAAACTTTCGCTTTTGAAATGAACTTTTCTTATCCCGGCGATCCTGTATTTGTTTATGATCACCTTACCGGTGATATCAGTGACTGGTGGGATCACTCCTTTTCGGAAAATCCCTACAGGCTATTTATTGAAGCCAGGCCGGGAGGTGGCTTCTATGAGCTCTTTAATGAGTCCGGGGACGGAGCAAAACATGCCACTGTAATCTATGCCGAAAGAGGCAAGATGTTACGTATGGAAGGCCCCCTGGGATTATCCGGAAATGCATTGACGCTGGTATGTACCTATACCCTTAAACCCGCCGGGAATAACAGTACGCTGCTGACCCTGAATGTGAATGGCGCAGGAGAGTTCAAAGATGAAACTCCTGAAATTGTCAGGCAGGTCTGGGAGCACTTTCTATGGGAACGGTTCAAACCCTATATAGAAGCCCATTATAATAACCGGTAACAACTATTCCACGCTGAAAGACACCCTTTTTTCAAAGAAAGACCCGGTTGAATCGGTCCCCCTGAACAGGATCTCATAGTCACCTTTCATATCAGAGGTGCGAAAAGTGATCACTTTTTTAATATCCGGCAGCAGTTCCAACCCGGGGTTCCAGTAAAGGGTATTTCGTACATCGGGTAACCTGGGATCGGTCACACCGTTTTGAATCGTGTCTGCTCCGGGCACATCCAGCATCTGGTATTTGACAAGTAAACCTGAAGAGGGGAGGTCGATATATCCAAGGTCGTTATTCTTGGAGATCAGGCTGATAATACCCCCAAAAGTTACATTGCCCCTGATATAAGGTGCATTAACAATCTCTACCCGGTCGATGAGTCGGGGCGAGACCGCCAGGATTGCTTCAACATCGAATATGGCCACACCATCGATCATCAACAGGGGCGGGTAGATGGCCAGATCAGGGTGCCTACCAAGCAAAACCAACCTTTTTACACCCCTGGTTTTTCGAACCGACACCTGCGGCACCACCTCGATAAAGTACTCTTCAAGTGTGGGAAGACGGATAAAATCATCAAAATGGATTGTGGAAATGGGACTTCCATAAAACATCATATCGCCAGCTGACTGAATATCAGGGGCCTGTACCACTTTCGGATAGTATTGTTGAGAAACCTGTGCATTTACCGACATTTCTGTAATTATCTCTGATAATGAATCGTTCAGATTCACCGGATATGATGGGAGTTCCAGCGCATCCTGGCTGAAATCGCGGTCAATCAGCAACTCCAGGTCATTTATCTCTTCATGGTACGCAGATACAAACAATTCCCGCTCCCCTTTATAATCAGGGAAGGAGAAATAAAACCTGCCTGCAGAATCGGAATAGTTGCAAAAGAAGTCTCTCTCATCTCCTAATACTGAGACGTAAATAGTGGCATATGGCGCCGGCTTTCCATTGGAAGAACTCACCGCCTGCCCGGTCAGCGAAAGACCCTGGTTCTCGGGAAGAATTTCGGTCCTCCTGGCGATGTCTGCAGGGCAGCCGGGGTTGTAAAACTGCTGGTTCCCATGCACTCCTTTCCTGGCTACACTTACAGAGAGATCCAGGGGGGCATCAGCAGATTTCCATTCTATATCGGCTTCTACCTCTTCACGTGTCATGTAGCTAACCTTCTCTAACCGGCATTCAAGAATCTCTGATGAAGGGGTCTTGTCCCTTTTCAACAGCTGTCCCATCGACCTGGGCTCCCAAACTGCTGAATCTACCGGGAGGACCATCTCGCTAAATGGGTTATAAATGCTGAGTGATGTAAACACATATCCTTCCGGGCCGCAATTACGCATCCACCTGGTGTAAGCTTTCAGATAGTATGTTCCGGATGAGACCTCCCCTGGTATACTCAGGCTCCCTGTACCCTCCCCGCCATCAATGATCACCTTACTCTGAGAAAGAGGTTCTCCATTGGGCAGGATAAGTTCAACGTAAAGGATACGGCTCCACTCCTTTTCTGAGCTTGCTGCGGGCCTACGGTAGAAAGCCCTGTACCTGATAGTTTCTCCACTGATATAGTGCCCCCTGTCGGTAAGCACTACCAGTCCTTCCTGTTGAACCTGGGCCCCGAGCTGAAGACCCATTGCAAGCAAAACGGTTGTGAATATGGTTCTGTATCTCATATAATTCAATCTGTTGGCCAAAAATCAGGTGGATCCCCCATACTATTTTTCCGCACCCTGCAGTCAAGACATTCCTGTATGGTCTGACCAAAAACCTGCTCACCTGTAAAAAGATTGTTCGCCCTTGAAGCATACACAGGCAGGTCCGCGGTCATTAAAAATCTGAAACGAGGCAGTTCCGGATAGGGGAAGCAGAACATTACATCATATTTCTTCAATCCCTCAATCTCCTTTACAAAAATCCGTTTTTCCGTTACACCCGATACACTGAAAAAACCGAGGATCCGTTCATCAGGATCATCCACATTGGTAATATTGCTGGGAGTAAGGGATGGCAAACGGTCATACAATCCACTCTGTGCCTGTGAGTTCTTCTTCAACTCATCCCAGTACCTGAAAGCCGGACCATCCATGGCATGTTGCCTCACCAGGAGACTGTATCCATAACTCAGTCGCTGGGTCTCATTGGAAACAAAATGTAGCGGCATATGGGTATAACTCGTTTTAGTCAGGTTGGCCACATCCAGGGTATAAATTTCATTTACATGTCCGCTGATCCAGCACTGGCGGTCCGACAGATCATCCGGGATCGGCCGAAGCACCCTGTCATAACTGTAAATATACCCTTCATAGTCCGGATTGTGAAACTCATAGGTCTCCATCAGCTCCCATCGCATATATTCGGAGTCTTCCGCATCTACCTGAAAATCAACGTAGAACTGGATCCCGTCAATGGAGGCTTCCGGATCGATGGTTGGATGGGATTCCAATTCGTAATAAATACTGTCAATGGCGGTAGGAGGGTTCAGCCGGGAGTATTCAGACTGATAGATATTCCCGTCGGAAGTGACCACCCGCAACATGTATTGATTTCCAAAAGTCATGAATCCGGCAGGTACATCAGTACTGTAATAACCCGGGTATGACTCTTCAAATGAAAGCCGTTCACCCTCCTCATCTTCCACTTCAACCACACAGCTGGATTCGGGTTTAAATTCCGGGTAGACCAATCCGTCAGACCTGGATATCTGAAAGGTCTGTACTTCCGGTATGCTGGTCAAAGTGGCATTGATTACAAGCGTACCTGTATAAATCCCGTCTGAACCTGGATAATACCGTTCCACGCAACCGGTCATAAAGAGAAGGATAAATATAGAGGCCGTCCCATTACTGACTCTCATAATTTCCCAGTTTTACGTTCCAGGAGATTGTGAATATTGGAACCCCGATCACTGAAAATGAAAACCCCTTAATAAAATATTCCTCCGGAACGAAATAGATACTTTGAGGGTTCTTCCTGCCCAGCATGTTATATACATTGAGGCTCCACGACGAATGCATAAATTTATCCGCTTTCAGGTTACCTTCCACATTCAGGGAAAGATCGACCCTGAAATAATCAGGGATCCTGAATTGGTTCCGCGCATAATAATCTATATATGCAACATTGTTGATATAGTAGAGTGAGGTCGGATAGGTAACCGGCCGGCCCGACATATAGACTACATTTGAACTCACAGAAAACCTTCTGTTCAGGCTGTAATTGGCCACAACGTTCAATA
>Ga0055458_10000155_pt1 | contig 12998 bp, 9 predicted proteins | sample Joice_CattailNLB_FD_57687 | JGI IMG/M metagenome (GOLD analysis project Ga0055458, IMG submission 57687) | Wetland microbial communities from San Francisco Bay, California, USA, that impact long-term carbon sequestration - Joice_CattailNLB_D2 | ecosystem: Environmental > Aquatic > Marine >...
CCTGACCAGCTGGGGCAACTCATCATATGTATAGAACCTGGTATCAAAAGGCTCATCGGAAATTCCGTTCACATACCTGGGGATCTCATCACCTGAGATCCTGCTGTATTCAACCTTGGTTTGAGAGGCCCAGAACCTGGCGTCCTCAACATCCCGTTCACTGGGTTGCACTTCGAAGACAACATACTGGAAGGTCCTGGTAGCTTTCTGCATGTAGGCTTCCTTATGATTTTTGTAATAGGCTTTCAGATCAGCATCCGTAACGGTTATTTCACCGTCGGGGATATCAGTAAATGGCCTTGAGATATAAGCAAAATCGGTGGTTTTCCCGGTTTCCGTGACATAATCCTTGAGGTCCAGTGAGGAGGGTTGAATCCCTTTTCTGATCAGGTTAAAATATTTCTGGTTCATTTTCTCATCAACAATCTCATTCTCGATAAAAAGCCACCGCTTCTTCTCCTGGGCAAACTGTGGATTATCCAGGCTGTTGAAATAGTTATTCATCACTGCCCTGTTCAGCTGACCGGTTTCAGGATTGGAAAACATCTGCTGAATAATGGGGTGGGGTTGAGCAAGCGCCGGGTTTCCATTTAAGCCCATGGTTTGATCCCCTGTGATCATGGTCTTCAGTTCATCGGCACTTACGTAAAGTCCCAGTTTCTTGTAAGAACGTTCCATGATGGTTTGTCTCACAACCCTGTTCCAGGTCTCCTGCTGGATCTGCTTCTCAAGCTCTGCATCCAGTGATTTTCCTCCTGAATTCAGTTCATAAAATTCCCTCAAGGCCTTCTCCCTGTTCATGTAGTCATTGACTCCGATACCTTTTCCATTGATCTCTGCAACGGGTTTTCTTCCCACTGAACGGGATCCATTACCCATCAGGTCACCCAGTATAAAAGCAAAAAGTGCAAGTCCGATTACGATGGCTACAAGTAGTCCCGCTTTGTTTCTGATATTCTGTAATGTTGCCATTTATATATAACTATTTAACTGATACTGTTTCAATTTTTTGAGCGTACGAATATAGCAATAATTAGAGGTTTGATGAACAGAGAACGGACGAAAATTGAATAATCAGGAGTGGATCACCTTCAGTTCAGCCTCCTCGATGCGGTTTGAGCTAACATCCGTTATGGTTATCAGGAAGTTATCTACCTGCAGAGTAGTATCTTTTTCAGGAATGCTCTCCAGGTGGTGGATCAGGTATCCCGCCAGGGTATCATATTCATCCGAAACGGGGACGCCCAGATGGTATTTATCGTTGATATAATCGATTTCAAGCCGTCCTGACAGCAGGTAATGGTTTGTCTCCAGCTCCACCTCCACCAGGTCGCTGGTATCATGTTCATCCTCGATCTCCCCGAAAATCTCTTCAATGATATCTTCAGTAGTAATCAACCCGGAGGTGCCTCCAAATTCATCCACCACAAGGGCGATGCTTTTTCCATCCTTAATAAAGCCGGTGAGCAGTTTATTTACAGGGAGTGTTTCAGGCACTATCTGAATGGGATTGAGATGAGATATGATCTTATCAGGTTTTTTGAAGAGATCTTTTGAATTCACGTAGCCGATTACATTGTCAATCGTATCCTTGTAAATCAGGATCCGGCTTAATCCTGTCTCAATAAAACGCTCTGCAAGTTCAGTTATGGGGGCTTCCACCTCAAGAGCTATCACCTCGGCTCTTGGTATCATGCATTCACGAACCTTGAGTCCTGAAAATTCCAGCGCATTCTTAAATATTTTCAGATCCCCGGTCTCTTCACCCCCGATCATCTGCTCCTGTTTTACCGTGGTAAGGAAATGGTCCAGGTCCACCTTTCCGAAAACGGGTTCAGCTGTATCCTTATCGGTATTGACACGCAGGATATATTTCATGGTGAAGTTGGAGATCCCAATTGTTAAGATGGTGATCGGGAACAGGATCCCATAAAACAGCATCAGGGGCAGGCTCATCAGCCGAAGTGAGTTATTTGGATTAATCCTGAAGAGGGTTTTCGGCAGGAACTCTGCCGTAAGCAGTATGATCAGAGTGGATATCACTGTTTGGACCAGCAGTACTGCAGCCTCAGCATTATCTCCCAGGATGTTCTTGATTGGCTCTTTCAGCAACAGGGCAAAAGTGATCCCGTATATGACAAGTGCAATATTATTACCCACCAGCATGGTAGCGATGTACCTTGAAGGATGTTTAATAAAGAAACTGACAATTCCTGCAAATACTTTCTTCTGTTTTTTATCGATCTCAATCCTCAGTTTATTAGAGGAGAGAAATGCAATTTCCATACCTGAGAAGAAGGCAGAGAAGAGTATAGATACCAGTAAGACCGTGATCAGGTTTAAATAATTCATTAGTTACTGTCGTGTGATTCGCGAACGCCTTCTGAAATAATACATGGCAAATGCGAGAAAGGATAAGAGAAAATAGTACCAGCTGTCACCGAATCCGTTCCGAAGGGCCAGATCGACTCCCATAAAGAGCATCAGTCCACCCAGCACAAACCATATTACTTCAAAAATACCGGATATGTTACTCCTCATCCTGCACGTTTATGGTACCACTGGAACCAATTAATTGCCAGTTGGTAAGGTTCTGGTTTGATCTGAATCCATTTTTTCCATAGAGGGTATTATCTTCACTATGCACCCTGGTATAGGTGTCAGAATATATAAGCTCCTCATTTTGATCCCAGTAAAGATCGTCTGTGAAGAGGGCGTCCCCGTTGTCGAACCTCTGCGCTACAACATTTCCGGTGGCATGCCAGAGTGCCTCTTCCATATAATAGATGGTATAATCAGCCCTGATCTCAGATTCAATCCTTGCAGAATCATCATAAAAATAGACTTCCATCCCTTTTTCAAATTCCATATAGGGCCTCTCCGCGTTGGGATACTGCTTATAGATCGGCGCGAGGATCTGGACTTTCACCCTGGCCGAATCGCTATAAATGACCTCTATGTTTAATCCCTGGACAGTAGGTACCTCGGTATCATCGGTGAGCATATTGATCCGTTCTATATCATTTTCACACCCGGCATACAGGAACAGCATGACCAGCAGGATCCATATACGAATGTCTGTTAATGCTCGCATAGGCGCAAAGATAAAGAATCTCCATGATAAATGCGGAAACGCTCTAACAGTAAATCTACAGGATATTGTATTCGTCGCTTAACCTCACAATGCGTGCCAGTTGCAGGCTCCTCTTACAATATCCTTTCGATTGAATTATGCGAGCGCATTAGCTGCGCTGAGCTCGTAAACTCAGTTCCCCGCAGCTCTGCTGCGAGGAGAGTCAATAGAAAAAGCCACCCGGGTATGGATGGCCTTACAATATGATTCTTTTCAGCCTCTATTTCCTCGATCTTACGGTTGTATACTCGTTGATACAACCTTTCACCTGGTAGGAGTCGCCATCTTTCATGTCCCTGAAAAATACCTCCTCATTGTTCGGATACTGAGTGGCATAATCGTTTAATTTTTTATTGGCATCTTCTGCAACGCTTGGGTCCACCGATTTTGCCTTTGAATATTTATCAGCTGCTACCCAGAAAGCGGTACGTTGTTCAAAATCATCACCCAGGTTATCCCTGGAGTCAATAATGGCATCACCAAGTGTAATATAGGCTTTACCGTAATCGCTCTTATATGCGATGGCTTCCCTGGCATAGCTGATGGCCTCGCAGTAGTCTTTGTTTGCTCTGCTGACAACTGCCAGTTCATAAAACCATTCGGCCCTTGTATCGTTTTCAATGTTGCCTCCGGCGACTGCCATTTTCAGGTATGTGGCTGCTTTCTTAAAATCATTCTTTTCAATCAGGAGGATGCCCAGCTGGTGCGCCGATTCAGGGCCCGGTTCTATCTTGTACATTTGTTCCGAAGCGGATACATAAAGGTCCGCCCTGTCACAGCCTGAGGCTTTATAGAACCTGATTACATTCCTGAGGAAATTGGAATCATTCTTCTTCGCTTCAAATTGTGGCTGAAAATAGCTATTAAGTGCTTCACAGGTTAGCAGCCCACTCTTGATCATGTTATCATCAATTGTCGCCTTGGCCCTTTCCATACTTGAACTTTTAGCAATCAACGGGTCGATGATATCTGTGACCATGAAGTAATCTTCAATAGCCTGGTTGTCATTCAGTTTCCCCTTCTGGTTCAACGTGATACTGGCTGATATGAATGTAACAAGTACAGCATCCCTTGATTTATTCTTCTCCAGATCAATACTCTTTTTCAGCATATCGTAGGCCTGACTAACAGCATTGATATCGTCCCTGCGGTACCGCAGCAGGTCGATCCCCTCTCTTCCCTTGATATTCCCTTCTCCACCAAAATATGTATATCGCCTCTCATAGATCAAAAGCATGGTATCGATCATCTGCTCAGTCCGTTCAGGTACTGTGGAAGATTCAATAAACTTGCGGTACATTGTAATTCCTTCCACGTACATCCGCTCACTGGAAGCCGGACATTCACCAAATACTTTTCTCCATGGACCAATGGCATCCTTATAATTATTATGCTTAAAAAACTCTTTGTATAGCGACAGGTTCTTTATACAATTGATACTGTCCTCGCCTTTACCGTACTTCGATCCGTCCTCTATGCCCTTCTGTGAGATTGCCGGAAGGACAAACAACAGTGACATTGTTGTCAACAGGATGGTTTTGAGGGCTCTCGTTTTCATACTGTTCAATATAATTCTGGTTAGTCAAATCTCCTTTTTCTGAACCAAAGGTCGTGTAAAGTTACATTAAATGTGATAATTCCATAATTTTCTTTCACTAAATTGTACTCGGTAGTACCCCTGGTTCCCAGAGTGAAAGCCACATTGATACTCGATCTCAGGGTTTTCACCGGTAATCCTACTCCAAAAGTTATGCCATAGTCCTTTATCTGATGTTCATTGACCATAAGATAGGAATTGTTATAGTAACCTCCCAATCTGTAACTCATTAGTTTATGATATCCCCTCAGGGATTCCGCATCAGGAATAAATTCCGCACCGAAGTGCATGGAGGTGGCATTGGTGGTGGCATAATTTTCGCCCGACATGGAACCGGTCCAGTCCTGCATATAATAGTCACCTGTAATAATCAGTTTATTGGGGATCCCGAAGGCTATACCGACTCCTATTTTCTGGGGGATATTAAGCGTGTTGATGGCAGTGTCCTCGCCCAGGATCCAGTTCGGATCAATCAGGACAGAATCATTGAGATACGAGGGATCATCAGGATAAAAAATATTGTTCACTAAATATTCATCGGTGATATTTGTAGCGGCTTTGAAATCATAAATCCCGCCCACCGAAAAGAAGAACTTATCCTTAAACACCTCTTTGTACTGAAGTCCAAGTGTGAATACAGGTTTCCTCAGCTTGAGCCGCTCTGTTGAGGTAACGTCGGAATAATCTGAATTCATCGGGAAATTGACCTGCCGTGAACGGTCCAGTTTGCCCATCAGGAAACTCATTTTCGCCCCCAGCGAGATCCGGTCCAGCAGTTTAACGGAGGCACCCGAGTAGAAATTCATGATGCCACCATCTCCCTGGTAGTATGTATCCATGGCTATTCCATGGGTATAATCGTTATACTCCTGTTTGATATTGTACCCGATACTGCTGTATGGAACAATTCCAGCCGAAAATCCAAAGTACTTACCCATTGAGGATGCAAAAGCCACATGGTGGAGGTTCATGTTCCACCAGGTATTGGAGTAGTTTTCGGTCTGGTATCTGTTATGGAAAGAGTTGGCCCCAAAATCGAAATAGACTGATGTGCTGTCCAGTGCAGAGAACGCTGCAGGATTCAGATAATTGATCCTGTTACCCTCATGTATAGCCAGTCCGGCCCCCCCCATGGACTGGTTCTGGGCAACTCCCATCTTGGCCATATCGCCCAGAGCAAAACGGGTATAGGGCGAATAAGTGTTGAACTGACCGAAAAGTGGAGTGGATATAATAAAGGTGACCGCTAAACTGATAAAAATTGAACTAAATCTCTCTTTCTGCATTGTGTTCCAGTATTCTGTTAAGTCCGATCAGGTTTAGATTTGGGTCCACAAAGATGGTACTTTTTAGCTTTCCTGCAAAGTATTTTGCATCGCCACCGGTTAAAACAACCTGTAATTTAGGGTAATTCTTACTTAATGCCCTAATAAAACCGTCCATTTCAAACAGTAAGCCATTGATTACTCCCGATTGTATGGCTTCACTTGTGGAGCTTCCCACCAGGGGAGGGATTTCCATCGGACGTTCCAGGTGCGGCAAACGATTGGTGTGTTTATTGAGTGATTTAAACCGTATCTCCACTCCCTGGGAAATGTTCCCTCCCAGGTATTCACCCCTGGAAGTAACAATATCATAGGTGATGGCTGTGCCGGCATCTATAACCAGAACGTTCCTCCCCGGGTAAATAGTGTATGCACCCACTGCGGCAGCGATACGGTCATAACCCAGCGTATCGGGCGTTCGGTACCTGTTTTTTAGCGGAATGGGCGTGGAGTGATTGAGTTCAACACAGGTGCCGTACTGGTTACCAAGGTAGTCGATGATCTCCCTTGAGTAGTTTACCACCGATGAGATAATAGCACCCTCGATCCCATCATACCGGATGTTGAAATATGAGATCTCCCTGCTGGTGATTTTCTCATAAGTAGCCGCCTCAACCACGCGGTTGTGGTCGCATACGGCAATCTTCGCATAACTGTTTCCTAGGTCCAGAACCAGGTTCATCTCTTATCCGTTACTCAGTCTCAGCAATATTTGATAGGCCTCCTCCACGCTCCTCACCTGATCACTTCTTAAACTCAGTTTCTCCTGGTCTTCACGCATCCTGAAGATGCCCGGATTGGCCTGAATGTTCCGGATCACCTCGTTGAACTTTTTGGAGCTGTAAAAGGTCGATTCGGGATTACTTACAAAATACGTGATCAGAATGCTCTTTTTCAACACAATTTTTTCAACACCTATTCGCTGCGCGAGCCAGCGGAGCTGCACTATCTTCAATAACTCTTCCGAAGTATCGGGCAGAGGTCCGAACCGGTCCAGCAGCATTTCCCTGAAAGCGGCAAGTTCCTTATCATCATGAATAGAGTCCAGATTCCTGTATAATTCGACCCTTTCACTGATGTTGGAGACATACCGGTCCGGGAAGAGCAGTTCAAGGTCAGTATCGATGTGACAATCAGGTATGAAAGGCCTGTTTTCAGGGACAGTATCAGCCGGTTTCTTATAGAGCCCGCTAAATTCTGTCTCCTTCAGTTCTGTGATGGCTTCATTAAGGATCCTGTTGTAGGTATCAAATCCCATATCCGCAATAAAACCGCTCTGTTCAGCGCCAAGCAGGTTTCCTGCACCCCTGATATCAAGATCCTGAAGGGCGATATTGAATCCGCTTCCCAGTGCAGAAAATTCCTCAACCGCTTTCAGCCTCCTCCTGGCTTCCGTTGACAGGAGGGTCACCGGTGGTGCAAAAATATAGCAGAAGGCCTTTTTATTGGATCGCCCTACACGTCCCCTGAGTTGATGCAGATCACTCAGTCCGAAGTTCTGTCCGTTGTTGATAATTATAGTATTGGCGTTGGGAATGTCCAATCCCGATTCAACAATGGTAGTGGCGATCAGCACATCGTAATCGCCCTGCATGAAGTCGAGTACAACTGATTCAAGCGTTCTTCCCTCCATCTGACCATGGGCTGCCACCGCCCTGACCCCGGGCACCACGCGATCGACGATCTCCTTTATCTTATTGATATTCTGAACCCTGTTATGAATAAAGAAAACCTGTCCGCCCCGGCTAACCTCGTATTCAATAGCCTCTTTTATAATTTCTTCATTAAAGACGTGTAGTTCAGTAATAATGGGGTGCCGGTTGGGAGGAGGTGTATTGATGATGGAGAGATCACGTGAACCCATCAGCGAGAACTGCAGGGTCCTTGGTATGGGAGTAGCTGTCAGCGTAAGCGTATCCACATTCAGTTTCATATGTTTCAGCTTCTCCTTTACACTTACTCCGAATTTCTGTTCCTCATCGATAATCAACAGTCCCAGGTCCCTGAATCCGATCTCCTTTCCCACCAGTTTGTGGGTTCCTATAATGATATCGATCTTCCCATCTTTCAGGTCCGACAGGATCCTCCGCTGGTCGGCCGTGCTTCGGAACCTGCTCAGGTAATCAACTGAACAGGGCATCCCATTCAACCGGTCCCTGAAAGTGTTGAAGTGCTGGAACGCAAGCACGGTGGTAGGAACCAGTACTGCCACCTGTTTGCTGTCGGTAACCGCCTTAAAGGCTGCCCTGATGGCTACCTCGGTCTTCCCGAACCCGACATCACCACAAACAAGGCGGTCCATGGGGAATCCCGCCTCCATTCCTGTTTTCACATCTTCGGTTGCTTTTAACTGGTCGGGGGTATCCTCATATATAAAAGATGATTCCAGTTCCTGCTGAAGGTAGGTATCCCTGGAAAATGCAAATCCCTTCTGCTCTTTTCTTTGTGCATAGAGGAGGATCAGTTCACGGGCGATGTCCTGTACCTTCTTCTTTGTATTGGTTTTCAGTTTCTGCCATGCTCCGGTGCCCAGCTTATAGATTTTTGGCGGTTCTGTATCCTTGCCTTTGTATTTGCTGATACGGTGAAGGGAGTGGATGTTTACATAGAGTACATCATTGTCCCTGTATACCAGTTTAATGGCCTCCTGGATCTTCCCGTTCACCTCGATCTTTTCCAGTCCACCGAATATCCCGATTCCATGGTCCACATGTACCACATAATCACCTGGATTGAGTCCCGTCAGCTCCTTGACAGAGACTGATTCCTTTTTATTGAAACGGTCATGGAACCTGAACTTGTGATATCTTTCAAAGATCTGGTGATCGGTGTAGAAAGATTGCATGAGATCATGATCCGTAAATCCTTCATGGATTGTCTGTGACACGGTCCTGTACTGCAGTTCAGGATCAATTTCATGGAATATGGCCTTCAGGCGTTCCAGCTGTTTCTCACTGTCGGAGGTGATATGGTTGACGTATCCGTCAGCCGAGCGCTCCTTTAAATGGGAGGAGAGCAATTCAAAATTTTTATGGAAAGCCGGCTGGGGGGAGGTATTGAAATGCCAGACAGCCTGCTCATTTCCCCTGTTGGAAATTCCGAAAATAACCCTGTTGAGTTGTTCCATCTGTGACCGTATCTGGGAACCGCTTTTCAGGTACATCGTCTTATCGATATTGCGCTCGGGTTCAAGTTCCGTCCGGTTGTAAAGATTCTCAATCAGGTCAGTGACCAGGTCCGGATTATCTATCCAGAGCGTTGTCCCCTGGGGAATATATTCCAGGAAGGAGATCCGCTTTTCTCCCAACCGGGTCTCCCACTGGATATTGGGTATGATGTTGACTTTCCTGACCTTTTCCAGGGAGCGCTGGGTATCTGTATCAAAGATCCGGATCGTATCCACCTCATTGTCAAAGAAATCGATGCGGCAGGGGTGGCTTGAGGCATAGGAAAAAATATCTGCAATTCCTCCCCGGACCGCATACTGTCCGGGTTCATATACGAAATCAACCAGCTGGAAACCATAGGTCTGCATCACTTCCTCAAGGAAAGCCATATCAATTTTCTCTCCCTGTTTTATCTCGAGAGTTGTTTCACCCAGCTGGCGGCGGGTAACTACTGATTCCACCAGGGCCTCTGCATAGGAGACGATGAAACTGGCCACCCTTCTTTCCGACAGGCGGCGGAGTGTTTGCGTCCGGGTGATAATATTGGCCTCATCGGTTTGATGATACTGAATGGAACGCCTGTAGGAGGAGGGGAAAAAAAGGGTCCTTTCCGGCGACCGGTCCAGCATCACCAGGTCGGTATAGAAATATGCCGCCTCCTCTTTATCCTGAAACACAATCAGATGGTCTCCTTTCAGTTCGCTCAGGCAGGCCTGGATCAGTGCTGAGCGGGAGGAACCCGAGAGTCCCTCCAGGTACTGCACTTTATGTTCACCGGCTTCGAGGGAAGCGCAGATCTGTTTAAAATAGGGATGAGATGGATACGGATTGTTCATGACCGGTTACGGACGCAAACTTAGCAATTCTTTATCCACTGAGAAAGTCTTCCCGGGCCGGGGTAAATGCATCGACTATCACTCCTTCTTCCAGGCATTTAACGCCATGTGGCACATCGGGAGGGATGTAAACCCCGTCGCCATAGTTGATGACCTGTTTCTCATCACCCACCGTAAACTCAAATTTTCCTTTGGCACAATAGCTGGTCTGGGTATGCCTGTGCCGGTGCGGTTCCACTACCCTGCCCGCTTCGAACATCACCTTGACCATCATGATGTTTGCATCCCGGCCAAGTATTTTTCTTGATACCCCTTCACCCATTTCTGTCCATTCCAACTCTTTCGCGAAGTAAAAAATGTCACTTTTTTTAGTCATATTATTGATTTAGCATCTGTGAAAATATTGCATTAAATAATACCATGTCCAACGGTGTAGACCAGGATCAGGCCTGTGATCCCCACTATTCCGCCAACAATGGCCATGGGCAAAAGGTTTCGCCTGATGAGCAATCCTTCTACCCCGATCAGTCCGACCGTGGCACAGGCGGCGATCACATTGTGTACACATATCATATTCCCCATGGCTCCGCCAATGTTCTGCAGGCTTACCACAAGAATGGTGGAGATCCCCAGCTGGTCAGCAATGGAAAACTGAAACATGGAGAAGAGCATATTGGATACAGTATTGGATCCTGCCATAAACGAACCCAGTGCCCCGATAAAAGCATCAACCAGTGGCCAAGCACCCTTGAAGATGCCTGTAATGGCAGTGGCCATGACAATAGGCATCCCCTGGATCCCGTCCGGGTTATGGCCCGATTGCATCATGATCCTTACCATGGGTACTGCAAAAACCAGTGCGATCAATGGATTTTTCATCCGTCTTATGGCTTCCGACCAGGCAACTCCCACCTCCCTTCTCTTCATTTTAAAAAGGGGGATACAAAGGAATGAAACCAGGATAAAGGGCATGATACCGGGATTGTACAACGGATCGATGGTTCCGCTTATACTGGTTCCGAACAGCCCGCTGAAAGGGATATCTGCCGATTTCACCCAATCATATACCGGAAGGGTCCGCACCCTGGTGAGAACCAGGAGAATGCCGATCAACACATAGGGGACCCACGCTTTCATGATGGAACTCTTTTGAGTCCCCATATGTTCCATTGTGATGGTGCCTGCCCACCTCTTTTCCCAGCCGGATCTTTCCGGGAAGTCCCAAGTTGTACGGGGGACCAGGAAACCGGCCCTGGTAGACGGGATCAGGATGGCCAGTCCGATGAGTCCGCCCAGCAGAGTGGGGAACTCCGGACCCAACAGCAGCGCCACCGCCACATAGGGTCCGACAAAACAGAATCCTGCAAAAAGGGCATAGGGCCAGATGGCCAGTCCCTCTTTAATAGAGCGCTTCTCACCGAAGAACCGGGTCATCATGGTTACCATGATCAGGGGTAACAACAATCCCGGAAGCGCATGCTGCAGTGCGGTCCAGACCCCGATCTGTTGTATATATTCTGTAAAGGTGAGGCCGGACTGAGCAAGATATTCATGTACGGAGGGGATGTCCAGGGAGGACTGTATCCCGATCAGTGTGGGGGTTCCCACTGATCCGAACGATACCGGGGTCACATTCGCGATCAAAGCCACCATCACTGCTGCCAGCGCCGGGAAACCAAGGGATAGCAGAAGTGGAGCGGCCAGCGCTGCGGGAGTTCCGAAACCTGCCGAACCTTCGATGAATCCGCCAAAAAGCCAGGCAATGATGATGGCCTGCACCCGCCTGTCGGCCGAAATATTCATAAAACCGCGGTTGATGGCCTCAATGGCACCGCTTTCCCTCATGGTAAAAAGGAGCAACAGGGCACCAAATACAATAAAAAGTATCTTGAATGCGATAACCACACCGTTGACCGTAGATGCCATTATCCAGTTCAGGGGTGTTTTCCAGATGGCCATGGCCAGCACCAGCGTAAGCAGGAATGCCAGGGGCATCGCCCGGGTGGAAGGCCATCGGAATCCTACCATCGTTACAAAGATTACAATGATAGGCAGGGCGGCCATCAGGGCCAGTAATCCAACGGACATCGGGCGGTGTTTTGGTAAAGGGTTCAAAATATCCAAAAAAATCCAATAATTTTATGGATGAGATGAATATTCTGATTGCCCCTGATTCATTTAAGGATAGTCTGAGTGCACTGAAAGTGGCTTCTGCGCTGGGCAGGGGAATTCAGAAGATCCTTCCAGGTGCCCGTTGCACGCTGGTTCCCATGGCAGATGGCGGTGAAGGTACCGTGGAGGCGGTCATTGATGCAACCGGCGGAGAAACGATCAGTGTCAGTGTATTGGATCCGCTGATGCGCGGGATAACAGCCTCATACGGCATCACAGGAGACGGGAAGAGCGCTGTTATTGAAATGGCGGCCGCCTCGGGAATTGAACTCCTGAAAAATAGTGAAAGGGATCCATGGATCACCTCTACCTTTGGAACGGGCCAGTTGATAATGGATGCCCTGAACAGGAGGTGTGGCAGGATCATGGTGGGTATAGGGGGCAGCGCAACCAATGACGGAGGTGCCGGGATGGCACAGGCACTTGGAGTTAAATTCAGTGGAAAGTTCGGAGATCTGCCTGTGCAGGGAGGTGGAGCCCTGGGTGAGGTGGACCGGATCCATATGGAAGGACTGGATCCACGGATTGCTGGTACACAGGTCATAGTAGCCTGCGATGTAACCAATCCGCTGACAGGGCCACTCGGGGCATCTGTTGTCTACGGACCTCAAAAAGGGGCCGGCGAGGAGATGGTCAGACATCTGGACCGGAACATGTCCCACTTTGCAGCGACAATCCGGGATCAGCTGGGAAGGAGTGTCTCGGAGATACCGGGAGCAGGTGCGGCAGGTGGACTGGGTGCAGGATTGATGGCGTTCCTGGATGCAA
>Ga0055458_10000158_pt1 | contig 12898 bp, 9 predicted proteins | sample Joice_CattailNLB_FD_57687 | JGI IMG/M metagenome (GOLD analysis project Ga0055458, IMG submission 57687) | Wetland microbial communities from San Francisco Bay, California, USA, that impact long-term carbon sequestration - Joice_CattailNLB_D2 | ecosystem: Environmental > Aquatic > Marine >...
GCTACATTTTTCAAATATCCCGATGTTATAACTTCCGAAATAACTTTAATATCCAATCATCCCGCAATTTCTGTTGTAGCAAGAGTAAGTGGGAAAATCGATACACTACTTTGTGAGAATGGTGAATTTGTAAACAAAGGAGAAACCATTGCTCTAGTTGAAAATACTGCATCTAATTACCATGTTTTAGTGCTTCAAAGCGCTTTAGAGCAGATAGAACCTGATATCTTTTCATATGAGTACTGGGAACAATTTGAAGTCCTGCTTAATGAGTCAAAATTAGGTATCATCCAACCTGCTTTTTCGTTATATCTCTTCCATTTGAAGGAGTACTTCAATTATAACAAGATTTCAAAAACCAAAATCGAAACCTCTTCTATTAAGAAAGAATTAAACCTTTTGTCACATTATTATTCACAACTCAAAAGGCAACTTCAATTACAAGAAAGAAATGTGGTTTTAAACCATCAGCGATATATTCGAGATTCATTGTTATTTGAAACTGGCGCGATATCAGTTTCTGTTTTAGAAGAATCAGAAATGAATTGGCTTCAAGCACAGTTGGAATCCCAAAGCAAGATTGCAGCAATCTCGAACGTTGAGATGGAGATAAACCGACTCAAATATAGGATTAGAAGATTAGAAGACGAACAGAATGAATCAGTATTTAATTATCAGAATCAGATAATGGATACTTATCAGGCTCTCTTGACAAGTATCTCTGAGTGGGAGATGAGATATTTACTCTCATCCCCAATCACAGGGAAGGTTGAATTTCATGAATTCTGGACCAACAACCAATTTGTATCAGAAAATGAAATTGTTTTCCACATAATTCCGGTAATATATGAAAGTATATTAGGAAGGATGAAAATTCCACCTTCCGGTTCCGGTAAGGTTGAAATAGGGCAAATGGTACTAGTAAAACTTGAGAATTATCCTCACACAGAGTTTGGTTTACTCGAGGGAACAGTTTTAACTAAGTCATTATTACCAACTGTAACTGGAAAGTCAATATCATATATTGTTGAGGTAGAATTTGAAAACGACTTAACATCAAATTATGGAATACAATTACCATTTAACCAAGAAATGATTGGTATAGGGGAAATCATAACAAATAAACTGAGTATACTTCAACGGATCGTAAATCCTGTAAAAGTCCGGATAAAGAAGAACACCCAAATCTCCAGTTCGAAAATGAGATGATGGAATAATGAGATGGTATAACCCTTACTCAATCAAATAGTACGTCAGATCGACTAATTTCACACCAGATTTCATGAACAAGATTCAAGATCTAATAACCAATCTAATAATTACCGGTAGCACTAATCCAAATCTTGGAGTGCTTCAAGGAAAAGCAGGGTCTTCCCTACTGTTCGCATTGCTTTATGAAAACTCACATGAAGAATTATATAATACGATTGCTTCCCGATTAATAGATGAGATTTTTGAAGAAGTTGCATTCAATACGGGAGAAGATTTTGAAAATGGTTTAGCGGGTATAGGTTGGACAGTTGAATTTCTGGCGCAAAGGAAATACTTAATTGCTGATACAGATTATGTCTTAAATGTTATTGACAGAAGGTTGCACGAAGTACTAAATCATGTATCATTTGACATTAGTTTAAGAAATGGGTATTGTGGATTCGCATTGTATTTATTAATCAGACTTAGAAATCGCACCATAAGAGATAGAGATAGCGCAAGTCTGAGACTAACGACAATGCTCGAAAATACTATTGACAAAATATATAACGAATTAAATCAAGATGAATTCCGTTTTAATGAACCATCAGAATTCAATGTCTGTTGGGAACCAATTCTAATTCTACTTTTAGCTAGTGAACTTGAGAAAAGTGAATTCTCAAGTGTTTTTGCAAAGATTGACAGTTCAGAACTAAAATCCGCAGTATTAAATAAGACTTCAGATAACTATATTTTCAGAGATATATTACTCCAATTATCAAAAGATGACTCTGATTCTATATTTGATGAGGGTACTATCAATGAATATATTAATCTACTTCACAACTCCACTTCGGAATCGAATAAATCTAGGGAAATCATTTATAGCTTTTTAGTAGTATTAGCATTAATGGGATGCCCCATGAGCTATGTTCGTGAATATATATTCAAATCGAAGCTAAATGAATCTTTGTTTAGAGATATTGACACATATTCAGAGACACATAATGTATTGGATTTTAACCTCCTTGAGGGAATTGGTGGACAACTATTATTATACAGTTTATGTCTGAATTCTAAACAAAGAACAACTCATAGACAAATACAAAAAAGTGATGTGCATCGTCAACAAGTCTTTTTTTTTCCCTATAGATATTCGGGTGCAGGTACTTATTCTGGCGAGATGATATCTTTTCTTTCAAGTAAAAAGGATATTGATCTTTATATTGTGGAAATTTCACCGACCCTAAAATGGTTTAAAATTGATAATGATGAGGATTGTTGCATTAAAATTCCCATCCAAGAAAACAGACACAACGGTTACCGATTTACTAGCATAAGTAGCTCAGAAAAGACTAACTTTTTTCATAGAGTTGTTAGTTTACTACATGAATATATATGCATTTCTGATTCAGCAATATTTCACTTTAACCACCCTATTGATTATGTGGAGTTATATCCACTCATTAAGAAACAACTGAGAAGCACTATCTTATTAACCTGGCATTTTGTGATCGAACCACTTATAAAGCAATACTATATTGATGCTGAAAAAGAAGAATTCGATTTAAAGGAATTACCCATTTTTTCAAAAAGCTTTGATCACTTACCTATTGATGGAATAATATGTGTCTCAAACTTTGCTAAGCTTATATTATCGAAATACTATAATATCCCGGATAAGAAGATTGATGTGATATGGAATGGAACATCAAATTGGAAACATGTAAAGGTCAGCAACGAGAACAAAAGGATTATAAAGAAGAATTTTGGCATTAATCCAAATGATAAAATAATTGTCTTTGCTGGTAAGTTGGAAGCCAGAAAAGGAATTGCTGAATTCATTAGTACAGCTAAACTAATAATAAAAGAATTTAGTGATGTACACATAATAGTTGCAGGGAGCGGCAACTATAATGAATACCTTCCAAGTTGTTTTGAGCATTTTGGTAAAATTTCATTCACAGGTAATATAACCCTGAACCAGCTGAGTCTTATTTATCAGATAGCTGATTTAGGGATAGTACCATCTCGATGGGAACTATTTGGCTATGTTGCAATTGAAATGATGCATTCTGGACTTGCCGTTATTGCTACTGAAGTACCTGGAATGAATGAGATTTTTATGCAATATTCCACAAAGCCAGAATTAGCTAAAGTAGTTTTTTCTGAAAATGAGTTTTTTGTAGATATTGATTCGCTATTTAGAATTGTGAAGGCATATTTGAATGATAATAGTAAGATAAATCAACAGGCAAAGGAAGGATTACTTTGTGCTAAAAATATATTTTCACGAGAGCACATGGGCTGTAAAACAGTGAATTTTTACAATAAGATGGAACGATCTCATATGGTAAAAAATCATAAATCTGAAATTAAAATCCTTAATGGCCATTAACTGAAAGAAGACTCTTGAATTACATTATAACGCAGAAGCGTATATTTTTGAGATTCTCCCACATTTTTACTTTTTACCAGAAAGTTGGATTGGTAAAGAACTATAAATCTGCTACTTAGACAAGATCAAATTCAGGTTCGAGTAAAATCAGAAATAAATAGCTCACGAAGGACATCAAGGGCCAATTATCACCCAAAGTGACCTCCCCTCTAAAATCCTTGACTCTACATTATTAATCATCTCATTTAATTGGATAGATAGATTATGAGCTTAACAAAATACATATATAGGATACAAAGAATGGATCAACTAATAAGAATGCAAGCCACAGGAAATGCAAACGAATTTGCAGAAAAACTTGGTATTTGTCGCAGCCTTTTAATGAGTAACCTAGACGAAATGAGATCATTGGGTGCACCCATTGTATATGACAGAAATAAAAAAACCTACAGGTATAAGCCTGATTATAAACTAATTATTAGATTTAAAAACACGAGTAATGAGACCAGATGAGATTTACCCATTTATTTTATTCAAGACAAAACACAAGAATCATTACTACTTTAATGTATTAACTAACACACTAATTCCTTTACATCCATTATTATTTCTAATACTTGATCTTAATCAACAGGGAGTAGATGTACTTCAATGGTACAATAGTGCAAAACATAAAGAAATTGAATTGGATGGTACAAAGTTTAATCAAAAGGATCTAGCTTATTATATTGACAGATTTACCATTCTACAAAAAGGTGATTTACTCAATAAGGTATCTGTATCAGATCTTTTCTGTGTTAACTTATCTGAGGATGACATTAGAACGCAGTTTAGCAACGTAAGCACTGTTGCTTTTGAAGTAACTGAAAGCTGTAATCTAAAATGCGATTATTGCATTTATGGAGAATTATACAATCATTACTCAGAACGCCAGAATAATAAGCTGTCAATTGATGATGGACGAGCTTTCATGAATTTCCTAATTAACGCCTGGAATTCTAATTACAATTTTTCGAAAGGCAATGTTGTTAGGATATCTTTCTATGGAGGAGAACCATTAATGAACATGGAGTTCATTGAAGAAATGGTAGATTATGTAGGATCAAAAAAGAAAACGGTTAGAAACCTAAGATTCGCTTTTGGGATAACAACAAATGGAACTTTATTAGAAAAGTATATGGATTTTCTTGTACGCCACGATTTTTATCTAACCATTAGTTTAGATGGAGACAAGAATTCAAATAAGCATAGGAGATTCAATAATGGAAAGCCCAGCTATCAGAATGTTAACAATAATATCCTCAATTTGAAAGAAAAACATCCTTCGTATTTCAAGAAGCGTGTAAGCTTCAATTCTGTATTAACATCCGCAAGTACATATCCCGATATAAAGAGCTTTTTTAAAACACAATTTAACTGTGACACTCATATAACTGAACTAAATCCACTTGCAAAGAAAAAAAGCATTAAAGACATATATCGAAGTATATTAGATGATAATAATGTAAGGGATGCATTCTGCCTTGAAGAATTCAATGAGCTTTCTGAAACAAAATATATTAGGGATTTCAATTTCAATTTAAATGGACAGAAATTTTCAACATATAATCACTTGTTTACTGATCTTCGAAATGCAAGACGCATTCCAACTGGAACATGCTTGCCTTTTTCAAAACGAGTATTTATAACTGCACATGGCCTCATTTTACCATGTGAAACAATTCCACATCATCACCCATTAGGTAAAATCTCAAATGGGAATGTCGACATTAGTTTTCCAGAAATAGCGAAGAAATATAATTCTCTTTTAAGAAATATACTACCTCAATGTTCGACATGTTACCAATTTAGTAATTGTAATGTGTGTTATCTCCTAAATATCAATGGAAAAAAGGCATGCCCAAATTATAGAAGTAGAAAGAACTTCACCTCTTATTTTAAAGACCAAATCGAATATTTCGAGGATAGACCCTTGCTATTCAAAGACTTATCAAAATCATACTAACATGGAAAACAACAACTTCTTGTATATTGAACCACATGTATATGTTAATGTGGCAAAAAATGGGGCAATTTTATTTAACACAATAAACAAGAAGCTTATTGATTGTAGAAAAGATGATGTTAATGGTTATAGCTTTCTCACACGTGTAAAGGAGAATAGTAGTCAGGGCAGTATACAATTATACAAACGTGAGGTGCTTGATAGCAGCATCTCTAAATTACTAACTAAAATAAGAAATACTCATATGGGAGATATCATGTCAAGTAATACAAGACTAGTTTCTTCCAGACCAAGATTTCGTATCACCGATTCTGTAGAAGCATTGATGAAGAATGAAGATCTTACTGTTGGTTTCAAAGCGAAAACCTATTTGAAGGAGATCATATTATTTTCAGGCTCAAAATTCAACTGCAAGCAATTTCAGAAGGCCATCTACCCTAAATCTATTGATCAAGGAAACAATTCAAATTTTGGAAGCATCCAGTTGACAAAACTATTTTCCCGTCTCATAGATGAAATAAATGAATACCAGCAGCTTAAAAATATAAACATAATATACACTGAGACGCTAGGCAAAGAGCATTTATTACCACTAGTAAATGCTTTAAAAAACAAAAAAAGCAAAATAACTATACACTTTAGTATCGTTGATTCTAACCGAATTAAGTCGCTATTAATTCCAGATCTGAATTATTCAATCTATATACCTAATAATATTCCTGTTTCAAATACACTTATTAAGACCTTGGATTCTGAATACACATGTCTATTTAATTTTATTGTGATGGAAACCCAAGATTTATACTCGATTCATCAATTACGCAAAACTACAAACGTTGATATTCATCCTTTTCCAGTATACAAGGAGAACTTCCAGTTCTTTGAGGAAAATGTTTTCATTGATCCAGAAGATATTATATCCCAAAAGATAGACTTGAGGCATATCAGTATGAATAGATCCATTAATCAGAATTTCTTCGGAAAAATATATATTAATGAATACGGTCAGCTGAGTTCAAGTCTTACTATGGAAAGCAGGATTATCTTAGATGAAACCAACCGGATAATAGATTTTATTATTATAGAGTTACAAGAAAACCGCTCTTGGAGATTACTACGAAGCCATGTCTCTCCTTGTAAAGACTGTAAGTTTAACGAACTCTGTCCGCCAATATCGAGATTAGAATTTGAAATGAATAGATATAACCTATGTAAAGTACCAATCTGAATCTTTAGAATTAGGGTAGCTAATACCTGCCTAGGTATATTCGGGAGATTTTGTTTATTCAGTGAGACTACTAATTCTCGGAGCGAAAAAACGAAATATCCGACTAGATAGATAACTTCCTATCTAATCGGATATTATGGGGTAGAATCTTACCAATAGAAATTTAACAATCAGGTCTAGTAACCGCCTCCAAAGATTTGTGCAAGAACTTGTTGATGAGATGCGAAACTGACTTGGTAGGTATGATCCTCTCCAGAACACTGGCCACATTCACAGCTATCACCAGCCTTGATGTTTTGCATTGTGTTGTCTGAAAGCTTTGACAATTTCAATTCTTTTTTAATTTCTTTCATTTCATTAATTCTTTTTGTTCCCTACTCATTAGCTTTTCGGTATCCGCTGTAATGTTTAATATTAACAAACGTAATCCTTACCGGTCTAGTATTATCGGATTCTTTAGTAACGATGAATTACTACCAGAAACAATATGTATATCTATAGGTCGGCAAAGTGTATTCAGGAGGCTAAAAAACGCTGTGTAAATTTGTTTCTGTAAAATTGATTTAGCATGATATAAAAAGAAAGTCACGGTTGATTTATAGTTTTAAAGTACGAACAATAAAAACTTAACAACCATGACTTTCAAAGAACAGGAACAAATTACAAAGAAGAACTCAGTTGAACTACTGTCAGAGCTGATCAATTTTGATGGCGAGAACATAATGGCTGAGATTTTACGGTTAGGTGTACAGAACCTGATGGAACTTGAGAGAGACGAACATATCGGTGTTGGCAGCTACGAGCGAGGCGAAGAACGTCGCAGCCAACGTAATGGATTTAAGTCCAGGACGCTGTATACACGTGTCGGGCCTCTGATCCTGCAGGTCCCACAGACCCGTGACGGCCAGTTCTATCCTTCGATTCTGGAGTGATACCAGCGAAGCGAGAAAGCTCTTGTTCTGGCCCTTGCTGAGGCCTACCTGCAGGGCGTTTCCACGCGTAAGATGAAGCGAGTTACCGAAGAGCTGATGGGCAAAGAGTTTTCTTCGGCCACCATTAGCCAGTTCGCCATGAAGCTGGATGCCGAACTGGATGCCTGGCGAGAGCGGACCTTCACCAAGGAGTATCCGTACGTAGTTGTCGATGCCCGCTATGAGAGCTGCCGAGTCGATGGAAAAATCATCGACATAGCCGTCCAGATAGCCATGGGGATCGATTCTGAGGGCTATCGTCATGTGTTGGCGCTAGATACTGCCTGGTCAGAGAGTGGCGATTCCTGGGACCGTTTCATCGGCGGATTAAAAGAGCGAGGATTACATGGTGTCAGGTTGGTAACTAGCGATGATCACCCGGGGATCCACCCGGCCATCAAGAAGCATTATCCTGGTGTTCAGTGGCAGAGATGCCAGCGCCACTTCTCGGTCAATGCCACCGACTTGGTCCCTAAAAGCCGGCGCGATGATGTGTACCAGCGCCTGAGGGAAGCATGGACCTGTGAAGAGTTTGAGGATGCCAAGGCTGTATTGGACCAGCTTGCCGAGGACTATCAGGATAAATACCCAGATTTGTCTGAACTGATCGCTGAGCATGCCTGGGAGACCCTGGGTGTGTACCATGCTGCCCCGCCGGCCCATCACCGGCGCTTGCGCACAACCAATATGCTTGAGCGGGTGAACCAGGAGCTCAAGAGGCGAAGCAGGGTGGTTAGGATCTTTCCTAATCCTAAAAGCTGTTTGAGGCTGTTTACGGCTTTGCTGAAGGAGTGGCATGAGGACTGGGCCTATGGAAGAAAATATTTGAATATGGACCTGCTGGACGAGTGGATGGCTGAGCGGCGCGCTCACCCCCAGGACCGCGGTCCTGGGGGTGAAATCCCCCTTACGAAGGAAAAAGAAATAACTGTGGCTTGATAATTTTACAGACAATTAGTTGCACAACTCTAAAAAAAATCCAACTAGATTGAAGTAATCATAGTTGGATTTGTCCTTAGAATCATACGGACGATTCAATCTTGCACCAATACGATGATCTTAATAGTGATTGAATGCCCAAGTACTAGCATGGACCTCCTGCATTAGACCAGTAACTGCAGTTCCGTCTCCAGGTGGTTCACCGATTGAGCATGATCCACATTCACAATCGTGTCCAGCCTTGACGGTCTGCATTGTTTGGTTTGAAACCTTGGATAGTTTTAGCTCCTTTTTGATCTCTTTCATTTTGTTTCGTTTTAGTATTAAATCACCTACTCTTTAGCTTTTCGGTATCCGCTTAATGTACAAATGGAATTATTGCTAATCTATTAGATACTAGTCTAGTATTATCGGATTCCACTTAAAACGAATATATTTTTCGTACAACTTAGGTTTTAGAACACGGGAGTATACAATGCGCTATATAATAATCCTTCAAGTAATATTAGTATGTTCGTGAATCTATGTGTATATTATGATATTGTTATTAGTTACTGAATAGAAATGCTGTCTAGTAATAATTCAATACTATACTTGCTCATTTATATAGGCTTCGCTCAGATCCTCATAAAACTTGCAAGGCCTATCTATATCGACGACAACGACTTCAGGGTTGAGCTGAATAATGTTTTCTATGCCTTCTATAGTACGGCCACTGACTTTTGTCATAACCCTTGTTCGCGGACGAAAGTCAACCTCAGGTGCAAGGCAATAACCTTGGTTGAAGGTGACAAGAAAGCTAGTTTGATTAGTGGCCAAATAGTGATACTGACTACCTATGATTCTGCTTGACCTTATCCAGAAGAAATTCCACTAATATCTACTAGTATAAATTCTTATTTGTTACCTTTTATTATAAAAAACCCAACATGCTCAATCACTACCTAAAATCAGCTCTTCGATTCTTCAGTCGAAACAAGCTTTATACAGCAATTAATTCTTTGGGACTTGCTATTTCACTTGCAATTTCATTCATAATTCTACTATATGTGATTAATGAATATAGCTTTGATCTTCCCCACATTAATAGAAAGAATATCTACAGAGTTAATAATTTTCATGTGGATTCGAAGCTTAATCAGGCAACCACACCACTTCAGCTTGCGAGTATATTAAAAGAAGAATTTCCTCAAGTTGAAAAAGCCGTAAGCGAAAGAGTCCTCATGGATGTTAGATTAAGAAATTCTGGAGACTTTATCCCAGTAGAACGGTCTGTATCAACGACCTCGGAGGTTTTTGAAATCTTTACTATTCCATTAGTAAGAGGATCGCTTTCGCAAGATTTACTTCAGGATCGCAATTCTATTGTCTTGTCCAAGAACTTAGCAAACCGGTTGTTTAATACTGAAGATCCAGTAGGAAAAACTATCGAGGGTTTTGTTCATGATTCAACAGTTTTATTTACTGTTTCAGGGATTTTTGAGAATACTCCGAAGAATTCCTCAATACAAGCTGACTGTTTCCTAAATCCTTATTGGAATCTGCTTCCTTTTTATCGGATTATGCAAACCGAAAACTTAGATGATTTTTGGTTTCTCAATGTTTGGACTACCTGGGTTCTCTTGCATGATGGTAGTGATCTCTCGTCAATTGACACTCAATTCAGAGAGATGGAGAATACTCACATTAAAGGCAATTCTAAATATAATTATTCTTTGCAGAGATTATCAGATGTACATCTAAAATCAGATGATATCGGTTTTAGTGCATTTCCAGGTAACATTAAAAATCTAAGATTATTCTCATTAATAGCATTCCTTATCGTCTTGATTGCTGCGACAAATTATATCATTTTGTCTATCGCAGTTTCCACCGGAAGGACAAAAGAGATAGGGATTCGAAAAACAGTTGGAGGAGCCATTAACCGGATTAGAAATCAACTGCTAAGTGAATCCATCGGTCTTTCTGTTTTGGTGCTTCCAATAGCACTAGTAATAATGATTTTAATTCTACCTTATTCAGAAAAACTGTTTGATACCCAGTTGCATGTTATATCCTCCAATCTTGGGATATATATTGTTTCATACATTTTTATTACCCTTTGTATTGGACTGGCTTCTGGATTATATACTTCTTCATATATGGCTCGTCTTAAGGTGATCAACATACTTAAGAATACGATCCATTCCGGAAAAGGAAGAAAGTATTATAGATTCTTACTCATAACGATTCAATTAATTATCTTTTGTACGTTTATCTCTAGTACAATTCTTATTCATTCACAATATCTTTTTGCTATAAAAAGAGATCCGGGCCACTCTGTTGAGAATATTCTATTTATAGATCTTGGCAGGAATTTCAAGGATTACGATTCTTATATAAATAAGGTCAGATCAATAGCATTTGTTGAAATGGCCACTGGTTCAATGGATGTAATACCCACACATAGATCAGGAATCACAATGTTTCAACATTTTCAAGATGAAGATGTAAAAGTTCGATTAGAAAGCCTCTATGCTGACTATCATTTTCTTGAAATCATGGGTATCCCATTGGTTGCAGGGAGGTATTTTTCAGAGGAATTTGGAAATGATACGGATTATTCGATCATATTTAACGAAACTGCAATCAAAGAGCTAGGTATTGAGAGTCCAATAGGTCAGACAATAAATCAATTAACCATAGTTGGGGTGGTAAAGGATTTTACCCTCCATTCCGTACAAACTGATATCCCACCATTAGTTATTTACGTGTCTAATAAATTCATCAACCAATTAGTCATACGTTATCAATCTGGTACGCTGGATAATCTTATTCCTTTGCTTAAATCAGAATGGGAAAGAACAAGTCAGGATAAAGCGTTCAATTATTTAACGGTTGAAGAAACTATTGAAGACCTCTATGCTTCAGAAAAAAATCTAAGCATAGTTCTAGCTTTATCATCCCTACTGGCTATAGTAATTGCGGCATCTGGCCTTTTGGGCCTAACTCTTTTCATGGCCAAATCTAGAACCCATGAAATAGGCATCCGGAAAGTGTTTGGTAGCACAGAAAAGGCAATTGTACTTTCTTTTCTTAGGATGATATCCTTGTCATTGATTACTGCTGGGATCATTTCAGGTCCCATTACTCTATTATTTTTCAATGGATGGTTGGAGAATTACACTTTTAGGGTAGAAATCAGCTGGTGGGTATTTATAATCACAGTACTTATAGCTGCTATTATTGTTTTTCCCACTGTAATATTTCATTCCTTGAAGGCTTCCAGGATAAATCCAGTTGAAGCGCTTCGATATGAGTAATGTTTCGGTGATATATTAATCCAAAAAAGAACCGAGATCGTATTTTCGAACTTGATTCACCTGAGTATTTCTTCCTGGAAGGCATTATAATAGCCAGCAAGAGTCCAGGAATTTATCCTGAGTCGAATTCCAATATGAAATTTACGCTTTAGCGTGATTCGAGTCAAGAATTTATGTCCTTGGACATACCCCAAAATTTAGCCAAAGCCAAAACTGAGCTGAGATTGGTGTATTTCGGTTTGTTTTTGCAGTTGTCCTGGGAAACGGGAGAAGATATTGCTTAGCCCATCCCCGATGGCATAGTATTTAAAATCAGGTATTCCAAAGACCCTTTTAGCACACTTGAGGACATGCCCGGCCATTATGGTTAGTTTCTGTGTCTGATCCAGGACTACAGCCACAAAATAGAACACTGCTAAAAGCAATGCCATCATGTTTTGTAAACGGGTGTATTTTAGCACTCTAATGTTCTCTAAATCGTAGGTTTGCTTAACAAATCGGATAGTCTCCTCCACACTCCAACGCTTCATGTATGCCTGGATAATGAACCACAAGTCTTTTGTTCCTGGTCCAATGTGAAGGGAGGTAAGTATCATCATGGGTTGTTTGCTGATCCCTTTGACCACAACCATATTAAGCGGTTTATCCATATCTGGCAACTGAACAGGAACAGAGCCAAATCTAAGATTGAATTGAACTTCTTTTCCATGTATCATTTTAACGATGCTTTTATGATGAGTTAACCGGCATCCTACAGCGATCCATAGTGCTCTTCCTTTATGCCCCTGGTAGATCAGGTTCACGAGAACCCACCAGCCGGATAATAAAGTCTTGCTGGTTTTGCATTAATGGTTTATAAAGAGC
>Ga0055458_10000162_pt1 | contig 12790 bp, 9 predicted proteins | sample Joice_CattailNLB_FD_57687 | JGI IMG/M metagenome (GOLD analysis project Ga0055458, IMG submission 57687) | Wetland microbial communities from San Francisco Bay, California, USA, that impact long-term carbon sequestration - Joice_CattailNLB_D2 | ecosystem: Environmental > Aquatic > Marine >...
AGTGCTTCCCGGGGCAGATGCCGGTATTGCCACCAGACCTGATGCAATAACGAACGTTCCAGTGCCGGCGGGTTGTGTTTTGTCAGCCAGGGCGCATCCGGCAGTGCATTGAGCAAAGAACCGTATGACCAGACGTGCACCTGGCTTATACCGTGTGCTATTGGGTCTCCTTCTTGAAGAATTCCAATTAGATGCACCTTGGCTCCGCCAGATCGATTGCGGGAGGCATCAATCCCGATTACAGTACCCATAATTTAACTTTTCGAACTCTGGTGGAAATGAAAAAGGGTCCAATCACCAGTAAAAGAAACCCGGAATTATTCCCCTGGTTGACCTTTACCATCCGGTACCTTACCACGGCCAACCAGATGGCCTGCTTTTAGTACCTCGACCTGCACCAGGTGGGCATCATTCATCCAGCGCTTGACCGCTTGCGGTGTCTGGGGATTATCAAACTCGGGGGAGAACCAATCAAATGTGTCAAGCAATGACCATTCCCGGTGTTGTTCCGGGCTCAACGGCAGTTCGCCAGCATAATTGGCTACCGGTATCATTCTTTTCAAAGTGTTGCCCACCAGCGGCATGCTGCCGACCAGCCGACTGAGAAAAAGCAATTTGGGAACCAATGTCTCCAGCAATGAAAATAATCGCATCTTGGGTATGCGCTTGGTTATTGGGCGCAACCAGTACTTGGGCAGCATTTCACTTTTCCATGATCTTTGATAGTAGTCGACACATATTCTTCCACCACCAGTTAGCATGGGGGGTAATGCTTTGAATGCTTTCTCTACATCCGGTGTATGCTGCAGAACACCCAGTGAATAGACGTAAGAGAATGAATTATTGAGAAAGGGAAGTGCATAAATATCTCCCTGGACTACATGCAAGTCTTCGTGGTGCCTCAGATTGGCATAACAGGCATCCACTGCCGTGGAATAATCCATGGCAACCACCCGGGCGCCTGCCTGCAGTGCTATCTCGGCAAACCGTCCGGCACCGCATCCAACATCCAGTACCCATTGGCCGGCAAGGATTTGCGGTGACCATCCGGTTGCCTTCCAGAAACGGTCAGCGGAGATAGGATGCCCCGAATGACTGTCCAGCTGTGTCTTGCTAAACCTGCTCCATTGCATCCCGAAACTATCGGCGTAATTGGATTCCGGAACGAACCGTGGCACAAAGTTATGGACAGGATATCGATGGCGGCCGCCTTTTGCGACCAGCCAGCCTGATCGAATGCGACCGTCCCGGCTCACGCAATCAGCCATTTCTAATTCCTGACCGGATTGCGGGCAGCGAAGCAATTCGAGCAATTCAACTTTCATTCCGTCACCTCAAAAATCTACCCCGTACTCCCGACGCCACAGCTCAAACATGACCAGTCCAAACAACCGTTCACCATTAATGCGCCCCTTGCTTTGCCCGTTAAATAAATCCTCCACAACAGGGTGATCAAATAACGTTTGTCGCGAATCGAGCAATACTTCGCGAAAATAGTCTAACCACGGTCCTTTTTTTAACCAGGTATCGAGCGGTATCGAAAATCCCTGTTTGCGATCGCTGTCAAACTCATCAGGCAGGAGCCTGTTCGTCAGTCTTTTCAGCAGTACCTTGCGACTTGCCGAAGTGGCCTTCAGTTCGGACGGCACTTTGCCGAAGGCAAACTCAACCAGGCGATAGTCCAACATGGGTGCACGCACTTCGAGTGAATTTAACATGCTGGCCCTGTCTACTTTAACCAGAAGGTCTTCGGCGAGATAATTTTCAAAATCCATACGGGTGGCCCGCTGCAAAAGATCACTGGATTTGGGTATACGGGATTGACGCACCTGCTCGGCAAGATCTGTGTTTTTGATTGGCCTTGTTAGGAGACGCCTGCGGATGCTGTAATCAAAATAGCTGGCGATCAGCGGAAGGTCCTTTTCGAAATCGTATCTTAAGGCCTGCAACCAATTTCGCCCTTTGAATCCCGGAGACAACAAGCATTGCGCTCCATTGGACAGTGCACGTCGCAGCCAACCGGGCAGAAGTCCAAAATGCTTCTGAAGATACAGCAACCTGCTATAGTGCGTATATCCGCCAAATAATTCGTCACCTCCATCCCCACCCAAAGCCACACTGCAGTGCTGACAAATCATTCGGGAAACAAGATAGGTCGGAATTATGGAGGAATCAATAACCGGTTCGTCAAACTGCTTGGCTAGCTTCGGCAGAAGTTCGATTGTGCCAGCCTCCGCCTCAAGCTGCATATGCTCGGTATCAAAGTGCCGTGCAATGAGTTGAGCATGTTCGGCTTCATCGAATTTGCCATGACCCGGGAAACTGATCGTAAAGGTTTTGACTTTAGGATTAGATCTTACCGCCATTGCAGTGACTATGCTGGAATCCACCCCACCGCTAAGCAGTATGCCGACCGGCACATCCGCCACCAATTGACGCCTGACGGAATCCTCTAAGAGTGTTTCAAGCTCATCGAGCAAAGCTTCTTCATCGACAGTTCCTGCTGTAAACGATGATTCATAATCAGGAATATGCCAGTAACGCCATATCTTTGACTGCCCGCTATTCAAATCGAAGACAAGCGCATGGGCTGGAGGCAATTTCTTTATCCCCTGCAATATGCATCGATTTCCCGGAACATAGCCTTCCGCCAGATAACAATCAAATGCCTCAGCGTCAATCCGGCGAGATAAATACGGATTAGCCATCAGGCCCTTTAATTCAGAACTAAACGCAAGCGTGCCTTTATCAAGCACATAAAACAACGGTTTTTCGCCGACACGATCACGGGCCATAAAAAGTTGTTCCCGACGCGAGTCAAAGAGCGCAAAGGAAAACATTCCATTTAATCGTGATAAACAATCCGTGTTCCACTGGCGATAAGCAGCAAGAATCACTTCAGTGTCGCTGGAAGAGCGGAAGGCATGTCCTTTGCCAATCAGCTCGGTGCGAAGATCGTTAAAGTTGTAAATCTCGCCGTTAAAAGCAATACACAATTCACCGGTAGAATCCGCCATCGGTTGATGCCCCGCGCTGGACAAATCAATAATGGAAAGCCGCTGGTGCCCCAGTCCGATGCGTCCTATAGGATGCCACCATTCTCCTGTATCATCAGGTCCTCGGTGCTGCATTGCATCACGGCCGGCAATAAGCCAGCTGCGGTCTGTGATTTTACTCTGCGATGCTATACCGATAATACCGCACATGAGCGAAAAATTAAAAAATCAGCGGAAAGTTATAACCAAAAAATAAAGAGTCTTGTCAGAATATTTAGATTGTAATTAAGATGTGTATGTAACCAAGTTTTAGACTCCGGCAAATATGAAACCTATAAAGGTGAGTAGAAGGCCGCCAGAAACACCTTCCCAGCTTAATTTAACAGGCCACCGTTTTTTGGCCGTCATCGTTATGCCGATAGTACGAATAAGCATTTGAGTCACAAATCCGATATAAATACCAATTGATCCGAATAACCACATAAGCCCTAACCAGACAATAATGCCGATGACGCTTGTTATCAGAACAATTCTCATTATGGTTGGGCCGGAATCGTAAGCCAAGAAGTAATTATAACAATGCCACCAGGGGCACATTATTACATAAGCGGAAAATAGGAGCAAAAGTTCTAAACTCATTGATTGATAAGCTGCCAGGTTTCCCTTCAGGACATTAATTGTGAATGGAAATATCCCAATTACAACGCCTCCAACAATGCCGATTGCAAGACTTTGAAATCGAAAAAATTGCCTATTTTTCTTCTCTACCTCGTCATTTGGTAGTTGGTGTATTAGCCTAAAAAACCGAGGACTCCATACTTGATTTAATGCAGTCGCGATTAGCTGCAAAATGGAACTCAAACTTAGTGCAAATGTGAACATAGCAACTTGTTTCGTATCAAAAAATAGTTTGATAATGTAATTGTTCCCATAACCGCTCAGCCACCCCAAAATTGCTACTGCTATGAAAGGCGTTACCCTCATAAGTATGGGACGAACCTCAAACCATCGATCAGCTAAGTCGTAGTATCCAATTTTACTTGCCCAAAATGTTGCAATTATTAGGCTCAATCCTATGGACGTACCCCAAAAAAAAGCGTGAACTGATCTGTCAAATACAAATGCAACAAAACCACCTGCTAACCCTGCTAATGGCATAATAAAACTAAAACACAAAGATGATAGATGTCTTTCCTCCAGCCTCACTATCTGTGTCTGGAGGGCTGAAAACGCTAAAAGGGCACCGGAGATCAATACGTATGCCAGTGTAGATATTGATACCCCGGTGTTTGATACGGACAGCAAAAACAGCAAAGTCATAATTACTACTGACGAAACAAGTGTAATGATAAAAGCGTTGTTTGCCGTTGCGAATAATTTGGTTTGCTCTTCTTCGGATTGATTCGTTTTCAACAATCCGATGACAGCTTCGAGTATTCCGACAATGCCGAAAGTCACCAATCCTGTTTGCAGTGCGTATAGGAGACCAAAATTTGCATAATCTTCAACCGACAGAGTTCGGGCCAACCATAAAAGAAGACAAAAACCTACCAATTTCAATAATCCGGCCGAGCCGGCGTATAAGCCTGAATAAACTACTATCTCATTCATGTTTGAACACCATTTTGCCGGGGAAAAATCCTCGCGGGATTACCAACAGCGATGGAATTGTCAGGAACGTCTTGGAAAACGACAGCGCCGGCGCCGATCTCACAATTGGCGCCAATATACATTCTAGGAGTTTTGGCCAAAATAACGGCATGGGCACCAATCAAGGTATTTTGGCCAATAACTATGCCCTGGAAAGTGTCGGCGGATTTATCATCTATACCCCTTGATCTGCCTATAGTTACACCATGGTAAATTATCACATTATCTTTTATTGTAACCGAATCATTAATAACTACGCCAAGGCCAAAATGGCCGAATGAGACATTTTTTCCTATCGAGCAACTCATGGGGATATCAGCGTGGCATATTAGTAGACACAGCCGATACATAATCCATGGAATCAATGGGATGTTTTTAGTAATAGCAAAATGACCAATCTTGTGAAAATAATTAGGTCTTATCATGTCTTTTTTATACCATCATTTTTTAGACAGGCAGTTACCAATTCCCCAGATAATAGTCCGGGAAAGTGCTGACGTAAACGCCCAAGTCCTAGCCACCCAAATCTACTCCCCCAACCCGTCCAGTATTGAGGCATCCATCCACAATCTTTTAATAGGGTTGAAAACGAAGATTTTGTAAACGTATGCAGATGCATTCCATCCCAGCCTGCTTCTCTCCAGTTCTCAACCGGATCATCGGTGCCTGTTCTGGGCTGAATCCCCAACATTAATTGGATCCGGTGCTTCAAATAGGCATAATTAGGAACGCAGCATATAAGCACCGCCTTGTCAGTAGCGATGCGGTGCAGTTCATCCAATACCACATAGGGATTAATAACGTGTTCGATAGTCGCAACGCTGATGACAACATCAACAGATTTGTCGGCAATGTCAGGCAATTGATCATTTTGCGGTGTCATCAATTTCAACTTTTTTTTATCAGAGATTTTTAGATCACTCCAGGCCTGCTCAACCATTGTTAAAGCCCTTTCACTTATATCGATCCCTACACATTCGCTGAAGCGCTCTTCCATGGCCAACCCGAGAAGCAATGAACCGGAACCACAGCCATATTCAAGGAGCCTTCCGGAAACACCATTTAACAGTGGATATAATACAAGGTCCCGCCCTGTCATCCCTAATCTTGGATCCCAGAAGCGATGGGAAGTTTTCTCATAGTATTCTTTGAGATGGTCGGCAATCATGAATCCCTCGAGTAGTTAATCTGACAAATCATTATAAGCCGCATTTGTGATAGAACCTTTTCATTCTATGATATTATTGTTAAATTCGGGAGTTAAATAGAAAGTCCGGGAATTTTAAAGGTTAAAGAATAAATTAGGTGGGAATATAATTGCTTTTAATTCCGAGGCTATAACTTCGATCTGTAACGGAAAAATCATTCGAAACTGATTCCTGGGCAAATCGATTTTTACCTATCAGGGACTGATTCATCATTCCTAGCAAAAAGGCGAGAACAAATCCCCCTTGTGATTCTTTAAACGTTTCATGCAGCGTTCCGTAAATAAGCAAGCCAGTTAAACCCCAAAATAATGCTCTTTCATTAAGATATAGAAATTGAAGCATACGAAAGATTAAGTAGATATAGGCACCAAAACCCAGTATTCCGGTTCTAAACAGCACATCAGCCAATTGGTTGTGAGCAGATCCGCTTAACGTCTCAGATAAGATCCACACACCTAAAAATCCTGACCCGGTGAAAGGGTTTTGTGTAATGAAATCGAAGATTTTTCCAAGTATAACAATCCGAGTACCACCTGAGGATAACGGATTTGTGAGGTCTGCAATAACAGCGCTATGATCAGAAATGTATTCAAAGAGTCTTAACTCAAAAAAGGTAAATACACGTGGTATGATCAGATATGTCAACCATATTAAAAGTGTGACAGCCATAATTGAAACCAAGCCTTTCCCTAACAATTTTAAATTGGGTCTGGCGATCCATTTCAAGCAATTATATAGAGTGAAAATTCCAAAACTGCCAATCAAACTGATAATGGAGCTTCTGGAATAGGTCAAAAGCAATCCTGCTACCAGGATCAAAAGTATTGTATATTTAAAAACCAAATGCCATTTTTTCTGTCCCACATAATAATATGCCAGCCAAATAGCCAGAAGATATATAAATCCAACTCTTTGACTGCCCACTAGATTTTTTGCCTGTTCGAGCCCGAGCCCCGAACCGCCGTGCATAAAAAAAAGGTATATGCTATGAACTGAAAAGTAAAGGCTCACAGATACAATTGAAATCTTAAATGCCTCCACCATTTTTTTATCTATTGGGATGAACATGTATGAAAATATGCTCATAAATATCACAAAACTGATACCCCGTCTGAACCCTCTGTCATAATATTCGTATTGATAAATTGAAGCAATTGCAAAAATTAGGGTAAACAGGCATATAAACATTAGTGATTCCTGGTTGGGGATTTTAATTTTGCCGGTTGCCAGGATATAAACAACAGGAAAAAGCACAAAACTATAATTAGCGCTTAACCCAGCAACCGAGATTGGATAAAGAAAAAAGAAGAAACTAACTGTTACCAAAATTTTATATATGATGGTCATCACTTAATTTAGTCGCTAACAGCCTTAGGCATTGATCTCCTGAAGGATGTTATTAACGGCATCAGGAGTAATTACTGTAATATACTCCTTTATATACCTTTGCCTAGCATCATCATTAATTGATAGATTCAATTCTTCATCAACGCTATTCCAACGGTTGGTAACGCCGATATCGGAGAAAAAGGGCGGAAGATTTTTTGCTGCGTCCCAGTTCGGCGATAAAACCGGCTTCCCCATGAGAATGCAATTGCTGATGGTGGTTGACAGGTTTGCGATACAAAATTCAGAAAAATAGATTAACCCATCAAGGTAGTCTCTTTCAATTTCCAAATTATTGTGCTTGATATTTATTGTATCGATGTTTGTGTCAGGGTGTAATTTTACAACGAGCTTAATTCTTTCGGTCAATAACCTTTCAGCAATACCTAATATGAATTTCTCGCGCACTTCAGCAGTATAGCCACCAATGTTATTCTGCTCGGGAAATGCTTCTTCAAGCATGAGTGCATATTTGGTGTTTGAACTGACCAGTTTTTTTACAGAATCAGGAAGCATATCTGTGGTAAATTTATTATTTGTTATCATGTCGAGCAAAGAATCGAATTTGGGGTTACCGACAACTTGTATATTATCTTCGCTATAATTCAATTGCTCATAATACTTTTTTTCATTGTTCGAATAAACCAGACATTTATCTTGAATAATCTCATCGGTATAATCGGGAAGAAACACTGATTTGCCTGGATTCTTAAAGTAAGAAAATATCACTTTCAAAAATCGCAAATTCACAATATTTGATGGATTATATTTGTATAAGGCATACAGGTAGTTTGGAATTATGATCGAGAGATACTTTGGTAATTTTTTTATTTTTTTTGTAAAGGAATTATAAGATTTTTCAAAAAGTGCTTTTAGCTGTTCATTTGATTCGCCGTAATTTCGATTTCCATGCATAATAAAAATGCTTTTTATGTTCAGATGACGGCACGATATTGTAACAACACGATCTAACACCAAAGTAGTATTCAGTGTAATCAGGATATCAGGCATTTCTTTTTCAAGCATTTTCCAAATCATAGTTGTATTAAAAAAGGATATATCCTTACATTTAATCCCCTTCACTGTTTCTTCTTTTAATTGCGGGAAATTAAAGGACCCAACATGAAGCAAAACAGTTTCATGGCCAATTTCCTTCAATTTAGAATCAATTGGAAGGAAATTTTGAATACCTAAAGTCCAATAATCAAAATACGCAACCTTCATAATTTATCAGCACAATTAAGATGAAAACTCGCTTGAAGTGTTGATTTGTAATAGTTAAATTAAATTGCTGATTCGATGCCTTCACTTAATCAGCCAATCAGTTCCCAATCTAAAGGGGTTCCCCTATCAACTTTTTTTTGAATTTTTTTACCCATAACTATTTCTAGAAATTTTGGAGACATACCATATCCAGGCCTGATAGACCGTACATTTTCGGTGGTAATTACTTCGCCTGCTTTCATATCTTTTACTATATAAAGGGATCTACGAAACGCTAAAGAGTTAATTTCGGCACTGGTGGGTCCATAGCTAATACTGCCAAGGGCATCTTTAGCTCGAATTGTTTCGGCCACTAGGTTTTTAAACTCATTTGGTTCAAGTGAAAAGTTTGCGTCCACCCCTCCGTCTGTACGGCTGAGAGTAAAATGTTTTTCTATCACTGTCGCACCGATTGCCACTGCTGCAACGGATACTCCAATCCCAAGGGTGTGGTCGGAAAGTCCAACTTCACATCCAAAAAGATCTCTAAGATGCGGAATTGTAAGAATATTGCTATTTTGAGGTTTTGCGGGGTAGATACTAGTGCATTTTAACAATATTAAATCTTTGCATCCGGAATCGCGAGCAACCTGTACAGTTTCATCGATCTCGGAAACAGTCGACATGCCGATTGAAATAATCACAGGCTTACCGGTACCAGCAACTTTCTTGATCAAAGGTATATCTATGCTTTCAAAGGAGGCAATTTTATAGCACGGTACGCCAAGGTCCTCTAAAAAGTCAACAGAGCTTTTATCAAATGCGGTACTAAAACAAATTAAGCCAAGTTTCCGGCATCGATCAAATATTGGAGCATGCCATTCCCAAGGCGTATGTGCTTCCTGGTAAAGATCATAAAGATACCGACCTTTCCAAAGGCTTTTTGTATCTTCAATATAAAATTCGGGGTTTTTAACATTAACTGTCATTGTTTCTGCAGTATAGGTTTGTAACTTCAGCGCATGAGCTCCTGTCGCAGCCACAGCATCAACAATTTCCAAAGCTCGATCAAAAGACTGGTTGTGATTACCCGACATCTCGGCAATGATAAATGGAGGTGCATCCCTGCCGACTATCTTGTCTGCTATAAGAATATTACTGGCACATGTCATGACAAAACCTCTTTTAAGGTAACATAATGTTCATGATAGCCTGCCTTTTTAAAGGCCGTCAGTGACGCTTTATTGTTGCTTAATACCCTCGCACTAATCAATTTGACCTCAGGCTGATTCTTTTTGAGCCAAAGTGTGCCGGATCGGATCAGTTGCGTACCTATGCCACGACCATGGTTGCTCGGCACAAGATAAACTGAAACAATAGCCTTGTCTGCCTTCAAATCAAAGCGCAAGACTCCGATCGGCTGATTGTCAATTTCTCCAATCAGAAGTAGGCAATCTGGATTGGTAATGGCTTTATTATACCAGGAACGATGATCATCAGGTGAAATCAAAGTGGTTTCGAATATGTGACGCCTTGTCTCTTCATCATTTCGCCATTCGAGCATCGAATCACAATCTTCCGGTCTTGCACGTCGAAGGGTAATCGATTGGGACATCAAATGATCGGCAACTCTTTGGGTTCCCTTAGCATCAACCAATGCCATTCCTTTTTTTTCAAACGCTCGCATCATTTCCGGGTAGCAAGAGATAACTCGCAATAACTCGGATAGTTTTTCGGTAGAAACCGTTGAGTAGAAACCAAGATAGAAAAGAAGTCCGTGCCTGGCGGCAGTCACGGATTGTTGTATTTGGTTTTCTGCCACTGCTATCACCAATGACGGTAACCCCACGGCGCAACGCTCCCAGACCGTAGATCCTCCTGCACCAATCGCCAGATCAGCCTTTTCCATCAGTTCTGCCATATTTTCAATCTGACAATGAAAGTTAAAATTTTGTATGGTATCACATTTTTTTTTAATGACATTGCGACGGGGGTTTCCAGCACCCACAACCACATCTACGCGCACTTTGTCAAATCCAGCAGTCTGGATGGCGGTCATGGCTTTTTCTGTTTCATTAGTTGAATCGCACCCCCCAAAAAAAACAAAAATTTTGGGTAACATTCGATCACGATCGCCTATTTTTTGCCGAATTTCTAGAAATTCAGGTCGAAGCAGTGCATACCTCGGACCTAGTAATGAGATACACTTTTCCGGCAAGATGCCTTCATAGCGGTTTCCCGTTCCGTCGTAAAGATTTTGGTCCAGAAGGAGGTCGCAATCGTGAAGCCGATCCGCAAGATCATCAATAACCATGATGTGTTGTGTGCATGCTCTGATCTTACTTTCCCAACGGGCATCAAGGGCATAATTATCAACAATCATCCAGCTTAGCTTGGGGTTTGTACCCAAAATTTTCACCACAGCGTCAGCATCCTCTCGCCAGGAGATTTCATGTACGGCATTCTTTGTGGGCTTAATTTTACTGTTCTTGCCTTTGACTCCGAACACAAGACGATAGACTTTGAACCCTTTGCTTTCAATAAGGCCGATGAGGTTGCCCGATAGTTCCCGGCATAAAAAGGAAACGATTGCCCCGCGCTTCTTCAGCTCATCGGCGAGGGTGAGACACCGCATGACATGTCCGCTGCCAATTTCAACAGAGGCATCGACCCGAATGGCAACTGGCTTCGACTGCATTAATTTAACCTCTTAAATCCGCTGTGACAAACAGGTCCTTTGAGCAAGGCCTTAACATCTTTCCCATCCTCACATTCACTGATAAGAGCAAAAATAGGATCCAGTGCATTAAAGTAATTCTCAATTAATTCTGGATTGTGCTCCGTACAGACATAAACGCTGGTACCGGCAAGGTATCCTTTTGCAAGCATTTCCTGGGTAATTAATGTTTTGTAAAATAGGGCATTCGGACTGTTAAATGTGAAGCCTGTTAAAGCCGGCAGTCCACTTGTGGTAATACTCAAGCCATGCTTTTCAGCCAATTTTTTCCAGCTGAAGGCAATTCTAAGCCCTGTTTGCGTAACCATCTCCCAGGACTTAATACCTTTCATCACTTCCAGGGTTTTCAAAGCGGCAGTAGGCCCAATTCTCTCGGTCCAGAAAGTACTGCTGATAAAAGTAGTCTGCGCGGCTTGCATAACTTCGCGTTTGCCGATTATGGCAGTAATAGCATACCCGTTACCTAGAGTTTTTCCAAAAATGGCCATATCAGGCTCTACTTCATATATTTTGTGCAAACCGCCGTATGCCTGCCGAAATCCTGATGTGCATTCGTCAAATATCAGAACAATTCCACGGTTCGTGGCGAGTTGACGAACCTTTTGGAGGAAACTATCCTGTGGGTACTCGTTACGCATTACCTCCATTTTTATAATTCCTATATCATGTGCATCGACCAGGGTCTCCAATTCTTCGAAGTCGTTGTAATGAAAAGGAAATGCCGTATCTTTCAAATAGCGTGGGACGCCGCTTGGCTCCAGGCCCGGCAGTAGGTGACCTGCCAGTCTACTGTCATCGCCCAGATTAGCGGAAAGATACCAATCGTGCCAGCCATGGTAGCCACAGAAGGCAACATTATCTTTGCCTATAGCTGCACGGGCTATCCGGATGGCTATGGCATTGGCTTCTCCACCCGAGCGAGCCAGGCGTACCATATCAGCCCATGGGTGCAGCGCAACCAGCTTTTCAGCGAGATAGACTTCCTCAGGACAATTGAAGGTAGACAGATTCCCAGCCGCTAAGGTATGAACTACTGCTTCATCTACCTCAGGATGCCCGTAGCCCAGCAAATTGGTGCCAATGCCCATGAGAGACATGTCGATATATTCCTTGCCGTCAAGATCCCAAACCTTGCACCCTTTGGCTCTACTAAAATAAGCAGGCCACTGGTCTGGCAGAAACATTTCAGCCCGCTTTGACAGCACCATGTTTCCGCCGGGAATTACTTTTTTTGCACGTTTCCATAATTTTTGTCCTGTCCCCAATTGTTCTCCTTCATTACGGTTTAAGTGTAGGTTGGCTATAAAAAGTTCGGGTTTCTTGCGCTCCAGTTTCAAGGTATCCAGCAAGCCAAAAAATTTGCGCGGATGGAAATGATCAAAAATATTTTTTACCACTTCATAGTCTTCCATTTCATCCACTGTCCAACGTCTATCTGATAGGTCCTCTGCATGTGCAACGTTCAGCAAGCGAAAAAGTCCGGAATTCCGAAGGTAGGGCGTAACATGCTCCCTGTCTCCGGAAGATGTAGCGGCTTTCCAGGTAGCCTCAAGCGCTGCAAAGGAAAAAACTTCGGTATCGAGACCATCCGGATAAGTAGGCGGGTTGGT
>Ga0055458_10000171_pt1 | contig 12325 bp, 12 predicted proteins | sample Joice_CattailNLB_FD_57687 | JGI IMG/M metagenome (GOLD analysis project Ga0055458, IMG submission 57687) | Wetland microbial communities from San Francisco Bay, California, USA, that impact long-term carbon sequestration - Joice_CattailNLB_D2 | ecosystem: Environmental > Aquatic > Marine >...
AAAACTCCGCCGGCGGCCGTCACCTCGCGCGGCGCGGCACTGGCGCGCGCCAAAGAAAGCGCCAGGGTGATCGCGTCGCTCACCGGCTGCAGACCCTGCATCCATTCGCTCATTTGCTCTTGACGCACCTCTGGCGGCTGCAGCAACCAATGGTGGTATTGCGGCAGATCGAAGCTGCAGGTACCACCGGGTATGCTGCTGCGCTTGGCGATGCTTTTGAGGAAGTCGTCCTGGCGCAGAAGTTGCCCGATCTGCCCGTTCAAGGCGTGCAGACCGGAGGTAGCCTGTTGCAGATCGCCGAGTATCGTTTCCAGGGTTTGCAAATCCACCCCTGGCTGGCGCCGGACGCGATTCAGGCTAATACTGTTGCGGTCCAGCTCCTTCAGGAGCTCCGCCTTGATGTCTGCCCGCGAGGTGATGGCGAGAACATCCAGGATCCCTTCGACCGCCGCCCGGGAGGTCCAGGGATCTGCTTGGGGAAGGAAATGGGCAACCTTCCCGAACAGGTGCTCTAGCCGCAAGAAGGTGCGGACTCTTTCATTCAAAGGGTGCTCGAATGTCAGCTTTGTGGGCACGATCGCTTCCCTGGGTGGTTGGGTTTCGACAAGCTTTGGCTCGGAACAAGCCGCGTGCGAATTTTCCGCGGGCCGAGCTCCACAAGGAGGTGGTATCGCTTCGGCAGCTATGATTCTCCGGTTTTACCGCCGGGGGGTAAAGGGCAAGCGAAAATGGCCGCGTCGAGGGCTGCGCGTCCGCAGTCCGACGCTTTCCCTGCCGCCGACCTGCGACCCGGACGTGCTTCGGTTCTCATATCGCTTCGGCTATTCACCACAGATCGATCCGGCTTGCCGAAAAAGCCGACTCTGCGTTGTCGTCGGCACGCGCATGGGCCATGCTTTAGGTAAGGGATGTGCAAACGATCGGCTAGCGTACGCGAAAAGCGCTGAAGGGGGGCGTGATGAACAACAGCAGCAAAGTCTATCGGCATCTGTTGGCGACCGTCGATCTGGCGGACGCGACTGATGTGGTGGTGGGCCGTGCCGCCGACCTCGGCCGCCGTTGCGAGGCGGAGGTGGACCTCGCAAACGTGCTGGAGGGGACCCCGGCATTTCTCTACCATGCCGTTTCGCCGCATGAGCTGAACGAGATTCTGGACAGGAGCACCCACTGGAGCCGTGAGGGTCTGGAAGCACTGAAGGAGCGCCACCCCGGTATTGGCGGCATCCATAGCGCCAGAGGCATCCTGGCAGAGGAGATCCGCGACCTGATCGCGCGGCTCGATGCCGATCTCCTGATCGTCGGCGCCCATGATCGGCGCGGATTCGCCGTCCTATTCCGGGACCGTTCCGACGAAATCCTGCACCGTGCACCTTGTGACGCCCTGGTTGTCAAGCAGGAGACGTCCGCCAGGCCCTACAGGCACCTGCTCGCCGCGGTCGACTTGGGAGAAGAAGAGACCCGGATCGTGGGGCACGGGGCCCGTTTGGCGGACCTGCTCGGGGCGCACCTTACACTGTTGCACGTGATCGACCACTTCCCGGTCGATCGCTCCAACGCCGTCATAGCGCCTGAGGACCAAGATCCCCTCACCTTCGAGCGTGAGCAGACCCTGTGCCGGCTGCGCGATCTGGCCGAAGCGGCCGGCATTGGAACATGCCGGCAGGAGCTGGTGGTGAGCACGAGCACGGCAAGTCGGGAGATTCCGGCGTTCGCCGCGGCCAACGGCGTCGACCTGATTCTCGTCGGCTCCCACGGCCGCCACGGCCTGGGTCGTCTGCTCGGCTCCACGGCGGACGGCATCGTCCACCGCGCCGCCTGTGACCTGTTGGTGGTGCGCCAGCCGAGAGGCGTGTGATCAGCGTACCGGACGGCTACAGGCGGATGGCCTTGCACGAGGGGCAGTCTTTGCCGACCATGAGCGCGAGACGAGCCCCGCACGCCGTCGACTGCGCGCGCGCAGTGTCGGAGGTCGGCTAGCGCTTGGGCGCAACCGCAGGTTCCGCCCACAAGGGGTGCGAGGGCTTTCACCAAGGTTCATGCTATCCTATCTGTATTTCGCCAGATGAGAGCCCTTCAGTGACCCATCTCACCGTCGACCGCCCCGTACGACTGCTGCTCGTCAACCCGGCCCTGCCGGAAAGCTTCTGGAGCTTCCGCTGGTGGCTCGATATGGTCCCCCGCAAGCGCGCCATCAACCTGCCGTTGGGGCTGGCGACGCTCGCAGGCTTGTGCCCGCCGCACTGGGAGGTGACCATCGTCGATGAGAACGTGCAGTCCTTGCCGTTGGAGCCCGAGGCGGACCTCGTCGGCGTCTGCGGCATGGGTGCGCAGCTCGCGCGCCAATCCGAGGTCCTGAGCTATTACCGTAGCCTTGGGTATCCAACCTTGGCCGGCGGCAGCTTCGCCTCCCTGTGTCCCGAGAAGTACGCGCCGCTTGCGGACTTCGTGGTGGCTGGCGAGGCCGAATATATCTGGCCGGCGTTCTGCCGCGATTTCGAGACCGGAGCACCCCGCGCACTTTATCGAGAGACCGGCCAGGTGGACTTAAGGGATTCGCCGGCGCCCCGCTACGACCTGCTCGACCTGGACGCCTACACTACCGTGAGCATGCAGTTCTCCCGCGGCTGCCCATACCGTTGCGAGTTCTGCGACATCATCGTGATGTTTGGCCGCCGGCCGCGCACCAAGACCCCGGAGCAGATCGGTCGCGAGCTGGATCTGCTGCGCGCCCGATCGGTGCGTAGCGTCTTTTTCGTGGACGACAACCTGATCGGCAACAAAAGGGAGGCCAAGCGCCTGCTACGCTATCTCGTCGACTACCAGCATCGACACAATTACCGCTTCGCGTTCAGTACCGAGGCGTCGCTGAACCTGGCCGACGACGCGGAGTTGCTGGGGCTGTTCCGTGCCGCCAACTTCAGCTGCGTCTTCATCGGGATCGAGTCGCCGGACGAGGCGAGCCTGGAGGAAACCGGCAAGACCCAGAACCTACGCGGGGATATGCTGACGGCGGTGCGAACGATCTACTCCCACGGTATCGACGTGTTGGCCGGTTTCATCGTCGGCTTCGACAACGACACGCCGCAGACCTTCGAGCGCCAGTACCGCTTCATCAGAGACTCGGGCATCCAGGTGGCCATGGTAGGGCTGTTGACCGCTCTGCCCCACACCCCCCTGTACGCACGCCTCGAGCGGGAAGGGCGCCTGTTGCCCCATGGGGTACAGGGAGACAACACCAAACCGGCGACCAACGTCCTGCCCCGGTGCATGGACTACGAGGATATGATCCGGCATTACGAGGACTTGTTTCGGCGCCTTTTCCGTCCCGCGGCCATCGCCCGGCGCATCCTCGCCAAGATGCGCCATCTGCGCTGCCCGCCCCCCCTCGTGCAATACTCCCGACGCGAACAGGTTTTCATACTCCGACGGCTGCTGATGCGCGGCATCCTGCCTGGTGGACCCGTTCGCCTGTTTCGCTTCGTGCGCACCTTGTTGGCCGCCTCGTCCGGTACTTGGCCTCAGGTGATCACCGACTGGATCGCCGGGCTGGCCATGCGCGATTACGTGCGCCGTCATTTCGGTGCCGACCCCATCCGGGCCGAGCGTCTGGTGCACAAAACCGCGGACTGGCTGCGCCGGCACAACGCCGCCTTCCTGCCCGAGGGTCTACCTCGTGTTACGGCTGTGCTCGACAACGGCCGCGCCGAGCTCCAGCTCATTCTCCGCGGCCACATGGGTAACGTCTTTTCCGGCCCTAGCGTCCGCCGTCTGGAGCGGATGTTGCGCTGCTCCGCCGCCACGCTCAGCCTGCGCATCGAGGAGCTGCGCGCCGACCAGCAGGATCAGGTGCGCGAGCTGCTGAAACGCCTGGCGCCCTACGGTCAGCGGGTCTCGGTCTGGATCCACCGGCAGCTTCGACCATCGCTGCCGATGGACGCTTATAGGTTTCATCTGATCCTGGAAGAGCCCGCCGGTTGAAGCGCCGCAACCGAGCCGACCCAGGGGCAGGTCCTTCTCGACGGCGAAGACGTCGCGGCCATGGGCAAGAAGGCGCTCATCGCAATGCGCCGCAAAAAGATGAGCATGGTCTTTCAGTCCTTCGCCCTGCTGCCGCATAAGACGGTGGTGGAGAACACGGCGTTCGGATTGGAGATCTGCGGATACGACCGCAGGCGGCAGCGTGTACAAGCCGTAAAGGCATTGGAAACCGTCGGTCTACAGCTTCTACCAGGATCAGGTCGAGGCCGCCGGCTTCTTCTCGCGCATGCAGCTGCCTATCGACGACCTGCAGAAGGCCATGTACGATGAAAAAATCTCCCTCGCTGTCCGCGCGGCGATCCCAGTCGATGAGCTCGTCCCACTTTTCCACGAAGGAATGGATGTACTCGGCCTGGTAGTGGTTGGTGTCGCGAACCGCAAGGGGGTCGGTGCCGAAATCCTGTCGAGCCTGGGTATGAGTCATGTCACCTCCTCTATCGGTACCGAGCGTTAAGGTAGAAAAGAGAATATCGTTCCGACGTCCGCCGGTATTCGGGCGAGCACCCGCCGGTCGGTCGGAGCAAGCGACGCGAGATCGTAGCAGATCGGCTCGTTCGGGCTTAGGCGATTTCTGTCAAAGAACATACCATCTTGCTTGTCTTTTTATCCGTCTTCTGTGTCGCGATAACAGTTACATAGCTGCGCTATGCGCCTGATATCGCTCCTTGAAGACGAACGAAAATCAAGCGCAATCTGGTATTTTCTTTTCCGGCAATCGCCTTAAGCTCGCAGCGCTCGAGACGAAAAGCGGGAGTCGGGCACTCCGGGCAGCGTCAAAGTCGGGCTATGGACCACTTTTCCCACGCAGTGCAAACGGCAGAGCCTTGTAGGAAATCGCGGTCCAAGGTCGCTACCAAGCAAGCGCGCCCCCAGCTGCCGGGAATGGACCCCGGCCTTTCGTCGTGCTGGCGATAACGCGAATTGGATTTCAACCTTAGACAATTTTCTTCGACTTTACTGAACACGCCCCCTCGCTCGCTGCCAGCTCTCCGATCCCATCCAGACCTCCACCGAAACCTCAGGAAAACTCACGCATGTGCGGCTTCTGCGGTGAAATCCGCTTCGACGGCCGACCGATCGACCTCGGTGCGCTCGCCGCCGTCAACGAAATTATGGCGCCGCGCGGACCGGACGGTAGCGGCATGTACCAGCTCACTTCCGAGCTCGACCAGGCACTTGCAGCGGCCGCGCGCACTGCGGCGCGCGCCCTCGATATACCAGTGACCGGACTCGACTTTCTGGTACCGGTTATCTCCGGCCCGGAGTATGTGATTATCGAGGCCAACGAGCGCCCCGGGCTCGCCAATCACGAGCCCCAGCCGACGGCGCAGCGCTTCATCGATACCTTGGGCGCCATGGTCAAGTCCCTGAAGCCGAACGGACGCCTGAAGCTGGTTCCGGTGGGGCACTGGAACGCCCGCTTTGCCGAGGGCGCTCGCTGCACCCTGTTCACGGATGTCGGCCATCATCGCGGCACCATTTTGCCGCTGAAGGCATCCGGTCATACCTTCGGCCCCGAGATCGACGATCAGCCCGGCGGCTGGGACCATGTGGAGCTGCGCATCGACGAGCGCGTACGGGACCTGGATGATGAGCGAATCGAGCCACCGACCGAACGCCTCGGCCGCCGAAACCAACCCTGTCGGCTGCCCCGCCTCACAGCGGGTGTTACAATTCTCCGATAGTCTCGAGAATCCCTTTTATTTCAGCGGAGTCCCCTTCGAGCCGGCGTGGGATCCGTGACGTGCGCAGAGAGGTCATCTATGGCGGGTCACAGCAAGTGGGCCAACATCAAGCATCGCAAGGCGGCCCAGGACAAAAAGCGCGGCAAGGTCTGGACCAAACTGATCCGCGAGGTCACGGTGGCGGCCCGGGAAGGGGGCGGAGATCCCGACGCCAATCCGAGGTTGCGCCTGGCGATGGACAAGGCCTTCGGTGCCAACATGCCAAGGGACACGGTAGACCGCGCCATCAAGCGGGGCGCGGGCGGTGACGAGGGTGATAGCTACGACGAGATCCGCTACGAGGGCTATGGACCGGGAGGCACGGCTGTCATGGTCGACTGCATGACCGACAACCGCAACCGCACCGCCGCCGAGGTTCGTCACGGCTTCACGAAACATGGGGGCAATCTCGGCACCGACGGCTCGGTTTCCTACCTCTTCAGCAAGCAGGGCGTGATCAGCTTCCAGCCCGGCACGGACGAGGACGCCGTCATGGAGGTCGCTTTGGAGTCCGGGGCGGAGGATGTGGTAGCGAACGACGATGGCTCACTGGACGTGATCACGACACCGGAGGACTTCAGCACCGTCAAGCAGGCGCTGACCGAAGCCGGATTCGATACCGACGTTGCCGAAGTGAGCTTCAACGCCTCCACCCAGACCGAGCTCGACCAGGAAACCGCAGAGAAGCTGCTCAAGATGGTGGATGTCCTGGAAGACCTGGAAGACGTGCAGGAGGTCTACCACAATGCGGATATCTCCGACGAGATCATGGAGGCCCTGGATGGCTGATTTCTTTTCCGCCATTCGCGCTTTTACGTCCTTCCCGTGAGCCCGGCAAGCCTCTGCCATTGACCAAGCACGATAGTGCAAGCCAAACCCCAACTGAGCCACCGGATTCTGGGCATCGACCCGGGCTCCCGCACCACCGGGTTCGGGGTAATCGACACCGATGGCATACGCAGTGTCCGTGTCGCCAGCGGCTGTATCCGGGTTGGTCGCCACCCGTGGCCGGCGCGGTTGGGCATGATCTTCGACGCTGTCGCCCAGGTGGTGGCGGAGTACAGGCCCCATGAGTTGGCGGTGGAGCAGCTGATCTTCGCCCGCGATCCCAACGCCGCGCTGAAAATCGGGCAGGCACGGGGCGCAGTGCTTTGCGCCGGGCTCAAAGGGGGCGTGCAGGTTCACGAATACAGTCCCAAGACGGTCAAGCTCGCCGTTGTCGGTACAGGGGGAGCCGAGAAGGCCCAGATTCAGCACATGGTGCGCCTTCTGCTCTCCCTTGGCGAAGAGCCGGCAGAGGACGAGGCCGACGCCCTCGCTCTCGCCCTGTGCCATGCCCACTCCATGGGCATACCGGCGCGCCGCAGGGCCGCCGCGTCCTGGAGGGACTTTCGTCCGTGATCGGCAGGCTTCGAGGCGAGATCGTCTATAAGCACCCGCCTCAGCTCATGCTGGACGTGGGCGGAGTCGGCTACGAGCTCGAGGCCCCCATGTCCACCTTCTATGACCTGCCGCCCGTCGGGGAGAGCGTTACCCTGGTCACGCACCTGGCAGTGCGGGAGGACGCCCAGATGCTTTATGGCTTCCTGCGCGAGGGCGACCGCGCTCTGTTCCGCAGCCTGCTCAAGGTGAGCGGGGTAGGGGCGCGTATGGCCCTGGCCATCCTCTCGGGCATGGACGCCCAGCACTTTGCCCGGTGCGTCCAACAGGAGGACGTGACCGCCTTGACGCGGCTGCCTGGCATCGGAAAAAAGACCGCCCAGCGCTTGGTCATGGAGATGCGGGATCGGGTCGGCTCGGTACCTTCCGGGACACCGACGGGTATCCCCTCGTCGACTCCCAGCGGCGGCGGTGAGGAGTCCGCGCTGGCCGACGCGGTCAGCGCCCTCTCGGCCCTCGGTTACAAGCCCGTCGAGGCCAGCCGCATGGCACACGCCGTGGACGACGGATCCAAGACCTCCGAGGAAATCATCCGTGCCGCGCTCAAAGCCGTCAACTCGACCTGAATGGAGTCCGGCCGGGTTTTTAGGCGATTGACGGGAAATCTCATACCAGATTTAGACCCCCTGATTTCCGCGATTATGTGTTGACCCCGGTGTTCGGTTTCGAGCCAAGCTGGCGAGATTAATTCGCGGTAACTTCGAAGTCATTATTCGCAAGTCATTTCATGAAATTGTACATAGAGCGCACGCGCCGGCACACCGTAGCGCGCTGCCACCTTGCGGTAGGCCGCCGGGATCGCCTCGGCGCCGGGCGTGGCGGCGCCGGCGCAAACAGCGATCAGCAGAAGGGTCAGAGCAGAGAAGCGGCGGATCATTGCTCAAACTCCAGAATCGTGAAGGCTTGGCCACGTTGATGCAGCACCTGCGGTAGGCTCACCCCCTCCCCCGCGAGCCGGGCCAAGGTGCCCCGGTCGTGGTTCAGCGTGATACGTCCCGAGGTCACAAGCGCCGGGGGAATCCCCCGCGCCTGCGCCCAACCGCACACCACGGTATCCTCGCCCCCGGTGTCCAGCAGATAGATGTCCATCCCCCAGCCCCGGGCCTCGCCCACGTGCGCGAGCAAGGGTCCCAGCGCCGCATCGCAGCGCGTTGATATTCGGCTGGCCCCGTACCGTCCCGAAGGCGCTGGGGTTGGCCCACAGCAGCGCGAGCATCATTTGCTCGGTGTTGAGCTCGGTGCCGGAGCTGAGCCGATCGGCAATCGGGCGCAGAATCTCCCCGGAGCGAACGGGGCCGTAGCGCCGCGCCTCGCTCGGGGCCGGCTCCCGCACCTGGGAAGCGGCAGCGGCGAGCGCCCAGGTTAGAGTGCTGCATCTCGCTTGGGGCCTGATTCGACACCTGGGGGGCGGCAGAGGAGAGCGCTTCGCCAGGCGTGGCGGTCCCCATCGGAGGGGGACTGGGCAGGGCAGGCGCTGCCGCAGCGGGGGATAGGTGAAATGCGACGGTGCGGTAGCCGTGATCCGGGTACACCCGGTAGGCCGGACCTGCAAGGGTCTGCAACGCCTGCTCCAGGGTCATGGGCCCCAGGTCGCGATGGGCCTGCGGGACTTCACGGTCATTGTAGCGCTCCCACGTTGGCGTCGAGCCGGTAGCCGCTGCGCCGTAGGGCGTACTTAACAGCCTGCCCGACGGTGCGCACCAGGTCCGGGTGCGTGATGAGCACCTCGCAGCCCCGATCCACCTGCTCCCCGATCCAATCCTCGCGCCGGGCGGTGTCCACCGATGAGCGCAGTACCGCGGCCTTGAGGCCCTCCCGCTCGAGAAGGGCCTTGAGCCTTGCAGTGGTATCCCGCGCCCCGGTGTAGATGCTGTAGAGCAGCACCCGCCTGCCTGCCGCACGCTCCTCCTTGCACAGCGCGATGGCCGCCTCCTCCTTGGGCCCGGCCTCCCCTTCGCCGAAAACCGCCGGCACGTAGGCCAGCAGGTCCCTGCCATGAGGGTGCTTGACCACCTCCTGGCGGAAACAACAGTCCGGCCAGGCGAGCAGCGCGGTCAGCACCACCCCGAGCAGGCTGTTGTCCCCCTTGCGCAGCGCCTCCTTGAGCTCGGTGATGAGCGCGGCCGAGAGCTTGCCGTAGCGCTCGGCCTGTTCCTCGGTCATCGGCACCTGCGTGAAGTGCTCCTGGTAGGGCGGCAGCACCCCCTCGCCCAGATCCTTGAGCTTGACGAAGGCCGTATAGGGCAGCAGGTACCGCTTCACGAACTCCGAGGGTTGGTAGCCCCCCTGTCCGAAGGCGATCTCCATCCCGGAGAGGGCACGCTCCATGCGCTGCGCCTGGCGGTCGGAGAACACCAGCTCGCCGTCCTCGTCCATGAGGTTGAGCAACTCATACACGTTATCCTCCAGCATCCCGCCGAAGGCGGTGTGGCCGAACTGGCCGAGCAGGCGCTCGGCGGTCTTCGGCCCGATGGTGGGGAACTGGCATAACGTCTCCTTGACCAACTGGCGCCGGTCCTTGGCCGGGCCCCCGGGGCGGATGAGCCGCCACAGGGCCTCGCCGCAGTGCCGGCACCGCTCGCGGCGGTTCTGCGGGAAGCGTGCTACCTCTACCGGCTCACCCTCGGCGTCGGTGTAGATGGTGGCCCAACGGGGACAGGCGACGTAGTCCTGCGTGAGCAGGGGATACTCCGATGGGTCTCTGTCCTCCTCGAGGCGGCGCGTATGCTGTTTGCGTACTGCATAGGCCGGCCACCAGTGAAAGCCCATGCGCATCCGCACCCGGCCCAGGATGAAGAGCTCAGGTCCCTCCGCGGCCCGGCCCTCCGGCAGAAGGGCGCGCAGGGCCAGAAGCTTGCGAGGGTGTCCGGGCCGTTCAGTACCCAGACCCGGGCGCCGGGCACGGTCTCCAGGACCTCGCGGCGCCACTTGTACACCAAGTGCGGCGGGGCGATGACCAGCGCCCGGGGATAGCCCTCGGCGTGCAACACCGAGGCGAGGGCGACGGCCATGAGCGTCTTGCCCGTGCCCATCTCCCCAGCCAGAATGGCTCCACGCTCTCCGGCATCGAGGAGCAGCCGGGCGAGGGCCTGCACGACTGCCGCCTGGGGCGCGAAGGGCTTGCGCAGCAGGCCCTCCAGCACCGCCTGGCGGCGGGCGTCGGGCATTCCGTCGTAGACCGACGGGTTCTGCCGGGTGACGGCCTCGAGCAGCCCGTCGCCGAAGTCGGCGAGGAACCGGCTCAGGGGAATGATGGTCGAGGCTGCCGCCGCAGGGGTTTCCTCGGGTAAGGCCGCTTCCATCTCGGTGGCATCGACAGCAAGTCGCTGGGACATCGTTCTCTCCTGCAAGGGAAACCGCCGGAGAGCGCGCGCCCTCCGGGGACGAGCACATCCCCGGCTGGGTGGACGAAGGCGCCGGAGGCGCCGCTGTACGGCTGGAGGATACCTGCACGGCCCTCGAAGTCGGGGGTCCTTGGCCTTGGGCCCTGTGCGGCATCATGCCGTCTCCTTGAGCTCCACGATGCGTTCGGCCAACACCCACAGGGCCCGGTTCAGCCGCAGGTCCTCCTGGATGCCCCGGATGCCACGGGTCCTGACCCGGCGTCCGGTGCGAGCCGAACGGCCCTCGAGCCTCCCTTCATGAAGTTCTCCTGGACGCGGTTGTAGACCCCCCAAAGGTCGTCGCTCGCATCCTCCTCTCGCCGGGCATCGAGGAGCTGTTCTGGCCCCACAGGGCTGTGCGCCAGCCAGTCCTCGCCATAACGGGCGGTGAGCGCCGCCTCAGCGTAAGCATCCTGCTCCTCCACGCTCAGGCGCGTGTCCTGGAACTGGCCGGTCCTGGCTACGACCCCGGGCAGCTCCTCGATGAGCCGGGAGGAGTCCTCGATGACCTCCTTGACGATGTTGCGCCCGTGGCGGACGCGAATTCCTCCGCCCAGGTGTCCCAGGTCCACGATGAGCCCGTTGGAGCAGAGCAGGCGAAAGAGGCCGATGTCGAGCCGGTAGACCGAGCTGCGGTCGTGGGAGTTGGTGAGAACCAACTCCGGAACACACTGGCCTATCTCCAGGCGGTCGTGCAACCGGCGCAGCCGCACTTTGTGCCGGGCATAGCCTCGTTGGTCGGCATCGCGCACCGGGGTCTGGGTAGCTTGTATGGGATACCACCCTTCCTGCTCCAGGTTGCGCAGCACCTCGATGGTCGGCACGAAGCCGTACCGATCTGGCCGTCCTTCGGGCCCTTCTTGTAGATGAACTGATCGACGTACAGATCGCCGAGCTTGAAACTCACGAGCACCTTGCGGTTGGCCTTCAAGTGCGGCATGGCACGGCGCACCACGTCCTGAGCTTCCTTGCCGCTGACCCGGCAGTCGAAGTAGGTGTATTCAACATTGTCGGCTGAGCCGTGCAGGGCGTTTATGTCAACCGCAAGGAAGATGACGCGGCAGTTCAGGTTCAACATGGACCGAGGCCCTTGGGCCTTACCCCTTTTCCCGGTCCTGAGAGGCTTTTGGGCGCGACTGAATCCGCAGCCGCCACGGTTACAAGCAAGCGCTCTATACCACATGTTTCCGTGACGCGCCAGTAGCTTTGGCGCTCCGGCTCACCACCCATCAGTTTTGAAATTCGCCCGGTTTTTTGGGCGTCTCGACGACGACGTCAACTGATTGATTGACCCTTAAGAAGTGGAATCTGCTCGGAGACTAAGCTGATAGGCTGGGCGCGGAAAACCTATCGGTGATGAGGGCACCCTAGGCGAAACGCTTGCACCTCGGATAGCGCGCGCAGCCGACAAAAGTGAGAGTGATCACGGTATCTGATGGCGCCTTGTGCAAAATTGCTGAGCGACTGTCAGGCTCGACGCCTCGAGTCAATGGCTTTGTCGGATGTGTCTTGCAGGATGGAAGCTTGTCCGAGAAACGCCTGCAACCCCGCAACTGAGACTGGCTCAACCCCTTGACTCCTCTAATCGCTTTGCTCGGTTTGCGGATCCTCGCTCTTTACGAGACCCTACACCGCCTTCGCCTTCCGCCTGCCCCACGGCGAGCGCAATCCGGTGCAGCCCCCCGGCCCCCGACGCGCCGCTGGCGGAACGGCTGGGGCGCAGCGGCGGGGCCTTCCGCC